>Ga0315314_1000177_pt1 | contig 83016 bp, 78 predicted proteins | sample TDP9_MG_FD_203631 | JGI IMG/M metagenome (GOLD analysis project Ga0315314, IMG submission 203631) | Freshwater sediment microbial communities from Lake Towuti, South Sulawesi, Indonesia - TDP9 | ecosystem: Environmental > Aquatic > Freshwater > Lake > Sediment | place: Indonesia: South Sulawesi...
ATATCCTAGCAGGAATTGATTCAGTTCATGTTCCAGCCTATGTCTCTCCGAGCCGGAAAGGTTCTCGCTTGCATATTGGCTCGCTCTGTTGCGCATCAGGGTGGAGGTTTCAATCCCGGCGAGGGTTCCCGCTGGAATTCCGAGTTCGATCAGCTTGTTGCGTGTCTGCTGTCTGAATTCAAGTATGGCCTCCTCGCTCATCTCAACGCTTCGGACCAAGGTTCCTTCCAAGTCGAAGATAACAGAAAACATCGTTCTCAGACTCACTAAGCAGTGTAGTTTAGATCGTCTTCATGCGTAGCGTACTAGTCACATGGAGAATAGATAACGTCTTCCACTCAGACTTCGGAAAGACATCGGGTTAGGAAAGACTTATGGCGGCATCCGGCAACTCGTTCCAATAATCATAAGCGTTGAAGATGAGGAACAAGCTTGATAGTCATTCCGGGTCCGGCATCCACGGAACTGGCACGTAGAATCGCCGAACTGCTAAAAGCGAAGATTGTTCCGATCGAGTTCAAACGTTTTCCCGACGGAGAGTCCCGTATCCGATTTGAGGGAAGCGTCGAAAAAGAAGAAGTGCTCATCGTCCAAACGACTGGTCCCCCTCAGAACGAGAATCTTGTTCATCTTCTGCTCATGGCAGACAACGCGAAAGACATGGGAGCTAGGTCTATTGCTGCGGCGGTTCCCTACTTCGCCTACGCCCGCCAAGACAAACGTTTCAGGCCGGGCGAAGTCTTCAGCGTAAATACCATAGTGAGATTACTTCAAGCATGCGGCGTAAGCAGAATTGTCACAGTCAACTCGCACAATCCAAGCATCCTTGGCCAATTGGGATTACCGATTGAAGATTTGTCTGCGATTGGTCTGCTTGCACAGTACTTCAACGAACGAGGCTTGAGGAACGTGTTCTGTCTCTCACTGGGCAAGAAGGGACTGAGCATGGCGGTTGAGGCAAACAACGTGCTGAAAGGCGAATACGATTACATTCCCACCCAGCGAGATCACATGACGGGAGCCGTGACGATCGAGAACAAGCCCCTACCTGTGAAGAACAAGGATGTTGTGATATTTGACGATGTCATAAGCAGCGGAAAGACCATGATAAAGGCGGTTGAGTGGGTCAAGGAGCAAGACCCCAGAAGGATCCATGTCGCCTGCGTCCATCCTCTTCTAATAGGAGATGCAAAGGAAAGCATCTTGAAAAGCGGCGCCGAATCGATCGTGGGCACGGACACTGTGTCCAGCGACGTCAGCGTCGTTTCCGTTGCATCACTGATAGCTGAAGCCACAAGGAAACGCACGCCGACTCTCAATTGAGAACGGCAATTTGGATCAACTAGCCCCGTGAAGAGACAAAGATTCTTGAACTAATAGGCCGACTATCTACCGCTGTTCGAGCAACTGGGGAAGTCGCAGTGCCCTCGCATACGTCTGTCTTGGATTTTGTCGGCAACACGCCCATGCTGAAGTTAGATCTGAAGTTTCGAGATCAAACATATCATTTGTATGCGAAACTCGAGTTCACCAACCCGAGTGGAAGCATCAAGGACCGAATAGCAAAATACATTGTAGAAGAAGCTGAGAAGAAGGGGCTTCTCAAACCGGGCTACACAATAGTTGAAGCTACGAGCGGAAACACTGGAATTGCTCTCTCTATGGTTGCGGCTGCAAAGGGCTATGGAATGCTCGTGGTAATGCCCGAGCACATGACGGGGGAACGGATCAAGATGATGACGAGTCTGGGCGCCAGCCTCTGCCTGACACCGAGAGACGAAGGCTTTGAAGGTGCCGTGGCGAAAGCCGATAGAATAGTGACGAGCGGTGAACGTTACTTCTTGGCGAATCAGTTCCGAAATCTCGACAACACCATGGCTCACTACTACACGACTGGAAAAGAGATTCTTGAGCAGATGAACGGTGATGTTGACGCCTTCGTGGCTGGTGTAGGCACGGGCGGCACATTGATGGGTGTAGGAAGAGCCCTAAGGGAGCATAATCCCGACATCCGCATCGTAGCTGTGGAACCTGAAGAGGCTGCTGTCCTCTCCGGGCGAAAGGAGATTCAGGAGCACAAGATCACCGGGATCGGCGACGGATTCGTCCCAGAGATTGTAGACATGAACCAGATAGATAGAGTGATTACCATCAGAGGCGATGACGCAGTGGAAATGGCCAGAAAGATATCTCGCGAGCATGGCTTGATGATTGGAATTTCCTCGGGTGCAAACGCATTGGCATCACTTAGATTTATAGACGAGATAGGTCAAGACGAGAGAGTCGTGACCGTGTTTCCCGACCGGACAGAGAGATACTTCAGCACAGATCTATGCACTTCAAGTGAACGTCAAGTGAGACAATGCTCTAAGCACTGCGAATGCCCCTTCGAGAAACTGTAACAGCTGCGCCAAGCGGTCCGGCTTCAGGGTCTACCTATTTCTTCTTCCACATGTCTAGCGGGGGCTTCATGTCCGGCGATAAAGGAGACCTGTAAACTCTTCCACTAAGCCTCTGTTCGAATTCGTCTTGGATTTTCTTGAGTGTCTCGGGTTTGGTTAGCAGGTCAATAACGCATGCAGACGTTGTCTTAGCTGCGAAGACTAGCGACTTATGTCCGATCCCCATCCCAGACTGCGCTGTGTTCTGCCACGAGTGGCCAGGGCTTCCTAGAACGAATGTTGAAGTCGTGAACTCCACTGTTGGTGCCTTCCAACTAACGTCCGACACATCTGTCGAGCCTGCTCCCCACCGGTCCCAAGTGTCCGGAACGGTCCGATCCAAGTCGACATCTATGAGCTTCTCCCAGTCAGGCCTCTTAGACTTCCTCAGCGAATCTCTCTTCATATCCGGCGGCACGGTCTTTCCGATCTCTTTCGCGAACTTCTTTTCCTCTTCAGTGTACTCGGGCGGACCTATCTCACGCATATTGCTGACTACAAGATCGCTCAATGCGCGGTTCAGAAGCTTGTTGTATAAGCCTCCAACAAACTCCACCTTATGCGTGGTTCCTGTCATGATTGCCGCGCCCTTGGCGATCTCAAGAACTCGGCTGTATATCTGTTCCACTTGATCTCTCTCAGGTGCGCGCACATAGTACCATGAGCAGGCATAGGCTGGGACTACGTTTGGCTGGTCGCCGCCAGCCGTGACTACGTAATGTATTCGGGCCTCTTGGATTATGTGCTCACGCAGGTAGTTCACGCCGATGTTCATCAACTCGAGAGCGTCCATCGCGCTACGTCCCTGTTCAGGAGAACCTGCTGCGTGAGATGCAACTCCGTAGAAGTGGAACTTGGCATCGTTGACCGCGTTATTACCGGCGTAGCCGCCAGTATTCATCGAACCGGGATGATGGCTAAGGACCGCGTCCAAGCCGTCGAAGACTCCGTCCCTAACCATGTAGACCTTGCCGCCAGCAGTCTCCTCTGCTGGAGTTCCAAGGAACTTCACCGTGCCTTTGATTCCTGTTGCTTCCATAGCAACTTTCGCTGCTATCGCGCCAGCCATCCCAGAGGTACCGTGAATGTTGTGGCCGCATCCGTGCCCGGGTGCCCCTTCTACAAGTGGCTCTCTTGTGGGAACGGCCTTCTGAGACACTCCAGCCAGAGCGTCGTATTCACCCATTACTCCTATGGCAGGGTGGCCTGAACCGTAGCTCGCGACAAACGCCGTCGGCATTCCGGCTACGTCCATCTCAACCTTGAACCCTGCTTTTCTCAATTCATTGGCAAGTAGGGCGGAAGACTTGAACTCCTGCAGCCCAAGCTCTGCGAATTCCCAGATCTTGTCGCTGACCTCAATGATATGCGACTCATTAGCTGATATCCACTGCAGAGCCTTCTTCTTCGCAACCTCAGACATGTGAATCACAGATTCAAGCTGAGATCTGGTTTTATAAAACTTAACCGGAGTCGCAAACTCCAAGCAAGGATCAGTGAATCTGCCTTAAGGTCCAAGTTCCTCAGTACTAGCCCTGCGAGTCAATCCATGTTGTGACTAGGTCACTGAAATGATCTCGTTTTGGATGATGTGCGCAGCTCATTCGGAAAGGCTTATTCTGTCAATCTACTCTCTGTCCCGAGTGGTCGAGTGATATGACGGGAAAACCAGTTTGGATAGCTAGGGATTACTCAAAGTGTAGCGGATGCAGACGATGTGAGATCTCATGCAGCCTCCACCACGAAGACTGGATGTGGCCAGAGGCCTCCCGAGTAAGAGTATTCATGCCCTTCCCGGGCGTTGAGGTTCCTCATCTATGCGCTCAATGTGACGACTACCCATGCGTCAAGTCATGCCCGGTTGAAGCACTTTCAATTGACCAAACCACGACTGCGGTGATCGTGAACAAGGAGAAGTGCATAAGCTGTGGTAAGTGTATCACCGCCTGTCCTGGTCAGGTTCCTTTCCTTCATCCAAAAGATAACAAGGCAGTCATCTGCGACTTCTGTGGCGGGGATCCTGAGTGCGTCAAGGTCTGCGTCGAGGCAGGATATGACGCTCTGACCTTGGTTCATGAAGAACAGAGCGTCAACAGGAAGTTGTTTGCTAGGAATCCGATTGAAGTGGCCAAGGACCTTGCCGTGAATCTCTTCGGCGAGAAGGGGGAGAAGGTGATCTAGAATGCCGCGAGGATACGCAGGAAAATTCCTCGAAGTCGACCTGACCAAGGAAGAGGCCCGAGACATCACCTTCAGCGACTCTGTCTTGGAAGCCTACTTCGGAGGACGAGGACTCGCTGCAAAGATACTCTGGGACAGAATTGGCGAAAAGTGGCCCGAAGTTGACCCTCTAGGGCCGAACAACATTTTCCTAGCTCTCACTGGCCCGATGACCGCTATATACCCCGGCGCTAGGATCTGTTGCTCAGGCAAGTCACCGCTCAGCAACGGAACGGTGGGCTCCACAGCGAGCACAGAGTTTGCCTCGGAGTTGAAGATGGCGGGCTACGACGGCGTTATCGTGACCGGCAAGGCGAGCAACCCCATCTACATTCTGGTAACAGATGAAGGCGGTGAGATCAGAAGCGCTGGCCACATCTGGGGCAAGCTTGGCGAGGACACAATCAGGATCTTGAACAGGGAAGTCACTGAGGAGCTGACTAAACGAAGGCCCAACATCGGTCTTTGGCGAGAACCGGGCATTATATACATTGGCCCTGCGGGAGAGAACCTAGTTCGAACCGCTGCTGTGATGACCAAGATCTGCCATGCTGCGGGTTACGGTGGCTATGGCGCCGTCATGGGCTCCAAGAACTTGAAGGCTATCGCGGCGAAGGGCCGTGGAAAGATCCCTGAGGTGGACGCCCCTGAGGCGGTGAAGCTTCTGTGGAAGGAGGTTCATAGGCATCTCATCGAGGAGAGCGACTTTCGTAGAATGGGGACGGGCTATGCGGGCTATATGGTGGGCGCAGACACGAGCTCCGAGCCGATAAGGAATTGGCAAGAGGAGTGGCATGACGAGAAGCGATATGGTGGGCCGTTATTCGAAACGCGGTACTGGGTGAAGAAGTATTGGGCGGACTTCAACTGCACGACTAGCTGCATGAAGATCAGCTGCATCAAGAGCGGTCGGTGGAAGGGAGACATCACCGACATGCCTGACTATGAGCTGGAGGCATATTGCGGAACCAACTTGGGCATCTTCGACCCTGGCGATAACATCCACATCAGCGCCGTGATCGACAATCTGGGTCACTCGGGCATCAATGGCCCGAACACGATGGGATTTGCTGCGGAACTCTATCAAAGAGGGGTACTCACGAAGGAGGACTTCGGCTTCGAACTCAAGTGGGGTGACGCCGAGGCTTTTGAGAAACTGGCCTGGTTAATCGCCAAGAGAGAGAGGATTGGAGACATCCTCGCAGAGGGTACCTTCAGGGCAGCTGTTAAAATCAGTGAAATGAAGGGCGTCGATGTCATGCCATATGCTGTCCATGTGAAGGGAATTGAGATAGGAGCGCACGGCACGAGAAGTGACGCAGACTACACGCATGACATCAGCTACGCAGCGAGCGTGCAAGGTGGGGATCACACATCCGTAGCCGTCGATGGCTACACCGAGATGTCCTCCGCAGTCTTCACGGACTCCGCCGTTATCTGCAACTTCTGTTTCTTCTGGGTTCCTCGGTCGCTCGTCTTTGACTTTGCCAAGGCGGTTACAGGCTTCCCGATAACCATGGAGCGCTGGAGAAAAGAGCATGGACCCAGAATCGTCACCCTCCAGAGGGCGCTTCTTCTAATGGGCGGCCCAGATATCGAATGGCGGCCAATAGAGGACGACGATAACCCGCCTAGGTTCTACGAACCCTTACCGTCAGGCCCCCACAAAGGCAAAACTACAGACAGAGAACTCGTAGAGAAGAAGAGGAGTACCTACTTTGAAACCCTTGGCTGGGACGAAAGAGGCGTACCGACAAAGGAGACATTGCAGAAGCTCGGCCTCGCTGACTTAGATAGAGCCATAAGGAACCTCCGGAAGTAGCACCCATTTATCTCTCTATTATTCGTTCTTCATCTTGGCACAGGCTATCGCGATGAAAGTTAACGTCCGCATCTTCGGAAACCTAGTCGCCGTCCTCGGCGGCAAACAGTTCGTGGAATTGGATGAGGGCGCGACCGTGGGGACTCTGAGTAACAGATTGGCCGAAAGTGCGGGACTTAGAAGACAAGGCTACTTAGGCAACTATAGGGTAGGCGGAGACGACCTCGCGATACTGGTCAATGGGAGGAATATCCATCTCTTGGACGGCGTAGAGACCGTGCTTAAAGATGGAGATGAGGTGGTTATTCTACCTCCCACAGCAGGAGGCTAACGTGGAAAGGAAAACTTGCATTCAATCTCATGAGATTCGACTGTCTGAATTCAGTATTAGTGGTTTGGGTGTGCTCGATCCATGCGAGGACCTGATGTTACCTCCGGTCGCGGTGTATCTTGAATCAGAGAAGCGTCGCTCTTCTCTTCTGTACGATTACATGGTTTACACATATATTCATAAGAGGAGCTCTTCCAATTCTCCTTCCGTTGATCACAAAGGAATTCTCTCTTTCGTACACTCAAGTAGGCGTCTTGGCGACATCATCCATGCTAATCTTTGCTTGGATGCAGCTTCCTGCAGGGTACCTTGCCGGCAAGATCGGCAGCAGAAAGGTCATAGTTTTCGGAATCTTCTTCCTTTCCGTCTCCACCGGTCTCCTAGCCTTCTCCACTAATTACATTCAATTCTTCGTTCTCACGGTGCTGGGAGCAATTGGCGCTGGATGCCATCTGACTGTAGCCACGGCACTTATCTCAAATATCTTTGAAGAGCAGGAGATGGGAAAGGCCATTGGCACCCATGAATCTGCAGTTTCATTGGGAAGTCTAGCGTCTTCTGTTTTCATACTTCCAGTCGCGCTTGTATTCAACTGGAGACTTGCGTATCTAGTCTGTGCCGCCTTTGGGTTCGCAGTTACGTTGATGGTTCGGACATTCTTGCCTAGTACAGAGAGATCTGAAACGAAACCAATGCACAAGCCGGAGTCTACCCAAGGCTACTTCAACAGAGAGATCTTGATGCTGTTCCTAGTCATGACGATTCACGCATTTGTGTTTCAGGCAGTCTCCGCTTTCCTGCCCCTATACTTGGCAGAGGAGAAGAAGATCTTGTTGACGTATTTGGCGTACTATGTTGCCGTCCCGAGCATACTTGGGATATTCGGCAGACCGTTAGGAGGCTACCTGTCAGACACCCTAGGCTGCAGAAATGTTATGCTGATCTCTTCTACATCACTGATCGCTGGAACCGTTCTCACTATTCTGATCTACGAAAGACTTTGGCTAGTGCTAGCTCTTGCCTTGCTAGGGTTCGGCTTGCACACAGCCATTCCCGTGATGTTCTCCTTTTTGATGAGCCTATTGTCTCCCTCAAGACGAGCGCTCATCGCAGGAAGAGTCAATACTGTTAGACTCACAATCGCGGGGATAAGCCCTGCCATAATGGGCGCTGTTATTGATTCAGCCGGTTTCTTGACAGGTTTCTCAACTTTAACAGCTTTCACTCTAGCCAGCCTACTGGGAACGTTCAAATTGAAAGAGCAGCGGGGCGTTAGTCCCTTGCAAGAGTCCTTGCCCTTACACGGTTCACGACAAAACTCAACCGTGTAAGACACAACGTCTATGGCCTGTCGAAATAGATAGACTTCCCTTTGGCCGAAACGGGAATCCCCATAACCACACTCGATTTCTCGGTGAATCCCAGCCTCATGGCAGCGGTTCCGATTCTGTACATGATCCTATTGTCGACGTTATGATCCATGGCGGTCTTGACAGCTGAGCCTAAGGCTATGCCCAAATCCAAGGATTTGAAGACGCAGTTCGGGCCCGTGAAATCCTGCCCTCTATGTCGAGCAGCTTCCTCGAAATCTTTACAAGTCTTGAAGCCGCAGCCACCACAATCCAAACCGAAGCTCTTCGTTCCTTCAACACCTATCAGAAGGACTGCAACTGAATCCCTCAGGTTCTTGCCGTCTCGTGAGAAGCCTTTCGCGTTTCTTTCCGTCGCCATCTTCTCCATCTCGTCTGCTATTCGGTCCTTCTCCTCTCCGAATACCAGCAAAGTCTCCACATCGTCTCTCCCGCCGGATTTGGGAGCGGTCCTAGCGGAAACCATCATCAGTCTGGCAACATTGAGCAAACCTTCTACCTCTGACCTCTCACTGTCGATAACGGGCATTCTATCAATCACTCCATAGCATGGAGACTTCCAATGGTCTAGCCACGCTTATCAAGATAAGCGACACGAGGTCTAATTATCCGAGTAATAGAGAAGGAGGTCATTCCACTTCGAATGTCTCTCCGGGTTGAAGCAGAATAACCTTGATTTGAGATTTCGCTTCCACTTCCTTCTTGAACTCGTTCGGATCTGTCTTCCAACGGTGCATGGGTATGACATATTTCGGGTTGATCGCTAGTGCTGCCACTGCTGCTTCCTTATTGTCCATCGTGTATACATCGCCTGTCGGAAGCAATGCCAGATAGATACTCTTCAGATTCTTCATCTCTTCAATGAAGTCTGTGTCTCCTGCATGATAGATTGTCTTGTCTCCAATTGTCATAAGATATCCGACGCCAAAGCCTTTGGGGTGATATGGATTTCCGGGAGATCGGAACCTCTTGTAGTTGTAAGCTTCTACGGCTTGGATCGTGATGGTTCCCACTGTAAGGTTCTCCCCGGGTTTAAGGGACTTGACGTTTCCCCCGATTTTTCCGACGCAGTCAGCTGGAGCAATGATTACCGTGTCGTCTCTTCGAATCATTGCTATCTTTGAGGTGTCACAATGGTCAGAGTGCGAGTGCGACACCAATACTATGTCTGCCTTGTCTTTGTATTCTCCTTCGTACGGATCCATGTAAATGACCTTGTCGCCGCCCTTTACCATGAAGCTTGCATGGCCCAGCCATTTAACCGAAATACGCGTGGGCTGCATAGGTTGGTAAGCAAAGCAACCTGCGCCTAAAACCACAGTAAGAAGAACTATCCCCACAGCCATTTCCAAGTACCTGCCTTTCTGAATCTTTGACTTTTGGGAAGCCAAGCACTAAGCTTCCTCAATCTTTCATAGTCGAGAGAGTAGCAACTTATGGCTTTCTACCCACGGGAAAATCGAGGCCCACAAGCTTTGCCCGGGAGCGTTACCGCAGTAGCCGCTCCCAGTACCGTACGTATTCTTGCTGCTTCACCTCTGGTTTGAATGCCTTGACTATTCTACGAGCGTTAGCTGCATCATCGCAGAGAAGATCTATTACTGTCATCGCCATGAGTTCAGCTGGAATTATGTAGCCCATCTCTTTGTCAGCGATCTTGTAGTCGCTACCGTGCCCTGTTCCAGTCGCTCCAGTGATTGAAGGTTCGATTGCCGGCATGATTGCTGAGATGTCGCCTGTATCTGTCGACCCAGTCTTATGCTCATCCTGCTTGACGGCTGTCTTTCCTAGGATTCTCTTTGCGTTCTCTCCGAAGATCTTGCTCATCTCTGGCTCGTTCTTTAAAGGCAGATACCCCGGTATCTCTTCGATCTCGACCTTCGCTCCAACCGTTAAGGCGCCTCCTCTCAGAGCTCTGTTCACTTTTCTACTTGCCTTGAGAATTGCGTCAGTCGTCTTACCCCTGACGTATGTTTCGATTCTGACATCGGCGGGTATGATGTTGACGAGGTCTCCGCCTCTTGTTATGATTGGGTGAACTCTGATGTGGTCGTTGTCTCTGAAAGTTTCACGAAGCGTGTGGACGCCCATGATCCCTAGCATGGCTGCGTTTAATGCGTTGATCCCTTTATCAGGGGCGCCTCCAGCGTGTGCCTCCTTGCCCTTGTATCGGATCGCTTTCCCAATGAATCCGTTGTTCGTTGCACCGATCCAAACCTTTCTCTCCCGCTTGCCGCTTCTCGTGTGATGTTTGATCGTCATGTCAACCGAATTCATCTTGCCAAGTTGGATGAACTCTTGCTTCCCACCGAGAAATTTGATCTTTCTGTCGTCTCTTAGCCTCAATCGGTACTCTATCTCCACGTACTCCTCCGCAGGCACGGCCATAAAGGAGACGACTCCCGGAAGCTCATCCATGACCTTTGCGTCAACAAAGCCCATCGCTACGCCGAGCATCGCAGCGATCTGAGCATTATGTCCACAGGCATGTACCGCGCCTGTGGTCTTATCCGCATAGGGATGGCTGTAGCATAGAACGGAGTCAAGCTCTCCCATGACACTGATCGTAGGCCCTTTGGAGTTTCCTTCGAGGTTTGCGATTACACCAGTGATGGCGACCTCTGACTCGTATGACAAACCTAGCTTCCTGAAAGTGCGCTGAACGAGTTTGGCCGTCTCAAATTCCTTGAAACCCAACTCTGGGCGCCCAAAGATCTGGTCGCCGATCTGCACGATCTCTCTGGCTCTCTTTCTTATCGCTTTGCGGACTCTTCCCTTCAACTCCTCTGCCGACAAGACTGATCACTAGTCCTGCTATGCGGATGCAGAATTAAGAAGCCTTTCGAAGATTCGCTTAGGTTGCGAAAGATGAGATGATGAACTTACTAGTCCGATCTTTGAGTTGTTTTCTCGCTTCTGTAACAGACGCTGCTTAACTAGGAGTTCTCTTCTACTTGGCGTACCTATCGTTCTTCCAGACATCGGCGGTGTCGCTGTATCCTCGCTGCTCCCAGTACCCAAGCTTCTTGGTCTTCATGAAGGTTATTCGCTCGATCCACATGGCGCTCTTGTATGCATACTTCTTCGGCACTACCAGCCTTAGCGGTGCGCCTAGCGACTCCTCGAGGTATTTTCCTTTATGCTTGTAGGCGAGGATCACGTCATCCTCAAGGAGGTCTGCAAGCTCTAGGCAGGTAGTATAACTGTCCATACACGTGAGGAAAACGTATTTGGCCTTGGGTTTGGGCTTCACGAGTTCTGCCAAGGTGCTGAACTTGATTCCAGACCACTTTCGGTTTGCCACGCTCCAGCCCTCGACACAGTGAAAGTCACTTGTAGATTCGTGCGAAGGTAGCGCCAGCAGACCTTTCCAGTCGAGAGCGACAGGTCTCTCAACTTCTCCGTCGACGGTGAGCTTCCAAGATTCCAAGTCGACCTTGGGATTCTCGGGGACTATGCCTGGGTGGTCTACATTCCACCGCAAAATCCGGTCTGTCCATCTCTGGCCAGGAGGGAGCCGCCCGCTGTCGCCACTGGATGCACTCATCTGGATCGGAATGAGGTTGCCTGTTCTGCAGTTTAGAGTTTGCTATGTGAGACTCGGCGCAGTGCACAGCTAAGTTTAGCTGAATGCTCTATGCGTTCCTAGACGAGGGCCATAGCTTCGCGTGCGTCGATGATTGGATGGAATTCAAATGTACAAATGTCGGTCCATGGTGCAGTATTCCTTACCATAACTTCTGCGTTCTCTGCGTCGATGATGGTAAACCCTTTGTTTGCTCCTATGATGGTGTGAATTGGGAAGAGGAATTTGACATCTCCGACCGGTTTCCATTGCTTGAATCTTTCATTGGCCTCTCTCGCATTTTTCGGAGCCCATGACCAAATCAGCAAGAACTTCACATGTCTCACCTCCCTTTTCTTATTCGTAATTGTATGGCTCCCCATCTTTGAACTCAGGTTTCACTGGAAACGAATAATTCCAATGGAAGCCCTAACGTCTGATTCTTCTTGTCACTAGTAGTTATGACTTTTCGTTTAGGGCTTTCGTCTCTGGCTAGGATAACGAGTTCATATGCACGCGTGGACACGAACGCGTTGATACTGCACCGATCCTAAGTCCCAGTCATATTGCGCCATTGTCACGAAGCTTCGCTATCTGATGTTCCGAGAAGCCTAGGCTCTGCAGGACCTCTTCAGTATGCTCGCCGAGTAGAGGAGGATGATGCCTGATGTGAAAATCTGCCTCTGAGAATCTCATCGCCGACCCTATCTGCTTGATCTTCCCCAAGGTTGGGTGATCAATCTCGAGCAACATCTTTCGTTCCGTTATGGCAGGGTCCGAGAAGAGCTCTTCCATGTCGTTGACTGGCCCGCAGGGCACGTCTGCCTGCAGCAGGATCCGGAGCCACTCATCGCGACTCTTCGATCTAAAGATCTCTTCAAGTATCGGAACCAGCTTCTCCCTATTCTCAACCCTCTTGACGTTTGTTGAGAACTCTGGATCCTGCAGCTCTTTTCGACCTAGGGCAGAGACAAGCCTTTCCCAAGTGGGTTCGTTGCCACAGCAAACTGTGATGTATTTTTCGTCCTTTGTCTCGAAGCATTGATAGGGTACTATTGAGAAGTGCGCCGACCCCGTCTTCGGAGGCGTCTTCCCGGTCAGGAAGTAGTAGTAAGCCACGTAGCTCATCCATGAGGCGGCACTGTCAAGCAACGTGGTCTCAATGTATTGTCCCTTGCCGGTCTTCTCCCTCATTATCAGGGCTGTGAGAATCGCCATTCCAGCATACATAGCAGCGGACATGTCTACAACCGCTAGGCCTACCCTCACAGGTGGGCGCCCAGGCTCACCAGTAATTGCCATGAAGCCTCCTATGCCCTGTAGAACAGGATCATACGCAGGCCTGTCGCTGTACGGTCCTTCGCCGAATCCTGAGAGAGTACAGTAAATGATCTTAGGATTGAATCGCTTCACGGTTTCGTACGTTGCGCCCATGGACTCAAGCGCTTTCGATCTGAAGTTTGTGATTAAAACATCACATGTCTCTACGAGTTTGTATAGAATCTCACGGGCCTCCATAGATTTCAGGTTGAGTGTTACGCTCCTTTTGTTCCTATTTAGAGCGAGATACGTAGCACTCTGACCATCTGTGGTTGGATACCAGCCCCTACTGTAATCACCCGTTCCCGGTTGCTCAATCTTGATGATGTCAGCACCCAGATCGCCAAGTAGCATCGTACAGAAAGGTACAGCCACTGTGTGGCCAAGTTCTAGAATTCTTACATCTTTCAATGGCATGTCTAAGCGCCAGCGGATTTTGGAACTACTGCTAGTCAGCTAATATGCCTATCCGGATCGTATGTAGCCAAGAGTAAAACTGGTCTGGTTGGAGTCAGGCGTCGGGTATGTGAAGTCTTCTGTCTTTCGCAATTACGTTTCCGTCGACAGCCACTGTCGGGTCATACATGACCATATCTAAGTGAACCGGGCAATGCACTTTTCCATAATAGTAGATGTTGTCTCCCAACGCGAAATGGGCCGTGCCGAGGCGTTTTTTCTCCTCTTGCCAGTCTCCGTTTCTCCGCGCCTTTGGGTTTACGCCGACTCCGATCTCTGCGAAGTTGTCGAAGTTCTCAACCTTCTCAAGCCAATCTCTGAGGATTCTAGATTCTCTTCCTCCAGAAACATTGACGACGCGCCCCTTCTCAATTTCGACTCTGACTGGTTCTCGCGGTTTGCCAAGGTACGAGATAGGACCGTCGATGATTGCCACTCCGTTTGCTGTTCCCTCAACTGTGCTCAATGACACTTCGCCATCTGAGAATGCAGCCGACTGCCCTGGCTCGGAGGCAATACCGGCCTCAACTATGGCCTTTCGCCCTTCAATGATTGCGGACAGATTTGTACCTGATGGAGTTGTTACCTTGATCTCTCTACCTTTGAACACCTTCGCCAGTTTTTGAGCAGTTGAGTAGACCTCTTCGTAGTTCGCTCTCGCTGCACCTCCCGTCCAGTTCTGAACGGATCTCAAGACCATGGACATGTATCTGATCTTCTTTGTGTGCAAGAGATGCGCCACCTTGCTGTCGTATGATGGGGCTCCCGATGTGGCTGTGAGACCTACGACGACTTGAAAATCCTCAAGAATCTTCCTGACAGATTCTGGAAGGGCAGTCTGGGATTCTACGCCGACCTTTTCTCTTGATGGGATCATCACGACAAGGTAGCCGGCTCCAACAGCAAACACTGCCGCGGTAAGAGCAGTCACCATACTCATATCTGTCTTCGAGTCGGCAACAAGTAGTACCTGCTCTCCTTGTCTTACTTTGAGAAGCTTTGTGATGATCATGTTTGCTGATTCGAGTACTCCAAGTTTGTTTGGGTCCGTCATTTGTGCAGCCTTCCGGCGAATCAGTTATGTCGAGCATAGAGATGGAGGCTATTCTTTCTTGCTGATGGGATAGACGCCGGGTGGCACGTTCTTGTACTGAAAGACGCTCACATCGGCGGGACATTGTCCCGGAGCGTCAACGATGACTATCTCTTCGCCTACTTTCTCGTATACTGCCCGGAAATGAGTCTTGGACTTCGTGACAATGATATCAAAGTCCGAGGTTTTGTAGCCAAATTGTGTGATCGGATCCTCGTCAATAAGAGAGGCTTTGAAGGTGGTGACTTGAAGCCATACCCCGTCAACTCTGATTATTGCTGTAGGCCCAAAGTCGGTCTCCTGTCCTCGCCGCATCGGACCTGTACCAACGTACCTGCCCACACCCGCCCACAGCACCTTGCCCTTCACTTTGACAGGGCCGCCATCTCTCCATCTCGTTCTCCCGCCAACCTTCAGCTCAACTTCGCTGCCCACACCTTTCTCATTACATATCCTAGCTGCTTCTGGGTCGCACAGCAGAGGGAATGCCACGTTCTGTGCCCTTTGAACCAGAAGTTCTTGGAGGACAAATGTCGTGTCGTTTGTGCGGTCCGCGTGGTCCAAGATTATGATCGGTTTCGATACGGTCTTGGCTTTCTCAATCGCATATCTGACTCCGTCTCTTACATTGTACAGGTTCTCTCCTCTGGTCAATCGCTTGCGGTGTTGCCACGCCAGTCCGGCTAAGTCGTCAACAATCCTTCTAGCCAACTCCGGATCATCGTCGGTAATGGCCACCGTTGACATCCCGAGTTGATGAACATCTGACCAAGCGAACCCGAAGAATACTGAAACGTCAACCACTCTAGGCTGCTTCTCCCATTCACGAAGCCTTGAGATAATGTCTCTGGCAGGAGACAGTGTAGTAGCACTAAAGACGCTAGGCACAACGAGGCCAGGTTTCGCCATAGCCGTGATGGGCTTTATCTCTCCCTTCAATGTGGCGAGAAGAGCTCTGGCCGCTCGACTACCTGTCTCTGCCGCGTCTACATGAGGGCTGCTCTGAAAGCCAAAGATCGCTGTAGCCTCCTTCAGGATAGCAGGGTCAAGGTTCCCGTGAAGGTCGAGAGCCACCATTATTGGCTTGTCGGGACCGACAACTTGGCGAACTTCTCGAATTATGTGAGTCTCTGTGTCCTGAAGGCTCTCAGTGACCATCGCTCCATGCAATGCGAGCAGTACACCATCCAACTCGCCTGCAACTCTAGCAAACTCACGTCTCATCTCACCAACATAGAAGTCATAGACGGCGTTGGAGACCATGGCTGTCGCACCACCGTCCGCGTCACATACTGGAAACAGTTCCACTCTTTCCCTTTCGCAAATGTTGACGAAGCCGCCCATCATTGTATTCGTGCCTCGTTTTTTCCTGACGATGTCTGGACCATGCGAGGCATGCCGCTCGAAGTCTTCTAATGTTGTGACACCGGGCCAGAACGTCACGGTTTCATGTCTCAACCCTGCGATGCCGATCTTCACTTGATTCACCCAATATGAATCTGTGGCGGTCGATATTTGGAAGCTGCGGATGTGCACCCCTGCGTTCGAGAGCCTTGTAATTGACATATTCGAACAGGTTCTTCAAAGGTGAGCTTAGAAGCCCATCGTAGAGGGGCGCACTGATGATTGGAATGTCCGATCCGTCAGCTCGGCTAACAGTGCCGCGGCGGGTCCTCGATATCCGATGGAACGATGCACATTCCGCAATCCAAATTAGGTGCATGGCTCTCGACAGTAGCGGAAGCTTCCAGGAGCGTCCTCATGCCTCTCGATCGAAGAAGAACAAGGTATGACATCTATGCAGACATCATAGGGATTATTGCCAAGAGAGGCCTCTGCTCTTTGACAAGGATCTCTTATGGAGCCAACATGCCAGTTGATCGAACGAAGAAGATCCTGGGTTTTCTTGCTTCTCATGGTTTTGTGAGGGAGCATTCTCTTGGTGATGTTAAGAAGTATGGCGTGACACGGTGGGGCTTGGAATTTCTCGAAACATACGGGCGGATGCGCAGATTCTTCGCTGCTCTCGAAGAACAGGCTAGTAACGAATTGTGACTACTTGAAGTGAGCTGCTCTTTATTAAGCGGGTGTCGTCACGCAGCTGTAAGGTAGTTGACTGATGGGTGAGAAGATGTCTGTGCCTCGAGGAGGCACAGTTACCTTGGATATTCTCCAAGGTGACTTGAGAGTAGGCGAGGACGCAACTGTAAGTGGAAGGGGAGCTCCAGCTAAACTGACGGTCGTCGGATCGGTTTATTGTGAGGGCGACGATGTCTTTGACTGTTCGCTTTCGGCGGAAAGCCTTGAGGCGGAAGGCGATGTGACGATCCGTGGAGACTTGGAGATCAAGGACAGTGTCTCCGTTGAAGATGGCCGTCTCGAAGTGCATGGAGGAATGAGCGCGAAGAAGGTTGACGTCGACAAGGCATTGATCGTGAGCAAGGACCTGACGGTGGAAGAGGTTGATGTCGGGGGGCATCTCAGGTCGGATGGGAGTGTGAAGGCTGAGGAAGTAGATGTAGGTGGAACCTTTGGGGCTAGGGGAGAGGTCGAAGCGCAGGAAGTGGATGTGGGTGGAAGCCTCTCAATAGAATCGAAGGCGAACATTGGACACTTGGATGTGGGGGGGAGGGCAGCTGTGGCAGGTGGAGAGATCCGGGAGATAGATGTGGGTGGAAGCTTCGAGTCGAAGGGCCCTCTGGAGTTTGAGGAGATAGATGTCGGGGGATTTGTTCGGCTTGCAGATGGAAGTCAAGGTGGAAGGGTGAAGGTGGGAGGCTCGTTCAGGGTCGACGGAAGCCTGCGGTTTGAGGAGATAGATGTGGGCGGGAAGGTGGAGATATCTGGTTCAGGAGAAGGAATGGAAATGGCCGTAGGCGGGAAGGCGGATGTCGATGGGTCTCTGAAGCTTTCTGAGAATCTAGAGGTTGGTGGCAGAATCGAGGTTGATGGCGAAGTTTCGGCCAAGAATGTTGAAGTTGGTGGGAAGTTACGCTCTAGAAAAGCTACGGCTCAGGAGCGTGTAGAAGTTGGTGGTTCGATAGCCACGACTGAGGGGGTTGCTGCGCGTCTTGTTGAGATTGGAAAGAGGGGGGAAGTCCACGGGCCTATCAGGGCCGATGAAGTGATAGTCGGTAAGGGCGCGCGTGTGGAAACGATCTATGGAAAGAAGATTATGCTGCGCACTGGAGCATTGGCGGAGAACGTATACGGTGAAGATGTCTCAATAGAGTCTGATTGTCGCGTGAGGGGCGAGACGCAGTATACGAATGAAATGAGGGTTAATGGAAATGTCTCGTTTGGGCAACCGCCGAGGAAAGTAGATAAGCTTCCCTAGTGCCCGTCTCATTTCTGGTATAACGTTATAGGCATCCTCTTTTGCAATCGCAGCCTCTCACGCATTGAATCGCGCAATCAGAAATGGTGACTCAGGTTGGCTGAGTACAATGGATTCACCGCAAGGGCAGTGATTCTAGGAGTACTACTGTCCATAGTCTATTCTTCGGTTAACATATACCTGAACATCAACTTCGGTTGGGGCTTCTCATTCTCAACTCTCACGATTATTCTGTCATACCTTCTCTTTCGTGGCAGCGATTCTTCTAGGAAGCTCAGTGAGATGGGTGTCGCTATGATTGCAGGCTCGTCTGGCTTGACGATGGGCTTTACAACTGCGATGCTGCTGTATTTTCGCCAAACTTTGCATGAGGTACCTATTCCTGATTGGCTTGTTCCTTCCTCCCGGAGTTTGGCTGAAAGATCGCTGGTTCTCACGGACTGGGTTGTGCCGATGGCTTATCTCTTCTTCGTCGCTGCTTCGAGTTCGCTGGTAGGATTCCTCTTTGCCTTGAAGACATGCGACCTGTTTCTATCTGATTCGCGGTTGACTTTTCCTACGTATGTGGCGCCGGCAACGCTTGCGGAGTCAACTCTGAAAGGGGGTGAAGCCGCTAAGTTCGCTGGAACCTTCGCTTTGGGAGGAGCTGCTGTCACCTTTGTGCAATATGGCTTGAAGATTGTGGGAGTAAATGCGGTGGAGATCGACGTGACGCCTATGCTACCGGAGGGCTTTGTGTTCGCCGTCTCCTTAGGGCTCGGGTTCATGGCGATTGGATATATGATAAGCGCGAGAACGTCTCTAACAATCCTAGCGACGGGAGTTTTCACCTATCTTGTCTTGACTCCGATCTTGACATCGAGAGGGATATTGGCTTACTCAAGGGATTCGATGGAGCTTTATAATAGGCTCTTGATGAACGTGACAGTCTCTCCTGTTATCGGGATGCTGATTCTGGGTGGCTTTGCCCTCTCAATCTTCGGTCTTCTGAGGCGGTTGATCTCGGGCAGAAGGCATGAGGATCAAAGACGGGCTGGTTATCTTGAGCTTTACAGACGGTTCTACTCCGGGCTCCTTAAGGATAGACGACTTCTACTGGTGTTCCTGGCCTTGGTGATTTCTTCATTCGTGGTTGCGTACTTGCTTAATCCGTTCCACCCGTTTCCGCCCTACGTCTCAGTTCTCTTCTATGGATATGTTCTGCTAATTGGCAACTTCATTGAGTTCATGATAGTTGCTCGTATGCAAGGAGAGGCGGGAGTGAGCAGCGGTGCCGCAGGGATCATGTTGCATGAACTCCCGAAATTTGCAAGCGGGTACCAAGGCATAGCGGGCTATCTTGCGCTTCAAACTAACGCTCAATGGTCTGGCACGGCACTTGTGGGCTATCGTAAGATTGCGGACATACTTCGACTTCGGACAGGAACCGTCCTCAAAGCGATTCTGGTGACATGGCTTCCGACGTTCGCGGCAACTGCTGCCTTGGTCGTGGTTCTCTGGAAGTACGTCGGATTCTTCACATCTGCTATGCCTTGCATATCTCTCCTTCAGCTCGGAATCCTCTACAAGATGCTCGCGACTCGGACATTGGTAGGCGTAGTTGAGCCCGCGACGTTCCTTGCAGGGGCCTTGATCGGAACGGTGCTCGAGGTTGCGACGCCGCTGTCAATGTTCGGAGTGGCACTGGGCTTGATCCTTCCCCCTCACTATCCTATCGCCTTTGGCATCGGCGGGCTTGTGAGATACTACACCGATAGGAGGTTTGGGAGACGTTGGTTCTGGGAGAAGGGTCTGATTGCAGGCTCAGGCGTCTTGGCGGGCTCGATGATCGTTCAAGTCTTCATGATGATCATCCTAAAGCTAGTCCTCAACATTTGATGTCAGCAATAGCAGCTCTCTAATGTGCTGTTCGTTGCTTCCATCATACCAAGACACTTACTAGGACAAACGTTACAAGCATTAATCGATCAATAGGTCGGCAAAAGGATACGAAGAGGCGCGAAGCTTGGAAGCATATGTATTGATCAATGCAGAGCCTGCCAAGCTGTGGCAGGTCGCCGACGAGGTGCTAAAGATTGAGGGGGTCAAGATGGCTCACGCAGTCACCGGACCCTTTGATGTCGCAGCGTATATTGAATTCACTAAGATTGAGGCCCTTGGAAGAATCATACAGAGAATTCAGAGTCTCACAGGAGTGCGTGGAACGCAGACATTGATATCAATACCGCGTACAATCAGAGAATAGTGCGTTCTTCACCATTCACTCAATCTTCGATCTCCTATCTTTTTTTCAATACAGTCGAGGATCTCCAGAAAAGTGGCGGCCTTTGAGCCTTCCCATTACGTCTTCCAATCTTACGCCCTGCGTCATTTCGATCCGGGCTGTTCGAGCTGATTATGAGCTTAGGGTGCTGGTCCTTTCGGCTTTACCAAGCTTCCTGTAGCAGTTGAAGTGCGTTTCCGCCTATGATCTTCGCGATCTCCTGGTCGGAGTATCCGTGCCTTATCATCCATCTTGCAACGTTCTGCAGGCACTCCGTAGGGTTCTCCAATCCTTTCACATACTCCGGAAGAGAATCAAGATCCATCCTCATTCCTAGCACGGTATCTTCAACAGTTCCTTCTCGGCTGTGGTGCCCGAACCCCTGCGTCTTATTCTTCTCCGCCATGGCCTTGTAAAGCCCTATATGATCTCCGTAGAGCGTGTCCGGGCCGCAGCCCACATGCTCTACGCCCATAAGCTTGATGCAGTATTCCACCTGCTCCATGTACGCCTCCAAGTTGCTGACAGGGTTCTTTTCCGTTCTGACTACGGCTCCTGCCATCTCTACGCCCAAGACCCCGCCTCTCTCAGCCAAGGCTTGCAAAACCTCGTCGGGCTTCATTCTCTTGGTTGGCGTCAATGTTCTTGATCCACAGTGCGAGATGATTATGGGTTTCTTGCTCAGCCCGATCACGTCCATCGCTGTTCTGTCGCTGGAGTGCGACATGTCGATAAGCATGCCAACCTTGTTCATGCGCGCGACCGCATCGTAGCCCAAGTCGCTTAACCCTCCATCGTTCCTCTCTCTAAGCCCAGAGCCCAGCATGTTCGATTCGCTGTAGGTGATTCCTGCCGATCTGACTCCGAGCCCGTAGAGGATGTCTATTCGGTCAACCTCGTTCTCGATGCAGCTGAGGCTCTCAAGAACTGGAACCCACGCCAATCTACCTGTCTCGTGTGCGTTGGTTACGTCATTGACACCCTTGCAGTGGACGACGAAGTCTTGGTGGGCGATGTCGCAGAGCCTCATGCCCAAATCATGTATCACGTCGGTCCATTTCCAGCCGCTTTTTGAGGTGATGTCGCTGCTACCATCCATCATATTGTCGAAGACACAGTCAAGTCCGGACTTGCTCAAAGCCTCGTAGGCCATGAACTGCCTTCCCTCATTTCTTCTCATGGCATAGATGTCTTCAGGATAGGCTACCGGATGCTCGTGCAGATCCACCAAGACGCTTTTCTCAACGATACTTTCGAAGCGCTCTTCCTCCGCCTTTGACAACGGAAAAATGTAAGACCAATCCTTCCTGATCTCATCTCTCAGCTTGACTTCAGCGTAGTCTATCTTCGGCTCAAGATATTGATACGCCTTATAGCCAGAATACTTCTTGTGTCTGCCCATTGTGATCGAAAGCTACGTCGAGCATCATTCTTTAAAAGAGTTTTTTGTAGCTCTAAAGAAAGAGGCAAGTCCTGTGACGAATCCATTGCTCATTCATCTCTGAAAACGTGAATTATCACTGTCTAGCGCTGCGTGTCCTGATGTCAAAATGATCTGTTCGGAGACAGGATCCACTCAATTCATCAGTTGCACGCACGTAGACCAAGCGGAACTCATACTCGTGCACGCGTATCGAAGGAGAATTTCTTGGATTCAGGAAATGTCCGCATACCGTCATGCTGTTGGTCGAAGACTTGACTGCGCAGTACTCCTAAAACAAGGAGTAGTCTTTCTCCGGCTCTCTCATCCTGTCCTTGCCTCTCTCAACAAACTCCTCAGCCACTTTCCTGACGGAAGAATCTGTGCTCTGCTTCATGCGGTTGAGAAGATCATCTGGAATCAAGTCCCAGTCCCTTTGCATCAGGCGCCCGATGGTGGACGCAGCCATTTCTCGTATGTAACTCTTCTCACTGGACAGATCCCTTGCCAGAATGTCTATCACAATCGGTCTGGCCCGTGCCAATCTCAGCAGGGCGCTCGTTGCTGGGGTGTACACGTACCAGTCTTCGTCATAGGCAGCAAGCTTGCTGAGAACATCTAGTGGGACCGCCGCAGGATCCAGACCAGCTAGGTAGTAATAGCAAACTGCCGCGGAGCTCCTGACAGAAAATGACCTATCTCGACTCATGTCTTCAATGATTTCAGGAGAAACAAGCTTGGGCTCCCAAAGTATGAGTTCCTCAACGACTATGGCGAATTTCCATCGTGTCTCTTCGTCCTCGGACTTCAGTGCCTTGAAAACACGCTGCGCAAATTCCTCTCTCGTGGATCTATCGTGCCTCATAATTGAACTGACAAGTCTCTGAGCTGGTGTGCGATCGTCACAACGAAGACTACGAAACATGCCGTCGTCCAGAGTGGTTATCTCGCTTAGAGACATAGAGCGCATGCCGACAGTTGAATTCCAAGGAGCCCTAGAACAGATCGCTAACCATTGCTCCTTATGTTTCCTGAGCTCGGATGAAGTGAATTGCTTCCCCTTGGGATGCCGGGGGTCGTACGCCGCAACCTCAGCATGGCAGTCAAAACACAGAGGTATTCCATTTTCCTCGGTATCTGTTCCGCCCTGTGACTTTGGCACCATGGGATGGATCTCCATTTTGGTTCCTGCGGGTTTGTGACAAACGCAGCAATGTCTGTGACAAGCAACCAGTAGTCGCTCCACCACATCTGATGGAAAAGTCATTTTGGTTTCCTTGAAGCATCATTAGCTGTATGATTTCTAATCTAGATTGTGGTAGCCTAGGTCCCCTTCTGACCTATTTCATGCTCTCTCAGTCTTCTCACTGCGAGCTCGCAATAGTTCCTATTGATTTCCACCCCGATTCCCACTCTACCTGTTTCTAGACAAGCGAGAATAGTGGTGCCGCTACCAAGAAATGGATCTAGCACCAGGTCTCCAACATAGCTGAAGAGTTTGATGCATCTTCTAGGAAGCTCAATCGGAAAGGGAGCGGGGTGCCCGATTCTTCTCTTGCTTTCGCCGCTAAAGGTCCACACTCCGTTCGTCCATTGAATAAACTCGTCCCTTGTTATGTCAGACGCCCTCTTGCGGACCTTTTCCCATAGCTTCTTGTATAGGACGACTATCACCTCGACAGGAGCTATAACGTATGGTGCTGAAGCGCTCATCCACGAGCCCCATGCAGTGCGCCTAGAGATGTTCTGCTCATTCCAGACAATCGTGGAGTGATACTTCCATCCCACATCCTTCGCGATCGTCGTGATGTCGGCGCAGACACTTTGCTGACCGCCCTTATTCTTGTCCAATGGAACGTTTAGACACAGCCGCCCATCAGGCTTCGTGAAATCGTGGCATCTCGCCAGCCATTTCCCGGTAAACTGCAAGTATTCAGAGTACGGTATGCTGTCGTCGTAGTTCTCATATTTGATGTCCACATCGTACGGTGGCGACGTGACGATGAGATCAATGCTTTCGTCTGGAATGGAATTCACTTTCAAAATGTCGTCATTGTAGATCTGTATCGAGTTCGCCTTGAAATACAAGGCTCTCAACCTATCACCTGTCTCCAAGATTCACCAGCTCTTTGATCGGATCTGAGTGTAGCCTTGCTGGCTTCGGCCAAGGACTATGTAGTGGTCAACGAAGTTTGAGATATCTTCATGGGCTATGATGAAGATCTGAGAGAAAGTCTTCTTCATCGCCTGCAAGATCTCAAAGATTCCTTGTTTTCTTTGGTCATCACTGCTTGAGATACATTCATCCATAAGCAGCGAGTACTTGTCCGCCATCACACGCGAATCTAAGATGCTCTGAGTGAAAGCCAGTCTTAACGCGATCAGGAATTGGTCTTGAGTTCCGCCGCTGAAGACCTCTCTCTCCTTGTAGCCACGAGCCTCACCGGAATAGGCTTTGAACTTCAGATCTTCGGTGATCTCGAACTGCGAATATCTTCCATCCGTTAGAGTGGGGAGAATCTGGTTTATGATGAAGCTGGCATGTGGGATCACTCTGCCCCTCAACTCCCTACTGGTCTCCCCAAGCTCATGAACGACAAGCTCAAGCACTTTCTTCCTGTCGTCAAGAGCTTTGTAGTCTGCCTCCAAGCTTGGACGACGGTTGAAGTCTCCTATTAAGCGTTGAAGGTCAGCCTCAAGCAGGCTGACCGTTCCAAGCCTTTCACGCAGTTCCCCGTCGAAATCGCCGTATTCCTTTCGCAGCGTCTCGACAGTCTGCTTAGCCTTCTCGTGTTGATCCTTGTCATATTGGAGATTGTCTGCAGACGGAGGCTTCGCTTCTTCGAGTCGTTCAATTTCCGCGGTCCTCTCTGCCAGTTGGCGATCTAGCTGTTGCAGCTTTGCGGAAGGATCCGATTCGTCGAGTTCCCTCAGCCGTTGGTGAGCATTTTGCCTAAGAGCATCGACCGCTTGTATCGAAGTTTGCCCTGTTACTTGTTTGATCTCATTACTGATGCCTGAAAGAACTAGGTCAGCATCAGCAAGGCCTTTGATGTCAGTTTCTGCAATAAGCGAATCGATTTCTTCTTGCACTTGGTGAAGTCTTCTGGTCTCGTCTGCAAGCTGCGTTTTGACAGCCTGGATCTCAGCACTTGAGCCAAGAATCCTGTCGATCTTCTGATAGGTTCGGTAGAACTTGACAGCCGACATACCGCACAACAAGGCGAGTAGACCGACTATGAATTGCCTAGAAAACGCGGCTATTGCTATCAGAGCTACGCAGAGGACTAATGCCAAAGTAAACTGCACCAGTTGGCGCTGCTTTCTAGCCTGCGGGTCTTGAATGAGGAGTTCGCGTTCCTTGCCGGTCAAGCCCGCTCCGATGACGACCTCATTCTCTCTAGCCCTTAGAGAAGAGACCGCGCTTTGAGATTGTTCCAGCCGGCTTTGAAGAGTCGAGAAGGCGGTTCGCAGATGTTCAAGCTTTTCGACTTCGGGTCTAAACTTAGCCAATAGATTCTGGTATGTTTCCATCTGTCTCTTCAGATCTGCTGCTGCCTCTATGTCCTGCTGGATCCGTGATCGCTGTCCTTCGATAGAGCTAGCCAGCCCCCTACAGGATGTGTAGGCAGAGAGCCAATCGTAGCCTTTGAGAAGGTTTTGCGCGGTGCTAAGCTCGGCGTCTTTCTCCTGAAGGTGCTTCCTTAGGTCTGTGATCTCGGTCTCCAGCCTGTTCTTTTGAGCCAATTTCTCTTCATAGGCCTGAGCGTTTCTTCGCACTGACTCAAGCTCAAGTTGCCTCTTCTCAAGATCCTTCTCGACCGCTGTGAGATCGAGCTTGGCTTTGGCGACGGCGTCGTCGAATACTTCAATGCCCATCACCTTGTTGACCAGTTGCTCTCTTCGGGCCTTGGCAAGTTCCTTTAGCGCGTCAAGGTCTTTCTGCTTGACATAGACAAGTTTCGTAAACGAGTCTCTATCCATGCCAGTGATCTGTTCGATCTTGGTTTCTATCTCTGTCAGACTGCTGATCGCGTTTGCGCCGTCTTCTTTGCTATCAACGATCGGTGTCAGTCTCGCTTTGTGTCCGCCATGGATGTCGAAGGCTCGGCGTAACAGGTATCTTTCCTGACCCGAGGTGAACTCAATCTCAAGCCTAGCCTCCTCTCTTCCCCATGTTACGATGTTCTCTCTGCTTTCTTCAGCGGCCCTGCCTCTCCTCAAACCGTATAGCGAGTACTCTATCGCTTCCAGCAGAGTGGTTTTTCCGCTTTCGTTTGGTCCGAGTATTCCTATCCTTCCATCTTCGGGAAGCTCAAGGCTTATCGGGTCGCCTATGCTTTTGAACGCTGACGCTTTGAGGCGGTGTATGATCAAGCCTTCGCTTCCTCCAGATACTTCCTGCCTAGCTCCCGGACTTGCTCCAGTCTGCGCCTCCTCTCGTCGTCCATGCCCGCCTTGATGATCAATTCCTCAAGTCTTCTGACGAAGGCCTCGACTGGGTTCTCAACTCTTTCGACGAAGACTCTGCCGAACCCTTCGACCTCCAACTCTGTCCGATCAAATCCTAAGTGGAAGAACGCCTCTCTGGTAGCCTGAACTATCTCGTTGATCTTGAGTTCATCGTACTGCTCCTGCGTTATCAGTCCTTGGAGAAAGAGTCTAGCGATTCTCGCGGGATCGCTCTTACTCTTAATGTAATTGATCACATGTTCCTTGAGGCTCGGGGGATAGTCTTCATCCTTCGAGAGATGAAGAGTGTATTTCTCCATGGGTCTTGTCTCTAGCTTAACGAACTCAGTCGAGACATTCGAGCCGTGAAGCTCTGCCCATACAAAACCCTTCTCGTCATTCATCTCCGCCCAAGAGAGCTTCTCCATGGATCCTGGGTTCACAATCTTGCATCCTTCATGATCTCTCTCGTAGTAGTTGTGAAAATGTCCAAGCGCCAGATAGTTCAGACCTGACTTAATGTCCTCAGGTCGGAAAGGATTCTGAGACACCATCTCCGGAACAGAAGAAAACACGTTCAGACCCTGCAGTGAGCCATGAATCATGAGCAGATTGTAATCTCCCTCAGTTGGTACCTTGAGTCCGCGAAGAGGGTTCTGGCTCTCAACTTGGGAAAAGTATGATTTCCCTGCAATGCAGACGCTCTTTCCATCGACCTGAAGGACTTGCCTTTCAAACTCGTCGGATCTAGAGAACACAGTTGCAAGGCCGGCCGAACTGAGGACATCTATAGCAAGGTGCTGACTGCCCAGCTTTGGGACATCATGATTGCCTCCTATCAAGAAGACCGATATGCCTGCCTCCTTCAGTTGTCTGATCTTCTCGGTGACAAGGATCCTCGCTGTGTTGCTAGGAGAAACGCGATCGAAGATGTCCCCAGTAATGAGAAAAAGGTTGGGCTTGTTCCTGAGAGCATAGTCAACAGCGGCTGAGAAGTTTCTGTTCAGGTCCTCCTTTCTCTCTTGAACTCTTGCCAAGTTGGCTATGTTGAAGCTCTTGTCGAGGTGCGTATCGCTGCAATGGAGAATCTGAACAGACATTGCCCGGCGTCAAGGCTCCTAACTCAAAGTGATGACATGATACGGGTCTAGATTAATAGAGGTTGACCAGTTGTATTCTCAGTCGCCGCAGACAATGCTGATACGTTGGTGCAGATACCTATGCCCTATGGGTGCAATCAACGGGATATTCAACAGATTCTCCATTCTGAAGATAGCGAGAACCGAAGAATGCACGGAGTGCAAGAAATGCCTTGAGAACTGCCCGATGGGAATCAACCATCTAGATGAGATTGGAAAGTCGACCGACTGCATCAAATGTGGAAGATGCATTGACTCATGCACTACTCAAGCACTGAGATTCACCACATGAATCAAGGGACCGGTCTGAGCGCAAAGCTTGACGATAAGCCGTTGGCCTCCGCCAGTTTATATACAAAAGCATGCAAGGGTGACCCCCAGCCCCCCCTAGGTATTTTTCGCAAGATATTCGTGAATTGCCTCACGTATGATCGCGCATTTCAACTTGTTCTTCCGTCTTGCAACGATGTCCGGCAGCATCAGTATGCTTTTGCTGAAACGAACTCCGACCTTTGGGTTTCCTTTGCCCGGCAAAGAAGTTCGCGAGTCACCGCGCAGGCCAAAAGCAGGCCGCCAGAATCTCCAGCAGGAACAGGACCCTGAAGGCGACGCGAATGGTGATCCCAGCCACTAGACCTGCTAGGACTTTCAATTCTACCATAGACCGATTGAAACACCAGTTGCGGCAGAAGAACAACGATACTTGGAAACGGTGTTTCAGAAAGTTCTATATTCATAGGAAAAGAGCTATGCAGAGCAGAAAATCTTCGAGGTTAGTTCTATGAAAAGAGAAATCTTTGCGATTGTCCTGTTATTCTCATTATGGCTACCTCTGACAATTGAGCCCGTACAGGCTCAACCCACATGGTACCTCGAAACCAGCGGAACAACCTCCCAGCTCAGCGGAGTCGACTTTCTAGCGGACCTCGGCTGGGTCGTAGGAGCATCAGGTACGATAAGGCGGACATACAACGGCGGCAAGACATGGTACGCCCAATCTAGCGGAACCACGAGCTACCTCTACTCCCTTGACATGCGATCGATCGGCTCCACCACTAAAGGATGGACCGTCGGTGCAGGAGGAGTCATCAGGCATTCGCCAACAGGCTCATCCTGGACAGCTCAGACAAGCGGAACAACGGCGAACCTGTATGCCGTCAGATTCGCAGCGGACCTGCAACATGGCTGGATCGTCGGAGATGCAGGAACCTTCCTAAGAACCATCAACGGAGGAACATCTTGGACAAAGATCACAGTCAAGTACCCATTCCTTTGGACGACGCGCACTGTCACGGAGCCTCTACGCGGCCTAGACTTCGTCACAAACGATCTCGGATGGGCTGTAGGCACAACATGGGTGATAGGATCAGACAAGTACGCTATGATCATTCGCACAACAGACAGCGGCTCTAACTGGCAATACCAAGGCATGAACGTCCCAGCTGACGGCAGAGTAACCCTGAATTACGTCGATTTCGTCGACAGCAACAACGGTTGGGCCGTTGGCTACTCAGGCGTGATCCTCCGCACAAGTGATGGAGGAGCCCACTGGACGAAGCAGAACAGCGGTACGACCAAGACACTTAACGCCGTGCGCTTCCTCAACACCAATGTCGGCTGGGTCGTCGGGGACGGAGGACTAATCCTCCATACAACGAACGGGGGAACAATATGGACTGCACAGACGAGCGGAACAACCCGCAACTTCTACGATGTTGATGCAGCAGATTCAGAGCATGCATGGGCAGTTGGCCAACTCGGAACAATCGACAGATACGCACCTTTCGACTTCAGCCTAACCAGAACCCCACCGACTCGAACCGTTGCAAAAGGAGCCAGCACGACCTTCACCATCTACGTCAACAGAGTGGCGGGTGCACCTAAACCTGTCCTGCTAAGCACAACGGGACTGCCAACAGGAACATCAGTCTCCTTCAGCACGAATAACGTCAACACTGACTACACATCCACGATGTCTGTGACGACCACGGCAGCCACACCTACAGGGTCCTTCACAATCACCATACACGGCGTCTCAGGAGCCCTGACAAGAACGGCCACGGCGACACTAACAGTCACGGCGGCTCCAGACTTCAACTTGCAGGTAACTCCGCCTAGCCTAGAAGTCAATGCAGGAGCCTCGGGAAGCGTGACCGTCACGATCTCTTCTCTACTTGGCTTCAGTTCAGCAGTTACGCTCAGCGCTATCGGGTTGCCCTCGGACGTTACAGCAGCATTCTCAGTGAACCCTGCGACTCCTCCAGCAGGAGGAACGGTCACGTCTACTCTCAACCTCAATGTGGGCAGTGGTGCCGCCACGGGAACCTACACGATAACTGTCCAAGGGACCAGCGGAGCGATTTCCCGCTCCGACACCTTTGATCTGGTCATCAGTTCGCCTCCACCTCCACCTGAAACATTCGATTTCGCCTTGGCAGTGGCGGGCTCAGCCAGTGTCAGCATAGCTCCTGGAGGAACGGCGACGTACGAGCTGCAGGTCAACTTGGTCTCAGGAACAACACAGGTCGTGTCTCTCTCTGCAAGCGGCCTACCTACAGGAGCCACAGCCTCCTTCACAACCCAGTCAGCAACACCAACTTACACTACCACGCTATCGATAGCGACCTCACCCGCTTCTCCTCTAGGCAGCTACAGCCTGATCGTATCGGCTACTGGCGGAGGCGTCACGCACCAACAAGTCCTGACTCTGGAACTTGTCTCACCAGCTACGTTGACCATCACAACTGTAACCACTCCCACAACAACACCCACTACAACAACACCTACGGTAACAACGCCTACCACAACGACACCTACGACCACGGTGACGCCCACCACAACCACACCCACCACCACAACAACAACGCCGACAACTCCCACAGGCAGATGCCTTATCGCAACCGCAACCTACGAGTCAGAACTAGCACCGGAAGTTCAGTTCCTCAGAAACTTCAGAGATATATGGATCCTCAAAACCTACGCTGGAACTCAATTCATGAGCGCATTCAACGCATTCTACTACTCGTTCAGCCCGACCGTGGCCGCATGGATACAGTGCAGCCCAGCCCTCAAGACGGTATCGAAGGCGCTGCTCTATCCATTGATCGGCTCTCTCGAAATGGCTTCCCAAGCATATGAGCGCCTTGCCTTCAACATGGAAGCGGCTGCAGTAGGCGCTGGACTCGTTGCCAGCACGCTGATTGGCGCGATCTATCTGTCGCCCATTTTCGCACTAACTGCGAGAATCAGAGGCCTTCGAAGCAGGAGGATCTTGCTGACGCTAGCCCCTATCTTACTACTGAGTCTTGGCTTCATTGCGGCCGCGGAGATTCTGTACCTGCCCTACCTAATGATGATAGGAACAGTGTCTCTTGTCCTCAGCGCTATGTGCATATCAGGCCTAACGACATCCAGAACCATTGCATCGCTTATCGTGATCATAAGAAACAGGATCTGAATTCCTAGGCTTCTCTTTTCCCTCTTTTTTCTCCTGAAAACAGTTGCTTTGCATAGAAATAGAACAGGCATGCCACGATCTCTGAGGAACCTCGCCGCTGTTGCACGTATTGGCATCACTACGGCTGACGGCAAAGTCGTTTCCCTCAAGTAGGTGCGTGCTTGTCTATTACCGAGTACAAGCAAATGCAGGAGAGAAGCCCATAAAAGCCATAGTCGAATGCAGAGCGATTCAGATAGGAAGAAAGGAGCGGACATCTCTACAGGTCTGTATCCAAGGTAGGTTAGCTCCGTGAGCCTAGAACAGTACAAGAAGAAGAGGAACTTCATGACCACACCTGAGCCTTTGGGAGAGATTGAGCTGGGTCTAGGCACAAGATTTGTGGTCCACAAGCATCAAGCGACTCATCTCCACTACGACTTCCGCCTAGAGCTGGACGGCGTACTGAAGAGCTGGGCAATACCAAAGGGGCCGCCAACCGAACCCAGCGTCCGCCGACTAGCAGTAGCAGTCGAAGATCACCCGCTTGACTACATCAGCTTCGAGGGAACGATCCCTAAGGGAGAGTACGGTGCCGGAACCGTGGAGATCTGGGACAAAGGTACTTTCGAGTTGAAAGAGCGAACGGACAGAGCCATATCTATGGTTCTTCATGGCAAAAAGCTGCAAGGCGACTATAGGCTTGTGAACTTCAAGGAGAAGAACTGGCTAATCTTCAAGGTCAAGTCGAAGAAGAAAGCTAGCTAAAGACCCAGTTTTCGTTCCAGGTACTTGACACGGTATGGTGGAAATCTTCGCCGTTCGATAACATCAATAAGTTCTCCTGACTGTTCTTTTGCCTTATCGTAGAGCTGTTTCGTAATCCAGCCTTTCGCAAATGCATTCTCCAATTCATCTTCATCTAGGATCTTGTATCTGAGATCCCTTGAAACCCATAGATCTAGGAACAGGTCTGTAAGTTCAACTCCCCCATCCTTCAAGAGACGAGGCGGGGAAACGATGTCACAATAGTATCCAGTATGCCTTCCCTGCAGGTCCCTTATCTTGCCGACGGTGAACCACTTTCCCATCAACTCGAAGTACACGATCCGAAAACCTGGCGCCAAGACAACTTCACCATCAAAAATCACCGAATGCGTAGACGTAATCTCAGACCTGCCAACGATGGTTCCTCTTGACCTGTAGATCAACTCGTCATAGAGATCCAACACCTGATTGGGCAGCCTAACATAGCACAGGTGGATCTTCTTCGAAGACTTCGGTGGCGGCCCAGCACCTTTCAAGATCAAGCCTCAGGCATCACAGATAGTTTTACGCCGGTATCAAACATTTTTGCTCAATCGAACCGCTTGTTAACTGTTGGCATATAGTCAAAAATAGAGAGACCCAGAGTCATAACGGATATATGCGTGGTGATCCAGCACAGAGGCATGACTGAAGAGACTGATCAGGAACTGGAGAATATTCGAAGGAAAAAGCTGCAGGAGATGCAGAGAAGAATGAGTAGGCAAGAGGACGCGGGAACAGCTTCGAAAGCTCCTATCATAGTTGACGACTCAAACTTCGATGAGCTTGTCCGTAGCCATTCCTTGATGGTGATAGATTGTTGGGCTCCTTGGTGTGGACCGTGTCATATGGTTGCTCCAATCATAGACGAACTGGCAAGGGACCACGCGGGCAAAGTCTTCTTCGGAAAACTAAACGTCGATGAAAACCCGCAGACCAGCGGACGATTCGAAATCATGAGCATACCAACACTTCTAATAATGAAGAACGGCAGCGAAGTCGACAGAATAATTGGCGCGGCGCCCAGAAGTGTGATTGAAGCTAAGCTCCAGAAGTTTCTAGGTTGACCGGAAGGTCATCGTCTGCCTAGCCTCGACATCTCGATCGTCTCGTCTACCAATCTTTCTACTCGGGACTTGATCTCGCGGTCCTTCAACCTGCCTTGGTCATCGAAATGCTCGTCGCAGGCATAAACAGCCCTAGGGTTGGAAATCACCCTGAAATAGCTCATTAGAGCGACCAGCTGTCCCTGCACCTGAAGCGAACTGATGGTGCCCCCGCTCTTGATAATGAAGCCAGCAACTTTTCCTTCAAGAGACTTGTACTCCACATGTTCGAACAGATTCTTTAGGGGTGAACTTAGAAGCCCATCGTAGACGGGCGAACCAAGAACCAGCACATCTGCTCCAGTCAACTTTCCTACAGCTTCATGAGTGCATGGACTGTATTCTTCCTCCCATCCTCGAAACCACTCAACGTTGGCCTTCGCCAGATCCAGATAGTCAGCATCCGCGACCTTCTTCGCGTGATCATATGCTACGTCTGTAAGCACGCGGGTCAATGATGCCTTTCGAAGACTGCCACATATAGCGAGAACCTTAGGCATATTGGAGTCCTCTGTTGCTCTCCTTCTTTGCCTTCTGACTTAAGGATAACCAAACATAGAACCAGAGCTTCATAGATCGATCCTTGAGTTCTGCAAGAAGAGTGGAATAGACTTGCACGCGCCTGTTGCTAAAGCGAACTAATTGACCAAAGGCGGAGTTGAGCTGGATGCGCAGAGTCGAAAACCTCATCAGGAAGAGCGACTCTTTCACCGCGAAGTGAGAAGACATGAAGTTTGTGACTTGGAGTGAGTACGCCGATCTACTGATGAAACTGTCCGAGACTGTTAGAGCCCAAACCTTCGATGACATTGTTGCTATTGGCAGAGGAGGAAGCATCATAGCTGCCTACCTCGGATCAAAACTGGGAATCCCGACATTCGTCCCTATTTTTGTCCGACATGTCAGAGAGGGCCAAGAAGTGAAGATTACGACTCATGGAAAATGTGATGTCACTTCCCTGACTGGAAGGCTTCTGGTTGTAGACGACTCTTTGATCCGGGGAAGAGCAATGCGCTTCACTCTGGACATGCTTCCCAAGAACGTTTCGGTGAAGACCCTTGCGATGTACTGTCGTGAAGGATCAGAGTTTAGGCCAGACTTCGTGGGAGCATATGTTGAGGAGAGCGAGAGGGAAATAGTATTCCCATATGATCCGCCATAATAGCGTCTCGGACTAGCTCCAGAGTGGCCAGCCATGACTAAAGCTTTCTGAATGCGTAGTAAACCAATGAAATAGCGACGAACCACGTTAGGAGATCGACGAGGAACGGTTGCCAAAGGATCTGGGGCAGAGCGCCCGGGTAAACCACTTGGCTAACCCAAGCCAACGGAAAGCCTCTGAGCTTAACTCCCAGTAGACCTGAATCCATTAGAGGCTCCATGAAGATCCCAGAAACAACAGTGGCGGCAAGAGATAGCACCACAAGAATCTTGAGCTTCTTGAAGCGAGACATTCGGACCTAGACATCAGCCAATCCAAGATCCCTATAAACGTTGACCAACAACAGAAATCCACGAAGGTCCATAGCCCATGCGTAGGCATGAGATTATCCTGGAGCCACCTTTCATATGGATTCCTAGGCGATAAGAAAGCGTACTGAACTTTGAGAAGGTAATGTCGATTGGAGAAATATGATGTAGTAGTCTTGCTGGGATCGCAGGTAATGAGGCAGGCTGGTCAATATGTCTTGGCATCCCACACCGAATTGAAGGCGAGGGCGGCAGGGGTAGCCTGGGCGAAGGGAGTTGGAAAGCGGTTTATCATTTCAGGAGGCTACAATTGGGGAGTAAGATACGATGACAATCAGATTTTTCCAAAGCCGGATTTCTCCTTCGAAGCCTTTACTAGAGCAAGAAGAATGGGAAAGTCGGAAGCAGAGGTAATTAGAGATTTTATGAGGGAGCATTGTGGTGTACCGGAAGACGCAATGCTCTTGGAAGAGGCTTCAGCGACCACTGAAGAAAATGCGGAATTCCTAAAAATCATTTTGGAAAGACCAACTTTCTCTGAGGCAAAGGGAATAGGGATTTTGACCCTTATCCATCACATGGAAAGAGCATTGCCAGCGTTCAGGGCAATAATAGAAGTAAAACCGCTCCTTGCCGAAGACCTGCTGGCTCTGCAAGGCCCCATTTGGATAGACAAGATTTGTGAATACTACGAAAGCCCTAAGGAAGGAAAACAATGGGATACCAGAAGGATTCGCGAGCTTCTAACCAATAGAAAGAGCATAGGAGAACTATTGAAAGTCTGACTGGTTTGATAATACAGTAGGGATAGTATTGTCCCACATGTTGGTTTCTAGTCGCCTGTCATGGACGAGACCTATCTGCGTCCTGCCAGAATCGCTTCATGCCGTACCCTCTTGGATATAGATTTGGAATCGTCACCGGTAACGATCCTGCGGGCCGCACCCTACCGAGCAATACATCGCAGACTCCGAGAAGAGAGGACTTGGCAGGGCCGTAACATGCGATGAGGGATGCGTTGGCCGGCGCACATGTGAGATCGTATGGCTCACGTGTAGAGACAACCACTAAGGGTATCGACGAGTCCCCTAACAGGCCCAGTAATCTGGCCTGGCCAGCGAGGAGGTCAGCGCGAGCGGTCGCCACCACGACAGCATCAACCTCCTGTGCATGTTGAATGGCTCGCCGGATATCATCCATCCTGGGGTTCACCGGAAGCTTCATCTGCACGACCTTGAGCTCCTTAGGAGCCTCTTCCGAAAGCACCCTAGAAAGAGGATCTATGTCGCCGTCGTCCTTCATACAAGCCACACAAAGAACCCTCCGAGTGGAAGGCCTTCGAAAAGGTAGTACCGCAGCAGGGTTCCTCAACAACGTAACGGCCTTTCTTCCCAATCTTCGGACTATCGCAAGATGCTTCTTGCTACCTACTCTTCTCTTCACCCGCCCTCGGAATGGTTCGATGCCGGCGAGCCACAACTTCTCTTTGAGGACTCTCCGCACTGACTGATCAATCCTATCCATCTGTAACTCTCCAACCTTAGCGGCATCGCAGAGAGCCTTCAACGACTCGACCTGACGAACGAAGCTGTGAGATACGAGGACCAGATCTGCCCCCGCCCTAACCGCACGGACCGCGGCTTCACCCGCCTCAAATCGGTCCGAGACCGCTTTCATCTCCATGCAATCGGTGAGGATAAGTCGGGAGAAACCCATCCCCCTTCTCAGTAATCCGCTTACGACACGTTCAGATAGACTAGTTGGCAAGTCGCGTTGGTCTTCTATCGCCGGAAAAGAAATGTGCGAGACCATGACAGCCCTTACACCCGTCCGGATTGCTGCCTCGAAGGGTTTCAGCTCAACCGTTCTAAGGCGGTCTAGACCGTGTTCCACTATTGGCAGCGAATAGTGGGGGTCGACGCTCGTATCACCGTGACCCGGAAAGTGTTTAGCTGTCGCCACGACTCTCGACTGTTGCAGGCCCCTTATCATCGCTACACCGAGCTGGGACACGCAAGCAGCGTCCTCACCGAAAGATCGTACGCCGATAACCGGGTTCATTGGATTGATATTTACATCCATCACCGGCGCCAAGTTCATGTTAACTCCCATCGCTCGAAGCTCGGTTCCAGTGACTAGGCCTGCCAGTCTCGCCAGAGAGGCTTCGCCGACTGATCCAAGCGCCATGTTCCCAGGGTGAACGGCAGCCCCTTTCCTGATCCTAGCTACCAAGCCTCCCTCCTGATCCATGGCCACCAGGAGAGGAGGGCCTCCTTTCTCTCTGGCAAGGGACTGAAGACGATTGACTAGTCGTGCGGTCTGTGTCGGCGAGACGATATTTCTGGAGAAGAGTAGAACTCCGCCGAGGTGATGCTCTCTGATCAGCCTCGTGATCCCGGGGGATGGTGAAGTCCCATGGAACCCCGCCATCACCAGCTGCCCGATCTTCTCGTCGAGCGTCATCGCTCGAACTCGCATGCCTAGACGACTTGAAGATTGTCGTAGGTGAGACATTTAGTCATCCGTGCCGTCCTGGACAGATTGTTCCTAACACAACTCGATGTGAGGCACCGGTGGCTGAGGGCACATTGCTCGGCCTCCCGTCCAATGTCTCGTTGGCCAAAATCGCAAACGCAACGGCCTCCTTGGCCTCAGATGAGATGCCGAAGTCTTCGTGGAGCAGAACCTCGCAGTCGAGCTCCTTCCGCAACGTCTCGACTATAACTCGGTTCTTGGAACCACCTCCGCCAAGAACAACCTCGTCGATCTCTGTTCTTGGATAGATGAACCTTCGATAGCTATAGACGATCGACTCACACGTAAAGGCTGTCGCCGTGGCGATAGTATCGAACATCCCCAACTTCCTGCGACGCGCGTGCTGGAGAAGCTGGCGAGCAAAGCGGTCTCCGAAGATCTCCCTACCTGTTGTCTTCGGCGGCCTCTTCCTGATGAACGGTGTGCTCATCAGGTGCTTCAGCAACCGCTCGTCGACCGAGCCGCGGCTGGCCATGCGGCCATCCTCGTCAAACCGTCTACGGCCCTTTGTGAAGTGTTTGATGAGCGCATCAATGATCATGTTCCCTGGCCCTGTGTCAAATCCCCAGATCATATTCTGTTGGCATCCCTTCGGGAGAACTGTGACATTGGCTATGCCGCCGATATTCTGGATCGCACTAGACTTGCTATCGCTTCTGAACAGGAGGTAGTCGACGTATGGAAGAAGCGGCGCTCCCTGGCCTCCCGCAGCGATGTCGCGGGCCCGAAAATCGCTCACTGTTGTGATGCCAGTTCTCTCAGCGATCACCGCCGCTTGGCCGATCTGAAGCGAGGACCTCTGTTTAAGCGGCCTGTGATAGATTGTCTGGCCATGAGATCCGATTGCGTAGATGTCTCTCGGTTCCAAGTCTGCCTTCGCAATTATCTTCATGGCAGCCCCAGCAAAGCACTCACCAAGGGCGAAGTTCATCAAGCATATCCTATCAACCGTACCCGTTTGCTCAGAGAACAACTCAAAGATCCGCTCTCTAAGGGCGCGAGGATACCTGTACGTCTTCCAAGCGAGAATCTCGCATCCGAGCTTGCTCAGCGAGGGTATCTTGACGATAGCTGCGGTGACTCCGTCCGCTGATGTCCCAGACATCAAACCGAGAAGGAGCCTCGCCTTCCCTTTGGGCCGTTCTCTCATCTTGCAAGCCTTTCCCGCTTGATCATTTCAGCCACTTTGTCTGGGTTTCCGCCTGCTCTGCCCAGTAGAGATTTCGCTCGGCGCCTTGACACTCCATGTCTCGCCATTACTATGGCGCATCTGATGTCGCCATCAGACTGTCGAAGCATCTCTCTAGCCACATCGGGCTTAACCTCGGCGATCTGACAGATGATTCGCACGGCTCTAGCCCTCAGCTTTCTGCTCTTAGGCTGGAGGTCAATCATGATGTTTCCGTGGACCTTGCCAAGTTTGATCATCGAGGCGGTGCTGATCATGTTGAGGATCATCTTCTGCGCGGTTCCACATTTCATCCTAGAACTCCCCGCAATTATTTCTGGTCCAACACGCAGTACGACGGTGCGATCGGCGACCCGCGATAGGGAGGACTTGGCGTTGCATGTCACCCCGAAGACTCGCGCGCCTATCCGCTTCGCCTTCTTGGCTGCGGCTACCACAAAGGGTGCTCTTCCGCTCGCGGATAGTCCGATCAATACGTCGCTGCGGGAAAAACCTCGACGCGCCAGTTCATGAGTCGCTGATCCTTCATTGTCCTCGGCGGCTTCGATTGATCTTCTCAGAGCGCCTGAGCCCCCGGCGATTATGCCCTGGAACATTGATGGTGGAACACCAAAAGTGGGCGGCATCTCGGACGCATCGAGAACGCCAAGCCTTCCGCTTGTACCAGCTCCGACATAGAAGACTCTTCCTCCAGTCCTCAAAGTATCAACCACGATATCAACGATCTTCGCTATGTTTCCAAGTTCCCTTGCGACCATGTCTGGAACCTTTCGATCCTCATTGTTGATTATTCGAACTATCTCTAGGGTTGACTTGCGATCGATGTCGGTTGATTTAGGATTGCTCCGCTCAGTGTCCGCTAGCCTCGAATCGGCCCTCAATCGCGGTCTCTCTCCACGGTGATCAATGAGCCCCTCAATCTGGTGAGTAGGCTGTCATTTAGTTCAACGCCAAGGCTCTTCAAGCCAAGAAGTACGGCCCCCGCGGCCGAATCAAACCTTGGATGTGCAACAGTAGCATTGGGTAGAGCCTTCTGTAGAGCAATCTTCACCGAATTCCGCAGGATGTCACAATATTCAAAGGCGCCTCCACACACGACAACTTCGACCGGCCCCTTTTCCATTCCCAACTTCTCAACGACTGAAAGTGCCGCTTCCGTCAGCTCCTTCGCAGCATCCTCCACTATCCTCTGTGACACCAGATCCCCTCGCTTCGACTCATCCAGTACTATGGACGCAAGCTCGGCAATCATAGGCACACCCATTCTAGCCCCATAGACGTATCCAACTAGTTGCTCAGGATGATCCAACTTCAAGTGCCGAAGAATCCTGCGGGCCAGACTCGTCTGAGGGCCGCGACCGTCACAGGATCTCATAACAGCCATTAGCGCCTTTCGGCCAATATCATATCCACTTCCCTCATCCCCAAGCACCGGTCCCCAACCACCGGATCTCGCACGTTGCCCCCTACTGTTGATCCCAAAAGCAATGGAACCCGTCCCGGAAATGAGCGCAACTCCGGGCCCGCACAGAGTTCCTCCCGCCAGTGCGACTAATGCATCGCTGTCTACTTGGAACCTCTTCGCCACATTGAGCTTCCTCACAATCGTCGACACGGCTTTTCTCTCAGCAGTTCGATCCACGCCGGCTACTCCCAGATAGGCAATATCAACGTAGTGGACTCTTGTTCGAGACATCGCTTGCCGTATTGAGGTTCGGATAGCCCTCTGAGTCAGTGTTACACCAACGGTATGCGGATTAGCAGGTCCAGCGACGCCTTTCGCCAGTATCTCGCCGAACTCGCTTGCTAGAAGGCATGTTGTTTTGGTTCCACCCGCATCAACGCCGAGAACGTGCCGCATAATATCTCCAAGCTCCGCTCCAGACAGAAACGCTTACTTAGGCAAAGACATTTTCTCTCGAACCGAGATCGCTACAAGACAAGAAACCCAAACTTTAGAACTCTTTTGTGAGCAATCAGCCTGTGTGAGATGGATTGCAGTTGCCGCCTATGACGCCCCGCGAAAAGCGAGAGAAAGAATTCCTTAGAATCACCCGAACCACAGCAGGCGAAAAGCGAGACTTTGGCGCTATTGTTCCGCGAACGATCTTGGTGCTCGCTCCGCACGCAGATGATGAAGTCATATCCTGTGGCGGAACGATCCTGAAGTACACCCAGTGGAAGTGTGAGGTCGTGGTGATCGTGGTCACGTCTGGAACGGGTAGCGGTCCAAGAGGAGAAGCCCCTGATCGCATCGTTGAAAGACGAAGGAAGGAGTTCGAGGCCACGAGAAGGATGTTGCGGCTCTCGGACCGATCAGAATTTCTCGGTTTGGAGGAGCTCCAAATCAATCGTGGCAATGTGCGTAGGTTCACCGACATTATTAGGAGTATCCAGCCTGACATCGTGTTGTTCCCCCACCCCAGCGATAGGCATAGAGCTCATCGCAACACGGCGCTCCTGACAATGGAGGCATTGTATCACGCGCCAACTGAGACGTACTCGGGTCAAGGCCGAACATGGCTACCTCTAGGCGCCTACTTCTATGAGACGCCCAGTGGAGTCTTCGGCCAAGGAGTCCAAGCCGAAACGCTGGTCATATCTGACATAACGGAGCAGTTCGAAACGAAGAAGAAGATCCTGAGTGAGATCTATGCAAGCCAGACTCAGCTTCTGTCCGCCTTTGAGGGATGGGTTGAGACATTGGCTCGCCACCGTGGGGAGGCCGGAAGGTGCAGGTTCGGTGAGGCTTTCTGCCCGGACGCGACACATGTTCCACTGAAGCTGCTCCTCATCTAGCTAGCTCTATGCCCATCCATGTGGAAAGCCTCTCCCTGCATGGGCGGGGTAAATACGGCTAGTATCTTGTCGCCTTGGTCGCGAAGAGTGGCGCATTACTTCGGCGAAGGCTTGGCGACCTCGATGATACTCAATGTCCAGAAACAATGCAAAGGTGTCAACAGGACCTCCTATTCGAGAACCATTAGTCTGTGGATTTAGAACAGTGTGTATATGCCGACGAACTCTACGAGGAAAATGACATAGATCATGAGTAGGATCAGGCCTTCCCTAAAGCCCAGTCTGCCCCGTGAGAGGAAGTACCAGAAGACAAGATTCGACAGTAGTGAGAAGAAGACTAGGTCGAAGTAGGCATCCATTCTGACCGTTACCTTCGAGAATATGAATACTAACCCAAGTATGACCGTCAGATTTGCAAAGCAGCTTCCTATGGCATTGGCCAAAGCAAAGTCCAACCGTTTTTCTTGTATCGATTTCAGGGATACCGCAAGTTCAGGAAGACTTGTCCCAATCGCCACTATTGTTCCTCCAACCAAAGTGCCAGAGATGTTGAAGGCAGTTGCCAAGTTTGATGCACTGTACACTATGACGTATCCACCGAGCACGACTCCAGCAATGCCTAGTGAAGACCGAACAACTCCTTTCAGAAGAGCTCGTCTCGAAGCACCTGCGTCGAGAGCATTGGGTAGATCGGTCACTATGCTACGTTTGGACAGATGGTAGCTGTAGATGACAAACAAGACGACAAGCGCTACTCCAACATGCACTCCGTATCGGGCACTGCGAAGAAGAACAAGAGGAAGCGCTGACGATATGAACAGGCCGAAGAAGAGACTAGACAGGTCGCTCTTTCTCATCTGCAGGAGAGACTTCATGGAACCTGTTTTCAATGTGTATGAGTAGACAATCGGAAGTCCGAGAATTAGGCAGACGTTCGCGATGTTCGATCCTAGAACGTTCCCGATTGCAATTCCTGCTTCACCTTCCAATGTTGCAAAGAGTGAGACGACAGCTTCAGGCAGTGAGGTTGAAACTGATACAAAAATGAAGCCGAGTGTCGTGTAGGCAAGCCCAGTAGATCGAGAGATATCCGTCACACCATTTATCACGGCATAACTGGAACGGTCTAACACGACTAGGAACGCAGCCAGCAACGCGACATTGATTAGAAGATTAAGCAGGTCCACCGAGCATGTCTCCAGTTGTCTAGTTTGCCTCCTACGAATTTGAGTCCGTCGTCATAGAAGGCTTGGGAAGCTAAAGCCTTTTCTTGATGCTGGCTATCGTAAGTACCCTGAAGGCGGGTGAGTGGGCTCCTCCCACCCGTTCCGCCTGATACAAACCCCGGAGTAGGGAGGTAAGAACTTGAAAGTAAGAAGCAAAGACTTGTCGCTAGTGGCAGTTTTTGCGTCACTATACGCAGTTCTGGTCTACATGTTTGCCCCGATATCGTTTCTCGCTCTGCAGTTCAGAGTTGCTGGCATATTAAGGCCAGGTATCGCAAGAAAGTGGACCCTTGCCATTGGCTACGCTATCGGCGTAGTTGTCGGCAACGTCTTCAGTCCATTCGCCGGACCATACGAGCTTCTCTTCATGCCCTTCATGAGCTTTCTCGCTGGAATACTCGGCTATCTAGTAGCCAAACCCTTCAAGAATGACTATTTCATCGCTGGTGCAGTCATCGCCACGGTGATACCGCTGAGCGTGAGCTGGATGCTTAGCCAGCTCTTCAATCTCCCGATGCTCGTAACATTACCGTACTTGTTCGTTAGCGAACAGATAGTATGTTTCATAGGGGCTTCATTGTTCAAGCTCATCGAAACGAGATTCAAATGGTGGTGAAGAAATGACGAAGCAAGACAAGTGCATTGTTGTCCTCAGTGGTGGACCTGATTCTTCGACTGTCGTCTATTGGGCAAAGAAACAAGGGTATGATCCTTATGCGATAGCTTTCAGGTATGGCCAGATTGCGACGAAGGAAGTTGAGTACGCTACTCAGGTGGCTGAAAGGTTAGGAGTTCCCATCAAACTAGTGGACCTTTCCTCATTGAAAGGTATTTTCGCTGGAGTAACCTCGCTATGCGATGAGAACATTCCTATGACGTCGAGTTTCAGTCAGCCCATAGTAGTTCCGTTTAGAAACGCCGTCTTCCTTTCGATCGCAGTCTCATATGCCGTAGCTGTTGGAGCCAGAACAGTATTCTATGGCGCCCAAGGGTCAGATGAACCATTCTACCCTGACTGCAGAAGAGAATTCTACGAATCCTTTGAGAAAGCTGCGAAGCTCGGAACAGGTCAAGATATAACCATCGAAGCTCCTTTCAACAATATTCCAAAGTCTGGAATAGTCAAACTGGGGTCAGAACTCGGTGTCCCATTCGAGCTTACGTGGTCATGCTATCTGAACAAGCCGAAGCATTGTGGCAAGTGTGAATCGTGCATGAACCGCAAGAAGGCGTTCAGCGAGGCAGGAATCGTAGACCCCACAGAGTATCTCGAATGACTTCCTTGTGGAATCCTAGTCGAGGCTCGAAACGCAAGTGATGAGTTCATCCGCTACTGTAATGTCGACATCTGTCCTTGAAGGAGAACCCGGCTCAGAAAGTGGCTCCACAAAATGTTAAATGCCTAAAACTGAAGCCCTTGCCAGTAGTGTTGGAGGTTCAGTCATCGAAATGCCCTCGTTCGACACTATTGAAAGATTTCTTGTCAAGGAGATGGGCGAGAAGAATGTTCCCGGTTTCTCTGTTGCCGTTGTCAAGAGTAGTGAGATCGCTTGGGCCAAGGGATTTGGCTACTCCGACCAAGAGGAGAAGATGCCGGCAACCCCTGAGACTGTTTACAGGGTTGCGTCTGTGTCAAAACCGGTCATAGCGACCGGCTTGCTCCAATGGTATGACAAGGGAAGATTCTCTCTCGATGACCCCGTCAATGAACTCATGGCGAGTGTGAAGATACAAACATCCTTCAAAGAGCAGCCCACGGTGCGGAACCTTCTTACTCATACATCGGGGCTTCCGGTGCATGTGGATCCGACATGTTTTGACTTGAGCCTGACGGTTCCTCTTGAGGAGATGATTAGGAAGTCGGCGATAGTCGTCCGCCCTCCGAACCTAGAGATCGTCTACGCTAATACTGCCTTCAACATAATCGGTTACCTTGTTGGATCGTTTGCCGGAGAACCCTATCCTGACTACATGAGGAAGAATGTGTTCGATCCCTTGGAGATGTATTCGAGCGCTTTTGAGCAGACTCCTGAGATAAGGAAGAAGATGGCGACTCCATATACTAGAAAGAAGGCAGACGAGCCGGTTCAGACGGTGAAGCCGTGGTACGGTGGATCTATTCCCGAGAAGCCTTGCGGCTCACTGTTCTCAACAGTCGTTGATCTCAGCCATTTCCTCATAGCCCAGATCAATAAGGGCCTGTACAATGGCCGCAGGATCCTGAAAGAGAGCACAATCAAGGAGATGCATAAGCTTCAGGCGCGTGCCGGAGCTTCTAGAAGCGGCTATGCCCTAGCGTGGAAGAGGACATGGCATTATGGAAACCTGATGTTGTCCCATACCGGTGGAAATCTGGGGTGGACTGCTCACGCGGCCCTCTATCCAGAACTCAGAGTCGGCATCGTAATCCTCTGCAATCTCAACGACAACTCTGCATGGAGGCCTCCTGCAGAAGAAGCTCTACGCATAATTACCGGTGGACAACTCGCCTTCGATCCCGCGTCAATAAGACAACAAGCAATTCCTAAGGACTGGAACAATCTTGTCGGAACATATGCCCGTGAGTTCAGAGATGCGCATATCAAGATCGAGAACGGCAACCTGATTCTCGAGAGAGGGACAGAGAAAGCGTACCTTGAGAGACTAGATGAGACCCGTTATCTTGTCCACGGAGGAGCAAGCGACGGCATGGAACTCACATTTGAATTTGACCAGAATGGTGCGGCAAAGCAGTTCGATCTTGAGACCGAGGTCTTTCCAAAATTCGTTGAGGATACTCGCCCTATCGAGGAAAGCGCCGATCTCATTGGGATGTGGCACGGGAACTTTGTACATTCCTACGGCTACTTCACGATGGACTTAAGGATCGAAGGGAAAGAGCGTGCCTCCACTACAGACATGGTTGGAAACATTGTATACCTCAGCGATTTCAAGGCGGATCGTGGAAGGGTGACAGGAGTCTTCACGTCAAAGGTTCCCCCTGAGTATGTTGGCTGGGGCGCAGAAGAGTTTGAAGCTAAGCTGCACTTAGCCGCGATCGGAGGCAAACTAGAAGGTCGAATCGCGTTCAAGTCAGATATAGGCGAATCAACGGTGCCCCTGATCCTATCGAGAACTCAGTGGGACTAGGCATTTGCTTCACTAGCTTCGCTATCCCATCTGGTTGTGAAAAGGCCTTAGACGGTAGAGTTATGGTGAGTTCACTAGACAATGGGAGAGGGGGCTACTTCACTCTTTCATCTAGGTAGCAAAAGCCTGTACTCACTTTTTTCTGCATCTCCTCTGCCCATTTGTCAACTCCGAGAGCCTTGATTTTCGGTAGGACCTTTAACGGCCAATCGTATCGTTGCAGCTTTCCACAGACGCTCATCTCAGAGCAATCCGCACAAGTCGTGTATCCCTTTTGCTTGCAGCATATGCGGACCGCACAGTTCGGATCTCCACCACCGCTTATGCATCCTGGGCATTCAGCGAACATCTTGACGAAGCCGTCCATGACCTTCTCGAATTCAGGATAGTGCTGGAATGCTGGTTCCCACTTGGCCAGTTCAGAGGAGAACTTGTCAAAGCCGTAAGCACCTATGACTTTACGCAAGTTTTCGACTGCTTGCTTTATCCTTCCTTGACGTATTCCGCAAGCGTCACAGTACAGGCCACAGTAGCCTACCAGAGTTCTCGGATTCTCTCTCAACAATGACACCTTCGAACTACTGGCAACCGCCTGAATCGTATTTAAGCCTAGTCTGCGTTGCACTCTGCTTGGTTCTCCGGTACTCTTGATTCCTTGCCCCGTTGAAGTTCAAACCCGATGCATTTGAAGCCGAGACCACATCAGCCCACGTAGTGGCCTACTATCGGAACGGTTTCATTGCAATGGGGACACTTACCGTCATAGGATATGGCATATTTCGCCACGGCGAACCCGTATCTCTGTATGAGCAACGTTCCACATTTGTGACAGTAGGTGTTCTCCAGCCTATGCCCTGGAACGTTTCCAACGTAGACGTAAAGTGCGCCCTCGTTCTTAGCTATCCGGTGGGCTCTTTCAAGAGTACTTACTGGAGTGCTGGGCCTATTGGTCATCTTGTAGTTTGGATGAAAACGAGTGAAATGCAGAGGAGTCTCAGGTCCAGCTGCTTCCAGATGCCTTCTAGTGATCTCTTGAATGTGACCGTCACTATCATTCAGTCCTGGAATCAGAAGTGTCACAACTTCGGTGTGCATTCCAAGCCTCCTTGATTCGGCGATGTTCCTCCAAACGATGTCGGCGTCGGCACCGCAATACTCACGATATGTTTCGGCCGTACCCTTCATATCGAACTTGATTGCGTCCATGCCAGCGTTGCGAAGCGCACTCAAGGCCTCCAAAGTCATGTAGCCATTCGAGACATAGGTGTTGTAAAGTCCATTGCGGCGAGCGAGGGGGAAGAGGTCAAGGCTGTACTCAAAGAGAAGAGTCGGCTCGTTGAATGAGATTGATACCCCCTGACACTTCTCCTTAAGCGTCATTCTAACAAGCTGTTCAGGGTCCATGTACTCGGCCTTCTGAGGGTTCGGTGGGTACTTGCTGATCTCCCAGTTCTGGCACCAAGGACAAAGGAAGTTGCAGCTCCAAGTGCCAACTGTCAGCGCGTAGCTACCGGGCCAGAAGTGGAAGAACGGCTTCTTCTCGATCGGATTTGCGGAGATCGACGATATGTCTCCGTAGACCAGAGTGCATAAGTCACCGTTCATGTTTCTTCGTGTCTTACAGAATCCGTCCTGGCCGACCTGAAGACGACATCTTCTCTCACAGACTCCACATCGCACACTGTCATCCGCGAGCTTCTCATAGAGCACCGACCTTCGTACGGTTGGAAACTCTCGAGTTCTCTTTGATACACTCTCCGCTTCGGGCATGGTTTGCCGGCTCTCCGACCTCGAAAAATCCACCCCTAAGGGCTCGTAGAGTTGTCTAAACGCTCCTGCTCGGGGTTGGGAATTCCTCCCATCTTCTGATCTCTGCTTCGACCTTCTCTCGAACGGCCTTCCATAGATCGATGTGGCAAACTTTGGCACAGACGAAGGTGGTTATCCAAACATCCGCGAGTTCACCAGCTAGCTTCTTTCTCACGGATTCCACATCGTAGCTCTCTCGTCTGAATCCCATAAGTTTGAAGACAAGGTTGATTGCTTCCCCTGTCTCTTCAGCTATTTTCGCGGCCTGAAAGACTGGATGCTTCTCCGAAGCTTTCTTGGTGAAGAGGTCGTATAACCTTTCGAATCTCTCTTTCAAACTAACGCACCCTGCTTCGCACACTGAGTCTGCGTAGCAGAACTATGTAAGGCTACGTCGATCTGGTCGAACTCTCAGGTTCTCTGAATAGGGCAAGTATTAGTGTCCCAATTGCGATTGCCGCAACTAATGTGATGGTGAAGGGGACTTTCGGCGAGACATGGTCATAGAGCCATCCAGCGATAGCAGGCGAGGGAATGGCAAAGATCCCTGTCAGCAGGGAAAGACCTCCGGTTGCGCGTGCGAAGTTCTCGTTTCCGACCGTGTCGAGCACGAGAGAGTTTATCGCAGGCATCCATAGGCTATAGACTAGCCCCCAAAAGATGGAGGCGAAATATGCCACCTCTGGCCTTGTAGCCACAAGGATTGGAATTATGGCTCCCAGAGCCATGAACTCACTGACCGCAAGGAACCTCGTCGTCCTCCATTTATCGAGCATCGGGCCTAGAGTAAGAGCTGAGAGGGCTGGTGACGCACTCATGATCGCTACGGCGATTCCGAGTTGCTCCGCAGTTGCGCCAAGCTCCTTGTAGATGAATAGGTTATAGAACGGGAACGAGAGACTCCAAAATACTGAGTCCAAGACAGAGACAAAGGCGATAGCGCGTAGGCGGCGATCAATGGTGAACGCTTGTCTGAGGTATTCCTTGATCGAGGTTGTTGGGGTGGCGTCAGATATCTTTGGCGATGAGTACTTTGTCGTCATCAAAATGAGGCTGAATATGGTCAGTCCAGTTGAGATCCAGAAGATCCATCGAAACGATGGTTGAAGGATCCCTGCCATGTAGCCTCCGATGAGCGGCGCAACTGCAGAGGCCATCTCTGCAAGTCCTAGGTCAAGGCTGAAGGCTTTACCTCTCGTCTCGGGGCTGGAGCAACTGCCTATTGCAGCAGTACGAGCCAATCCTCTCACATAGAAGTCCAGTTCGCTGAGTAGAAGACCGGCCGCCAACAGATCCCACGATTCAGTCAACGCATATGATACATAGCCAGTTACGGTGAGAACTCCGCCTATGAGATAGAAGGGTTTCGCACCGTATCGGTCAATCAAAGGACCTAGCAGAGGGCGGATAAGGGTTCCGAGTCCTCTTGCGGTAGTACGGGTGTTTCCGACAAACGTCATCGTGACCTTTACAAGGACGATCAACGGCGCAACCGAAGGCGCTGCGAAACCGTAGGCAAACCCGAAGATTGAATTGACTAGGACCAAGAGGAAGACCTCTCTCCTTAGCGCAGAATATTCACCGAAGCGAATGAACATGTGTGACATTAGTCATCGGGCCCGCAGTGCATCGAGCCTCGGTAAATGGAAGCTTTCTCCTCGATAAGCTTTCATCAGAATGGCCTCGTCGATTCTGGAGAAGTTGAGAACTGTTATATGATTAGAAATCTCTGTCCTATCTGGGCTCGAAATTGGAACTGAAAACGAAATTCTTGGAGAAAGTGGATTCACTCTCAACAGAACTTGTCGATCTAACCCGCGAAATGGTTCGGATACCGAGTGAGAACCCGCCGGGTGACGAACGCGAGATCTCTGAGCTGGTCGCGCACAAAATGAAGGCTCTTGGATTCGAGGTTGAACTCGTCGAGCCCAAGGCGAAGAGGGTGAACACCTTGGCTACTCTACGAGGCTCAGGGGGAGGACGAAGCTTCCTTTTCAACGGCCACTATGATACTGTGCCCGTTGGAAACCGTGAGTTCTGGTCCGTTGACCCTTTTGATAGTTTGGTCAAGGATGGAAGGATCTATGGGAGAGGCTCGGGTGACGAGAAGGGTGCAATCGCGTCAATGATAATTGCGGCCAAAGCTCTTGATCAAGCGGGAGTACGACTGAAAGGCAGCCTGTTGATTCACGCGGTGGCAGACGAGGAAACGGGCTCAACGTATGGAACAAGACATTTGGTGGAGAATGGATATGAGACCAAAGACAAGGTGGACATGGCTATTGTAGGTGAGGCATCCGTATACGACAATAGGATCTACGCCCGAACAGCCGTAAGGGGGCTTCAATGGCTGAAGATAGTGGTTAAGGGTAAGGCTGCTCACAGTAGCCGACCTAAAAACGGAGTTAACGCTGTGCTGAATATGTGCAAGATCCTTCTCGCCCTCAACGAACACAAGTTCAGCTTCAAGCCTCATCATCTGCTCCCAGAGCCAACCATTGCCCCAGGCACGATCATAAGAGGCGGGATAAAAGAGAACATAGTTCCTGAGTTGTGCGAAGCAACATGCGACATCCGCATCATTCCGGGAATGACGAGTGAAGACACCCTAGAGGAAGTGAGAGCGGTCATCGATTCTCTTAAGCGGCAAGATCCGACGATCAACGCAGAGGTTGCGCCGACATCTTGGTGGCCACCAAGCGAGATATCCACATCTGAGGAGCTCTTCCAATTCGCAAAGAACGCAGTGGCGACCGTGACTGGATATGAGTTGACACCTAGGGGCTTTGCGGGCTCCAATGATACGTCGTGGCTGACGAACATCGCCCACATATCAGCCATGGCCTTTGGCCCCGGCGACAACTACCTCTCAGGTGCACACGGGCCCGATGAATGGGTCTCCACTGACAGACTTCTAGACTTCTCGAAAATCTATGGCCTCATGGTCATCGAAGCATGCGGCGTGTAGAGCGAAGACCTCCTTCTTGAGTGAGAATCGCCACTTTAGCTTTTCGAACATAAGAACTCAAGAGATGTCGGCTCGGCCCGGATCTCGCTCTGCGTTTACGCTAGTGAAATCAGTCGTTCGAATCTTAGCGGCGGCACCAACTGTAGCACACACAATCCTGCTGAATGCGCGACTATCATTGGTGAGTAGGGATTCTCTGGACTCCTTCCTTTGTCGAGCACCCCTCATCCACTAGACGCAACACCTAGCGCGCGACGCGCCTCCTATCCTTATAGGTCTTGGATGACGAGTTTTCTCTGCACATGGACGAAATTGGCAAAAGGCTTTTGTGTTCTAGGATTGGTTGTGTCTTGCTGAGGAAAATTCTCATGTTGCCCTTCTGTCCCTATTGTGGAAGCGAGCTACAGGACGATCGGGTCTATTGCAGGAACTGTGGAGAGAAGATGGGCTTAGAGACCGAGCACCCATTGGAGGGACGAGCACGGAAGGTCATTCTTGCTGACAAACAAGGAATAAACTTTCAGAACATTGTAAAACGAGTCCTCAGGCTTGAGACAGTAACCATTCAGGCCAGAAAGCGAACGGATAATCTTCAGGCTGAAGTCAAGAACCTCGAAACCGAAAGGACGCGTCTTCTGGCCGAGATAGAAGCGTTTAAGAAGTCATCGGCGAGAATCCAACAACTTGGGGAAGAAGTGATGGAACTCGCAGCCAAGAAAGTCGAACTGGAGGAAAAGGTAAAGGCGCTGGAAACAGAAAGGGACGGACTCAAGAACGAGATACAGGAACTGGAGGACAAATTGGCGATCGCGGAACTAGAAGCGAGAGCAGCTGAACTAGAGACGGAGATACGCGAACTAGGGATAAAGAAGAAACAGTTGGAGGAGAAGATCAGTTTGCCTGAAGCCCCACCTGCAGAGCAGCCTCAAACCCCTCCTTGATGTCGGCTTCCAAAGCATGGTATCCTGAGAGCACAGGATTCTTGCATTGCTTTTGCATGGGCTCCGAGTACACACGCTGATCGTACTATACCAATTGGTCAGTAGGCGAAGTCGATGTGTGTCAACAAGCATAGCCAGACCGCTTTCAATCGGCATAATAAAGTATGATCAAATGGAATCTCACATCGTTAGTGGCTCATAAGGTGTAAGGAAAAATGCCTAAACCATATGATTTGGCTGTCACGAACGGAAGGATAATCGATGGAGCTGGAAATCCTTGGTTCAAGGGAGACGTGGCCGTCAAAGATCAAAAGATAGTCAAGATAGGAAGCATAGATCCACGCAACGCCAAGACGGCCCTCGACGTGTCGGGAAAGATCATTTCTCCCGGGTTCATCGATTCGCACAGCCATTCAGATTTCAGTTTAATCTTCGACCCACGCGCCGAGAGTACGGTCAAACAAGGCATAACAACACTGGTTGTCGGACAATGCGGCATGAGTCTTGCGCCAATAAATCGGAAGTTCGAAAACCTATTGAGACGTTATGCGGCTCCGTTCCTCCCCGATCCAAACATAGACATTCCATGGACTACCTTCAAGCAATACCTCGCCAGGATGAAGCGACTTCGATCCACCAGTAACACAATCCACCTAGTCGGGCATGGAACCGTCAGAATAGCTGCGATAGGTTTTGCGGAAAGAGAGCCGAACCGAAGAGAACTTCAGAACATGAAGGCTATGGTCGCTGAGGCAATGGAAGCCGGCGCCGCAGGCATGTCAACGGGCCTGATCTACCCTCCCGGAGTCTTCTCCAAGACAGAAGAACTGATCGGGCTGACACTGGTGGTTGCCAAGCATGGCGGCGTATACTTTTCCCACATTCGGGGCGAAGGGCCCTCCCTCATCAACGCAGTCAAAGAAGCCATCGAGATCGGCGAGAAAGCCGGAACGCCAGTACAGATCAGCCACCACAAGGCTGCAGGGCGCCGAAGTTGGGGAAAGCTCAAGGAGACTCTCCAGCTCATGGAATATGCCAGAAAACGAGGCGTCGACGTAACCTACGACCAGTATCCATACACGGCCGGAATGACCTCGCTCGTCACCTTGCTGCCACCATGGGTTCACGAGGGAGGAATGGATAAACTCCTAGAGAGAGTGCGAAACGATGAGACATGGATGAGGATTCGCGGCGAACTGGAAAGAGGCACGCCTGACCGTGAGAACATACTCGAAGAGGCAGGCTGGGATAGGATAGTCATATCCTCAGTGAAATCGGAACCCCTCAAGCAGGTTGAAGGAAAGAGCCTTGCCGAAATAACCAAGATGCTTGGAAAGCCTGACGAGTTCACTGCCCTACGTGATCTTCTCTTGGAAGATCGAGGGGGATCCACGATGATTATGTTCTCTATGGATGAGGCGGATGTGGAGTACGCTATGAAAGGCCGCTACCACATGGTTGGCACCGACGCATGGTCCGTTTCTCCAACTGGTCCTCTCTCTTCAGGTAAGCCGCATCCAAGGTTCTACGGAACCTATCCCCGCATCCTCGGAAAATATGTGCGAACCAAACAGGTTCTTACGTTGGAAGATGCCATAAGGCGAATGACATCGCTTCCCGCCCAGCGAGTCGGCTTGAGAGATCGAGGAATACTTAGAGTAGGTTTCTTCGCAGACATTGTCATATTTGACCCAGAAACAGTGATCGACAGAGCAACCTTTGACCAACCAGCACAATTCCCAGAAGGAATAGAAAAAGTGCTTGTGAATGGAGATGTCGTCGTGGACTCGGGAGAACTTACCAAAGCCCGACCGGGCAAGGTTCTGCTGAGAGAATAACGGGATTATGCTAGCAGTTTTACCTGCTATCGAAGGCCCTTTGCACCGGAGCCACTTGACTAAGAGATGCTTCGTATTCGTTCAGCGATCTCGGCTCCTCAACACTTTTTGGCTTCTTCGCCAGAGCTTCAACAATCGCCTCAGAGAGTTCAAGCGTCGTAACTATCGGTATATTAAACTCCACGGCGAGGCGTCTGATCAGGTACTCGTCTCTCCTTGAGCCACCATCTCCCTCCCATGTCTCCTTTCTTGAGGGGATATTCAAGACAAGGTCAATCCTCCTCTCAAGCAAGTAGGTCAGAACATTCGGCTCTTTCCGATCTCTTATCTTGTGTAAGATGGTGACCCGGTGAAGCCCGGCATTCTTCAAGGCCTCAGCGGTATGTTCAGTCGCAAATATGTTGAAGCCCAACTTCTCAAGGATCCTTGCGACTCCAACTATCTTCACCTTGGCCTCCTCGCTGCCTACAGTAATCAACACAGAGCCAGGTTTGATTGGAATCGCAAACTCTGACGCCTCTAAAGCCTTCAACAAGGCACCTGATAGATCGTTGCTGATGCAAGCAACCTCACCCGTACTGAGCATCTCAACTCCCAAGACTGGGTCGGCTCCGCCGAGTCGCATAAAGCTGAACTGGGGAGCCTTCACACCGACATGAGGAAGCTCCTCGGGCCGGGCGATATTCAGTTCTCTGAGCTTCTTTCCCATCATGATCGATGTCGCAACGTCGATCATATTGATGCCGATCGTCTTACTGGTGTAAGGCAAGGACCTAGACGCCCGAAGGTTGCATTCTATGACGTAGACAGTTCCATCCTTGACCAAGTATTGAATGTTGAACGGGCTTCTGGCCGATAGCGCTCGCATAATTGAGCAAGTGTACTTTTCGATGTTCTTCAAAGCCTCAATCGAAAGAGTTTGTGGAGGAATAGACATCGTGGCGTCTCCGCTGTGAACCCCTGCATTCTCAATATGCTCTATCACAGCTCCAATCAGTACGTCCTCCCCGTCCGATACCCCGTCAACCTCCACCTCCTTGGCTCCCTCCATGAACTCTGAAACAACAACTGGATGTTCTGCCGAGAAGTCGGTTGCAAGCCGCAAGTAACCCTCCAACTCCTCCTCGTCATAGGCAACTCTCATCGCCGAACCCGAAAGAACGTAGCTGGGCCTCACGAGAACAGGGTAGCCGATCCTTCTTGCGAAGAGCTTCACGTCCTTCATATTGGTAAGCTTGTTCCACTCTGGTTGAGGAATCCTATGCTGATCAAGGAGGGCACTGAACTTCGATCTGTCTTCTGCTCGATCTATGCTCTCAGCACTCGCTCCAAGCAGAGTGATTCCCGCATGCGCCAATCTCAAAGCGAGGTTGTTAGGCGTTTGGCCACCTACACCTACGACAACACCGATGGGCTTCTCGATCTCACATATGTCCAATATCCTTTCGAGGCTCAACTCCTCAAAGTACAGTTTGTCTGAAGTGTCGTAGTCGGTTGACACGGTTTCAGGATTACAATTGATCATTATGGCTTCATCGATACCATGCTTCTTCAACGCCCACACTGTATTAACAGCGCACCAGTCGAACTCGACACTAGATCCTATCCTGAACACGCCGGACCCTAGCACAATCGCCTTCTTGCCCGGACTAGTCTCTATGTCACTCTCAGCTCCATCATACGTCATGTACAAGTAGTTTGTTTTGGCAGGCCATTCCGCGGCCAAAGTATCAATCTGCTTCACAACGGGACGAATTCCAAACTCTTCTCGAAACCTTCGTATCGCAAGCTCGTCAGTTCTCAGACAAACAGCGATCTGTCTATCTGAGTATCCCAGCCTTTTGGCCTCGCGTACCAGCTCAGCGGTTTCCTCATCATCAGGTGTCAACAACCTCAATCGACGTTCTAGATTCACTACGTTCCTGATGCAGAACAGAAACCATCGGTCAATTCCGGTGAGCCTGTACACTTCATCGATGGTCACTCCCTTCTTCAAAGCTCCAACTATGTCGAAGAGTCTCTCGTCGGTTGGGTTGGCGAGGCTTTTCTTCAGCTCGTCAAGAGTCCTAGGCTTTTTGTCTCCGCCACCATTACAGACGAGGCCAAGCTTATTGATCTCAAGCATGCGAACTGCCTTCTGAAGAGCCTCCTCGAAACACCTTCCGATCGCCATGACTTCACCCACAGACTTCATTTGAGGTCCGAGCCTGCGGTCAATGTTCCTGAATTTCTGGAAATCCCATCTCGGTATCTTGACAACAATGTAGTCGAGAGCTGGTTCAAAACACGAAGTCGTGACTCCCGTGACCCGGTTCTGCAACTCAGGAAGCAAGTAGCCTATGGCAAGTTTGGCTGCAACGTAAGCCAACGGATATCCAGTGGCCTTACTTGCGAGGGCCGAACTTCTCGACATACGAGCGTTGACTTCTATCGCTCTGAAGTCTTCACTGGTAGGTTTGAGAGCCCATTGAATGTTGCATTCGCCAACGATCCCAAGACTCTGAATTGCCTTGATTGATGCGGAGCGAAGCAGTTGATACTCCCTGTTGTTTAGTGTCTGAGACGGAGCAACAACAATGGAGTCCCCTGTATGGACCCCCATTGGATCAAAGTTCTCCATGTTGCAGACAGTGAGACAATTATTGGCTGAGTCGCGCATGACCTCATACTCTATCTCCTTCCAGTGGCCGAGATACTCCTCCACGAGAACCTGCTCTATCATGCTATGTGCCAGAGCCCTCTCCACAATCGCCTTCAGTTCGCTTGGGTTTCCAGCCACTCCCGAGCCTTTCCCGCCAAGAGTGTACGCAACCCGTACGATCACCGGGTACCCGATCTCATCCGCTATTCGAAGCGCTTCACTGACAGAGTTAGTGGAGGCACTCTTCGGTACAGGAAGATTTGCCCGGATCATTGCCTGTTTAAAGAGTTCTCTGTCTTCAGTGTCCTCGATCGCTCTTATCGGTGTTCCAATGACCTTGACATCGTGTCGTTCCAAGACTCCTGCCTTAGCCAGCTTGACCCCGCAGTTTAGTGCAGTCTGCCCTCCGAACCCAAGCAGGATCGAATCAGGTTTCTCCTTCTGTATGACCCGCTCTACATAGTCAGGAGTCACCGGGAGCAGGTAGACTTTTCCAGCCAATTTCGGATCTGTCTGAATCGTTGCAATGTTCGGATTGATCAGAACAGTTTCGATCTGCTCTTCCCTCAGAGCCTTGAGGGCTTGACTTCCAGAATAATCGAATTCAGCTGCCTCGCCTATCTTGATGGCCCCGCTTCCTAGGATCAACACCTTCTTTATCCATTCCAGCTTTGGCAACCTCATCGCCCTCCAAAGCTGAGAAACTTGTCAAAGAGAAACTCTACGTCCTGTGGCCCTGGACTGGCTTCGGGATGAAACTGCACCCCTAGACAGGGAAGTTTCGGATGTGCAACTCCTTCCACGGTCTTGTCGTTTGCGTTCAGAAACGAGACTTTCAGCTCTGTCCGCTCAAGCGATGATGCTCCGATCGCGTAGCCATGATTCTGCGTTGTTATGTAGCATCTTCCCGTTTCTAGGTCCAGAGCAGGCTGATTCTGCGATCTATGCCCATACTTCAGCTTGTAAGTACTGGCTCCTAGAGAAAGTGCAACTATTTGATTCCCTAGACAGATACCTAGGACTGGAATCTGCATCTCAATGAGGCCTCGAACTAATTTGATGGTCGGGGCACAGAGGCGCGGGTCTCCGGGACCATTACTGACTATCACCAGATCAGGCTTCAATCCAGCTAATTCGCCAGATTCAAAGTCGTATGGGACGCGAGTCACCTTGAAGCCCCGCTTCAACAGACATCGAAGGATTCCAGCCTTGACACCGCAATCTATCACAACAACTCTTCGGCCTCGACTCTGGTACGTGATGGGGTGCGTTACCGTCACCATTCTGACTAGGTCGGTTTGATTGGGATCGAGAACGTTGGCAGCTTCCTTTCGAAGACTCTCTGCATCAGGCTCCTCACCTTCGTCGCATATTTTAAGAACGCCAAGCATCACGCCTTTTTCTCTCAGCTTCTTCGTAAGTTGACGTGTGTCGATTCCGTAGATCCCTGGAACTCCTTCCTCAAGAAGCCAGTCATGCAGAGTCCGAGACGAGGCCCAGTGGCTCGGCGATTGACATAGGTTCTGAAGCACAAGCCCCCTGACCTTGATTCCCTCAGATTCGAAGCATAGCGGAGGGGTTCCTGCTCGCGAGTTGGCTTTGGGTACCCCGTAGTTCCCGACAAGGGGATACGTCAGGGTTAGAATCTGGCCGTAGTAAGAAGGGTCTGTCAGGGCTTCTGTATATCCCACCATCCCGGTCGAAAAGACAACTTCCCCTGCTGCTTTCTTTGTCGCTCCAAAACCATAGCCCGAAAAGGAGGAACCGTCTTCGAGAACCAGAAGAGCCTTTCTTCCTTTTCTGCCGCGCAGGGGTGCCTCCAACGAACCCTACCTCACCTTGGCAACAGAGCATTTAAGCCTTAGCGCCATCTACCCGCATAGCCGCCGATATGAGTCCCCGATTGATTGCAGTGTCTCCCAAGTCTTGCGAAGTCTATCGGACTCCGCTGAGAGTTTCTCCTTCCAAGCTGCCAACTCTTTGCTCCTAGAGTTCAGCATTCTTCCAACTTCTTCTGGACAAGGCCCTCCCTTCACGTTGTGAGCCTCAACAAATCTCTTGGGATCTACGGAGGAGCGAATGTCTTCTTCAGTTACAGTCACCGAGGATCCCGCAATGCGAGACGAAACAGATTTGATCATATCAGGCGTCACGTCGAAGAGGTTAAGCCCTTTCTCGATGAGATCTCTCACAAGGGCCCCCACAATCCTGTGCGCACTTCTGAAGGAGACACCGGACTTCCTTACGAGCATATTAGCAAGCTCAGTCGATGTGGTGAAGTCCAACAGCTCACTTGGAATGGTCTCGGCAACTCCCACGTTTGGAATCAGGCCGCTGAGCATGGACAGCGAACTTGACAGAGAATCGATCGACTCCCACAGCTTAGGAGTGATCTCCTGAAAATCCATGTTATACCCAGACGGCAACGACTTCAAGGTCATTACTGTAGCCACCAGGTTTCCAGCTATGTCGCTCACTCTAGCTCGAATCACCTCTGGAACCTCCGGATTCTTCTTCTGAGGCATTATGCTACTCGTCGATGTGAACTCGTCCGGCAGCTCCACCACCTTGAAGTGGGGAGAACTCCACAGGATCAGATCCTCAACAATCCGAGAGAGATTCAACGCGGCCAACGCAAGCGTTGCCTGCGCCTCTACGATGAAGTCTCTCGAACCAACGGCGTCAAGCGAGTTCTCTACAACTCCATCGAACCCTAACAGCTCCGCCATCCTCTCGCGACTGATGGAAAAGCTTGTTCCGGCGAGAGCCCCTGCACCCATTGGGCTCTTATTGACACGCTTGTATGATTCCATCAATCTCTCGAAATCCCTGTTGAAGGCGTCAGAGAACGATAGGAGATAGTGAGCGAAAGTTATTGGTTGAGCGGGCTGCGTATGAGTGTATCCCGGAATCAAAGTCTCCGTATGCTTCTCAGCAGTGGCTAGAAGCTTTTCCTGAACATCCATCAAAGCTGCCATGATCCGAATCAGGTTCTCGCGGAGCGTCATTCGGATTGCCGTCGAAACTTGATCGTTCCTGCTCTTTCCGATGTGGAGATCTCCGCCGATATCCTGGCCGACAGATCCTAGGACTGATTCCTCAACATACATATGGACATCTTCGGTCTCAGCCTCCGTGATGTTACGGCTTGGATCGATCTCTCCAAGCGCCTTGAGAAGAGTTGCCGCTTTCTTCTGGTCAAGTATGCGACGCTCTGCCATCATTATGACGTGGACCCTGTTGATCCTGACGACGTTCTCGAAGAGCCTCTGATCTGCCCTAATTGACGAGGTGAAGTCGACTATTTCCCTTTTCTTGGGTCCGAGCCTTGCATCTCGAAGTAACTTCGACAAGTCAGCTTGCCGCCACTTTCTGGACAGCGTTTGCCAGTACATCTATGCCTTGATCCAAGTGAGCGATGTCTATGTTGAGCGGCGGAGCTATTCTGACACAGTTTAATCCGACCGGGAGCAGGATCAATCCGTTATTAAACGCCTCGACGACGATACGTTCGGTCTCGCCAACTGCCCTCTCCTTCGTATTCTTGTCTTTCACAAACTCGATGCCGATCATCAACCCGAGGCCGCGTACGTCACCGACAAGCTTACTCTTCTCCTCCAACTCCTTAAGCCTCTTCATTGCATGCTCACCCAGTTTTTGAGATCTCGCACAGAGACCTTCCTTCTCGATCACGCTAATGTTTGCAATCGCGGCTACTGCCGACAGCAAGTTTCCTCCCATCGTGTTTGAATGCGAACCTTCATCCCAATCAGCGATCCCCGCTCTTGCTATTGTTGCTCCCATAGGCAGGCCCGCCGCAAGCGCCTTCGAGAGAGTGGTTATGTCAGGCTCCACGCCGGAATGTTCACAGGCGAACATCCTTCCTGTCCTAGCAAACCCAGTCTGAACCTCGTCTACGATTAGTAGAACTTCATTCTTCCTGCATGTGGATTCGATCTTGGAGAGGAAACCTTGCGGAGGAGCTATGTATCCTGCTTCACCCTGTATTGGCTCGACTATCACAGCTGCCAAGTCTTCGCTTGGAAAGAATCGTAACGCAACTTCTTCGACGTATTTGGCGCACCACAAGTCACACGACGGGTATTCGAGTTTGTAGGCGCATCGATAGCAGTACGCATATGGAACATGGACTACCTGAGGGACCATTGGGGCGAAATGCTTCTTGTGAAGGGCCTTGCAGGCGCTCAGGCTGAGAGCGCCAAATGTTCTGCCGTGGAAGGCGCCGAGGAAGGAGAGCATCCCTGGCTTCTTCGTATGCCATCGCGCAAGCTTAAACGCGCATTCTACCGATTCTGCTCCACTGTTCGAAAAGAAGGCTCTCTTCTTGAACCTGCCAGGTGTGATCGATACTAACTTCTCAGCGAGTTCGACTTGTTTGGTGTTGTAGTAATCGTTCCCGGCGAAGTGAACTAGTCTCTCGGCTTGGTCGAGTATGGCTTTCTTGACCTCTGGGTGGTTGTAGCCAACGTTCATCACGGCAACAGCTGAGGAGAAGTCTAGGTAGACGTTTCCGTCCACATCTCTTACCAAGGCTCCTTCAGCGTCATGCCCGACCATGGGATATGGAACCATGGTAGAGGTTATCATCACTTGACTGTGCCGCTGAACTATCTCGTTTGCCTTTTGTCTCATCGGATTGGAGATCAGAGGACCTTTCATGTCATCTCTTCCCCTTGTTTCTTAGCATGTTTGCTGCTTTCGTTGGAAGCCCCCATATCTCGATGAACCCGGGTGACCAAGTTTGATCAAAGGTTGTTTCAATATTGTATGTTGCCAAGTTTGCGTCATATAGTGAGAACGGCGAGGATCGCGAGACAACTGTCGCTGATCCTTTGTACAGTTTCAGCTTCACTTCGCCTGTTACCCGTTCCTGAGTCTTGTCAATGAACCCTTCGAGATCCTCTCTAAGGGGCTCCATCCAGAGCCCGGCATATGCAAGAAACGTCCATTGCGCGTCAACTTGTTGCTTGAAGGATAATTCATGTCTAGTCAGCACTGTCTTCTCAAGCTCTTTGTGAGCTTCAAGTAGAACGGTCGCTGCCGGACATTCGTAGCATTCTCTGGACTTGATCCCGACAAGCCTATCTTCCATATGGTCTATCCGCCCAATCCCATGTCCGCCGGCTCTGGCGTTCAATGTCTCAACAATTTCGAGTGAACTCATCCTCTTGCCGTCAACGCTCTCGGGCACACCATTCTCAAATCCGATAGATACGAACTCAGGGTTGGTGGGCGCCTTCTCAGGTGATACGGTCCACTCGAATATCTCCTCCGGGGGCTCATGCCCGGGATCTTCAAGGACGCCGCATTCTATCGATCTTCCCCACAAGTTCTGGTCTATGCTGTATGGATTGTTGAGATCAACTGGAATAGGTATGCCATGCCTCTCGGCATACTTGATCTCCTCGTCCCTCGGAAGGTTCCATTCTCTGATGGGCGCAACAATCTTCAGGCCTGGCGCCAAGGACTTGATCGTGACATCGAAGCGAACTTGGTCGTTACCTTTGCCCGTAGATCCATGAGCCACGGCAGTAGCCCCTTCCTTACGAGCAACCTCGACAAGTTTACTGGCAATCAGAGGACGAGATAGAGCACTACTTAGAGGATACTTCTCCTCGTAAAGCGCGTTGGCCTTCACCGCCCTGAATGCGTAGTTCTCAACAAACTCTTGCTTAGCGTCAATGGAGTGATGCTTGACAGCGCCGGCCCTCTTCGACTTCTTCTCTATCTCCCCCAGATCCTCGCGTTGCCCCACGTCCACTGTCACCGTCACCACATCCGCGTCGTACTTCTCTTGTATCCATCTCGCGGCGACGGAGGTGTCCAAGCCTCCCGAATACGCCAGCACGACCTTCCCTTTCATGCTCCCACCGGTTTTACGCGCCCGTAACCTAGCACATTTTATTATGGATTACGGTCTGGTTTGTCCATTGTTGGACACTTATGACCCATCTTGGTCAAAATCGGATCCTCAGCTCTAACAGGTGAATCTGATCGGCGAACCCTAGAACTCTCATGTCTATTGGATAACCGAAACACTAATCTTGTGGATTGTGTGTGTTAGCGTGAGGAAATCCTATGAAAGCCTGCATCCTAATCAGAACTGAGAGCGGTAGGCACGGAGAGGTTGCTAGAGAGGTCAAAGCAATTGACGGGGTGAAGGTTGTGTTTCCTGTTATGGGAAGAACAGATGTGGTAGGACTATTGGAAGCCCCGGATCTGAGATCTATCAGCAAATTGGTTCTGAGGATAGGGGGAACGGCGGGCGTAGCCGCCACAGAGACCCTTCTTGCACTGGAGGGTTGAAAACATTGCTCCATGGAGTAGTGCTCCTGAAGGCTCCGGCAGGGGTCCAAGAGAAGATCCTTGGCGAATCCCGAAAGATCAAAGGGGTTATCGATGCTTTCTCAGTGTTCGGCCGGTATGATGCGGTTGTACTGATCGAAGCTGAAAGTTTCGACGAATTAAGAAAGATCGCAAAGCAGGTAAATGCGATAGAGGGAATAAAGAGCACAGAGACACTGCCTGAAGCGGAATAGCCCCTTTTTCCTATAGACACCGAAGTGTGCGATCTAGAGGTATTGATCAGACCGTTCCAAGCTTAACTACTGGACAGATGAGTACCTTCTGAAACGACGCCTAAGGAACTCTCCCTTTCTTGGAAGCCTCAGCGGAGCATAGATCTCCTTGAGAGGCCACTTCAGCCTTAGTCCGGCATGTTCCAGTCTCGCTAGAGTAGTCTTGTACGGATCGACCACTTCTTCTTCTAGGGTCAGCGCAAGTCTTGGGTCTATGTCAGCCAGCTTGAGGGTGAGGCTTTCCCTCTCCTTGCGATCCATTATTCGCGGATCAGCGCTCATGGCGGCTACGTGGGAACTGACGCCATAGTCTAGGAGGTTTCTAATTGCATTGAATGGAAGTTCAAAGCCTTCCGGCTTGGCACCAGTCTTCTTGGTGAAGCTTTCAGGGGTCCCAGCTTTCAGAGACACTCTTACATGATGCTTGTTGAACCTAGAGATCTTTCTGACATAGTCTCGGTCAACTCCGAAGAGAATGCCGTTCGTTTCCAAGATAAATGAATCAAACGTAGAGGTCTCGACGAATTCCAGTAGGCCAAGTAGATGTTCTTTGCCCAATGTTGGTTCTGCCCCAGAGACCCTGATCTTCTTGACCCCATGGTTACAGGCTACTTTACTGAGACTCGTGAAGACCTCCTGTGGCGAATAGAATTGGCCATACTGCTCAGGAAAGTCCCTGCTCCAGTCCACCCAACAGAATACGCATCGGAGGCAACAGCCGCAGCTGTACCCTGTCGCTATTCCCCCGTAAACGCCTGTGGCGTAGAAACCAGTATACTTCCTTTGATTATGATGGGACACAATTCTCTCCGTCTCCCTAGCCAACTCCACAGGATCAAATGGAGGAGAGCTAGGCGTAACGTAACGAGGATACTCACGTAGTGAAGTCTCATTCATGGAATCAAGTCGTCCCGACATTGCTCAGGGATTCGTGCTTGTCGAAATCGATGCTTCTCCCTTTTCTTATGTAATCCAAGACTATCTGATAGGCGAACTTTTCCTGCCTTGATTTTGATTTACTCTCTCGACTGTCATTCAAAATGCTGTTCATGAATTCGGACACTTCCTGTTGCCTGAACTACACCAGCCACGAACGGATATTCCATTGACGAAACTAGGAACGTGGTCGAGCTTACTGGTTCTCAACGACCCATATAGTGCCTTCAGGAGAGTCTCTCAAGGTTATTCCCATCTTTCTGAGCTGCTCTCTTAGCTCGTCAGCTTTCTTCCAGTCTTTTCGTTTCCTAGCTCTGTCCCGTTCCTCAATCAGGACTCTTGCCTCCTCAGAGAGGCCCATCTTCTTGACTTCTTCTTGGAACAGGCCGAGGATCGATCCCAGATTATTGATTACTGATAGAGTTGTCTCAATGAGCCTCTTCGACGGTTTCGCGTCTGCGATCCTATTCGCGAGTCCGATCAGTTGGTGAAAGCTTGCGAGCGCGACCGCTGTATTGAAGTCATTATCCATACCCATCAGAAACTTCTCCTTGGCCTCCTCAATCTCTTCCAGAAACTTGCTCTCCTCATCAGTTCGTACTTCTCTGTAGTCAGGGTCGCCGAGCATGGCCCTCAGCCGGTCACGCGTCTCGTACATGCCCTCAAGTGCGGCCCGCGCTTGGATCAACCCCTCTTCCGTAAAGTCAACCGGACGTCTGTAGTGCGTTGAGAGGACGAACAACCTGAACGACTCTGCCTTATGCTTCTTGAGAAGGCCTGTGATCGTTACGAAGTTCCCAAGCGATTTCGACATCTTCTGTCCACCGATACTAAGGAAGCCGGTGTGAATCCAATACTTTACGAAAGGCCTCCTTCCCGTGTAAGCCTCAGACTGGACTATCTCGTTCTCGTGATGAGGGAAGATCAGATCCTTAGCGCCTCCATGAATGTCAAGCTGCGGCCCGAGGTATTTCATCGACATCACGGAACATTCCATATGCCATCCTGGCCGACCCTTCCCCCATGGGCTATCCCACCCAAGCTCATTCTTCCCTGCTCGCTTCCACAATGTGAAATCGTATGGGCTCCTTTTCCTCCGATCGATCGCTACTCTGGCGCCGACCTGCATCTTCTCAAGCTTCTGATGCGATAGCTTTCCAAAATCCTCGATTCCTGTAACGTCAAAGTAGACATTGCCGTCAGCTTCGTACGCAAACCCCTTTACAATCAAAGCCCTGATTACGGCAACTATGTCACCAATATGCTCTGAAACACGCGGGTAACAGTCGGCCGACCTAAGTTGGAACGATTTCATATCCTCATGGAAGGCTTCCTCAAACCTTCTCGCCAAGACTAGTGGATCCTCATTCAACTCTTCACTGCGGGCAATGATCTTGTCATCAATGTCTGTGATGTTGACGACATATCTAACCTTGTAACCTTTGTACTCTAGGTAGCGGACAATGACATCGAAGGACAGGTAGGTTCGGGCGTGGCCTATGTGGCAGTAGTCGTAGACGGTGGGACCGCAAACATAGATGTTGACTTTGCCTTCGCTGAGCGGTTCAAATGGCTCCAGTCGCCCGGTCATTGTGTTATAGACTCGGAGCGGCAAGCTTTATCACCCATAGCGATCCGGCCAGAGCCGGCTCTTTCAAGACTCTGACCCTAATGAAGTTTAGTTCCACAATGCATAGAGGCGACATGGATCTCTAGCCTACTTGACATCGCCTCAATCTATGCTTGCTGCCTGTGAGCGATTATGCGTTTGACTACTGTCCTGACAGTTGCCAGTAAGGCATCTAGGGGTAGATGCTCATCCGCCGTTGAATCGAACAGAACCGAAACTCTTGCTGGGAATTCATCATCAGCAACCCATAGAACGAGAGTCAGAGGAAGCCTCGGGAGCGCCCTGACCTCGACAGAAACATCGCCGTAGGGCACTTCTCTTCCATCCAACGGTAGGCAAGCCCCTCTGAACGTTCTAGGGGATTGCCCGAATCTGGTCTCAAGCTCCTGAACAGGGAGCTTGTGGACTCCTCTAAAGAAGGAGTCCCCTCCTCTAAGCTGATAGCATTGAACTAGCTTCCCGCTCAGTTCGATTTCTTTTGCATTTGTCAAATATGCAAGAACCATTACCCTGAAGTCAACATCAGGAGAAAAAGAGTGATTGCTTAAATGTTCAATTGTTCTTTGCTTTGGAACGATCCTATAGTCATCACCCAGAGCCCTAAACAGGTAACTTTCCTCTGACTCCTTGTATCGGGCCAAGGTTCTTCTGCATACGTCAAGGGGTATGACGCTTGTCAAGGCCTTCCATGCAACGTCTTCGCCGGGATAGGGTCTAGGCAACTCTTCTCACAGGTCCTGTTCACATGTAGATAGACGTGATGCGTCAAAAGCCTGCCGTTGACCTAGGACTGCACAGTCGCTACATATATTACATGAATCCTTGACCACTCTGGAAATCAAGCGATGATTGAGATGGACGTTCTCGAAGCTGTCCGTACACGTAGAAGCATAAGGAAGTACGATCAAACCAGGGATGTCGAGCCTGAAAAGCTTCTCGCGTGCCTAGAAGCTGCTAGGTGGGCACCGTCAGCTGGCAACAGACAACCTTGGCATTTCATCGTAGTTCGAAACAAGGAGACAAGAGAGACGCTAGCCAAACTCAACCCGCACGGGAGATTCATGGCGCAGAGCCCGGTGGTTCTCGTTGTGCTAGGCGACCCACAGAAGCATCCAAAATACTTCAAATGTGATCCACCTATTGCGACTCAGAACTTCCTTCTTGCCGCTCACGCTCAAGGTCTAGGAACGTGCTGGATGGGCGTGATAGACGCACCATTCGAAGGAGAGATGAAGCGACTGCTAGGCGTGCCGGACACCTTTAGGATCATATGCACAGTTTCAGTTGGGTATCCAGCTGAGAAGCCTGAGAAAACTCGACAACCGTTAGAGGAGCTAGTCTCATACGAAAGATATGAAGCAAAATCGAAATAGTCAGTGCTCGGCGAGCCAACCGACTGAAGCCGCCGTGCAAACCGCTAGGATGTACCGTGTATTGTAGGGCGTATCAGATATCTTCACGTCGGACCTTGTTCAGGTGTTTCTTCAGTTGATTGTAGGTGCTGTTGCTTGTTCCGATCAGGTTTCCGGTGGACAAGGCCTTCTTCAATAAGATGCCCTCTCCTGTGTCTATCACGTCCAACTTCGTGCCCTCCCTGAGCCCATACTTCTCCCGTAGCTCAAGGATTATTGCCTGTCCTTTTCTAGTCACCATCATTGTTGTCAAGCATCTTCGCCACATAAGCTGTAGCTCGGAGGAATGGTGCCGAGGGGAGGATTCGAACCCCCATAGAGCGGCTCTGCAGGCCGCCGCATAACCTCTCTGCCACCTCGGCTCAACTCCTAGTCCATTGGTTGAGAGGTTTTTCAACTTTTTCGACGGTAGGAGAATGTGACATAACTACCGTTGAGTGGAAGACCTATAAGCAATCCCCGATCAAGTTTCCGGCTTCACAATGCCCATACTACAGCCAGCATGTCAATAGGATAGGAAACGTGTGAGGAAGACGACCATTGTCTGAGAGAGAGGCTCCCTCCGCCAATCAACGGTCCATGTTCACGCTAGTTGGTCTAACACTCTTTGCCATGGTGGCCTCCAACATGATCACGCCTACGCTCTATCTTTACGCGGCAGAACTCGGTGCGTCGCTTGCATTCATAGGATTGATGGCATCGGCTACCTCGGCCGTGAGGCTTCTTTCGAGAATTCCGATGGGTCTTCTCTCAGACCGGTTTGGCCGTCGACCGCTAATGCGCCTTGGAACGCTTGGCGTTGTATGCTCCCTACTGATGTTATACTTGGCTCTTGCACCTTCTCAGGTCCTTATCGCATACGCCGTCAATACTCTGGCCTTCATGTCCATCTTTACCATTGGACTCACAATGGCTTCTGAGATTTACTCCTCGCGTAAGGCAACTGGTGTCTCACTCTTCGCGCTATCATCTTCTTTAGCTATGTTCATCGCTCCGGGGATCTGTAGCTTCCTACTGCTTCAATACCGCATCCGGGAAACCTATCTCTTCGCATCTCTAATCGGGCTCGGAGGTGTTCTCTGCTCGATACGCGTGGCAGACTCGCCGGGATCAAGAGCCTCTCTGAACATTAGGAGAAGCCTAGGAAATGTCCTGAAGGATGAGAACGTTCGGTTCGTCGCAGTGCTTGAAGCGTTCTTTGCCTTGGGCTTCAATTCGATCTTCATCTTCCTTCCTCTGTACCTTTCAGAAAGATTCCAGTTTACGTCAGCCGAGATCTCCTTTCTAGTCGCTATGTACTCTCTAGCCATGGTGTCGATCCGACTTCCACTTCCCATGTTGCTTCAAAGGCTTGAAGAGAAGACCATGATCGCCGTAGCGTTTCTTGAATATGCAGTAGCTCTAATGGCCATGCCCTTCGGCAATTCTCTCATCCATTTTTCCGTGCTTCTCTTCGTAGCAGGAATGGCGCATGGAATGATATTTCCATCAATGGCTCTAGTGGTGTCTAGGTCCAGTCATCTCGATCTTGCCCTTGCAAACTCAGTTTATCTCGGAGTTGGGGACGTGGTTACGATTGCCGCTCCCCCAGTGATTGTTTTATTCATCCAAGTGTTTGGATACAGCCCAGTTTATGCGGCGACCTCGATAGGCATGATGATTGGAGTAGCTTATGTCCTGATGAAGGGAAGGAAGATGCACTCGGTTTGACAAAGAGAGACGGATTCTGGCGAATCCCTTCTACAGTAATGCGGCCAGAGCCAAAGGCAAGAGGACTATCTCGGAAGTTGGAACGTTCCTTCAGAAAAACGACGGCAAACACGAAGATGCTGTACAGACATGCTAAAATAGGGAAACGATGACTACGGAGCCCCTCTACCTCAAGGATGACTGAAAAAAGATGGATGATGCCTTGGCGGAGCCGATCGAGAGCCGACTTCTAGATGCGGCCCTTAGAGGAATGAGGAACGCGAAGGTTCTATGGGGATTTAGAGTTGGGGCAGCAGTGCTCGGCGATGATGATGAGATCTACGAAGGATGTAACGTCGAAAGCGAGGTAGCAGGGCTAGGAGTATGTGCGGAGAGAAGTGCCATTGACCATGCGGTCATTCATGGAAATAACAAGATTAAGGCCGTCGCGGTGGTCGCAGATCATCCGTCTATCCAGAATCTAGCACCGTGCGGTGCATGCAGGCAATACATAAAGGAGTTCGCAGACGGCGACATATGGGTCGTGATGGCCATGGCGAAAGGTGGCTCAATCCAGAAGCATACAAGACTGAAACGGAAGATAGGTGAAATGTTGCCCTATCCCTACCGCACAAACGCATTCGACACTCAAACAAGCCTCCAAGATCTTGTCCAGCAGTAGTTGCCCACAGACCAGTTTAGCACCCACATTCTGTCCTAACTGACCGTCAGTCCATTGCAGAAGTGGCCAAGTAGCCTACCGCATAATGTAAAGTCGTCGAAAGCCAATCTGGTCCGACATTAAGCATAGGTGACCTTTAAGTACAGTAACAAGGTTTTGGAGCCTCAATTTGAGAAACTACTATTCGGTCGGGATCTGACTGTTGAAAGACAGAATGAAGAGAATTCTCGTAACAGGTGCGTTCGGCCAAATCGGCTCAGAACTGACGATGGAACTCCGCAAGAAATACGGCAATGATGATGTGGTGGCGGTTGGGCACAAAACGAAGCCCAGTGAGAAGCTGCTCAACTCTGGCCCCTTCGGCTTCGCCGACGTGAGCAAGAGAGAGGCTGTCGAAGAGTTTGTGAAGAAATATGACATTGATACGATCTACCATTTGGCAGCGGTCCTGTCAGTTGTGGGCGAGAAGAACCCGCAGCTTGCTTGGGAAGTCAACATGAAAGGGCTCTACAACGTTCTTGAGATCGCTAGAGAGAATGGGCTTATTCGGGTCTTCTGGCCAAGTTCCATCGCAGTCTTCGGCCCGGAAACTCCTCGCCGGAACGCACCGCAGGAGACTGTGCTGCGGCCCAGAACGATCTATGGCGTCACCAAAGTCACCGGTGAGCTGCTTTGCAACTATTACTTCAGGCGATTCGGTGTTGATGTTCGAGGCGTCCGCTATCCGGGCATAATCAGCAGCGAGACTCCTCCAGGAGGCGGCACAACAGATTACGCTGTGGAAATATTCTATGAAGCGATTAGGCACAAGCGATACACGTGCTTCGTAAGAGAGGACACGACCCTTCCGATGATGTATATGCCCGACTGCATCAGGGCCGCGATACAGCTGATGAAGGTTGACCTATCTCAACTCAAGCACCACTCCGATTTCAACTTGGGAGGCATGAGTTTTTCAGCGGGACAACTGGCCAGAGAGATTAGGAAGCACATTCCAGAATTCACATGTGAATTCAAACCTGATTTCAGGCAAGAGATCGCCGACTCTTGGCCCATGTCAATTGACGACAGTGCTGCCCATGAAGAGTGGGGATGGAGATCAAGCTACGACCTAGCTACCATGACAAAAGACATGCTCGAGAAGCTGAAAAGACGATACATGGAAGGGCAACTCAGGTAACGCGAGAACTAGCCGGAGCTAGCCCCACTCCACGCCGCACAATCGAATGATGCTATGAGGACAAATAGCTTTATGGCCTAATCTGCCTCCGAATCTCTTGAGAGGTCGTTGTGAGATGAGAGATCCCGTAGGCTTCCTGAGGCAAGAGTATGAGCAATTGGTCAGGGATCAGTTAGACTGGAAACTCAGGATTCTGCAAAGTAGTAGCTCACCAAGGTCTCTTGTAGACGGAAAAGAAGTTCTCATGCTTTGCTCAAACAATTACTTGGGCCTAAGCAACCATCCAAAACTGAAGAAGGCAGCGATCGAAGCTATTGAAAAGTACGGCGTGGGATCCGGATCGGTTAGGCCAATCGCCGGAAACATGGACATACATATGAAGCTTGAAGAGAGACTAGCAAGATTCAAACATACGGAGGCATCACTGACTTTCTCAGCTGGTTTCACAGCGAATCAGGGCCTTATCCCTCAGTTGGCCGACGAGGGCGATTTGATAATTAGCGACGAGTTGAATCACGGAAGCATCATCGATGGAGTTCGACTCTCAAGGGCTGATCGAGCGATCTACAAGCATTGTGACACAGACGACTTAGCTAGAGTCTTGGACAAGGCGGAAACGAAGAACTATCGCCGGATCCTGATAATAACTGATGGCGTCTTCAGCATGGACGGCGACATCGCTCCTGTTGACAAGATGGTGAAACTGGCAGAGCAGCACGGAGCAATGACGTATGTTGACGACGCCCATGGAGACGGAGTCTTGGGCGAAAAGGGTCGTGGCATCACCTCTCACTTTAAAGTGGAGGGCCGAGTCCATGTAGAAATGGGGACCTTCTCAAAGGCCTTCGGTGTCGTCGGCGGATACATCGCAGCGAGCAGGAACCTAGTCAACTATGCCCTCAATAAATCGAGAAGCTGGCTTCTAAGCGCTTCTTCTCCGCCCCCTGTGGCAGCGGCTTGCATGGCCGCGATTGAAGTCGTGGAAAGTGAGCCACAACACTTGGAAAACCTATGGAAAAATACTCGATACTTCAAGAAGGCCTTGAGGGATTTGGGTTTTGACGTAGGCCAAAGTCAAACGCCTATCACGCCGGTTATAGTCGGTGAGAGCGCGAACGCAAAGAAGATGAGTATGAGGCTTTTGGAGGAGGGAGTATTCGCGCTCCCAATCGTCTATCCGATGGTGGCTAGGGACAAGGCTCGCATAAGGACAATGATGAACGCCGCTCTCCAGCAGGAACATCTCGACTATGCGATCAATACGTTCGAAAAGGTCGGTAAAGAGCTGAAGATAATCTAGGTCAGCGCCTAGCCTACCAAGACCGGCTTCATATCAAGCATCATCCTCTGGGCAGATGGCTCAGTAGTTTTCGCAGAAGAGTTCAAAGTAGGCTCGGGCGTGAGCGCAGACAGGACACTTCTCCGGGGCTTCCTTGGCTTCAAGGACATGGCCGCAGTTACGACATTTCCACTTGACGACGGACGGCTTATTGAACACTTGGCCAGTCTCAACATTGCTGAGAAGCTTCAGGTATCTTCGCTCATGGTGCACTTCGACAGATGCGACATGGCGAAAGGTGTCGGCCACCTCTCTGAACCCTTCTCTGTCTGCAACGTCTGCGAAGTTGGGATACAGGGTTCCCCATTCCAGCTTTTCGCCCGCTGCAGCAGCCTTCAGATTCTGAGCAGTGGTTCCAATTATCCCGGCCGGATACTTCGCAGTGATCTCAACCTCTCCGCCCTGAAGCAGTTTGAAGAAGAGCTGGGCATGTTCCTTTTCGTTATCGGCTGTCTCCGTGAAAATAGCTGAGATCTGCTCGTAGCCCTCTTTTCGGGCTGCACTAGCAAAGAAGGTGTATCTAGTTCTTGCCTGAGACTCACCTGCAAACGCCGCTAGAAGGTTCTTCTCAGTCTCACTCCCTTTCAGTTCCAAGATCAATCTCTCCTAAAGTGGATTGGAACCTTATTCTTCGAGTAGATTAACGTTGCTTGACTCGACAGGTTGCTGATTGGGCGCGAATTGGTCAGCGCGATTCCCTCCGGGATCAAGTAGCCAAGCTAATCCCTTTAAGCGCGATATGGAAAACAGGCTTGCGATTGGAGAAGGAGATGGTCTCCTAGGACACGAGGTAATATCGTCGGAAGAACGGGTGCGCCTCTCTTCTTCGGGCTAGAACTCTGGCAAGCCCGAGACCAGCTATGAACCCTCCCACATGAGCCCAATAGGCTACTGAAGCGTCTGTTGCCAACAGACCCAAGCTCAGCTGGTAGAGAAACCAGAATCCAATCAGAACGTAAGCCGGCAGTCTGATCAGACGGACAAATATGCCGAACGTAACGGCCGTCCTGATCCTGACGCTTGGAAATAGGTAGATGTATGCTCCCAGCAGGCCTGATATCGCTCCAGAAGCTCCAATAGAAGGAATTGTCGAACTCCAGTCCGAAACTAGGTGGAGTAGAGACCCCGCAAATCCACAGATCAAATAGAAGGCCAGATACGGCACATGACCGCAAAGATCTTCCACATTGTCTCCGAAAATATACAGGTACAGCATGTTCCCCGCGAGATGCAGGATGCCTCCATGTAGAAACATGGAGGTTAGGAACACGTAGTAGGTTCCTTGACGAACAATTGCGTTCGGCACGAAACCGAATGTCTGGATCATCTGCTCAGAGAGTCTCGGATCGATAAGGAGTTCCCAGAGAAATACCGCAACATTGGTTGTGATGAGAGCCCAAGTAATTATGGGCATTATTCTTGTGGGATTTTCGTCTCCGAGGGGAATCATGGAATCACTGTAACCATGACGCTGTTATGAGGGTATTCGGAGCTGTCTGTTTACCGGATTATAAAGGTCTTCCAAAGAACATTTCGAGTCTATATCACAGGTAGGAATTGACTCATAAGATCCATGATGTGGCCAGCGTTTCTGAAACTCAGCAACGGGTCTACTTTTATAGCTGGCCAACGCGGGTTCAATCACAACCCTAGACAACAACGCGAAGCCGCCCGGGTAGCCAAGCCAGGTTAAGGCGATGAGAGGCGAAAACCCTCTCGCAAGCCTCGAGATCTGAACTTGAATGGGCATAGACTGGCTAGCCATTGGCCCTACGGGCCGCATGGGTTCGAATCCCATCCCGGGCGCCAGTCCTCTAGTCCGTCCACCACGAATCCTGTGCGATATTCTTAAATCGCCCTTGGAGCGACGGCTTGAGAATAAGACGCGGGGAGAACACGGCAAGCGGGCGCATGTGGTGAGGATAGGAAGACAAGCAGTAGCCTTCATGGCCGGATTTCTTGCAATAGTTGCGGCGTACTGGTTGGTGATGAACTTTGTTGAGAATCCTGAGATCTCCTCCCTGCCCTATTACACCTTCAGAACTCTCTTGAGAATCACAATAACTCTGGGGATCTCGGTTGCTTGGGGTGTGCCCTGTGGAATACTAGCCTCGACGAATAAAACGGCTTCAGTCATACTTGTGCCATCCATTGACCTGTTACAGTCTATTCCGATATTGGGCTACTTCCCTGTCATAGTATTGTTCTTCATATCGCTCTTTCATGGGGGCGAGATTGGAATTGAACTCTCGGCAATATTGCTGCTTTTTACGTCTATGGCTTGGGCTATATTCTTCGGCGTTGTGGGTGCGGTCAAAGGAATCCCTGTGAACATAATCGAGGCGGCTCAAAGCTTCGGGGTAACAGGTTTCAAGTACATTCGCCACGTGATCCTCCCAGCAATCGTTCCCGCCCTGATTTCCGGATCCACACTTGCTTGGTGTGACGGCTGGTTCTTCATGATAGCTGCTGAGTACATCGTCTACTTGGGCACCACTTACTCGGTTCCCGGGCTGGGATCTTACTTGGCCAAGGCAGCATACGTCTACAACGACCTGAATCTTTCCGTGATAATTCTGGTCTTGATTACTGCAATAGTCTTTTACCTTAACTCCTTCACGTGGCACAGGCTCATGGAAAAGGCTGCCACGGGCACGTACAAGCCCGTCGCAAGAATAGGCCTTTCAGGCCTTGGAAAACTTGGAATGGTTCGGCCGAGGTGGTTGCATCTGGGTGATCGGATCCATAGGCCGAAGTCGTTGATCCTGGCATCCAAGTGGGTGAAGCGATACACTCGTCTGGAGAAGGCTGTGGCCCTCGCCATATCATTGGCTGCTGCGTTCTTGATCGTCTACTCTGTAGCTGGGCAGATCCCCAGCGAGGTGGGTTTCCACGAAGCTTTCGCGGACCCAGAGTTTCTGAATCTTCCCGTTTATACGGCCTTGACATTGGGTAGGCTTGCAGTCGCCTATGTTATTTCTCTGGGCATTGCTTTGGGAATGGGTGTTTTGGCTGCTGAGCATAAGAAGTTTGCAGCGATCTTCTATCCGATATATGATATCGGACAAGCCGTTCCAATCCTAGCATTGTTTCCGATATTCTTTGTCTATCTCAGTCGAGTCTTCGGAGGCAGACTTGGCTTGGAGATTACCGCAATTGTCGTTTTGGTCTTGGATATGATATGGTACATGTTCCTCAACGTTGTTGGCGCCGTCAAGAGCATTCCCAGCGAGATTAGGGAGGTTGGCCGTCTTCTCGGGTTCAAGGGTTTGAGACGCATTATTCACATTGTGATTCCGGCAATCTTGCCCGCCATTGTCACAGGCAGCATTCTATCTTGGGGAACTGGATGGAACACCATAATCTTTGCTGAGTACATGCCCTACGAAACGGAGCTGTCCGGTGGGCAACCTCTCTCGCTCCCGGGACTAGGGTCATATCTCGATAGGACTGGCTATCTTCCGCCTCCAAAAGGAAACACCTTGCGACTCCTCTTCTTGTTAGGCGAGATAGCCGCCATTGTACTTGCAATGGAAGGACTGGTATGGAGGAAGTTACTGAGAAAGTTCGAAAAATATCGAGTTGAGGTATAACTCTTGGCAGTGATTGAATCGAAACATGTAGCAAAGAGTTTCGAACTCGAAAAATCCAAGATCTCTGTCCTTGAGGATATCAATTTCTCAGTTAGCGAAGGCAACTTTGTCTGTCTAGTGGGGCCATCTGGGTGCGGCAAGTCCACTCTGTTAAGGATAATTGCAGGCTTGGAACATGCTGATTCAGGCGAGGTTCTTTTTCAGGGCCAACCTCAGACATCTCCCACTCCGAAAATCACTATGATCTTCCAGCTCTTCGGGCTACTTCCATGGAAGACTGCACTAGAGAATGTCGAGGTCGCCTTAGAGATTCTGGAGTTGAAGAAAGAAGAAAGATTCGAAATTGCCAAGTCCTATCTCAGAATGGTTGGCCTAGAAGGCTTTGAGAATACCTATCCTCATGACCTTTCAGGAGGAATGAAGCAGAGAGTCGGCATCGCAAGGGCGCTAGCTCTCCAACCGGAAGTTCTCTTGATGGATGAGCCGTTCTCCTCATTGGATGAGCTGACAGCGAAGACCCTACGCTCACTAGTACTAGATATTCGCAGGAAGTCTTCACTTGCGACAAACACTTTCATCATGGTAAGCCACAATGTCGAAGAGGCGGTATTCATGGCTGACCGTGTGATAGTGATGTCACCGAGGCCAGGACGAATTGTTGGAGAAGTGAATGTAGATATTCCTCGACCCCGCATGCGGTATTTGAGAGATTCAGTGTACTTCAAGTATGTCGATGAAGTTGTCGAAATCCTAGAAAAAGGAAAGTAAGATCTTATGAATCTCTGGCGTGACATACCTGCTGGTGACAAGCCTCCAGATTTGATCAATGTGGTCGTTGAGGTCATAAGTGGGTCGAGGGACAAATATGAATATAGAAGCGACTGGGAAGCTTTCGTACTGGATCGTGTCCTTCACTCATCGGTTGTTTTTCCGGTAGATTATGGCTTTATTCCCCAGAGCTGGTTCGTCGATAACGACTCCCTAGACGCGATGATCCTCAGCTATGAGCCCCTTGAGGTAGGCTGCATCGTAAAGGCACGAACAGTCGGCGTCCTCATAATGGAGGATGAGGAAGGAGAGGACCCTAAGATCCTATCAGTTCCAACCACGGACCCAAGATTCGACGGGTTCAATGACCTAAGCGACATTCACCCTCACAGGCTGAAGGAGATCCAAGAGTTTTTTGAGACATACAAGAGGCTCGAGCCGAAGAAGTGGGTAAGGTTCAAGGCTTGGAGAGGTGCTGAAGACGCAAAGAGCATAGTTCGCCAAGCTCTAAACCTCTACCAAAAGACGTTCCGAAACCCATAATGCTACGATTTCGGTCTACGAGGCTCTGGACTGAGTTTCAGGGACTCCACCATAACTCTGGCTCAAACATTGATCGATACTTCGACCTTCAGCTTCCATCGGGCAAGATGTTTCAAAATGGCTCGACAAACGTATGCGCAGTAGCGAGCTGAGTCGCCTCTGCTTTTATGCCCGCTTAGCATGTAGATTCTAGGGGATCACAGTACTTGGATAGGAAACTCGCAAAGATCATCATCGGGTTTGCACTACAGAGCGCCATTCCTCACAGGCGTGACACTGAAGCACTGCTTGCCCTTTACTCCGATCCGGATCTGGAGAAAGCGCGAATACTCCACGACGAACTAGCAGTGTCACGCAATCACTACGAGAGAGAAGTCGCCATCTGGCTCCAAGCGCTACATGGGTACGGTCCGTCTGATCTGGATTTGAAGGCGCTAGTGACGACGATGAGGGAGATGGAGTCCATACTGTATTTTCTGATCAATCAGGTCGGTGAAGCTCAACGTGAAGTCAATGATTGGATGAACTACATTGCCAATGCGGCCGAGAGTTTAGCAGATGGCTTCTGGATTGACGCAAAGATATTCCTGAGCCAGGCCTTAGACATCTCTCAGTCAATGGCCGTCGAGCACCTGAAGTCTGATCCCGACCTTAAGCGAAAACTCGACATTCTTCAGAGAGCCACTGCACAATACTTCGCAGAGATAAGAACACTTCCGTCGAAGCTAGAGATTCCCGAGGATAGGCTCGAAACTATAATGGCAGTACAGAAGGTTTTGCTCGACCTGATGCAAACCTATTACCAAGGAAGACGCGAAGGGAACGACGAAGTTCTCGGGACTGCTATCCGGCGACTGAATGCAACTATTCGTCACCTAATAACTAAAGGCAAGGAAATTGAAGACGCTAAGCAAGAGATGCAACTGATTTCCCAGCACCTAAGCGAGAAGAAGAACAGGATCGTCGACGAAAGGAAGCGCGAACTAGTCCGTGAATGTGGCGAGAGAATAAAGGAACTGGCAGAGACTGAGACTTTCTGACAGAGGCTTTGGGCGTTCTCTCCGGTCTCTCTCGAAAAGCCTTTCTCGAATGTGTCCCCTATAGTGCAGCACGTGAAGCAGCCATGCACGGTACGTTGGAGGAGTTCAGGAAGTATCGCGAGAGAATGAATGAGAAGATTCTGGCATCAGGCAACATTCAGATTCAACGATTCTTCAACTTAGATACCAGAGCCTATGAGCAAGGTGCGCTCCCTTCCAAGACGAAGGAGTTGCTGGGTCTGGTGGCCTCGATGGTGCTCAGATGCGACGACTGCATAACGTACCACATAGTCCGCTGCGTAGAGGAAGGGGTAACCGACCCGGAGTTCTTTGAAGCTTTCAATGTGGCTCTAGTCGTTGGGGGTTCAATAACGATACCACATATGAGGCGTGCAGTTGAGCGCCTTGAGGAGTGTAGGCAAGTCAGACGAAATATCCGCTAGACTGACTCGCAAAGGTATGGAACAAGGTCTCTGCTTTGAGCGGTTCCCTTCTAGTCGCCCGAGAAGGGAAGCTCCTAGGGGCTAACCGCTAATACTACTGGTGAGCTACTCACAACACCATGAAGCCGACCTCCAGAGGTAGAGGTAAAGTTAGCATTCGTGCTGCCAGAGAAGGAGACCTACGCGGCGTTGTGGAGCTGAAGCATAAACTAGACGAGTGCCATGCGCGTCCTGGCCTCTGGCCACCGATAGGAGGCAAAAGAAGAATCTTTGCACAGTACAGACAGATGCTCCGACAACGGACAGCAAGACTGTTCGTCGCCGAGATTACGTCCCGCAGGATAGCTGGATATCTCACAGCAACCATTCAAACGAGGGAGTGTCCAGATAGAGACTTTAGACGAGTCGGTATGATTGGGGAAACCTTCGTTGATACAGAGCATAGACGATGTGGGGTAGGTACGTTACTGGTCCGAGCAGCGGAAAGGTTCTTCTCAAGCCGAGGCATCAAACATGTTACGCTCCGAAACGCCGTAGGCAACAGGCTGGCGAACGAGTTCTGGGAAGGACTCTCGTTCGAACCGGTGCTCTATACACGAACCACGACCATCAAGAAGTTGGCAACGGCGATCAGAACAAGGAAGTTGCGTACATGAGATTCTTTCCTGTCTAACCATGAGCCCATGGACAATGTCGCGCTCTTCCAGAGCCTCCACGCCTACTGGTGCGTCTACACGCGTTTCTCCTTTCCATACCTACAGACTTCTTGGCACATCCTGCACATCAGATGAGAATTCTTTGTGAAAGACGGCTCGTATCTGACCCACTTTGCGTTCTTCTCAAAGTTTTCCTTATCGGCAATGTGGATTCCAATAAGGCATTTGCTGTCATCGACCCTGTATGGCGTTAGGGCGCCGACAGGACAGGCCTTGACGCATTCATCACAAGCACCACAAAGATCCTGTTCAAAGGGCCCATCGGCTAGCATTTCGGCGTTTGTCAAGACTGATGCCAACCGTATCCATGGGCCGAAAACCGGATTTACGATCAAGGCGTTCTTTCCATAGTTCCCGAATCCCGCGAGCTGCGCCAATCTCTTGTAGGATAGGGAATGAGCAGAAACAGCCCTGTAACCGCACTTCTCCAGATAGTTTATCACTGCTTGTGTCGGCATCGTGAGAGGGATGTATCCTGGGTAAATCCACCTTTCGCCTTTTCTCATCGCTAGCTCAAGCATGTCATCCCAGACATGATAGCCAATCATGATGACGTGCCTTGCGTCTGGCATTATGTCCGTAGTCTTCTTGGTGTATTGTTGTATCCTCCACCCAATCCAGATGCTCGGGAGAGAGTCAATTGTCTTTGCAGACACGACTCCGACTAGAGTCGCACCTGAATTTGAAGCGATTTCCTTCACTTCTGCCGTGAGCTTCCCAGCCTCAGAGTCGTTTCTCGTCAACGGTCTTACCTTTGCATTCGAAAACTATGCTCAAACAGTCTAGAATCTAAAAGCATTGTCTCAGCACACGACGGAAGGAGAACTCGTCCTGATTATACAATAGCAACTCACATAGTGAAGTTGTTCCTTCTTTTCGGTCTAGGGGGAGTCGCCGAATGGGGGAACTTAAACGGTAAAGCCATCGCTACTACAGATGGAGGACGCTGACTGGCTGATTGTGCGGGTTGGTTTGGGATTTGGGTAGATCTTTGCGCATGTTGGCTGAGAAAGTTGTTCGAGATTCGCTCAAAGTGACCAGTAGTGATGTTGTGGTCATTAACACGTGGGACTGGACATCCGACCTCGCTTCGGCTTTGGCCTTGGAATGCTACAGGCTAGGTGCCGATGTTCTCATGACCCTGTACACCGACGACTTCTACTTCGAGCATCTGAAGATCCTGTCCGAGGAGGATTTGAGGCAGACCTCAAGGCACTGCCTCGAATTGGCAGACTACGCCTCCGTAGAGATCTTTGTGGGAGGACCTGAAGACCACTCAAGGTTCAAAGAGATTCCGGCAAGCAAGTCGGCTGCGAACGCGGAAGGCGAGAAGGTTCATTGGGAGAAGAGTCGCGAGAAGCACATTAGGACCGCCGCCTTAGATTTCAGCATCGTTCATCCCCGAGTAGCCAAGACATACCGATTCGACTATTTGTCTTGGAAGAGGGCCGTTCAGTCGGCCGTGATGATCGACTATCATGACATTTCAGAATTCGGAGCAAGACTGGCTTCAATGCTTGAAAAAGGGCGTAATGTCGCCATCAAGCAAGGAAAAGACGCGGATCTGAGATTTGAGATCGCCGGGAGAATTCCATACGTGTCAGATGGCGTGATCGACGAGACCGATATGGAACGTGGGCAAGTCTTCACATCTCTTCCCGCAGGGACCGTTGCCGTTGCACCCATCGAGACAACTGCCAATGGCCACATGAGATTCGACCTGCCGCTACCGAGATCTGGGAAGCTGATTCGAAACATAGAATGGAGGTTTGAGCAAGGTCGACTAGTCAGCTTCAATGCGAAGCAAGACTTGAATGCGGTCAAAGACCGCTGGGGGATTGCAAAAGGCGACAAAGACAGAATAGGAAGCCTCTCACTCGGCATCAATCCTAGGGCACGCTTTGGCTTCAACATCGACCCTCTGGTTAGCGGCGCAGTCTCGATAGGAATAGGAGAGAACAGACAGCTTGGTGGCGAGAACAGCACAGACTTCTCGCTGATGTGCACGCTCAGCAATGCTACAGTCGAACTAGATGGAGCACCGATCGTCAAGAACGGGCGGCTTGTGATCTAGCCTCCCATTATTGTGATTGAGAACATGATAGAGACAGGCCGGAATCATGCCAAGCTGATCAGTTCTACAGTGAAAGAAGCATTGGAGCGATCAGCAAAGCAGTCATGTTTGTAAGTTTCATGAAGATATTGAGGGCTGGCCCTGCGACATCCTTCAACGGGTCACCGACAGTATCACCTATCACGCTCGCAGCATGTGTCGGGGTGCCTTTCATCCAGAACTGCCTTTCAATAAGCTTCTTGGCATTGTCCCACATACCGCCGCCAAACGTGAAGAAAGGCGACAGCAGGGAGGCTGTGCTTAGCCCTCCCAGAAGCATAGCACCCAACGCGTATTTTCCCAAGAGAAGCCCTACAGCAACGGGAGAGATTGTGGCAAGCACCCCGGGGATGATCATCTCATTCAGGGCGTTCCTTGTTCCAATATCCACGCAGCGAGCGTAGTCCGGTCTGGCCTTACCTTCGATTATGTCTGGATTCTCTCTGAACTGTCGCCTCACCTCATCCACCATTCGATAGGCAGTCTTTGCAGTGGCCCCAATCGCCAGAGAGGAGAAGAGAAACGGAAGCACAGCACCCAGCAGGAGCCCGGCGATAATGACCGGACTCAAGAGGCCGAGACTAACTGAGTGGAGCTTTATCATTTCGCCGTAAGCTACGAAGATTACGATCGTTGAAACTGTGCCGGACGCCGTGGCGAAAGCCTTTGTGTAAGCTTTAGTGGTGTTGCCCATGACATCGAGTTCCTCTAGTGCTCCTCCGTTCCGCGTTCTCATGCCCGACATCTGAGCTATACCTGCAGCATTGTCGACGATCGGTCCAAACGTGTCGCTCGACATGATGATACCTATGGCTAGATCCGTTCCAAGATTGGCTGCAACGACTCCGTAGAGCGAGCCGCCAGTTATCAAATAGGAGAATAGAACAGATGACAAGATCATCAGGAACGGTAGGAATGGGCTTTGAAATGCGTAGGAAAGACCTGTCATCACGTTAATGGCTGCTCCACCTTCAGAGGATTCCGCTATCTTTCTGACCGGTCTGCTGTTGATCCCTGTGTAGTATTGTACAGCCAAGCCGACTGCGAGGCTTGCTACTAACCCGCTTACCACAGCCCAGAATATGGTCTCATCGCCTAGCAACGCTGTAGAGGCAAGATATGCGCCAAGCATGCAGAAGATAGCGGTAGTGAACAGGCCGATGTTGAAAGAGGTGACAGGTCTGATCTTCTTCCACCCTCTGGTGACGAAGACTCCGACGATCGTTGCCAAGATGCCTGAGGCACCAAGCAGAAGCGGAAACAACAAGGCGTTCGTTCCTAATGAGCTGAGCAGAAGAGTGCCTAGGATCATGGCGGTGATATAGTCGTCGCTTATTGATTCAAAGAGATCAGAGCCTCTTCCAGCGCAGTCCCCTACATTGTCTCCAACTTGGTCTGCAATCACAGCAGGGTTACGCGGATCGTCTTCAGGAATGCGTTGCTCTATCTTGCCCACTAGGTCTGCACCAATGTCGGCGGCCTTAGTGAATATTCCTCCGCCCAATTGAGCAAACAGAGCTGCCAGACTGGCGCCGAAGCCGAAGCCCACTATCAGGCTCGGATCTCGATAGAGCCAGAAGAGTAGACTTACACCGATGAGGCTAAGGCCTACAACGGATAGGCCCATTACGGCTCCGCCTCTAAAGGCGAGGGTGAATGCTCTTGTTGAAGATGTTCTAGCGGCGTTGGCGGTTCTTACATTAGCTTTGACTGCAACTCGCAAGCCCACGTAGGCCGCTAGCAGGGAAAGAGATGAACCTAATACAAATGCGATAACTACTCTGATGTCTCTGAAGAACACGGTCAGAGGAATAAGTGCTAAAGCAGCGAAAATTGCGATAGTTCTGTACTGTCTTCTTATGAAAACTTCGACGCCTTCTTGGATGTAGCCTGCGATTTCAGCCATTTGCGGCGTTCCGGTATCTTCCTTGGCAATGTCCCGGGCTAGGTAGGCGACAGTGAGCATCGCGATGACTCCTACTGCTAACGCAAGCCACGTGAGCTCCATCTGTCACCACTCTTCTTCTCCCTATTTCTTTGATCTCTGCCGCAGTGGAATTCTTCTCTCCCGTAACGCAAGATGCGACCTATAAACAGATGACCTACGCCTGGCTGGTCGTGCTCAGCCGCCAGCCAGCCACGATCTCCCTATGTGCGCCTATATTTGACGCTCATTCTTGTAGGCCTGTGCTCCGGAGTGCGTTCTCAGAGGTATGCCACCAAACACACCGCATACGTCGCATCGTTGAAGAGCTGATGGGGACAAGGGGCGAGGTAGCGAGGTTCAGCCCATATATGGGGATTCCTTGATATACGCATCTTGTCTTTCTCGACACAGGGATCGAAATGTCAAGTCAACCGAAACGGGCAAAGTATTCGTCGCCTGCCATAACTCTAGCCATTGGCCTGATTGGGTTGGGAGCTACCTATGGAGCAGTCGTGATTCTGAGATCGCTGGGCTTCGAAAGCATCTTCACAAGCATCAAGATCAGCGACGCGATGAAGATCTTCATCAGCCTTTACCTAACTGGCGCCTCGATGAGCTTGGGACTCGCCGGACTAGCTCTCTTCATGATCACTAGAGAAAGGATCAGAGAAGCAGGATGGCTAGGAATATTAGCCTCGATCTTGGCGATCGCGACCATACTCACAGGCCCAGCATTCTCAGTGAGCCTTGACCCTGCGAGCGTGATTACTATTTCAGCCGGGGCAGTATTGTGCTTGGTAAGCGGTACTACTGGGCTTAAGACCCCGCCTCCGCCATCAAGGCAACCGTTTCTCTCTACATTGGAGATAGCGAATTCAGCTGCACTTTCCGCTCTGACCGCGATTCTTACAGGTGTCGCCTTCGTTCCTTCACCTACTGGCGGGTTCACACATATCGGTGATACGATCATATTCATCGCTGCGCTTCTGTTCGGGTCGAAAGTCGGCGCCATAACTGGAGTCGTGGGATCAGTGGCGGCTGACCTATGGGTCGGCTACCCGCGATGGTTTGTTTCGATCCCTGCTCATGGACTTGAGGGTCTGATCGCCGGGTTAGGAAAGCGCAGAAGCGTTCCGATTCAAATTCTCTCGTGTGGGATCGGCGGCGTGGTGATGGCTTCAGTCTACTTCTACGTGAACATGTTCATCAAAGGCTGGGCTCTGGCAATCATATCGTATGCCAGAGATACCTTGGGACAAGCCGGAGTTTCCATCATGCTTGCA
>Ga0315314_1000178_pt1 | contig 82713 bp, 88 predicted proteins | sample TDP9_MG_FD_203631 | JGI IMG/M metagenome (GOLD analysis project Ga0315314, IMG submission 203631) | Freshwater sediment microbial communities from Lake Towuti, South Sulawesi, Indonesia - TDP9 | ecosystem: Environmental > Aquatic > Freshwater > Lake > Sediment | place: Indonesia: South Sulawesi...
ATGTGAGCAGCTCCTTGGGTGTTAGTGGTGAGATTGCGCGGAGTCTTTTAACTATATCGGGCAAGGCGTCTACAACATAGTCTACGTCTTCTTCCGTGTTCTGTCTTCCCAACGTGAACAACAGCGAACCATGAGCCTCTTCATGCTTCAAGCCTATGGCTAACAGAACATGCGAAGGCTCCAAAGTCTTAGAGGTGCACGCAGAACCAGATGAACACGCCACGCCGATCATGTCAAGACTGAGAATAAGCGATTCTCCTTCGATGTAACTAAATCTGACGTTAGCGTTGTTAGGCAAACGCTTGGTTGGGGGTCCGTTCAAAAACGAACTTGGAACTCGGGCAAGCGTGTTATTAATAAGCTTATCTCTGAGCCGAGACAGTCTTTCACCATCAGCTTTCATCTCGGCTCTAGCTATTTCCCCCGCCTTGCCCATCCCAACTATTGCGGGAACGTTCTCGGTTCCTGACCGTAAACCTCTCTCTTGACCTCCACCGTGCATTATTGGTTGGATTCTGGTTCCAGTTTTGACGTATAGGGCGGCGACTCCTCTCGGACCATACATGTCATTTGAAGAGATGGACATGAGGTCGATGTTTTCGTTTTCGGCGTGTATGGGCACTTGTCCCGCTGCTGCGACGGCGTCAACGTGCAGAAGCGCGCCTTTGCTGTGAACTATTTCCCCAATCTGTTTGATTGGTTGCATGGTTCCGATTTCTCCGTTGGCATACATCACAGAAACAAGTATAGTCTTGTCCGTGATGGCGCGCTCGAGGCTTTGGGTGTCTACGACGCCGTGTTTATCGACGGGTATGTAGGTGACGTTGAACCCTTCTTTCATAAGTGACTTGCATGTGTTTAAAACAGACATGTGTTCAATGGTCGTGGTAACGATGTGGTTTCCTCTGTCCTTGTTTCGGTAGGCTGCGCCCTTAATCGCCAAGTTGTTGCTTTCTGTGCCGCAGGATGTGAAGAAAATCTCTTCGCCTCTCTTGGCTCCTGTCAAGGCAACGATCTTCGCTCGGGCGTCTTCCACAGCGTTGCGGGCTTCGTTGCCCCATGAATGAAGCGACGAAGGGTTTCCATACTTTTGGTTAAAGTAGGGATTCATAGCTTCAAGTACCCTTGGATCAACTGGCATTCCAGCCGTGTGGTCCATGTATGCTCGTCGCATCGCACCTTCACCCCTGATGACCTAGAAGCACAATACAGCATAGACGTCTAAAACCATATCGTTTGGGGGCTTGGCACCATTAATCTGCCTATTGAGAATCTTTTCACATTCACCTTGAGATTCGTTCCTTTTTCCATCTATCTTACTTTTTTGATTAGAAATCGAAGGGTGCTACCTTCCTTGTTTACGTCTATCAGTTGCTGCTCCAATCGTTTACAGAGACTTTTGATGTCTTCCTCAGCAGCAGGGTCATCCGCCAAAACTTCGAGTGTCTCGCCGACCTTCATTTTGTCCAATTCCATTCGCGTTCTGAACACGGGCTCTGGGCAATAGAGCCCAAGGCAATCCAATACGCGGTCAGCCTTGGTTCGTGCGGGCAGATTACACACTCCCCACTTAGAAAATTCAACATAACAATCTTCATACTTATAAACCTTGGATTATGCAAGTCATAATCTCGTGCTGCGTAACCCTCTGGGAACAGCTGTCTAAGATCATTTCTGGTAAAAAGAAAAAGGGTGGTTGCTTATTTTTTATTCTTGAGCTGTGTGATCAAACGAGTAGAGTTATGTCTGCTTCGGATGCTACTTCAAGAAACGTCGCCGCTCCAGCGATTGAATCGATCTCGGGTATGAGGTCTTCTCTCTTTACACCAAACATCTCCATGGTTGGACTGCAAGCATAAACCCTTAGCAACCCCGATGCCTTCATTCTCTTTAGCATGTCGTAGGGCGTGGGGTAGTTCATTTCCTTCAGCTTCTTTTTCAAAGGTTCTTCCATGTCCTTATACGTTGCTGGCAGTCCAGCTTTTTCCAATCTTCCCTTGACAAGCGCGTTAAGGCCCCAGAACGTAAAATAGAGGTGCGTTTCAATGTCCATGGAAGTTGCAGTGGAACCAAGGATGAAAGCGCAATAAAGTTTGTCCAAGGTGCCGCTGTGAACTATTATGGCTAACTTTTTCTTTTTTTCAGGCATAGAGCATTCACTCTCTTTGATACTTATCAGAAAATACTAACATTTGCGGCACGCTTAATATATGTTTCCGACCATTTTCAAGAAAGCCACAAATCAGCACTCGAGCCCAATAATTGAACAGTGCAAGTCCGCTTAACAATATGTCTTACTGCAAAAGAAATATACCAGAGCTCTCCTTAGTGCTGAAGACCAGAAGGAGCGGAGCAACGTGTGCATCATTGGCAAAAACAAACTGATAGAACTTATAGAAAATTATAAAGTCATCTACCCGTATGACTATCACCTGCTAGACGGTGACGGCTACGTTTTGACGGTAAAAGAAGAAACAACCCTCCAATATCTGGAGCATAGGAACATCAATTCCTACGAAATAGTGTTCACCCCACCCCAATACGTTGCTCACCTCACAGCCAAGAGCAAGTACGGGCGAATGGGGTTGTCATTCCTCAACGCGGCTAAGATTCACAGCGGCTGGGTCGGACGCATAACCCTCGAGCTGGTGAATTTAAGCAATGAGCGGCGCCCCATCACGATAAAGCGTGGTGACCCGTTTATGCACATCGAGTTTATCACACGAGAAGGCGAACCTTCTCCATACATGGGTGAATACCAGTTCCAGGACATGACCAGCGACGAAAAACTCCTGTACATCCCCATATTGAAGAAAGTCTTCCCAAATTTTAGCCAACTTGCAAGAACATGGCTGAAAGGCGATTTTCCTTGAGGATGTAACAAAAACGATAAATCTTCTCTCGCTTCAAAAGTAGTAGAAATTCATATTTCTTATAAGTCAAGGTTCAACAAATTCTTTAAATACGGCTGTCCCTTCGTATGCTGAGAAGGGAAAAGCGTTTGAAGGCAAAGAACTATCGAGCCGTGAAGGGTGCGCCTTACACTCGGAAAGAGTATATTAGAAGCTCCCCTCCATCCAAAATCACCAAGTTTACTATGGGCGACACTAAAACGGCTTTCCCGATTCAGGCTGCTCTGATAGCTGGGGAAGAGGCACAGATTCGCCACAACGCATTAGAAGCCGCACGTGTCGCGTCAAACCGAGTGCTCATGAACAAACTGGGCAACGCATACGTTCTACGAGTTGTACCGTATCCTCACGCCATACTTAGAGAGAACAAGATGATTTTTGGAGCACACGCCGACCGTCTTCAGGACGGCATGAGAAAGGCGTTCGGCAAGCCCGTTGGCACAGCGGCACGAGTCAGGGTTGGACAACCGATAATTGAAATCGGTGTAGGCGCAAACGCCCTCGAAGTGGCGAAGGAAGCCCTGCAGCGAGGGCAAGACAAGCTGCCCATCCCCTGCAGAATTGTCATCGAGAAAGTTCCCGATTAGGTAAGGAAAAGGTGAAAACTGATGCCGTCTTCACGAAAAGAAAAGCGCATTCTCTGGTTCGAGGAGCTCGGCAAAGGAGACATTCCGCTTGTGGGCGGTAAAAACGCTAACTTGGGCGAGATGCTGCGCGCCAAGATTCCTGTACCCCCAGGATTCGCCATAACAGCGCACGCGTACAATGAATTCATCACGAAAACAGGCATTGCCGAGAAAATATACAGGACCATCGAAGAGACTGTGACAGACATCGAAAACCCAAAACAGTACGAAGAAGCTTCGAAAAAAATCCGTAAAATAATCGAATCAACGCCCATGCCGCCCGAAATTGAGAAGGCGATAAGAACTGCATACTCGGAGCTGGGCAGTAAAGCGGGCATGGCTGAAGTTTTCGTTGCAGTTCGGTCAAGCGCAACCGCCGAGGATCTGCCGGACGCCTCGTTCGCAGGTCAACAAGAAACGTTCCTGAACGTTAAGGGTCCCGATGAGCTGGTTGAAAAAACCATAAAATGCTGGTCAAGCCTGTTCACACCCCGCGCCATATTTTACAGAAATCAGAAAGGGTTCAAACACGAGGAGGTTCTCATAAGCGTGGGCGTTCAGAAGATGGTCAACGCAAAATCGGCGGGTGTAATCTTCACACTTAACCCCGTCACGGGCGAAACCGACCAAATCGTGATCGAAGCCAACTGGGGACTCGGCGAAGCGGTTGTGTCCGGCTCGGTGACGCCGGACGACTACGTTGTGGACAAAAACACGTTGAAGATAATCGAGAAGAGGATAGCCAAGAAGACGGTTGAGTACATTAGAGACGCGAAGACGGGAAAAACCATTCACGCAGAGGTGCCGCCTGAAAGGCAGGAGCAACAATGTTTAACGGACGAAGAAGTAACTCGACTTGCCGACATTGCACGTAGTATAGAGACACACTATGGAAGAGCGCAAGACATAGAATTCTCAATCGACCGAGACCTTCCATTCCCAGAAAACGTTTTCATAGTGCAGTCAAGACCCGAAACCGTCTGGAGCGTGAAAAAACCCGAACTCGCTGAAGCGCCCAAGCCGCCCCCGTCGCTTGCAGCTCCAACTGAAGCCAAGGTTATTGTTAAGGGCATCGCCGCAGGCAAGCGTGACATAGGCTTTGGAACCGCAAAGGTTGCCTTGACCGCGGAAGAGGCTTCGAAGGTGATGCAGAAGGGCGACATACTTGTTACGACCATGACGAACCCGGACTACGTGCCCTTCATGAAGATAGCGGGCGCCATAGTAACGGACAAAGGGGGAGTAACAGCCCACGCAGCCATAGTCAGTCGAGAGTTGGGCATACCCTGCATTGTTGGAACCGAAATCGCCACTAAAACAATGGTCACAGGGAGAGAATACACAGTTGACGCCAAGAGCGGCGTCGTCTACGAGGGAAGAATAACTATGCCAGAAAAGCCTGTTACACCCACAGTTTCAGCTCCTACCGGGTTTGCGGGCGTTGCCCTCGAACCCGCGCCAGTCACAGCCACGAAGATTTACATGAACCTTGGAGTACCCGATAAGGTAGAGGAGTACAAGCACCTGCCCTTCGACGGCATAGGCCTGATGCGCATCGAGTTTATTCTAGCCAGTTACATCGGTCAACACCCGCTCTACCTACTAGAGACTGGTCAAGGCGACAAATTCGTGAACAAGTTAGCTGAAGGCGTGGCAACCGTAGCCCGAGCCATACAGCCAAGACCAGTGATTGTGCGGTTCAGCGATTTCAAGACGAATGAATACAGAGAGCTTGAAGGCGGCGCCAAGTACGAGATTGAAGAGGCTAACCCGATGCTAGGCTGGCGTGGCGCGAGCCGCTACATCAGCCAATGGTACGAGAAGGCTTTCCGCCTCGAATGCAAAGCCATACGAAAGTGCCGAGAAGAGTGGGGCCTCAAAAACGTCTGGGTAATGCTACCCGTTATCCGAACGGTTTGGGAAGCCAAAAAATGCTTAGAAATCATGAAGCAAGAAGGCCTAGAACGGGGTCGGGACTTTCAGGTGTGGTTCATGGCTGAAACCCCGTCGATTGCAATCGTGGCTGACGAGTTTTCCAAGCTGTGCGACGGATTCAGCATAGGCTCGAACGACATGACGCAGGGAGTGCTCATGATTGACCGTGACTCTGAACGGCTTGGGCTTATGGGATACTTCGACGAACGTGACCCGGCAGTAGAACGCATAATCGCTCACCTCATTAAGGTGGCTCGTAAAAACGGCGTGACGGTCTCCATCTGTGGCGAGGGTCCGTCCAACCTGCCTGACTTCACCGAGTTTCTAGTGAGGTCTGGCATCGACAGCATATCGGTAAACAACGACGCAGTGGTCCGAACTCGCCAACTGGTTGCAAGCCTTGAACAAAAGATTCTCCTAGAGCGACTAAGCGAAATGCGGGAAAGAGGATTGGGGCGACTGCCAACAAAGACAAAACGTGAAGAGTCAGAATGGACACCCGAATGGGAAGAATAAAGCGCCCTAACCACTTCTTTCCTTGAAGAAAATGGACGGGTAGTTTCGATTTGAAACCCTCAGCCTTTGACTTAGAAGACCAGAGGCTGATAGAAGAGATACAAAAGCGAGACGCAAAACGGGTTTTCATCCAACTGCCAGAGGGCTTGAAACCTGAGGGCCCAAGGCTAGCTGCCTTGATCGAAAAGGCAGGGGCATTAGCCATTGTTTCGGCAGACCCCTGCTACGGCGCCTGCGACGTGAGCGTACAAGAAGCCCAGAGATTAAGCGCCGATCTAATCGTTCACTTTGGACACAGTGCGATTGTGGATAAGCCTGAACATGCTCCGATTATTCATATTGAAGCCAAAGCCGTAGTTAGTCTTAAAGCGGCGGTTGAGAAAGCACTGCCACTTCTTGAGCCTTGGAAACGCATGGGGTTGATTACCACGGTTCAGCACGTTGAAATGCTGGGCGAGGCTAGGGAAACCCTTCTTAATGCTGGAAAAAGCGTTTTTATCGGGGACGCCGGACGTCTCAGGTACGCAGGTCAGGTTGTTGGTTGCGATTACAGCAACGCGAACGCCGTAGCAAAAGACGTGGACGCATTTCTTTTCGTCGGTGGAGGAAGATTTCACGCGATAGGTGTTGCTTTAGCTACATTCAAACCGACGGTGGTCGCTGACCCTTACGAGAAACGAGCGTACTCTCTTGACGCAGAGGTTCAAAAGATAGTGAAGCAGCGATGGGCAGGCGTTCAAGAGGCGATGAAAAGCGACCACTTTGGCGTTCTAGTCGGGTTGAAAAGCGGGCAAATGCTTTTGGAAAAGGCGCTTCAAGTGAGAGACACGCTGGTCAAAGTTGGGAAAAAAGCTACGCTGCTGGCTGTGCGTGAAGTCACGCCTGAAGCCTTATTGGAGTTTCCATCCATAAACGCCTACGTGAACACCGCTTGCCCGCGCATAAGCCTCGACGACGCCACCAGATTTCAAAAACCAGTTTTAACAATAAACGAAGCATTAGTTGTGGCTGGAGAACTCACATGGGAACAACTGCTCAAAAAAGGCTGGTTCGAAAGTTAGACCTAGAGCGATTGCTTCAATCGGTTGAGGCGCACCCATCACCCAAAGCGTTTTTCGAACAATACACCATACCCACAGATGCTGCCGCGGAGATGTTATTCGTAGCTGCCTACGTACATGACGACATACTAGGCAAGGCAATTGTCGACCTTGGCTGCGGCACCGGCAGACTTGCCCTTGGTGCTGTATTTTTGGGAGCAGCCGAAGCCGTGGGCGTCGATATCAACAGAACCGCGGTGAAAACAGCAAAGGCGAACGCTGAAGAGGTCAACCTAGAGAAAAGAACTCACTGGGTTGTTGGCGACATCGAGGCTTTGCGTGGAAACTTTGACACAGTTTTGCAGAATCCCCCTTTTGGCGTGCAGAGAAGAGGCGCCGACAGAAAGTTCCTGTTGAAAGCATTGGAATTGGCGCCTAACTCGTACTCGCTTCATAAGACTGGAGAAGGCAACAGAGCCTTCATCAAAAGGTTTATTGAGAGGCACGGGGGAAAGGTTACGGGCATGTATCAAATGAAACTTAATATCCCGAGACTGTTTAAGTTTCACACCAAACGCAAACACGAGGTTAAGGTTGACCTTTACCGCATTGAACGTAGGTCGAGTGAACCATGAGCCGAACACAATCAAAGAGCAAGAGTGGACAGTTAGTTGCGCCAGGCGACCGCTTAGGCGTGATTGAAGAGTTTACACCAGGACCCGGAACGTACGAACAAGAAGGCACAATATATTCGCTCACAACAGGTCAAGCGCTCCTAGACCTGCTCAACAAGCAAGTCTCAGTCTTTCCCAGAGTTCACGCGTTGAACGTTCCCCATGTCGGCAGCACAGTAGTTGGACAGGTGACAGAGGTACAGAACAAGCAAGCGGTAATACGCATTTTCCAGGTGGACACTCACCTGCTGAGTGGATTTTTCTCTGGTTTGCTCCACATTTCCGACGTGAGCCAACGCTATGTCGAAAGCATGTACGAGGTCTGCAAGGCCGGCGACATCGTGCGCGCGAAGGTGATCAGCGACATGAACCGTGTGTTCCACCTTACAACCAATGACAAGGATCTAGGCGTTGTCAGCGCTTTCTGTTCCCGTTGTGGGCATACGTTGGCGCAGAAGAGATTTGTTATGCGCTGTCCAGAGTGCGGCAATTCTGAGAGGCGAAAAATCGCGAGTGACTACGGGAAAGGTGAAATCTGAGTGGACATCAAAATCTTGAAGAAGACCACGGATGAAATGCGCATTGAGATTGCGGGTGAAGGGCACACTTTCTGCAATCTGTTGCAGAAGGCTCTTCTCGAAGACGAAACGGTTGAAGTCGGCGGCTATCGAATAGAGCATCCATTGGTTTCCAACCCAGTAGTGTACGTAGTGATGAAGAAGAAGCGGAAACCCGAGAAAAGACCCGAAACAGCCTTGAAAGAGGCAGCCGAAAGAATACGTCACCAAAGCAAAGAGTCCCAAACCGATTTTGAAAAAGCAGTGAAGAATTGGCAGACGAAATGACCCGTTCTATGCCCACACTGAAGACATACAACAGCCTGCAAGAGCTGCTGCTTGACAAAGACCTGGCCTCTTTGGGCGACGGATACGTCAACTTTGTTTATTCCTTAGCCATGTCGCTGAAACACGGACGACCCGTTGGGGCTAAAGTCAACAACAAAGTCCTAGCCGAAGCTGTCGAAGCATCGGGACTGCGAAAACTTCTACCAAGACGGGTTGATCGGCAGGCTAGAGGAAACGCAGCCGAAGCTCTCTTGGTCTTCGCGTGGCTCCAAGACTTACAACACCTGGACGACTGCGCCAAGAGGCTGAGCCAAGAAGAGGATTTGCCTAAGGCCTTCGCAATTCTCTTACGAGAGGTTTTGGAAAAAATCGGTGAGCCTCCTTGAAGGCAGCTAGGCGCAAGGGCGGTGGAGTTGCCAAGATTCGCGAGGTCAAGCCTGAGATTCGGGTGTTAGGCATAGACGATGGCGTGTTCACGCCCCACTCGAGAGAGCTCGTTGACGTCGTGGGGGTAGTCTTCAGAGGCGGCTACTGGCTGGACGGCTTCATGCGCACAAGGGTTCGGGTTGACGGCGTGGACGCGACCAAGAAACTCGTTGATATGATAACTCGTTCACCACACTACCCGCAGCTTCGTGTGGTCATGCTAAACGGTGTCACACTGGCAGGGTTTAACATTGTTGACATCAAGGAGCTTCATGAAAAAATGCATCTGCCCGTGATAGCGGTTACGAGAGACAAGCCCAACTTCGAAGACATAAAAAGGGCGCTACAAAACCTGCCGGATCCAGCCAAAAGATGGCAAGCAATAGAAAAAACAGACAAAATGATAAAAGTGCGAACACGAGAGGGAGAAGCCCCTATATACGCACACGTTGCTGGTGTGTCGGGGGACACTGCTAAGCGCATCCTGAGGAGCACATCTACTCGCAGCAATATTCCAGAGGCCCTTCGTGTGGCGCACATCATTGCTTCAGGCTTAGGTTAGGGGCGCATAAATCTGCGTCTTAGACTGCAAATCTTGATTGAGATAAGAAAAAGTTTAAAAGAGTCGACATCAAGGAAAAGGGTTCAGACTATAACAATGTGAGGCACCACCTCAAATGGAGTTTTGCCCCAAGTGTGGAACAAGGCTGGCGCCCAAACGGAGCAAAGAGGGGAAGAAAGCAAACGTTGTAATGGCTTGCCCTAAGTGCGGATACAAGAAGCAGCAGCCAGCTAAGAAGATTGAACACATCCCGAAGGTTATTGAACACAGCCCACAAGAGACTATAGCCGTCATCAGTAAGGAAGAACAGAAACTGCGAGTCCTTCCAACAGTGCGCGTCGAGTGCCCAAAGTGTGGAAACAACCAAGCCTATGTTTGGCAGGTTCAAACAAGGGGAAGCGACGAGTCTTCAACCCAATTCTTTAGATGCACAAAGTGCAACCACACATTCAGAGAGTACAGCTAAGGCGTCCTGGGCATGACCAAATCTGCGATGTCCACTCCGTGACCGTAAATCTGCCGAATAGCAGAAGCCGCTGCCAACACCTGAAACGCCATGCTTGAATAACTTCTGTGCACCAGAGATTCAACCTCGCTCAGCAGATTTTCCACGGTTTTACGCTCACCTCTCAACGCTTCAGCAGAGGCAATGTCACGTGCAAACATGGCTTTCAACGCGCTTTCATGCGTGTCAAACGCCACTTTGTGCAACTTGAGCAGCAGTTGTGCCAAATCCCTTTGGATTTTGACGCCACTCAACTCAACAGCAGCCTCAGCCAACTGCACTGATTTGTCGCCGATAGCCTCCACGAGACTGGCTGTCAACCGGTAATCCAAGCAATCGATGGGCAGTATGCCTAATCTCTCGCTGAGACTAGGATTCTGAATTACTGTTCGGAGGATGCGAACCAAAAGGAAGTAGAGACGGTTAACCTCGACGTCTCGAGCGACGACATTCCTGGCCATATGCTCATCGCCTTCGATAAGGGCGGTAACAGCGTCTCTGTGCATGCTTGAGGCAATAGACTGCTCCCGCTGCAGGATTTTGTCTGGTGGAAAAGCCGAAGGCTCCAACAAACTCTGCATGACGATCTTAGAATAATCCTCTTCAACGATCTCCAAGCCTATCAAGCGGCTGGAAGACTGCTTAATGCGTTCGCGGTCCCCAGGGCTCATCCGATCCTTTGCCTCAACGCGGATGATATCATAGCCCAAAAGGTATTTGCCCATGATCTCACGGTCCAGCAGAGGTGAAGGAAGAAGAGAAGCAATCTGTGGTGTACGCTCAACACTGTGCCTTGCGTTTACGATGAGTCTGCCATCAGGAGTTTCAGACAGAGCTACCACTGAACTCTTGTCCAGACCGTTTCGTGTGGCCCAGTCTTTCGGCAAACACACGAAGAAGGTGCCGCCTCCGGTGCGTTGAACCTTGCGGAGTTCCATGTAAATCATCCCTCAGGCGAAGTATATATTAATCTATATAAATTGTTTTTGAATCATAGGCTTTTAAACAATGCAGCAGAAGTCAAAAGCACCCGCTTCCTGACGAAAGATTGGTTCAATGAAAGTTCACTCGCCGCGGGCAAAAATCTTCGTTGCATAGACTCTGAGACTTAACTGGCTTCAACATTAGAAGCGAAAAACAGAATTTATAGTAAGACTAAAAGAAGTGTGTATCGTGGTTTCCGAAGAGAGACTGAGGACGCTGAGACTGTGAGTGAACGGTTACAGAGGGCTCTATCCTTCATCTTAGAAGAAGGATACCAACTTGACGCTGATGCCTTTGTCCTGCTTGAAACCCTTTCAAAAACTGAAGACCCAGTCTCAGTAATGGAAAAGGTCATCAAAAAACTCGGCGAAGGCGCGCAAAAACCCCTAGTCATTGACCGAGCCTCTATCGAGGAATTCCTAGCAAGAACCCCCGCAGAACCAAGAGAAAAGAAAACCGCCATTACATCGCCTGAACTACCTTGGGAGTCAAAAAGAGAGTCATTCCAGCCGTACGCAAGAGAAATAGAATCAGACTTCAAGGTTCTGGAAGACCCGACCACGACTATGAGCAACGTTGGTTCTGTTGAAGAATACTACGATTACTTCTTAGACCGATACAATCGGCTCCAAAAGTTCTTGAAGCAGAGAATGGACACAAAAGACGCGTGTTCAATTTCAGACGCGCTTAAAGCCCCTCACAACTCAAGAGTCAAAGTTATTGGAATGTTAACCGAAAGGCGTGAATCGAAACAAAGAACTTTCCTTAGGCTCGAGGATCCAGAGGCGAGCGTGACGGTGCTTGTATATGAAAATCTAGAGGGCTCTGTGAAAGAACGAATTCACTCTTTGGTCTTAGACCAAGTTGTTTGTGTAAACGCTGTAAAATCCAGAAACGACCTGCTGATTCTGGAAGACGTTTTATTTCCAGAAATACCTCAAAAGGCGCCGCGGAAAGCGTCAGCCCCCGTGTACGCCGCACTAATATCGGACCTGCACATCGGAAGCAGGCAGTTCATGCGGGAAGAGTTTAATCGTTTTCTTCTCTGGCTGAACGGCAAGGTAGGGGACGACCATTGGAAAGAGATAGCCAGCCATGTGAAGTACGTGGTCGTGGCAGGGGATATCGCAGATGGAATTGGCATATACCCAAGCCAAGTTAAAGACTTGCGAATACGCGATATACATCGCCAATACGACATAGCCTCAAAATTCTTTGAGCAAATTCCAGACTACATTGAACTGGTAATCATCCCGGGAAATCATGACGCATCAAGGAAGGCACTTCCACAACCTGCAATACCAAAGAACTACGCTGAGCCTATTCTTGAAGCAAGAGCGGTACACTCTTTAGGAAATCCGTGCATCATAAGCCTTCACGGTGTCGAGCTTCTATTGTATCATGGAAGAAGCTTGGATGACATCATCGCCAACGCGTCGAGCACCAGCTTCAAGACTCCAGAAAAAGCTATGAGAGTTCTGCTTCAGTGCAGACATCTGGCACCGATTTATGGCCAACGCACCCCAATTGCGCCTGGAAAGCGCGACTTTCTGGTAATAGAGAGAGTGCCGGACATTTTCCACTCGGGTCATGTTCATGTCCAAGCTCACGACAGATACCGTGGAGTGTTAATGGTTAACTCAGGAGCTTGGCAGAGACAGACTGACTACCAGAACAAAATGGGTTTGAAGCCAACTCCTGGCATCATTCCTGTGGTGAACCTTCAAACTCTGCAGGTGACAACGCTAAGTTTCACATCAGAGAGCTCAGGAATGTGACATCTAACCATCAACGTTCGCCATTACGAGTCACAGTCAAGAGCTTTGGGCAATGCGAAAGAATGCCGCGGAGTCTTTCGTCGTCGGCGAAAACCTCCTTAAAGGCGCCCAGAGTCAAGCCTAAACGAATCTTTTTAGTTCGCCCATATCTTCCCATGTTAACGACTTGGGTGTTGAGCACCCCCACAACGTCGAGCTCGTTAATCAAGCCGCTTACACGTCTCTGCGTTAACGGCGTCATCCCTGACTGTGCACAGAGTTCGCAATAAACCTCGTAGATGTTGCCTGTAACGCTTACCTGCTTTGCATGAACCTTGCATAAAAGGTAAACGCTGCACAAAACGAGTTTTGAGTGGAAAGGCAGATTCCTCAGCGCCTCAGCCACACGGTCGTGTTCAACTCTTTTCTCAGCCTGTCTTATGTAGTCCTCATCTAATCTAGAAACCCCATCTCTCTCAGCTAATTCGCCGGCAACACGCAAAAGGTCCAAAGCACGTCTGGCGTCTCCGTGCTCAGCCGCTGCCAGAGCAGCACATAAAGTGACAGCCCCCTCAGATACGACACTTTCATAAAAGGACACTCTCGCTCTGTCGAGCAATATGTCTTGCAGCTCAGCGGCGTTGTAGGGCTTGAATACAACCTCTTCTTCGCTGAGTGAACTCAAGACCCTTGGGTCTAAGAACTCCTTGAATCGAAGGTCGTTCGAGATGCCGACCAATGTGGCCTTGCTGCTCTTCAGGGTCTCGTTTATCCGTGTCATCTCGTAGAGCAAAATATCGCCTCTCATCTTTATTAGCGCGTCGACCTCATCGAGCACGGCGATGAAAACTTGCTTCTGTGCGTCGAGACCCTTCTTGAAGCGGTCAAAGACCTCTCCTAGTGCCAACCCTGTGAAGGGAACAGGCACCCCTATAGCGTCGCACAAGCTTGAGAATACACGGTACTCAGTTCCAGCCATCCGGCAGTTTACGAGACAAGCCTTGACAGGAGCGTTGAACTCCACGGCTTTCTGGGTTAACTTGTTCAAGACGCATTTCATTACAGCAGTCTTGCCTGTACCAGTTTTCCCATAGATGAAGATATTTGAGCAGCGTTCACCCTTGAGCAGGGGGGCAACCATCGTGCCCAATGAACGCGCGTGCTCTTCGCGATGAGGCAGGGTTTCGGGTACGTAGTCATGTCTCAGCACTTCCCGATTTTTGAAAATATGAGTCCCGTTAATGAAACTGTCAAACACCGAATCGAGTACATCGCTGCTGTTCAAAGAGGTCTAGTTCCTCCAAACTCTCTCCAAGTCGACTAACTCGCAGACTCACCTTAGCATTTGTGCATAAGCACTACCGTACAAAAAACTAAACACCCAGCTAAAATCCCGCTATTGCTGAATTTAAAATTGTCCTTTTATCAGCAGATTTCAAGACACTCGCACCCCTAGTCTTCTTGTGGAAAAGTCTCCACGGAGTGAAAAGGTAGTTATCCTGTTTGCATTTAAAGTCTTCGATTGGTAAGGGCAAACTTCAGATTTAACAGTTTACTTAAACGCTTTTAGAGCCAAGCCTTAAATTCTTACACTAAGGACGATTAAAACTTCCTTCACACGATTCCACTGGAAATAATGGGGTGGGAAGGGAGAAAGCAAGGCTCGAATTTCCCTTTACTACGTACATAATGAAACTCTCAGGGTGAATAACCCCCCACGCTTTGATTGCGATATCCGGGGTTCGGTTAATGACTGATAACTTGCATGGAGAATGGTTGTGTTCTGCCTCCGCTTTTAAAAATCCGCCATTTTTTCACTGCGTCTCAAAGAGCAGGGACCCCTTGACTTCCACTGGAGAAGTAAGCCGAGTTATTCTCCGAATTCCGTTTGAGACTGGACCCAAGAAAGTGAAGTCGGTGAAAAATTTAAGCTGCAAAAAAGGCACATCTTCTCGTTTTAAGCCTTATTCCTTGAGTTTCATCTGTATTGTTCACCGCAAACTCTTTAACTTGTGAAATGTCTACTCTGTGAAGCGCCTAGTGGTTTGTATGCCCGCCAAGAAAATGCGTGTAGAGGTCTTCGACGGGAGTGGGAACAGATATGCAGTGACCTTTGAGGGCCAAGTTTCGCGGGAGAAGGCCCTTCGTCTTCTAGACATAGTGGAGCTTCTTGGCGGGATGCCAGGAGTAAGCCCCCCAAACGAGAGTGAGTCCATCTCAGAATTGTCCAAACTGGAAAAAATGCGCCTCATTGTGGAGAAACACTTTCAGGTGATCTGGTTCTCTTCAAAAGACATTCAGGCGGTGTATGAAAAGGAATTGAACGAACCTGTCAATTTGAGCACTGTTTCAACCTACCTGTCCAGAATGGCTCACAGGGGGATACTCGTGAAGAGCGGTTCTACGAACTACAAGCGCTACAGATTAGTATCACGCACAACGCCGAGTGCCTTCACTCTCACAAAAGGATAATAAGCAAACACGCTCCATCTTTAGAAACACATAGCGCTTGGATTATTGAAGTCATGGTTAAGAGGTGAGTCTCGTTGAGTGGTAGCATTGGAGAAGACCTCATGGAAATGGAAAGGAAACTCAAACTTTACGTCGATAAAGGCAGAGTCACAGGCTCAATTGAGGTCAGGGAAGAACCAGTGTTAGCCGTAAAACCTGATGCGTCTTTGATAAAACCCTTGAAGAGGGTAAGTGAATTCCAGGGGGAATTCTTAGCGGTTGATTGTTCCACGCGGACTCTTAAGCGAGCCAACAACTGGGGAGTCTACCTTATGCGCGCAGCGTATGCTGGAGTCAAGCAACGCGATGTTGATTGGGGCTATCTCGAAAGAATCTGCACGGTTGTAGGAGACGCGTATGTACGTAGGAGCTTTCTCCAAGACTTTAGAATTGAGATGGAGAGTCAGATCGCATTGAAACTTCTAACCACTGGCACCTCAGCGCCACACCACGTACATGGTGATGTACGTAGTATGTACCTCTTACTCGACGGCGGGGGCTACTTTGGAGGAGAAAGAAAATTTCGAGTGTCCCTTTACGAAAGATGCGAAAAGGACGAGGTTAACCTCCTAGCCATAAGCAAGAATTCGCCCTCGCTGCATGATGAGAAAGGAAGAGACCTTATAGCTACTACGTACACCATGTCCCCTTATGATATCTGGGTTTACCACCCTGTGAGGAGAGCTGAGAAAGACAAGAGTTTGTATGGAGACATCGCTGTTGTAAAATTGTGCGGTGAAAGTCCTCGGGTCTTTCGCTGTGATATAATGGAATATTTAACCAGCAAAGATGTTGCTGAACTGCTTTCTCCCCTGACCTGCGTTGCTGAGGACCCTAGGTGTGTCGGGTATCCGATAACTCTTTTTCTGGCTCACGAGTTTTCTGCGCCCTCTGACTCCATGCTGCTTTCGTACTACGATCAAATCGAAGGCACATTGAAGAGCGCAGGATTGCTTGACGATTTACGCCGGGAAGAGCTTACCTGCAGCTTTGCAGATGAACTGCACGGAATAAAGCATGCTTTTGAGTGGGAGTGGTGGGATGGACAAGCCTGAGCCAATAGGGTTTGTGTGTGGGACAAAGGGTGACTCCGTGTCGTTTTTCCTAAACAAGGAGGTTAACCTTTCCTTCGGACAAATCGTGCGAATCGACTCGGGCGAAAGAAGCTTCTATGCCCGAGTTGTTAACGCAGAGAGCAGCTCTACACTTGATACTTTGGAACAGCTTAGAGAAGCGGAGGGCAAGGAAGCCTTCGGACCATACTCAGCCTACAGAAGTGTAGAAGCCATTCTGTTCTTAGAGAAGAGAGAAGGCAGAGTTCGCTCTCCAACCTTCAACCCAAATTACCGAGACAAAGTATACACAACAAGAGAAGAAGACAGCTCCATTCTAAAGCTTTCCGGAGAGTTGGAGATGGGTCGGCTTCGTTCAGGGGAGCAGCTCTTGGGCTCGACTGGCATATACATTGAGGCTATTCCACGTATGATGGGCATGTTTGGAATGACGGGTTCAGGAAAAACAAACACTGAACTGATTATAAACGCACAGATTATTGACAACAGTCCTAAGACTGTCGCGCTCATCTTTGACTTCGCGGGTCAACTACTTGAAGGGAAGGAAATAAAACCTCAAAGAGGCCTTACAGACCATCCCCTGTTTCACAGCAAAGTCCAGTATTACTCTGCAAAAGACGGGAAAATGGCAGTGGGCTTGTACACAATAACCCCAGAAAAACTTGACACCCTTTTCCCAGAGGTCCATCCTCCCCAGAAACGACTCGCTTGGGCATTGTACAGGCAGTCAGGCAAAGAGTGGATAGAAAAAGCGCGGGGGTCATACAGAACCGAAGGAAACGTGGGCGTGCGAGCACAAAAGGTTGTTGTTGAGGCACTCATGCAAAAACTGTTATCCTTGCCTCGCGATCTCTTTCCCTCTTCTGATTATACCTTTGTCAGTAGCATCACACAAAACATATGCAGGGGAATAACCTGCTTGGTCGACATTTCTGGACTTCGCTCTGAAGATCAAAGCAGAATTGTCGGTATGGCGGCATCTGCTGTGGCTCAGCACTATAAGGGCACGTGGGAAGAAAACTACGAGGAATGGCAGAAGCTACCCACGCTTCTGATCACGCTGGAAGAGGCACATGAGTTTCTTGACCCAAACAAGCCTAGAACGATTTTTTCTGACATCGCATTAACGTATCGCAAATATCGGGTTGGACTCAACGCTGTGACGCCACGACCTTCCAGAATCAATTTCGACGTGTTTGCTGAACTGTGGACTAAGGTCATTATGAAAACCGAGCTGCGCAAAGACAGGGAGTGGCTAACACAAAACACGCCTTATCTGGAGTACAGCGACACTGAGATAAAAATGCTTGATGTCGGCGAGGCACTACTCATATCTGAACCTAAGATTAGGTTTGCCGTTCCCATAAAGGTCACGCATTACCCCGAATACTTGGAGAAGAGGGGAAATGTTGACTACGGGTTGAAAACGTCCAGGTCCCACTCGGAAATGGATGAAAAGCTCCGGAGGCTCCGGGAAATCGGGGCAGACATGGCACAGGAAGGCTGAATTAAGGCTTAACTTCGTTCTTCTTCATAATCTTCAACATTTCTTCCTTAACCCTGTATGCGAACGGGGTTTTTTCAGAACGACGCTCTAGATACCCGTCTTCATAGAGCTTCTTCATGAGACGAGCCGTGTGCTCCCTCGTCAGCTTTATCGCTTCTTTTATCTCAGGAGCAGTTTTTTCTCCAGCTTCAGCGATCAACTCCAACACGCGAAGCTCCGTGCTTGTCAAAGGAGCCAGAGCTCGCTCCTTCTTAATTGGAATCGGTGTTTCCATGTGCATATCAGAAATAGCCGTCGCCGCCTGTTGCTTGAGCTCTTCTTGAGCCTTCACAAGGTCTCCGACTTGCTTTTTCACGTCCTCTAAATCCATCTTGAGGGTTCCGATATCCTGAGAACCAGCCATTTTTGAGGGCAGGTCCGACAAGTACGCCGCGTAGCGGCTCTCCTGCTCTTCGAAACGCGTTTCGAGTTTTTCACTCTTGGCGGTCGCAAGCTCAACCTTCTGAGCTACAGTCCCAAGGTGCTCCTCCTGCCTATTTAACTGCCTGTCGAAGCTGATTACAATATCACTTACCACGCTTTTCGCTTCCTCATAAGCTCTCGAAACCCGTCTGATACGCCCATAATACACCAGAGTAATAGCAATAGTCAATACCAACAAAAAGGCTGTTGCAGCAAGAACAGAATCAACAAAGGAGAGACTCATCCAAACATCAACAACTCCACTGAACTGTGATTTCACCGTGATTTCAAAAAAGGCAACCCACATCACGTACCCCTCAAGACTAGTGTGACATCACAAATCACAAAATATCGTCGAAATGCCTAATTAAACTTACGCTGGAGGATACGCAGTTGATGATATATGGGTATATTCAAAGGGTGATGAAAGCTTCCAGATGATGTTTTGTGATGTCACAGGTCACAGTTTTGATAGGGCTCTTGAGCTTGTGAGTCGTTCAAGGCTGTTTTCGAGTTCTTCGCGCAGCATGCTGATTATTCTAAGGTTTTCGGTGGAGCTCGGCTCGTTGGATAATATGTCTTGGTATGCACTCACGTAGTCGCGGAGCTTGCTTGATGCTTCAAGGTATGGGTCTAGCCGAGTGTCGTCGAATATTCCCAGGTATCCCAGTAGAAGGATTGTATAGATAGAGTGTATAACGTTGATGCGCGCCTGCTTCAATGTACGGTTGAAGGCGCCGCGACTGATTCCCGCCTTTGATAGGCGAAATAATGCCTTTTCTTCGTTTGTTAATGTTTTTCCAGATATATTTTGGGCTAAAAAATCTATTAGTAGAGTTTCTAGTTGTTTTTTAGTTAAATTGCTGTTTTCTGAGAGTATTTTCATTATTGGGTCGTTTACTGAACGTGATAACCATTTTTGGACGATTTCTTTTGTTGACAGTCCCCACTCACCACCACACACGACTTGGATACAGTTTTGTATACAATTGAACAAAAGAATTGCGGTCTACAGCATTACAAATGTAAACTTTTTAATTAGGACGAAGATCCTAGAAGAGAATCTTGGGTGCAAGATTCATTACACACTCCAACTTCGGGTATTCCCGAACTGCTTCAGGCTTTGGCAAAAAGCAAGAAATAACTACCACCTCGCGTATGACCTCGGCGGCCCCACGATCTCCCTTTTCACGCTGGCACTGATAAATCCAAGGGACGAGGTTCTTATCCCAGATCCCTGCTTCATCTGCTATGAACCGAGCGTTCACTTGGCGGGGCGGACACCCGTTTCAACACAGTTGCTTAAGAAAGCCAGTTTCACTATCGATGAAGATCCTGTGATATCACACATCACACAAGATCGAGAGCTATTGTGATAGTTCTCCAAGCATATCCCACGGGAGCGGTTTTTCTTATGCCGAGCTGTCGAACTTGGCAAAGATAGCAAATGAACGTGATTTGCTCGTGATATCATATGAGGTTTACGAAAAGATCACATACGACGTTGCTATCACTACTGTCCAACTGGGTTTCTTGGCATTCGAGAGCGCACAAATAGTTGTTAGGCTTTCTTCAAAACATTCGCAATGACTGGCTCTCGCGCTGGGCTACGACCATGGCCCTCAGGAGCTCATCGCACCTGTGATGTTGGTGCATCAGTTCAGCGTCGTCTGCATGGATGGTCCAACTCAGTACGCGGCGCTTGCGGCATTAATGCGACTGCGTATGGCCCCAATTGGAAGAGGCTCTCAGCCGCACAGAGAAGGCTACAAAATCTCTTAAAAGAATCGTGATATAGGTGATGTCACTCGTGATGTGTGAGTGTCACTGCTACTGGATTAAAGGTTCTCGGCTTCCTCTCTCAGCGAGTTAAAGATCTCAGGGCGCAGGTCCCGAAGCGTTGGAACCCATGCTTGAACGCGGGTTGTGTCAGAGTAGCTGACAGTAGCGGTTACGAGGTCTTCTTCGTCATATTTAGCCTGCGAAATCAAGCTTCCGCTTGGCGCGATTATGCGGCTCCCGCCCCAGAACTGCAAGCCGTCTTCGATGCCTGCAAGGTTCACAAAAGCCAAGAAAACCGTGTTTTCTATGGCTCTGGCGGCTGTGAGCGTTTCAAAGAATCCTTTCCGCACCGACGGTGAAGCTGAAATGCAGACTATCAACTTTGCTCCCTTGAGGCTCATCAGCCTTATTACTTCGGGGAAGTAGACGTCGTAGCAGATTATCATCCCAAGTGTTCCTATCTCCGTTTCAAAAACAGGTGTTTGGAATCCTGGGCGAAAGTAGCGTTTCTCCTCAAAGACGCTGTGGGTGGGGAGGTACATTTTCTGGTATTTGCCGATGTAGCCTTTCGGGCTTATGAAAACCGCTGTGTTATGCAAGACGGCGCTAGCCTTCTCACTCTTTTCTATCATACCAAAGATTATGTTGATGTCTTCTTTTCTTGCCAGGTCTTCGATTTGCTTAATCGAAGCTCCTGCAGGGACTGGCTCAGCTAGCTCGTACGCTCTATCCCTGACAACGTAGCCTGTTAACGCGAGTTCTGGGAAGGCAATGATATCGGCTTTCTTTTTTTTGGCTTGTCTGATTTTTCTTTTCATTGTTTCAATGTTGTGCTCCTTGTCTGCGACTTGGCACGACATCTGTCCTAAGGCGATTGTGATTTCTTGGCGCATTTCTTTCTATTCTCTCCTTTTCGCACTTCGTTTTTGATGAGATGCGTTATGAAGGCGTGTATGGCAGCCTAAAGTCTGTTCCGATTGTTCTGTACTCCATCTTCATTGTCAAGGGCGCCCGTCTCTTGTGCTCTTTGGATAACCACCTTGCCTTAATGCTTGCTACAAGGTTTAAAGAAATGTTTAGCTGTTTCGCGATTTCTTCTGGCGCAAGGAAGTTTTCAAGTCCAAGCAGGACCAAGTCTAAGGTTTCATATTTGATGCCGAGTTCCTCTTCGGCCAGTTGTCCAGGCCAGAGCATGGGCGAAGGAGGTTTCACAATTATTTCTCTCGGGACTCCAATGTGTGCGGCGAGTTGTCTAACCTGTGTCTTGTAAAGGTCCATTAATGGCGAGATGTCTGCGGCTATGTCGCCCCATTTTGTGAAGTATCCCATCATGGTTTCTGACTTGTCTGAGCTGCCTATCACTATTCTGTTTTGGCTGTTGGCATAGTAGTACAAGCAGATCATGCGTGCTCTGGCTTTGATGTTGCCCTTACAGAGTGTGTCCTTTAGGTCGAACCTGGGGATTGTTTTGAAGTAGGCTTTAAGTATGTTAGTGATGTCTATCGTTTCAAGGCTAAAACCAAACTTTTCTGCCAACATTTTTGTGTGCTTTAGGTCGAGAACATTCCATGTTTCTTTTTCGGGCAATGAAAGAGCCAGCACCTTGTCGCCGCCCAATGCCAACGTTGCGAGCGCAGCCGCTGTTGAACTGTCTATCCCACCCGATAGATTAAGCGCGACTCCCTTGGCTCGAGTTTTCTTAACGTAATCCCTTATGAAATGTTTCAGGCGCTTTGTCGTAAGTGGCAAGTCGAGTTTCAAGGCTTCCTCTGTTAGTAGCATGAGTGCTGCTCCTCTGGCGCCTATTTTTGCGACTTGAATATGTTGAGGTGAGTGCGCAAATATTTAAGTTGTGATGTGCATTGAACACTTGTTTCAAGCAAACGAGTGATGAGCTTGTGTTTGGAGAGTGAGATAGTTTGGGGAGACGACGCAGGAAGGTTGTTCGCATTCCAAAGAAGAGGCTGCCAAAAGTCTTCACGTGTCCCAAATGCGGCAAAGAAGCCATGAGAGTTGAACTTCGACGAAACGAACTTCGCGCGGTCCTGAAGTGCGGAAGCTGCGGGTTAAAGAGTGAGCTGCCGATGAAACCTGCGCACGGAGAGGTTGACGTCTATAGCTTATTCATGGACCAGTGGTACTCTGGAAAGGTGACAACAACTACGACCACAACAGCAACCCCTCCCGCAGAACCAAAGCCGGGTCAAGCATGATTGGGCGCGTGGAAAAATACCTCAGAGACAAAATTCGAAAGGATAGAGCAATCCACATCACGCTTCTGGACCCCGAAAAAGTGTCGCCAGGAGCCGCTGCAAAAAACGCACAGGAGGCTGAGAAATACAAAACAGCGGCAATAATGGTCGGAGGCTCAACAACAACTTCAACCATGCAGTTGGAGGAAACGGTAAAAGCCGTGAAGAAGGCGGTCCAGATTCCTGTGATTCTGTTTCCAAACAACGTCACAGGCATTTGCCGGCATGCGGATGCTATCTGGTTCATGTCGCTCCTCAATTCGTCAGACCCGTATTTCATTTTTGGCGCTCAAATCCTCGGTGCGCCCCTTGTCAAGAAGTTTGGGCTGGAGCCTATACCATTAGGCTATATAATAGCTGGTGAGAGTAGCGCTGCAAGTCTGATAGGGCGTGCCTTTCCCATTCCTTTTAATAAACCTGAGCTTGCCGCTGCTCATGCCTTGGCTGCAGAGTACTTGGGCATGCGCTTTGTGTATCTCGAGGCTGGGTCAGGAGCAAAACTGTCCATGCCACCTAACATGATTGAGATGGTGAAAAGGGCGATTAAAATACCCCTCATTATTGGCGGAGGCATTCGAAACGTTGAGCAAGTGAAGCAAACAGTCGACGCAGGAGCGGATGTAGTAGTTACAGGCAACATCACTGAAGAGCAAAGCGGCATGCGAGGGAAGCTTAGAGAACTGATAGAAAGCGTCGGAAAAAGGTAACTTCGCTTCCCTTCGATGGAGGGGGCATCTTGAGCATTAAGATGAGCAAGGAATACCGAGAATACACTGTATCATTAGAGAACAGACTCCAAGAATTGTATGAGGTTGCAAAACAGGCGCGTGAAAAGGGACTTGACCCTGTGCCTAAGCCTGAAATAGATGTTGCGAAGGACTTAGCCAGCCTTGTCGAGGGGCTTGTGGGACCGCCACTTGTCGCAGAAAGCATACGTGAATTAAGCATGAAGATGTCGCGAGAAGAATTGGCCTTCAAGGTTGCCGAGCAAATCGTGTATGGAAAGTTCGGTCATTTTCAGCCTCGCGATGGGGCTGAACAAGCAATAAGGACTGCCCTTGCTATCTTAACCGAGGGCATCACAGCCGCTCCTCTTCAAGGCGTGGCGCGGGTGGCAATCAAAGAAAACCCAGACAAGACAAGGTATTTAGCCGTGTACTTTGCAGGTCCAATCCGTTCAGCCGGCGGGACCGAGCAAGCGCTTACTCTCGTCGTAGCCGACTTCATACGCCGACTCTTGGGATTAGACCGCTACAAGCCAACTCCCGATGAGATTGCACGGTTCATTGAGGAGCTGCGTCTTTTTGAGCGTTCCATAGGACGTTTCCAGTACAAGGTTTCAGATGAAGAACTGAGAAAAGCCTTGGAATCATTGCCAGTAGAGGCTACAGGGATCGAGTCGGATCCCTTTGAGGTTTCTTCTTTCCGAAATCTTCCCCGAGTTGAAACAAACCGTGTGAGAGGAGGCGCGCTCAGAGTTGTCAACGATGGAGTAATAGGGCGCTCAATGAAGGCTTGGACGGTCGTTGAGAAGCTTGGGATTGAAGGGTGGGAATGGCTGAAGAGGATACGGGAGATCAAGGAGAAGAAGACGATAGGCTTCATGGAAGACGTAATCGCAGGCAGACCCGTGTTCTCGTTTCCGTCAAGCCCAGGAGGCTTTCGGCTTCGATACGGGAGAGCGAGAAACACGGGGCTTGCGGCTTTAGGTGTGCACCCTGCGACGATGCTTGTTCTTCAGCGTTTCATAGCGGCTGGTACTCAATTGCGTATAGAGGGACCCGGGAAAGCTGGGGTAGTTCTTCCAGTGGACTACATAGAACCTTCAATCGTGCGGTTGAAAGACGGCTCTGTTGTTCGCGTTTCGCTTGAGAACTTTGAACGCATTAAAGAGCATATTGATAAAGTCTTGTTTCTAGGAGACCTCCTGGTCAGTTTCGGCGATTTCGTTTACAACAACAAGCCTCTGTATCCCACTGGCATCACAGAAGAATGGTGGGCTCAAGAACTGCGCGTTGCCATCCAACATCATTTTGACAGTGATGTTGAAAAGGCAGCGTGTAAGATGAAGCTCTCTTCAACTCGCGTCTCAGAATTAATGAACGATGCTTTTAACGTGAACATTAACGCCAACGAGGCTGTGTCCCTTTGCTTAAACTGCAAGGTTCCCATGCACCCGCGTTACACCTATTTTTGGAACAATATCTCCTCTGGAGACATTGGCCAGCTGCGAAGTTGGCTTCTCAATTCTCAGATTATGGTTGAAAACGACACCGTTAACGAGATAACGGGCGAAATTGATGAAGCAACGAAGAAACTGCTTGAAAAAATCTGCATCCCACACACCGCGCTCAAGACCCGAATAAAAATCACAAACAATGACGCGCACGTCTTTGCGGTATGCTTGGACTGGAATTCACCGATAACAGCTATCTCAGATCACGAAAACGTTCTCAAAACAATTGAGGAACTTTCAGGTATTATCGTGCGAGAAAAGGCGCCTACTCTCCTCGGAGCTCGAATGGGCCGCCCGGAAAAGGCTAAGCGAAGAGAAATGCACCCGTTGGTTCATGTGCTCTTTCCTGTCGGGTTAGCAGGTGGAGTTCACAGGAACTTGATTGAGGCGATGGAAAAGGGCAAGATTGCTGTGGACTTGGCTAGGCGACGGTGCCCAGTCTGCGGTGAAATCACTTTCAGAAGAAAATGTTCACGATGCAAGGTTGAAACTTTTCTTGAAAGATTCTGTGCACAGTGCAAACGGGTTGTTAAGGAAAACGTGTGTCCAGTTTGTGGAAGTCAAGCCAGAAGTTTTGAGAGGCAGACGGTTGACTTGAAGCAACTAGTGAGCGACGCTTCCAGCAGATTGAGCATCCCTCCTCCAGGGATGGTGAAGGGAGTTAAAGGGCTGACTAATGAAACGAAGACAGCGGAAGTCTTGGAGAAAGGACTCCTACGAGCAAGACATGACTTGTCAGTCTTTAAGGACGGCACCATAAGATTTGACGCTACCAACGCCCCTTTGACGCACTTCAAACCAGTCGAAATAGACGTTTCAGTTGAAAGGCTTCAAGAATTAGGCTACTATTACGATCAAGAAGGCGAGCCTCTGACGCGTCCTGAGCAGATCTGCGAGCTGAAGGCTCAGGATGTTGTTGTTCCGATGAAATGCGCTGAATATTTTCTGCGTGTAGCCAACTTTGTCGATGAATTGTTGGAAAAAGCCTACGGTCTGCCTCCATATTACCGTGTAAGGAAGGTCAATGATTTAATAGGACAGCTCGTGATTGGTTTAGCGCCGCATACATCCGTTGGTATCTTGGGCAGAATAATTGGGTTCACCGGCCTAAACCTCTGTTACGCCCATCCTTTGTGGCATTCTGCAAAGCGACGTGATTGCGACGGAGACGAAGACACACTGATGTTGGCTCTTGACACAATCCTCAATTTTTCAAGGGTCTACCTGCCAGCTCAAATAGGTGGAATAATGGATGCACCGCTGTTCATCATTCCCGCGGTTAACCCACTCGAGGTTCAGCGTCAGGCTCACGAAACCGATGTGGACTGCCTTTATCCTGTGGAGTTTTATGAGAAGACCTTGGAGAGGGGTCAGCCAGGGAAGGTGCGTGGCTTGATTGATATGGTGGAGCATCGTTTGGGCTCTGAGGCGCAGTTCGAAGGTTACGGTTACACTGTGCCCGTCACCGATATCAACATGGGCAACAGGGACAGCATGTACAAGAAACTAGGAAAAATGATTGACAAGTTAACCAGTCAGTTAACACTAGCTGAGAAAATCGAGGCTGTTGACGCCAGACGAGTTGCTTGGAAAGTATTAACCACCCACTTCATGCGCGACATAGCGGGCAACCTTAGAGCCTTTTCAGGACAGGGCTTCCGATGTAAAAACTGCAACAAAAAGTTCAGACGCATGCCTCTGAAGGGCAAGTGCACTGAGTGCGGCGGTGCCTTGACTTTGACAGTTTACCGCGGCGGCATTGAGAAGTACCTAGACGCTGCTGAGCATCTGATTCGCAAGTACGGTTTGCCGCCGTATTATTCTCAGCGTCTTGTTATGGTTCGTGAAGAGATTGATTCCTTGTTCGAGGGCAAAAAACCAAGACAGGTGGGTCTCAGCGATTTTGTGGCTTAAACTGGTGGTGGCTGATTGAGGCAGGCGTATCATCCAAGGGCTTTTTTGTCCCGCAAGAGAAACGTGCGTTTGGGTCTTTTCGCAAGGACTCGCATCTTGCAGTCTCTGGAAAAACAGCCTCTGGTGGTTAGAGCCATTGCGAATTCGAGTGGGCTCAGCTACAGCGTTGTTACCCACCACCTTCTCCTTCTTGAGTCTGAACGCGTCGTTGTCCGAAAGGGCGGGAAACGACCCTTCGTCTGGGAGATAACCGGCGTTGGCCAGCAACGTTTGATAAACAAGCAATGAAAAGATGGTGTTGCACAGTTATTGATGATATGCTGTTATTTCCACGGTTCCGGTAGTTGTGTTAGCCGTTATGTCAAGTTTCCTGTGGGCTGGACTTCCATAGTCAGGGGTTTGTGCGTGGTAGGTCGGCGTCGTGCTGAAAATCGTGAATCCGACCACGTTGCCAGCTTCAACTCTGCCAGTCGTTGTTGAGGCTCTTATGTCGGCTTCGATGTTGGTTATGTTCAGGTTCAACTCTACTCTGCCCGTCGTTGTGGTCAATTGAACCGTTGCGTCTCTGCTTTGGAAAGATGATTTGATGTGCGCTTCCACCTCTCCTACTGATGTTGTTGCGACGAGACGCTCAAGGCTTGCTGTGGTGGTCATGTTTACCCAGATTTCGCCTGTTGCCGTCGTGAGAGTTAATTTCCTTACGTTTGAAGCGGTTGCTGGCACCTCGACCCGTATGCTGCCCACGGCTGTTGTCAGGGTGAAACTGCTCTTTATGTTTTGATTCAGTGTTATGTCTACTGAAGCCGTCGACGAAGAGGCGTTTATCCTAAGCTCTTCATTCCTCACCGTGTCGTTGAAGTCGATCTTGGGCTGGAAGAGGAAACCAAAGTTCTTTGTGAACACTACTTGATAGATCAGCGAGGCGTTGCTGGTAAACGAAACTTTGATGGAACCAGTCGAAACCGTGCATGAAATTTCCGCCTCTTCCACGGTTGCCTGCGCGGTGGTCAGCTCGAAGGTTTCTGTCGCTGTGTAAAGCATCAGCCCCGAGGGTCCTGAGGCTGCCAAGCCCAAGGCAATCATTCTGCTAGGAATAGTGCAAACGCTGGGAAAGTTGGAAGTAGCCTCAGGAGCCCAGCTGAGATGATTACACCGCCTGCTATTATAAGGAAAATGGGAAGTGCATAGGGAAAGGTTGCTCCAGAGATAACTACCAAGCCGGCAAGGGAGGAAGAGAATTCCTCCCGCAATGTACTAGAGGATCTGACTTTGAGTCCTAGGCATCTGGCAGGTTCTTCCAAGCGTTGTTTAGCTTAGGGTCTTATCTTGCTCCCGATGCCCATCGTATGATGCCGCCGATGAGTATCAGTATACCAACTAGGATGAGGATGCCAGGAAAGAATTCTATGATGTTTTGGTTGTCAAGGTAAAAGAGTATGCCTATGCCCATTATCAGGACTCCAACCCAGATGGCTCCCCACAGCTCCACCGCCGGTCTTCTCCTTCCTTCTGTCATTTCTTTCACCAATCTAAAGCCCTTATATGAGGTTGAATGAAAGAAAAGCCTTTTGCACAGAATGAAGCGCTCTGCTTAAACGGAGTTTAAATAGCGAATTGAAGGTAATGGTAGAGGTGTGGTCCATGTTGTCTTTTTAGGTTTGGAAGGTTTAACAATTGAATCGAAGCCAGGGTTACATTTTTTTGGCAGCAGTCGGGTTTAGTTTCATCCTCATTTTCTCCAAGCTCCTCGGAGATATGGGGATGTCGAGTTTTGAACAATTGTTCTTCCGCTTAGGCTTTGGGGTTCTGATTCTCTTCCTTATCATGTTGGTTAGGCGGAGAGTTCGTTTTGCAAAGAGGAAGGATGTTCGCTTTTTCTTTGCAATCGGCTTTACTTACGCTTTGTTCGCTCTATCAGGCCTGTCTGCCGTAGCGTTTGGCATACCCATCCCTGTAGCCGTATCGTTGGTTTACACCCAACCTGTCTTCACAGCCGCAATCTCACAGTTGACGCGAAAGGAAAAGGTATCCGTAGCCAGAGCAGCTGTCATTCTTCTCGGTGTATTTGGAGCCTTCTTGGTGTCGGGTTTAGACTTAGCCAGCCCTCAGATTAATCTGGGCATCGTCTTTCCAATCCTAGCTGGCTTTTTCTACGCTGTCTACCTGTGGTTGAAGAGACAGGCGCCTTTGGAAGAGTACACTCCTTACCATGTTCTGTTCAACACTTTCGTGTTCGCTATCCCTTCTTTATTTCTGGTTTGGTTTACTCTCAGGAATCTTGGTGAAAACCCGTTGTTCGTCGGGATTGTAACACCTAACAGTCTACATTTGATTCTGCTCTTCATGTTCGCCCTGTTCAGCACCGTGCTTCCATACGGCTTGCTCAACTATGTTAAAACTGAAGAAGTCTCACCCACCACTGAAGGCCTGCTTCTATTAGGCGACCCTTTGTTGCACACTCTTTGGGCGGCTGTGTTCTTTAGTCAGTATGTTTCGCTAGTCCAATACGTAGGAGCGGGTCTAATCTTGACTTCCTCTGCTCTGAACCTCAAGATAGGAACCAAAAAATCTACTCTGCGACAAACCCGGAGGATAAACGGAAAAAGGCTTTAGGATGGACAATCACATGGGGTCTTCAAGCATTTTGGGCATCTGTCAGCGTATTTCTGTAATGCGGCAGCCTCCAAGTCTACATTAATCACGTTTGCCAGCGAGGCTAGCCAGGCTAAGACGTCGGCGAATTCGTCTTGCAGAGTCTTCTCGTTTCCACTGTGCAGGGCTTCACCTAACTCTCCAACTTCCTCAACGAGCCAATTGTATGTTCCAGCAGCACCGCGCTCTGAGTCCCGATGGAAATAAATTCGCCTCATCATGTTCTGAAACTCTTTGATGTGCACGCTCAAACCCCTTTAACGTTCTTAGCAGGTTATGTACTTCACAGTTTTTTTAGCTTGTTGGGTTTCTCATGTCTAGGTTTGATTTAGGCTCGTCTGTCCTTTGGCGACTATGTGCGTGACTTTTTCTCCCTTTCTCTCCAAGTGCGCCGATATGAAACGACGGTGACAGTATTTAGGGTTAGGCTCCATACACATGATGCATGTTCGCTTTTGTACGGCTATATCCAGCAGCTTCTTAATTCCCTCAAGGAAAAGACTGGTCTTCATGTGCGCCTTGTAGCCGCCTCGGCGGTAGCCGCCCAATTCTTTGCCCAACCAAACGTATTCGATTTCGTGTTCTGGCAGCCAGCGTGTCATGTCTTCACGCTTAAAGTGCTCAATCTTTGATGTTGGAAAACTGCGCACGTCAACGAGCACTTCAACGCAGTGGTCGTTGAGCAAATCTAAGAATGCTTCCTTAGACCTGTTGCTATGTCCTATCGTCCACAAACGTGCGTTTTCATCACGATGGCTTTTTATTGCCGCCTTCAAATCGTTTTTGTTGCTCCAACCAGAGACGTATTTTTTTCTTCATGCGTTTTCTAACTTCTATATTTCCGTAGTGAAGAGCCCAATGACAATTAGGACAGATAGGAACTGCCTGCTTCTCTTTTCCTTCATGGTGAATAGGAAACGATGTAGGGTTCAAGGAACGCTCACAGCACACACAATAGGCGTTGCGCTTGTTCAAGACGACTCTCTTCAGCGTCTGCTCAACGGATTCTAACGTAACTGTAGGCTTCGGTTGCGTTCTCAAAGCAGTAGTGCACCTTTTGGTAGCCTTTTCGAAACTCCGCCACATCCATCTTGACTTTTGCTACGTCTTCCTTATCGATTACAACTCTCTTTATGAATTCGGCTATTTCCTTCATCTCGTTTTCTTTCATTCCAAGCCTTGTGACCTCAGACGTGCCTAACCGTATTCCGCCTGGGTTCATGAAGTGGCGTCCCTCCTTTATGTCCCAGGGCAGGAGGTTTCTGTTTATAATCAAGTTGGCTTTTTCCAGCTCCCTTTCTATGGAGCCTCCGTCTCCATACTTAGTTATGTCAATTATGATCACGTGGGATTCGGTGAAGCCTTTGTGTTCAGCCAGAACGTTGAAACCACGCTCGTAAAGCGCCTGTCCCAAAGTCTTGGAGTTCTTGATCACTTGGCGGACATAGTCTCTTCCGAACTCCAGCATCTCGGCACAGGCGATTGTGACCCCTGCCAACGCGTGCAAGTGGTGATTGCTCACCATGCCTGGGAACGTTGCACGCTTTATCTTGTCAGCGTGTCTGTCCCATGAAAGCACGCCACCGTGCTGGGGACCGAAGAAAGTCTTGTGGGTGCTCATTGAAACCACGTCTGCTCCTTCGCGTAGAGGGTCTTGAAACACTCCGCCAGCGATTAATCCGGCAACGTGCGCGGCGTCGTAGCCCACGGTTGCGCCTGCGTCGTGGAAGATTGGAGCCAAATCTTTAACTGGGTGAGGGAACGGGAAAACGCTGCCGCCAAACATCACGAGCTTAGGATGTTTCTGTTCTCTTGCTAGCTTTTCAAGCCTTTCTTTGGCTTTGTCCACGTCGATGTTCATCTCCTTGTAGTCTAGGGGCAGGTACTCCACGCCTAGTCCATGCACTGCACCCGCTGTGCCTCCCAACTCTTTCTTGCCCATTGTTATGTGTCCTCCACTCGGGATTGACAGCGCCATCATGACATTGCCAGGCTCGGTGAAAGCAGTGTACACAACCAAGTTGGCCACCACACCCGAAATGGGGCGAACGTCCACAAACTCAGCGTTAAACAGTCGCTTCACCAGGTCGATGCAGATGAGTTCAACTTGGTCAATGTACACGCAGCCTGCGTAGACGCGTTCGCTTGGCCATCCCTCAGCGTATCGATTTCCAAAGTCGCTTAACAGAGCCTCTCTAACAGCCGGGCTGGGCACGTTTTCGCTGGCTATGAGCGGAATCGACTCCTGAAACCACCTGTGATGCTGCTGAATCAGCTCAAAAGTCCTGTTATATGACGCCTGAGATGACAGGGCAACAACACCTCTCCTCTTGTGTCTATATGACAACAACTCGAGAGAAAATAAAACTTTGGAAAGAGCAGCAACGTTAATTAATGAATGTCAACCTTATCTTGAAAGAACTTTGAGGGTAGATTAAGGTTGAGTCAGGCGAAGAAGAAGCGTGAAAGGAGCTCGCCCATGCCCGCTGCTAGCGCTGGCTTGCTCCGTTTCTTTGAGGAGGAAACACAGGGGATTAAAGTAAGGCCTGAAATCGCCGTCATACTCGCCGTGGCGCTGATTCTGGCAGCCATCTTGGCAAGAATGTTCCTACCTCTCTAAGCGTCTCTAAGGACAGAAAGGACGAGAGGCTACTTGCCCTTGTGCAGGACCTCTAGCCGCTGTATGTTTCTGACGTTGACGAAGATTTCGCTTCGGTTCTCTTTGCTCACAACTTGGGGAAACGGCTGCGCTAAAGTTGCTCGAAGAATGACGGCTTCTGCGTTCGACAGCCATATTCCAGGCGGCTCGTGTGTGACCGCAGCTAAAATCCCCTCGTACCCGTACTGAGGCTCGACGATGACAAGAACTCTGCGTCCCACATTCTTCTCGAGCATGTGGAACACGGATGGAGGAAGCCCACCGCTTTCCAAAACCTCTACCAGCAAAATAATTAGCTAGGCGCTTCTGAGATAAAACTTTATCCTACCACTGTAGACCTACACAAAAAGGGTTGCTGAACGTCCAGTAACCTTTTTGAATCTCCTTCTATGCTATGACAGAGAAGCACGGCAGGAGTATGAGCGTTGTCCTCCAAAGATTCTATGAACGACTACATCAACAAGGCAATCAAGCGTTATTCAGCTTTGTTCACGCTGCCATCGCACAGAAAATTACTAATACTACTTCTGGCTGCGTGCCTTGCCGCTGGTTTTCTTCTGTCAGTTCCATTGCAACTGCAGTTGCCTTTCGGGTTAGCGTCAGGCTTGGCTCTTGGAATAGTCCTCTTCACGTTGACAATCTTATTTGACGAGCTGATACAGGTTAGCAGTTTGAGAGCAGACCCTGTTTTCAATCTGAGGCGCTGTTCAGCTTTGTCGCTCTACTCTCTCATACTTTGGTTAGGCTTCATTGTTTTTGGCATTCTAGTGGATGTTATTTACAACGGTGTCTGGATCAAGTTCTTTCTAATCGGCTTTTGCGCCGCACTGGTACTGCGACTCCTCGTGTTTTCAGCGGTGTCAGTTGCACAGGCTTGGAAAGTCGTTGCTTTCGCTTTCTTGCAGCCAGTTCTTTACACTATCCCCGTTTTTTCCATGGCATCAGCTTTTAACGCGGTTCGTCTAGACGCACCCTTTGTGACGTTGTTTTTCCTTTCAGTAACCGTTGTGTTAACAGCCACGTTTGTTTACATTTTTTCCATAAACCGTGTCGGTATACAAATCCTCGGAGTGGGTTCCTTCTCGGTCCTCAAGGCTTTTATGGCGACCTGGACTGAAGACCAGAATGCCCCTTTCGAGCGACTGTTTGAGCGGTTCAGTCAAAAAAGCAACATACAGTTGTCGGCTCTCTCCTTCCGCAGCGTCAAGGAAACAATAAAAGCCGTGTTGATTGTTCCAACGTTCCATCCTGGACCTTTCAAAAACCTTGGCAGCAGCGACCTTCCCTACGCCATTCAAAACGCGCTTGAAAAAAAGTGGGGAAACTGCGTTGTTATGGTTCCCCACGGCTTGTCAGGACATGACCACGACCTTGCCACCCACGATCAGAATCAGATAGTGCTTGAAAAAGCTCTCAGCATGAGCGACATCTCAGATTTCGGAGCCCAAGCAACCCCGTTTGTACGTGTTAAAAGGGGCTCGGCAACAGTTGGGTGTCAAGTTTTCAATGGCTGCGCGTTCGTGACGTTGACTCTAGCGCCTGAAACAATGGAAGACCTGCCGCCGGAGCTCGATTCATTCATTGTCGAAGCCGCCAACAAAAACAAGCTTTCAAACGCTGTCGCCGTAGACGCCCACAACAGCATTCAAGGTCCTTTCAAGGTCGATGAGGCTGTCAAGCCTCTGCAAGAGGCAGTCATGGCTAGCTTGGAAAAAGCCTCTAGACACAAATCCCGACGCTTTCAAGTTGGCGCGGCAAAAGTTATGCCAAAAGAGTTTGACCTACGAGAGGGTGTGGGGCAGGGAGGCATAACCGCATTGGTCGTAAGAGTAGAAGACCAAACAACTGCTTACATCACGATTGACGGGAACAATATGGTTTCAGGGCTTCGAGAACGCATCCTGGATTCGCTTTCAGAGCTTGGCGTCGATGGAGGCGAGGTGTTCACCACGGACACACACGTCGTCAACGCAGTAGTCCTGGACGCTCGTGGCTATCATCCGGTAGGCGAGGTCATAGACCATGAGAGACTAATAAACTATGTTAAGCAAGCAGCTCAGGCTGCACTCGCAAACATGGAGGAGGCAGAAGTGGCGTGGCGAACTGAAACAGTTTCAGGAGTCAAGGTGATAGGTGAAAAACAGATAGAAGCAATGTGCCTGTTGTTGGATAAGGCTGTGAGAAGGGCGAAAAAGTTGGCTGTCACTGTTTTTCCGTTAGCGGGGGTTGTTTTGGCTGCTCTACTCCTGCTTCTGTAATTTTCAATGTAATTTCTCAGAGTGTTTTTAACGCGTCGGAGATTCTTTTCATGGCTTTTTCTATGTTTTCCACCGAGTTGGCAAACGATAATCGCAGGTATCCTTCGCCGTGCGCTCCGAACGCTGTTCCCGACAGCACCGCTACTCCAGCCTTTTCCAGGATGAAGTCAGCCAACTTCTTTGACTGCAACCCCAGCTTTTTGACGTTTGGAAAGACGTAGAACGCTCCCTGAGGCTTCCTGCAGGTAATTCCAGTGATTTTGTCCAAGCCCGACACTATGACCTCGCGTCTTTTTCGGAACTCTTCCACCATTTTCTTCGGCTCGGTTTGAGGACCTCTCAGGGCTTCGATTCCAGCGATTTGCGTGAAGGCTGCGGTGCACGAGTTGGAGTTTATCATGAGTTGGGTGACCTTTTGCGCCAGGTCTTTTCGCATGGCGGCGTATCCTAGTCGCCAGCCTGTCATGGCGTATGTTTTGGAGAAGCCGTCTAGGAGTATGGTTTTTTCTTTCATGCCTTTTACTGAGGCTATGCTCTCGTGTTTGCCCTCGTATATGATTCGGCTGTAGATTTCGTCTGAGAGAATGAAGATGTCGTCTCTGTCTTTTACCTTATCCACTATGGCTTCCAGATTGCCTCTGTCAAGGACTCCGCCAGTCGGGTTTTCGGGTGAGTTGAGGATAATCATCTTCGTCTTGTCGGTTATCTTCTTCACGGTGTCGTCGTTGTCGATTCTGAAGTCGTTTTCCTCTTTTAGGGGCAAGGGAACAGGCTTAGCTCCAACAAAGTTTGCCATCGACTCGTAGATTGGAAAACCCGGGTTGGGGTACAACACTTCGTCTCCTGGTTCCACAAGGGCGAGTATGCTGAAAAAAATTATTGGTTTGGCTCCAGGGGTGACAACAACCTCTTCAGGGTCGACGTCTATGCCTCTTGTCTTCGACAGGTATTCGGCTATTGCCTGTCTGAATTCTGGAATTCCAGAGGCAGGAGTATAATGTGTGTACCCTGCTTTCATGGCTTTGATTGCGGCTTCTTTTACGTTGGCTGGCGTGTCAGAGTCCGGCTCTCCTATTTCAAGGTGAACTATCTCGCGCCCTTGCTTTTCAAGCGCCTTGGCTTTTGCCAACACTTCGAACGCTGTTTCCGTGCCTAAAGTGTCCATTCTTTTGGCAAATATCTGTTTCAAGCGTGACCACCTAGAAGCGTTTGTAACAGTTGGATAAGATATTTAACGTTTACAGTTACGGGCACTTCGCCTCGCACGCAATCCTGGCGGCTCTTTCAACGACTTCTGCCCACGATTCATCCTTCTTCGGCGTCAGTTCAACTCTCACCGCGTTGGCTCCTGGGCCGCCTCCAACAGTCATGAGCTGTTCTCCCCATGGTCCTCCTCTTGTGGGGCAAAACGCTGCAAACTTCTTGCTGCTGGTTTTCACGTAGACTGTTGGGCAGAAGTCGGTGCCCCAGGTTTCTTTGGCGCTTTCTCCTGCTTGTTTCTGAACCTGTTCTGAGGAGTAGTATGAGCACTTGTGTTTGTTGGAGAAAGAGCATTCGGTGTCGACGTAGAAAACGAGTTTCTTTTTGGTGTTCGCCACCTCAGTTTACCCATACGAAACTTTGTTCGAGGCGATATAAGGCTAGCGCCCTCAACTCTTTTTCTTTGTCTTCACCACTTCTGGGTTAACCAGGTTGGGCGGAGTTTTCCCCTCGAAGAACGCAATCAGGTTTTGGGCGACCATTTCAGCCATCTTCGAACGTGTCTCGTAGCTTGCGCTCGATATGTGGGGTGCCAAGACTACGTTGTCCAGCTTTAACAGAGGGTTATTCGTGAGTGTTGGTTCCTGCTCGAAGACGTCGAGTGCTGCTCCTGCAATCCAGCCTTCCTTCAAGGCTTTGTAGAGGGCTTTTTCTTCTACGATTGGACCCCGCGCGTTGTTCACAATGTACGCCGTCTTTTTCATGCTCCTGAGTCTCTTCTCATCGACCAGGTGGTGTGTTTCTTTGGTTAGGGGCGTGTTGATGGTTACGAAATCGGCTTTTTTAAACAGCGCGTCAATCTCAGTATACTCGATGTCGTACTCCTTCTCGAAGTCAGGTCTCCTAATGACATCGTAGTACAAGACCTTCATGTCGAAGCCCTTCGCCCTCTTGGCTATGGCGCAGCCTATCCTGCCCAACCCGACTATGCCCAAGGTGGCGCCGTACACGTCTCTGCCCTGCAGCATCATCGGGTGCCATCCCACTTTCCACTGACCACTGCGAACGTATTTGTCAGCTTCCACAACCCTTCGGGCTACAGCCATCAGCAGCGCCCATGCAAAATCCGCTGTAGTTTCGGTCAGCACTCCCGGCGTGTTAGTTACATGGATTCCACGCTTTGTGGCTTCAACAACGTCGATGTTGTCGAACCCAACAGCCATCTGTGCAACAATCTTGAGGTTGGGCGCGGCGTCATAGACCTCAGCGTCGATTTTGTCTGAGAGCAGTGTCGCTAGAGCGTCAACCTTGGCGGCTTTTTCGATTATGGCTTTCTTGGGCGGAGGAGCGTATTCGGACCAGACTTCGGCGTCGAATCGTTCCTTGATTAGTCGTAGTCCACGTTCGGGCATTTCGCGGGTAACATACACCTTGGGTTTAGGCACGTTTTATTATCTCCCAATAAATCTTGAAAGGTTTGTTAGTATGCTCGCGCAAACTTATTACGTTTGCGACCAATCATTAAGACGCAGTAAAACAATGGCTGCGCATGTGAGGCTGATGGTTAGCATAAAAAACGCTGAGGCACTGCTAGCAAACGCGCAGACAAGCCTTGGTCGAAGAGCCAGGGAGCTAGCCCTGAACGCCCTCAACGCCGCTTTGGAGGCAGCAGACCCAGAGGCTATAATCAAATCCAAGATAAAGCGAAAAGGCGGCCTCCTGAAAATTGAGAATCTCTCTTTCAACTTGGACGAGTTCAAGAACGTCTTTATTGTGGGCGGCGGTAAGGCCTCTGGGTGCATGGCTGCGGCTCTTGAAGAGCTTTTGGGCGATCGAATAAAAGAGGGCGCGATAAACGTGCCTTACGCTTGCCCTGCGTATCCGACCAAAAGGGTGAAGCTGCAACGCGCTCGTCATCCTATTCCAGATGTTGCTGGCGTTAAGGGTGCGCGTCGTATGCTTGATCTGGTTGGCAAAGCCGAGAAGGACGACCTCGTAATCTGCTTAATATCTGGCGGAGGCTCCAGCCTTATGCCTCAGCCGTCGGGTGGGGTTTCGCTGCGTGACAAGGGGAGAGTAACCGACCTTTTGCTCAAGTCCGGCGCTACAATTAAGGAAGTCAATACGGTGCGCAAGCACATTTCGGGCTTGAAGGGCGGATGGTTGGCGAAGAAGGCGTATCCTGCCACGGTTGTGAACTTGATTCTCTCAGACGTTGTGGGCGACCCCTTGGACTCTATAGCGTCTGGTCCAACCGTGCCCGACCCGACGACTTTCAAAGACGCCATAGAAATCCTGAAGCACCACGGGCTCTGGACAAAGACTCCCTCTTCGGTGAAAAAGGTTCTACTCAACGGCGAAAAAGGGCGGGTTCCCGAAACACCGAAGGCTGGGGATAAAGCGTTCGAGAAGGTTCACAACATAGTCATAGGCAACGCTTTAACCGCAAGTGTGGCAGCCCAGAAAAGTTTCGAGGGAGCTGGGTTAAACAGCTTGCTTTTGACCTCATGTCTTGAGGGTCAGGCTCGAGACGTGGGCACGATGCTCGCGTCAATGGCAAGAGAGACAGTTTCGTCTGGGCATCCGGTTCCAAAGCCGGCGGGCATAGTCGCGGGCGGAGAAACCACGGTCACGGTTGTTGGTAAAGGTAAGGGTGGGAGAAATCAGGAAATTGCCTTGGGCGCGGCGTTGAAGATAGTCGACATGGACGGCGTGGTTATCGCTTCGATAAGCACAGACGGCGTAGATGGACCAACCGATGCAGCTGGAGCCGTAGCTGATGGAAAGACATTGCTTCGAGCCCATGATTTGAGGCTTAACTCGAGAAAGTTTCTATCCGAAAACGACTCCTACACATTCTTTTCCAAACTCGGCGACCTAATTTTCACAGGTCCAACGGGCACGAACGTTTGCGACGTTTCAGTGATAGTTGCCTTCTAGGTTAATTATTCTCTCTGTGTGAGAAATTTTTTTGGGTTTCAGTGGTGCCTAACTATTTTGGGTTTTGGTTTTTGTTTTTTTTGTTTGGTTGTTGTTTTGGCAGTGTTTGGGCTTGGTCTGACGTGGCTTTCAGTGATGGCTGGGTTTAGTGTGTGGTGGTAGTGGCTAATTGTTCCTAGTGCCATCACCATCCTGTGCTGCTGCGAGAGTCTGTGTGTGCTTGTTAGTGTTGACCAAGCCTTAAGAAACACTAACACGCTGCTCTGCTGGAAACAAGATTTCAAAAGAAGAAGGCAACAAACCCCTTTAGCCTTCTTCTGCCAGACATTCCATTACAATAAAGTGGCGCCTGTTCAGTTTGCGTTTTGACTGTTTTGTTTTATGGATCTGCACAAGAAATTTTGTTTAACGAACGAAGACTCACAATTTATTTAAACAAGAAAAGTGGAATTACGATCTGTGGTTGAACCTATTGTCATTTGACCTTCCTTTTGGACGACGTAAAACCAAGAAACAAAAGAGAAGAGAACAACTCCGAGAAAATATATGGAGAGGCAAAATTGGCGAAGAGGTTGGACGCACAGAGGCAGCAATGCGTGCATGGGGAAAAGGACGTATACCAGAAATAATACCAACAAAGAAAGGAAGCGATGTCCGAGTAAGGGAAAGAGACCCGATAACAGGGAAGGTCGTAAGTAGTCACCTTGAAGAATACAAAACTGGCAAGGCAAAACCGTCAAAACTCCAAAAGAAAACTAGGAAGAAACATAAAAACTATAGAATTAGGCGTGTTGACACTTATCCTTATTAGTGCATGCTCGTGAGTGCTTTGCCTAAGCCAAAAGTGAAAAGCGGGAAATGGGAAAAAGAGCGAGAACGCACTAAATCTGGAGCATGGAGAAGGAAACGCAAAGATGCAGGAAAGAAAAGAAAGAAGAAAGGCATGTTCGAATGGTAGCGAAACTCAAAGCGTGCCTAGGCTTGTTTTTAAAAGTGATAGATTCTGGCTCAAATGCACTAAAATATAATGTAAGAATATGGTTGAGATTTGGTTCTATTTACCAGAGGATTATGAACCGCAATATCCGCCTTGTAGATGCGCGCAGAATATCAGACACAAACTTATAAGAGAATCCAAGAATTCAGATAAAATTATGCAAGAGAGCGCATTTGAAAATTTCAAGAAGCATTGGCTCGAAGAAATATCTAAAATCGAAAAGGCTTCAATTGATAACGAAGGTATTCATAACATACGCGATGAATTTCATCTGAACAAAATTAGACTTTTCCATTTAATGTCAGGAGGAGAATTCCAAGAACTGGATATTCTTGAGGCTAAGCTAAGGATAGCTCTGGAAACAGCTCGTTCGAGATACAGAACAGAAAATCCGAATTGGTGGGATAGATTCGCAGAAGCTATCGGGCGCATAGTTCATAGGGTTCGTTGAAGTTGTCAGTGCATGTGTGGTTGCCTTTAGCACTGCAGAAGTTTCGAAGGGTTCGGGTATTGCACCCTTTAGAAAGAAGAGAGTTCCTACGATGGTTTTAGTTCGCGCATAGTTTTTGTATTCTGTTCCAGTTGTTGTCTACGTTCTGTTGGATTTCGTCGATTACGTCCTTCCTGTACGTTGGCTTGAACAGGTGGCTGAACCTTCCCTGCAGCTTGAGCAGTTCTTCCACGGGCTTCGGTTTCGAAATGTTCAGGTTCAGCTTGTACTTTCCCTTCTCAACCTCGTAGACTGGGAAGTAGCGGGTTTCAACCGCAAGCCTGACCATCTCGATGCTGCGCGCCGAGTCGTGCCGCCACCCTAACGGGCACGGGCTCAACACGTCGATGACGGCTGGTCCGTTGACTTCGATTCCCTTGCGCACCTTTGTTATGTAGTCGTTCCAGTAGGCTGGCGAAGCCGTGGCTGCGTACTCGATTCCATGCGCCACGCAGATGGCGATTAAGTCTTTCTTCCATTCGGGCTTTCCGGGAATGACGCTTCCAGCCGGACTCGTGGTGGTGTCTGCGCCGTGTGGAGTGGCTCCAGACCGTTGAATGCCAGTGTTCATGTAAGCCTCATTGTCGTAGCATATGTACAGAAAGTCGTGTCCCCTCTCAAGCGCGCCGCTCAAGGCTTGTAAGCCGATGTCGTAGGTTCCGCCGTCTCCAGCCATGGCGATTACGTCAACGTGCTTGTTCCAAGCTCCTCTTCTACGCATAGCCTCGTACGCTTCCACAACGCCAGATGCGACCGCCGCCGCGTTTTCAAACGCCACGTGAGCCCAGGGCAGACGCCAAGAAGTGTACGGATAAATGGTCGAAGCAACCTCAGAGCAGCCCGTGGCAGCCACGATGACGGTTGGTCCTCTCAACGCCTTCATAGTCATTCGATTGATGGTGCCTTCGCCGCAGCCAGCGCACAGTCTGTGTCCAGAAGCGAACAGCTCTTCAGGCGGTAGGTCTTTCAACGCAACCATTTTTATTCCCGCACCCCCAGGAACACGGTTTTTTCTTTAAGAATGCCTGTCTTCGCTGCCTCCAACGCTTGGTTGAAGACAAGCTCAATCTCGGAGGGCTGGATGTCTCTCCCACCCAAACCGTACACGACGTTGAAGATTTTAGGCTGCTCCTTAAGCGTGTGCACGGCTGTAACCACGTCTGAGCAGAGGGCGCTGTACTCGGCTCCGAAGCTTATCGCCTTGTCAAATACTGCCAGCGCCTTGACACGTCCTAAGGCGGCTCTCACTTCCTCTGTTGGGAAGGGTCTGTACAGCCAAAGCTTCAAGACTCCCACTTTCTTATCTTGCTTCCTGAGTTTGCGCGCAACCTCGCGGGCTGTTCCAGCTGTGCTCCCCAAGCAGACAACGGCGGCTTCGGCGTCTTCCATCCCGTAGCCTTCGAGGACATCATAGTTTCTGCCCGACATGCCCCTGTATTCCTTGCAGGTTCTTGCCAGCGCCTCAGGAACGTTTCTCATGGCTTCCACCTGCTGCCTCTTGAACTCGAAGTAGTAGTCAGTGAAGCACAGCGCGCCTATGGTAATCGGCTTTTCTGGGTCAACCGTGAACAGAGGTTTCCGAGTCTGCAGGAAACGGTTGACGTTCTGGTCTTCGAGCACGTCTACGCCTTCCATGCAATGGCTGATGATGAAACCGTCGAGGTTAACAGAAACAGGAAGCTGAACACCCCTGTCCTCGGCTATCTTGAACGCAAGCAGCGTCCAGTCGTAGGCTTCCTGCGCGTTTTCCGCGTAAATCTGAACCCAACCCGAGTCGCGGGAGCCCATCATGTCCGAGTGGTCTCCGTGAATGTTAATGGGAGCCGACAAGGCTCGGTTTGCCACACCCATGACTATGGGACATCGTAGGCCCGACGTAATGTACAAGATTTCGTGCATCAACGCTAAGCCTTGGCTTGCTGTGGCTGTGAACACTCTGGCGCCTGTTAGGCTGGCTCCGACGCAGGCTGAGAGGGCTGAGTGTTCTGACTCGACGCAGACGTATCCTGTCTTGACCTCTCCGTCTGCCACGTACTTACTGAAACGTTCAACTATGATTGTCTGCGGTGTAATCGGGTAGGCAGCCACGACGTCCACATTGCTCTGCTTGACCGCGTAGGCAATCGCTTCGTCGCCGGTCAATCCGACAACCGTCATTTCTGCTCCTCCACCATCTCAATCGCCTTAGTAGGACATTCGTGTGCGCATATGCCGCAGCCCTTACAATAGTCGTAGTTGACTTCAACCCATTTTTCGTGCCTTATTATAGCGCTGTCGGGGCAGTAAATCCAACAGAGCAGGCAGTTGACGCATTTTCCCCTATCAACTAGCGGTCGGAAGGCTCTCCAGTCACCCGTCTTATACTTCAACGCGGAACCTGGCTCGGTGACCACGCCGCCCATGGGCAAGGACTTCCAACCGGGCTTTTCAGTTGTGGTCAAGCTCCAGCAACCTCCTCGTATGCTCTTTTCATGGCTTCAACGTTCTTCTCGCCTAGTGGTCCTGGAAAACGTGCTCTGACAACTTTGGCTACTGACTCGAAGGACGTCAAAGCAGCGACTTTAACCAACGCGCCAAGCATTGCTGTGTTGTAGATGGGTCGTCCCAACGTGTCTAACGCAATCCTTCGAGCGTTGACCGAGTAAAATCGCGCGTTGTGGGCAGAAAGAGCCTCCTTCAACTCTTTAGGCGAGCGGTCACTATTTGCGATTATTGCTCCGTTCTCAGCTAAGCCCGAGGTCACGTTGCTGCCTATTGATGTGGGGTCAACAACCACGACTACATTGGGGTTGTAAATCTGACTGTGTATGCTTATGGGCTCGTCTGAGATTCGGGTAAACCCTCGAACCGGAGCGCCTGACCGTTCGGGACCGAACTCAGGAAAGGACTGAACATGTTTCTTGTCGAGAAGCGCAGCCTCAGCTAATAGGCGGCTTACGCTGACTACGCCTTGTCCGCCTCTTCCGTGCCATCGTATCTCAATCAACATACGCTTGAATTCCCTACGAGAAACTCAACAAGACCACAATCGGTGGTATAAGGTTTTCCCGCATGGCACATCAAGAGCCTTTTCCGCTCCTCCTTTTGACTCCAGCGCATCTACGTCGACGATAGAGGCAAAACTAATATTGTGAATGTCCATCTCTCCTAATTCTAATCCCGGGAGCAAAGTCGCGGGTGTTGAAGGAAATTCGCATTCACGGCAGGGGCGGTCAGGGCGGTGTCACAGCCGCTGAACTGCTGGCGCGGGCGGCTTTTAAGGAGGGCAAATGGGTTCAAGCCATACCGTTTTTTGGCGCTGAACGACGGGGTGCGCCAGTAAAGGCTTTCGCACGCTTGTCCGACGAACCCATACTCATTAGAAGTCAGGTTTACAACCCAGACTACGTCATTGTCTTGGATTCCACTCTTCTAGACATTGTGGACGTCACTGAAGGGCTGAAGAAAGACGGAGTGGTAATCGTCAACACCACGAAGAAACCAGAAGAACTAAAAATTAGACAGGGCAGAGTGGCAACAGTTGACGCAACTGGAATAGCGTTGGAGCTACAGCTTCTGGTCGCAGGGCTTCCAGTGCTGAACACAACCATGTTAGGCGCCTTTGCCAAGGCTACGGAAGAGGTGAAACTTGAAAGCGTGCTCGATGTTGTGAGGAAAGAGTGGACGGGCGCTGCGGGAGAAAAAAACGCTAAGGCAGCATCTCTCGCCTTCGAAAGGCTGGTTAAAAGCTGGTAAGAAACGTTAACTTTATTTCAGATTCCTGATCAACTAATGGCATTTCAGCACTATGCGAAACCCTTTAACCTTTGACTTTCCACTACTCTACTTCTCACCGTGGGAACATCCATGGTAAAGGCTCCACAAAAGATGCGGGATTTGCCTCTTACGCCGTTGTCGCGTCCATGCATTGCAAGCACTGGCAAAACCGGGTCTTGGAGGACGTTTCGACCTATAATCAACCCCGAAAAATGCACGCGGTGTCAACTCTGCTGGGTATACTGTCCAGAAGCCTGCATCGAGCTCGACGCCACCAACCTGCCCACTATAAACTACGACTACTGTAAGGGCTGCGGCATATGCGCACACGAATGCCCGATGAAGATCATCACGATGGAGAGGGAGGAAACAGGCTGATGGCTCAAGTCATTGTCGAGACGGGAAACCGAGTTGCAGGTCTAGCCTGCAAAGCCGCAAGAGCGCAGGTGGTGGCTGCCTACCCGATTACTCCGCAGACAACCGTGGTTGAACAGATTGCCGAACTCGTCGAGACAGGAGGCATGGACGCAAAATACATCCGAGTTGAGTCTGAACACAGCGCTATGGCTGCGTGCATAGGCGCCGCGGTTGGTGGAGCCCGCACGTTCACTGCAACGTCTGCTCACGGTCTTGCCCTTATGCATGAGATGTTGCACTGGGCTTCTGCTGCTCGCCTCCCGATTGTCATGGCTGTGGTGAACCGGGCGATGGGACCGCCTTGGAACATCTGGGCTGACTTCAGCGACTCGCTTTCTCAGCGTGACACGGGTTGGATTCAGTTTTATTGCGCTGACAATCAAGAAATCTTTGACACGATTATTCAAGCGTACAAGCTGTGCGAAGACAAGCGCGTCTTCATGCCAGCTATGGTTTGTTTCGAGGGCTTTATTCTCTCGCACACATCTATGCCCGTGAGAATTCCAGACCAAAAAGAGATAGACGACTTTCTCCCGCCTTACAACCCGCCCTGGCTGCTCGATGTTGATAATCCGCTCACGCATGGCAGCATTGTATATCCAGAGTGGTACATGGAATTCCGATACTTCATGTACGAAGCCATGGAAAACGCGAGGCGGCTCATCCCAGAAGTCGACAGGGAATACGGAAAGCGCTTCGGCTCTGGACACGGAGGCCACGTTGAGAAGTACATGTGTGAAGACGCCGACCTAATCATCCTGTCGATGGGCACAATCGGAAGCGAAGCGAAACTTGCAGTTGATGACCTGAGAAAGCAAGGGCAAAAGGTAGGGGCGGCTCGCGTCAGAGTTTTCAGGCCGTTCCCCAAAGACGAAGTTCTCAATCTTGCAAAGAATGCACAGATGTTGACCATAATTGACCGCCAAATCTCCTACGGCATGGAAGGTCCACTGCACACCGAGGTCAAGGCTTCGCTCTACTCCAAACTGGATTCACCTTTAACGGCGGGGTTCATCGCCGGAATCGGCGGCAGAGACGTCACTGTCCACGACATCGAAAAAATGGTGGACAAATCCCTGCAGTATCTGCGTTCTGGAAAGGTCGAGAAAGAGGTCGAGTGGATAGGCTTGAGGGAGTGAAACTCAAGTGACAACGTTGAAGGAACTCACAAGAGAAGAATACTTCTATCCCGGTCACGCTGCCTGCGCTGGGTGCGGCGCCGTCATCGCCATAAGGCTCGCTCAGAAGGCGCTTGGACCTCGAACCGTGTTCGTTGTTCCTGCCTGCTGCACCTCGGTGCTTCACAGCGCGTTTCCGTTCACTGCCTTCAACACTCCGTGTCTCAACATTGCCTTTGAAGCTGCTGCGGCTGCTGCTTCTGGAGTCGTCGCAGCGTATGAGACCAAGGGCTTGAAAGACGTCACTGTGCTGGCGTGGGCTGGGGACGGCGGAACTGTCGACATAGGGCTTCAGGCACTGTCGGGTGCTGCTGAGAGGGGAACGAACTTCATCTACGTCTGCTACGACAACGAAGCCTACGGAAACACGGGTTTTCAGAGGAGCGGCTCGTCACCGTTTGGCTCTCGGACCACGACAACTCCGACTGGCAAGAGGGAGCACAAGAAAGACGTTCCCATGATAATGGCGGCTCACGGCATACCTTACGTTGCGACCGCTTGCATCTCGTACCCACTGGATTTCGTGACCAAACTGAGAAAAGCGAAGGAGATAGTGGGCACCAAGTACATTCAAGTATTAACTCCCTGCCCTCCTGGATGGCGCTACTCAACCGAGAAGACAGTTGAGATGGGACGTTTGGCAGTGCAGACGGGCATCTGGGCGTTGTACGAAGTTGAAAAGGGCAAGTTTAAGCTGAATCCGCCGAGCGCGTCTCTCGTAGACAAGACGAAGCGGAAACCCTTTGAGGAGTACCTGAAGGAGCAGGGGCGCTTCAACCAATTGAGCCCTGAAGACGTTGACGAGCTCAAGCGCTGGATTGATGAAACGTGGGAAAAATATAAGAGGCTTCAGCTAAACCTATAGTCAAAGAAGGCACAGTTAAAACAACGTTGAGGAGGAGAACAACATGGCACAAGATAAGCCTGCGCCAGCTGAAAAGACCGAAAGAACTGAAGCGCCCAAACCAGCAAGGAGAGCTGAAGGAGGCGTAGTGTACGTGGGCACCAAGCCAATCATGAGCTACGTCATTGCTTGCCTAACCTCTTTTAACGCGGGAGAAAGAGAAGTCTGCGTTAAAGCCCGTGGGAGAGCAATTAGCAGGGCAGTGGACACCATTGAATTGTTGCGGCGCTCTTTCTTGAAAGGCTTGGGGATAAAGGAAATCAAAATCGGCACAGAAGAAATAACAAGGGAGCAGGGTCGAAGGTCCAACGTCTCTACGATCGAGATAACTGTGGCAAAGTCCGAGTAGCTTAGAAGCCTCTTTTCTTCTCCACGTAAAGATTTAGAAAATCAACGATAAAAACGCCTATAAGCCAGACTCTTTCTAAGAGGGATACTCTTTCAAGCTAGGTGAAAGACTATGGGTGATTATCCGAAGATTGTCGTGCGTCCCCCTGGACCAAAGGCTCGTGAAATCGTCAAGAGAGATGAGCAGGTTATTTCTCAGTCGTTTGTGAGGTTTTATCCCCTCGTCATCGAAGGCGGGAGAGGCTGTATCCTGCGTGACGTCGACGGAAACGAGTACATCGACTTCAACTCCGGCCTCGTCTGCCTGAACGTTGGGCACAACCACCAAAAAGTCATCGAGGCTATCAAGAAGCAGTGTGACCGTTACATCCATTATTCCATCACGGATTTTCTGTACAGAGAAGTCGTCGACCTTGGCGAAAAACTGCGGGAGGTCACGCCGGGCAACTGGGAGAAGAAGGTTTTCTTCGGAAACAGCGGCGCCGAGGCAATCGAGGGCGCTGCCAAACTTGCCAGGTGGCACAGTAGGCGGCAGTTGTTTATAGCTTTCATCAGCGCTTTCCATGGGCGAACGTTTGGCGCTGTTTCGTTCACTGCGAGCAAGCCAGTTCAGCGGAGGCACTTCTTTCCGTTGGTTCCGGGCGTCACTCACGTGCCTTACCCGTACTGTTATCGCTGTCCGTTTAGACTGACTTATCCCGACTGTGACTACTGGTGTGTCGACTTCATCGACGAATATGTTTTTCAGAAGTATGTTCCACCCGAGGACGTTGCTGCGTTTTTGTTTGAACCCATTCAAGGCGAGGGCGGCTACGTTGTTCCTCCAGCCGAGTATTTCCAACGGCTCAAGAAGCTTGCAGACAAGTACGGCTTGCTGATGATTGACGACGAGGTTCAGGCGGGCATGGGCAGGACGGGCAAGTGGTGCGCAATCGAGAACTGGAAGGTGGAACCCGACATAGTCTGCATGGCGAAGTCCTTGGCCTCTGGGCTCCCGCTGAGCGCCATGGTGGCTAGGGCAAAGGTCATGGACTGGGAGGGCGGGACACACGCCACCACCTTCGGCGGAAACCCCGTTGCCTGCGCCGCCTCGCTGGCTGTTTTAGACGTAATCAAGAACGAACGCCTGCTCGAAAACGCGACTAAACAGGGCAACTACATCATGAAACGCCTAAAGGAGGTTGAGGAGACAAGCGAAATCTTAGGCGACGTTCGTGGAAAGGGCTTGATGATAGGCGCCGAAATCGTTGAGAACAAGAAGTCGAAGGCTCCAGCACCCAAGAAGGCGGAGGAGATAATGATGCGAAGCTGGAAACGTGGAGTGGTCGTCATAACCTGCGGCAAGTCCACCATCAGGGTTGCGCCTCCACTGGTTATAACCAAAGATTTGGTTGACCCAGCGTTAGATATAATAATTGATTCGATGAAAGAAGTGGAAAAAGAGAGTAAGCCTTAGATTAGTCTCATTTTATATTCCGAGTTTTTCTCTGTAGGCTGGTATGTCCAGGAATCCGTGTCCGCTGATGTTCATGAGAATAGCCTTCTCTTCCTTGGTTTTCTCGTTCTTCAACGCTTCGTCCATCGTCGCCCGCACGGCATAGCTGGATTCCGGCGCTATCAGCCAGCCCTCGCATTGGAGGAATGTTCTGGCAGCCTCGAATATCGCCTTCTCGTCGGCTGGGTAAGCCTTGGCTTTCACCATGCCATGATGCCGCAGCGCACTTATGAGCGGGGCTGCAGCGTGGTAACGTAAACCATCCGCCTTTATGGGCTGCATGTCAGTCTTGTGCCCTAGCGTGTACATCTTCAATAGTGGAGTGTGCTCAGCCACGTCCCCGAAGTCGTATTCATACTTCCCTTCAACAAGATTAGGCGCTGCCTGAGACTGAGCCGCCAAGAACTCACACTCCCGCTTCTTCTTCAAGACTTCGCCTGCGAAGGGCAGGGCTATGCCGCCGAAGTTGGAGCCTCCGCCTAGGCAGCCGATTATCAGGTCGGGTTTGTCGTCGACGAGGTCGAACTGTTTGATGGTTTCCAACCCAATTATTGATTGATGCATTAGGACGTGGTTCAAAACGGAGCCTAGGCTGTAGACGCTGCCCTCGTGCTTCTCAGCGTACTCCAAGCCCTCCGAAACGGCTATCCCCAGCGAACCGTGATGATTTGCATCTTTTGCAACCAGCTTCCTTCCAATCTGGGTTTCCCTGCTGGGAGAAGCGTGCACCTTGGCGCCCAAGAGGTGCATGAACGTGCGTCTGTCACTCTTCCAGTTGTAGACCGAGCGAACCCAGAAAACGATACAGTTGAGTCCCATCAGGCGAGCGGCGTGGGTGAGCGCCGTGCCCCACTGCCCAGCGCCCGTCTCTGTCACCAAAGTGTGCTTTCCCTCTTTGGCTGCAAAATAAGCCTGCGCCAAAGCCGTGTTCGTCTTGTGCGAACCCGTGGGCGAAAGGTCTTCCCTCTTGTAATAAATTCTCGTGTGCTTCAGCTTGAGAAACTGCTCCAGCTTTCGGGCTCGATAGAGCGGACGTGGGCGACCCACCTGAACGTAGAGCTCACGCACCTCATCTGGTATGGGAACCCAACGCATGGGAGAAAACTCCTGCCTCAAACATTCATGTATCATAGTCCTGTTCAAGAAGTCCATTCGGGAGACTCCGTCCTCAGGCTCCTTTGGCGTGGGCAACGGCTCAGGAAGGTCGGGCTGAATGTTATACCACTCTTTCGGAAGCTCATCAACAGGAAGAGAAATCTGATTTGCCTGCATGAATGCCAGCCTTCTTGACGATGCGAAGCGCATATTATGAAAGCGTTCAGGAATTAAGATTTCCGCTGGCTTCGTTATCAGCAAACGCATCTTCGGAGAAGCCTTTTTCTTGTTTAGAAACAAAAGAAAAAAATGGAGACTGAGTTTTACATTAGGGTTTGTTTGTTCATTGGGAACACTGTGCTCGTTCGTATGTCGCTGCTTCCCAACACGTATTGTGTGACTCTGTTCAATCCTATGCCGCAGCCAGAGTGCTGTGTGCCTCCGTGTTGTCGATAGAACTCCAGGTACCAGTCAAAGTCGTGTATGCCTCCTCCCCTCTCTATCAGTTGTCTGAGCATTGTTGAATCTTTGAGACGCTGGAGCAACGGCTCGTATTCGCATTCTCTTTCCGCCGCGCCCACAGCCTCTCCGCTGAAGGGCAAGATGAGGTCGGTGCTGTTCACTATCCTCGGGTTGAATGCGTTCTGTTTCATGTTGAAGAATTTAATAGCCTTAGGATAGTGCGTAATGAACAACGGCTCGTCACCGAAGATTTCCACAAGCGCCCTTTCATGCACGCTCTTGAGGTCGTCTCCCCACTTGACACCAAACGAGCGCAGCTCCTCCACGGCGTCGGTGTAAGAGACTTTTTTAAACGGCGGCGCCACGCTGAGCCTGGATGCGTCTACGCCTAAGCATTCGAGGTCTCCTCTTCCGCTGACTATGACTTCCTGAATCATCGAGTTAACGACGTTCTCGATGTGGTGCATCAGCTGTCGCAGGTCGCCCTCGAACTCAAGCTCAACCAGCGTGAACTCTGTCAGGTGTCTTTCATCCACCGATGGCTCTGCCCTGAAGCTTGGTCCAACGCACCAGACCTTCCTGAGAAAGGGCGTCAGGACCTCGAGGTAGAGCTGTCCAGTCTGCGCTAAGTAGGCGTTTTCTCCAAAGTGGTCAACCGTGAACATTGTCGCCACGTTTTCACACGCGCCCGTAGCCCTGGTCAGATGGGGCACCACGATTTCGGTGAAGTCGTTTGCGTCAAAGTATTTCCTTGCACCTCGCAAGAGAAGAGCTTCGATTCTTGCAACCGCATGTAATTCTGGTGTTGAAAACAGCTCAAATCTGTTTTTTGTCGGTGTGGCTAATTTCTCGAGCTTTTCACGTGAAGGGCGTAGATTGGAGATAATTTCTTTCGAGGCGAAACTTGGCTTTTGCAAAGCCCAAGCCAAACACTTGTGGCTGATTTGCTTATAAAATTTTTGTTTGTTTTGATTTTATTCGCTTTTATCCTGTGCGCTAGACCACTGAGCTTGAGATTACTTCTATGTTGGTTGAGGTTCGGGAGACGAGTTCAAGCAGGTTTGAGAAGCCCCTTTTTGCGTAGGCATCTCTTATCCTGATTCGAGTTCCAACCGACAGCGCTCTTGCGGTTTCGGCGTGTCTTCGCCACAGCGTCATCCCTATCTTTCCAGTGTCGTCGGATAAATCAAACGACGCGACCAAAACCCTCTCCCCCTGCCCTGTTGTAACCTCCCGGACGCTGGGCGCTGTCGCCACGGTTGCCTCAATCGCGAAGGGTCCACCCTCTTCCTTCAAGTCTGCGATTCTGCGTGTTGCTTCGCACGGCGCCTTCAGCTGAGCCAGCGGTTGACCCGTGAGCCTCTCGACTTTCGTTGCGCTTTCAACGTGAAGCTCTGTTCGTCCGTCTGGTTGCTCCTTGACTCGCGCATTTATTAGGCGCAGTTGGTCGCCCCTTTCTACGGTCTCGCCCAGTTGCGCGGCTTTCTCATTCCAGAACACAACTGAGACCTCGCCCGTTTCGTCCCTGAGCCTGATTCGCCTCACTTTACCGGGCGTTCCGTCTTTCCTCTTGAACTCCGACACGGGGTAAACCTCGCACACTGTTCCCTGAAAGTTGACCCTCCTGCTTCTTCTGTTCAAATTCGCTGCCTTGTCGAAGAATTGCTCCATTGAGGGATAGTCGGCCTCAACAGCATCCGGAGGCGTTACCTGAACGTCTCCCCGCTGGCCAACGTGCAGCTCAAGTTTTCCGTCCATGCCTTCGCGCACGTACCCGTGCAGCACGCGGGCTATGTTGCCTTCCCTAACCTCTCCTTTTTCTAGAAGGTCTATTTTGTCGTTCCAGAGCACCAGCCTTATTGAGCCGCTCTTGTCGGCGAGCAGAAGACTTGCGACTTTGCCCTCGGTCAGGTCGGAGCGAGAAAAGCTCTGAACGGGATAGGCGAAGATGACTCGTCCAACCACTGTTACGTCGTTTAAGCCAGAAATCAGGTCTTTTATGGCAACGTGGGGTTGAAACTCTTCGTCCGAGCTTGGGATTTCGACGCCTAATTCCGACGCGACCAGGCGTGCTGCAACTTCGTCTAGGAAGTAGTCCTGGGCTGAGTGTTTCTTGTCCAGAATCTTCTTGAGCACGTCTTCTCGCGAGAGGTCGCGTCTCACCAGCAGGATGTGTTGAACAACCTGTTCTAAATCCATTTTTGTGTGCTCACACTATTTTCGCAGTTGGTTTTTATTTAAACCCTCCTTTTTCGTGAAGGCTTATCTAATCCTGTCGGCAGTAGTTTTCCTGAGCGAAGAGTTCGGTCTTGTCATGAGCATGAGTGACCAGCTGCTTTGGAACGTGGGCGTCGCACTGATTCTGATGGGCATTGCAGTCTCTTTTGTCGCCCTGCTTCTGCTCGTTTTGTCTGATGTGAAGGATGGGAAAGGCAAGGTTAAGGGCGGCGGAGTCGTAATTGTCGGTCCTGTTCCGATTGTTTTCGGGTCGGACAGGCAGTCGGTGAAGATAATCCTCGTGCTGTCGATTGTTCTGGTTGCGTTGCTTCTGGTTCTGACGCTGTTGTCTTACCGGGTCTTTCCGTAAGGAGGAATCGAGGGTGGTGGGTCAGGAACAGGGCTCGGACGGTAACCTTGCCTTTAAACTGTTCTTGTTTGGCTTTCTGCTGGTGTTCTTGGGCGTTGTAGTCTTGATTGTCGCTGCTTTGTTTGGGGGAGGGGTTGAAGCCAGCGGTGCGGTGATTCTTTTTGTTGGTCCCGTGCCCATAATTCTCGGGGCTGGACCCTACTCTTTCTTCGCCATATTGTTGGCTGTTGTGTTAACTGTAATTGGATTTGTTGTGTTTGTGTGGACGCGGAAAAAGGCTGGTGGTTGAGGTTAGGGGTAGGCTAGGTTTTGGGTTTGGTCGTTGTTGTTGATGTTGTTTCTTCTCTTCCGTAGATCATGTAGAGGAAAGCCAGGATGAGGATGAAGAATGTGACGACTATTAGGAATGTTATGACGGCGTTTTCGAAGTATGCTCCTGCTTCCGTTGACATGTCTTTGGCACCTTGTTGCCCTGTTACAGTGTCTTCCCTATTTGCGATGGAGACTATTTAAACAGTTCCTTCCCCGTCTTCCCTGTTCTCTTCCGTGTTCTTCTTTTTGGCGGGTGTGTGTTCTTCGAGGGCTTTCCATTCCTGGATTAGTATGTCGTAGAGCTGGTCGTCGTCTTCGAACAGGTCGAATCGGCTTGAAGCCTCAGCGAGCTTCTGTGCGATTATGTGGTAGCAGACGTGTCCATGATCGAACTGGTAGTAGAAGTCGTCACATGAGCAGTAGCCAATAGCAGGCATGACTAGGTAGTCGCGTTCCTTTCCGACGACTATCCAGACGACTCGTCCGCTTGGTTGGAAGACGTATTTTTTGATTCGGCTCTCCTGTAATGCCTCTAAAGCCTTTTTGCCCCGTTGACTGAAGTTTTGGACCAGCCTCTCAGCCTCAGCGTCTGACATGCTGCCTCCTGTTCGTATTGTTTCGCAGATGGTGTCGAGCACGTGGGCTTCCGAGGAGTGTTTCTTCATTTTTCTGGGCGCTCATTTGTTCACGATTTTTTGGGCGACTGTCTTGCCTAGTTTTCTGCATTCTTCCAGTTGCGCCTCGTTGGGTTTGTAGAGGACGTTGATGGGTGGCTCTATGGTTTTCATTCCGAACCTGTTTTTCATGATTTCGAGGACTTGTTCCGGAGCCTCGCCGCTCCAGCCGTATGAGCCGAAGGCTGCGCCGATTTTATCCTTCAACTGCACGCCTGCCTTGGCAGCCTCTTCCATCACCTGTTTAATCGGCAGCGTCATCTCATGATAATAGGTAGGGGCGCCAAAGACTATGGCAGCGGCCTCGGCGAGTTCTTCTGGGCGTGCATAATATTTGATTTCAACTTCAACGCCGGATATTGAGCGGGCGCCCTCAGCCACTGCTTTAGCCATCTTCTCAGTGTTGCCAGTCTGACTATCATAGAGAATAAGCAACCTAGCCATATTGTTAGAGTCTCCTCTTGCACATCCAATTACACGTTCACAAAATTTAAGATTACTATCCTTGACGGGGGACGGGGTGAATGTCCCAAGTCATTCCCATGTGGGGATACGTAAAACCGTTGCGATTTGATCAATCGACGCGTTGCTATGCCTTCTGTAAAGATAAACTCCTAAAGCCATTAGACAGCCAGCAAGTGTCGGTTTGCCTTTGTATTTGTAAAAAGTTCTAAACCATGTGTCGCCTCTATTTGCTTCCTCACACGCAAAAGCTGCACACACCAGCGCTGCAACCACTCGAATTGGTAGACTAACTTCTACGGGGGTCGGCATTTTTTTGTTCTTGTATTTGGCTTTTAGTGCAAAAGATCCATTAAACCTAGCAATTGGAAATGACTTTTCTACTAGTCGCCTTATTTTGGACACAATTTCGTTAGGAGTAATCACTCCTCGGAGTCTTCCTTCATAGGCTTCTTGGAGAGAGGTAGAGTCTGGCACATTTCCTGCGAAACTCTTTATCGCTTCATCAACCAATCCATCAGCAGGAGCCCAATCTTGCGTAGCCTTCGACCATTGTATTAGTCGTTCAATACTCCAACTGTGCATCGGAACCCATGATACGCAATCCTTCATATCATATTTTGGTGGGACAAAGAAAGCAACCCAATCTACTGCATGTAGTTTTCTTTTTCCAAGAGGGGGCTTTTTCCTTTCTTGACCTCTATTGGATAAAAATGCTCGGTAACCTGAACTATCCAAAATGAGTTCAGTGAATTCTTTGGGGCTGATTAACGTTGCCATGGCACAACAAAGACGTATTTTAACCTATTTGATTAGTTACACTGTGAATACCAGATAATTACGCCCAACAGACTTGCACGCATTCCATAAGCGTCGAAGGTTCAAGACCTTGTCAGCTGAGGCGTTTTTTCGAGAATCAACACAGACTCATATCGAATCATACCAGCCTGTGTTTTTTCGAGTTCTCTTCTTATGGTTCGGTCTTCCCGGAAACCCAAAGAGAGCGCCATCTGTTTTAGAACTTCGTCATTTTTGACTTCCATGTAATCGCTGTCTAGTTTGTAGTGATTGTTGCCGATTATAATTGCGCATTTTGAGTGGCTTTTCAGAACGCGATACATCTCTATTAAGGCAAAATGCATGTCTTTAAAAAACTTATAAGTTCGTAGCGCTTGCTTTGTTCGCCCATATTTTCGAAGTGTCATTATTGCCTCTTTGGCGTCTGTTGGCAACATTGAGTATTCTTCATATTCTTCGTTCATCTCTCCTAGTAGTGAAGCTGGATAGACTTTCAGATCGGGGTTTCCAATCATATTGACACTCAACCATGAGATATCCGCAAGTTCCAACAACACAAGTTGTGGGTAATCGTTCTTTATGTAGTCCAAAGCGGTGCTGTATGGTGGTGAATTTACGATGGCATCGATAGATTCTCTTTCAACAGTCTTCATGTTTCGGGTATCTTCGACGTATGTTTTTGATGCGCCGAGTTTAATTTTCAGCGTTTGATTTAGCTTGTCAAAGATGTATATTCTCAAGTAAAGGTCATAAAGGCGGTCACGCAGTGCGCCGAGGAATTCGACGCTGCGCCTTCTAGCCAAGTCTGAGACTGTGCCACTGAGTCCAAGCAGGATGAAGTCACGCATCCTTTCATGACTTATTCTCTTAACCAGCTCGTGGGCTATTAGAATTTCATCGATTGTTTCTGCTCTTCGGAATATTGATGCTACACTTTTTGGGAGGTTCGCTCTACGTCTTTCTACTGTAAGCTTGTCATATTTTGGAGGGAAGAGAAGCATGGAGCCCATAAATTGTTCTTTATGGCTAAGAAGTGTTTCGGCAACTTCTTTTATGTAACTGTCGACAGCTTTCTTCACTTCACTGGGCAACAGCGCTAATGAATGACACTTGACATTGGACATCAAAACTGAAAGAGAATTAATCTCAACCCCAACACTGTCCAGACCCATCCAGGTGGCTTCAACTAACAACGTTCCACACCCAGCAAAGTTATCCATTACTGAACCTTTTTCTTTGGGGTAAACATAGTTTAGAAGGGCTCGCACCATTTTCGGATGAAACCTTCCCTTGTATGGATGCATGTAATGAGTCAAGTGCAAGGACTGTTCTTCTCTTTTCGTGAAATAATCCTCAAGCCTCTTTCCGATCTGCATTGTTTCAGTCGCGGGAATCCTATGCAAGTTTTTAGTCAGGAAGGCAAAAAGTCTTGCGACATTGTCGTCGACCTCTTCTTCATTTCGGCTAAGTTTTGAGATGTATTGCGACTTTTCAAGGAAGTACTGGTTAGTAATGAATCTCAGCAGGGAGTATATGTCGGCTACGAAGCACTGCACATTTTTGTCAATTTCCCCAGATGGAAACATTCGCTTGCATAGTTCTTCAACGTCAAGTGATTGGGTCACAACCAAAAATTCTCGAGTATATGCGAGTCTTCGCACTAATGAAGTAACGTCGCAGCCATCATTTGTTTTTGCATAGAAGCCTTGGCAATGACCGTAAGGAAGTTCATGTGCCATAATATCTTGAACAGGAAGAGATGTGCGCATGAAATACTTGAACGGCGTCGAATTCAAAATGTCGGCAAAATTTCTGACTCGCTCTACCTTTCCGAATAGACTCTGCAATTCCAGTTCGGCAAAGTCGATTTCATGCTCTTCTTTAATGCTGTTAAAGAGCTTGAAGTACCAATGAGTTTCGGGCATGAGCTTTCGGTATTTTATTGAGTGAGCGCTTTTATATCAATTGTGGTATCTAAAATGTAGTTAACATGTAACTATATCTATATCAAATTGTAACCAAACAACTGCGCAGACAACTCCATTGGCGAGGAGGAAATAGTAAATTTGGACTGGAAAAAGTATGGCTACGTAGTTTCAGGTGATTATCGAAAGAAAGTGGTGACCAGCTTACTGGAAAGTCCGAAGACACCTAAGCAAATAGCAGTAGAAATTAACGTTTATTTAAGCCACGTTAGCAAAACATTGAACGAATTACAAAGGATGGATATTGCGGTCTGCCTAACTCCAGAACTTAGGCGTGGCAGAGTATATCAATTATCTGAGGACGGAAAGGAAATAGCGAATCATCTTCGGAGCCAATCAATTCAAAAACAACGAGGGTCGGCACATAACCAAAAGGAAAAAGGAACAAACTAACTAAACCTGACAGAGGCGTGGTGGACAAGCAAGACATAAAAAGCGTGCCCTTCAGATAGGCAAACAAACTCGACAACGAATACTTAGCAAGAAGAGCCCAACAAGCCGAAGTACACAACACTACAAATCGTACAAGCCAACTAAGATGGTGATGGGCACTAAGGCGTTGTTTTATCACCACCGCACAGCAGCAGCCACTGCAATGGATGTGTTAGTGTTACTAAGGCGAAGTCATCACTAACAAGTACAGAAATCTTCATTCAAACAAGTCTGCGATTGCGTGTTCAACTTTTGTTCACTCAGCGCGACAGAGTAGAAGAAGGCGGTCAATTTGCCTTAGCGCCTTCTTCTGAAATTGTTTTTCCACGTGCCCCTGTTATGGTTAAGAATAAAAGTAACCCCTCTCACCTATCTATGGCAAACACAACATAGGCACGGAAGCATAAGCACGATGTCTCCAACCAAGCTGAAAAAAACACGAAAACGCCGAGGCACACGCACCGTAGGCTGGGGCCAAATCGGACAACACCGAAAACACGGACAAAAAGGCGGAAGAAAAGTCGGAAGACACAAACACCTATGGACCTACATCCTCAGATACGAGCCCGACTACTTCGGAAAACACGGCTTCAAAACACCCCAGAGCATAAAGGGCAAAGGAAACACCATCAACATCGCCCAACTCGACCAACTCACCGACAAACTCAACCGAGAAAAAAAACTCACCAAAAAACAAGGAAAACCCTACATCGACCTCACAGCACTAGGATACCAAAAACTCCTCGCAACAGGCAAACTAACCAAACCCCTCCTCGTCCAAATCGACACGTATTCCGAAAACGCCGCCAAAAAAATCCAAGAAGCAGGCGGACAAATACAAAGCGAACTCCAAGAGAAAGAAACCACAGAACCAACCCAAGAAAAAACCGACAAGCCAACGGAGGAAACACTTAAAGACTAATCACCCCCTCAACAAACTCGTCTCTGAGAAAGGTGGAATCACCGAATGGCTGGTAGGTTTCTCGGTCTCTTCAAGCCCCTGTCAAGGTTCGTGCCCGAAATTGGCAAACCCCAACGAAAGATAGCCTTCAACGAAAAACTCTTCTGGACAGGCTTGGCACTCGCACTCTACCTCATCATGACAGAAATCCCCCTGTACGGGATAGCCTATGACCCCACACAGGGCGACCCATTCCTCTACCTGCGAGTCATATTCGCATCACACAGAGGCTCCCTAATGGAACTAGGCATCGGACCCATCGTCACAGCAGGTCTCATAATGCAGCTACTAGCAGGGTCAGGCATGATAGGATGCGACATGTCCAACCCAGACGACAGAAGCCTCTTCACCACCGCCAGCAAAATCTTCACATTCATACTAATCGGAGTGCAGGCGTCAGCCTACATAATAGGCGGCGTCTACGGAGCACTCGACCCTCGAGCAGCAATCCTCGTGTTCATACAACTCATGATAGCCGGCTTAGTGCTGGTCTTGTTCGACGAGATGATCCAGAAAGGCTGGGGATTGGGAAGCGGCATCAGCCTCTTCATCCTTGCTGGAGTGGCACAAACTGTTGTCTGGGACAGCTTCGCCGTTACCCCACCAGGCTTGGGCACAGGAGACAGCTACAGCTGGGGTGCAATGGTTGCTTTGGTGCAATCTGCTCTTGGCGGGCAACCCCTGCAATCTGTGTTCATACGCGGAAGCAATGTCCCCGGGCTTCTAGGGTTCTTCACAACTGTGGCGGTTTTCATCATCGTCATTTACGTTGAGGGCGTGCGTGTTGAGATGCCCATCTCGTACGCGGGCTACCGCGGATACAGAGGACGCTACCCGATCAAACTGCTCTACGTATCGAACCTGCCCGTCATCTTCGCCTCCGCCCTCTTCGCCAACGTGTACTTCATCTCACAACTCGTCTGGAGAAACTACAACCCCAGCAACACAAACGTCTGGCTCAACCTCATTGGAACATACAGCTCTGAACAAAGCGGTCCCGTGCCCACAGGCGGCTTGGTGTACTACGTGATTTCACCAAGAAGCATTACAGAGGTCCTCACAGATCCCTCGAGAGCACTGGCTTACACAGGCATACTAGTCGCTTTCTCGATCATTTTTTCCCTCACTTGGCTGGAAGTAGGCGGTCTTGGACCGTCGACAGTCGCTAAGCAGCTTGTGGACTCTGGCATGCAGATTCCAGGGTTCAGGCGCTCCGGGCGACCCATCGAACAGGTCTTGAAACGCTATATTCCAACGGTTACCATTCTTGGGGGCGCCATTGTAGGGCTCATTGCGTCGGTGGCGGATTTCTTCGGCGTGTTTGGAACCGGCATGGGTGTACTCCTATCGGTTGGCATCTTATATCAGTACTATCAGTTGCTGGTGCAAGAACAGGTAGCAGAGATGTATCCGGCGCTTCGCCGATTCATAGGAGGGTGAGAAAGGGAAATGGTCTTGGAATGGTTAACCACTTTGCCAAATTCTACGTTCTTCATTCTGTTTCTCTCGTTCGCCGTCTCCTTTGCCACTTCGCTAACCAGTCGAGTACTTACTGACCGAGAGCAGCTACGAGCTTGGAACAAAGAAATTTCCCAGTGGAGAGCCGAATCTTTAAAGGCAAAACGCACAGACGACAAGAAATTAATGGCGAAAGTGAAGAAACAAGAGCGGCACATACTGCAGTTGCAGTCCAAGATGACATGGCAGTCTATGAAGACATCGATCTTCTGGTTCATTCCCCTCATGCTCATCTGGTATGTTCTTCTGCCCCAGATCATCAACATAGGTACACCAGTAGCCTACATCCCGTGGGGGCTAGGGGACCCAGAATTGGTGCTTCCTGTCTTCACGTGGTATCTATTCTGCTCTTTCTTGGCGGGCGCCCTTTTCAACAGAATTTTCGGCTTGGGGTTAGGAGGTGACTGAGGTCATGCCTCGGCCTTATCAGCGAACCAGAAGCATGAAAAAACGTGTTTTGAGACTCCCCAGTGGTGGAGGACTGACTGTCCATTACAAAAAGGCAAGAGGCAAGCCTTCGCGATGCGTGCGGTGCGATCGACTTCTTTCCAGCGTCCCTTCTGAGCCAAGCCGTCTTTCAGCGAGCCAGAAGCGACCGCAACGCATGTTCGGAGGTCAACTCTGCCACACTTGTTTACAAGAACTATTGAAACGGACTGTTCGGGGCCCCACTACCACATGAAGGCAGATGGTGAAAAGATCGTTATCTGTTTGGCTGGTTTGACAGCTTCAGGAAAGAGCACAGCCGTGAGGCGGCTAGCTGAAAAGTATGGTTTAAGATACGTTTCTGGGGGAACAGCTCTTAAGGAAGTCGCGTTAAAGATGGGTTACAAGGCAAAGGACAGAGGTTGGTGGGAAACTTCCGAGGGCAAGCGCTTTCTTGAACAGAGGCTGCGCGACCCAACGTTTGACAAACAAATCGATAATGAGCTGTTAAGGTACGCTGAACAGGGCAACGTTGTGCTCGACAGCTGGACCATGCCCTGGCTGTCCCAAAAAGGCTTCAAGATATGGCTGGAAGTTTCTCCCAAGGAAAGAGCCAAACGCTTAGCTCAACGGGACGGCATAAGCCCGAAGGAGGCTGCACAGATTATCAGGATAAAGGATGGTAAGACCAAGCAGATTTACGAGCATCTCTACGGTTTCAAGCTGGGTGAAGACTACTCTCCCTTCGACCTTGTTCTCGACAGTGAATCGTTGACTTCCAAAGAGGTTTTCGAAACCCTTAGCCTCGTCATCGATCGGTTGCTTTTGAGCAGACGTCCCCGATGAGGTTATAAATGCGTTCAACAGATGAGATAGACCACATACATCAGAGGAGCTAGAAAAAAATGTCAACCGTCGACATCGGCACAATCTGCGTCAAGCTTACGGGACGGGAAGCTGGAAAAAAATGCGTTGTCGTAGACGTGATTGACAAAAATTTTGTCCTGGTAACAGGTCCCAAAAAAATAAACGGCGTCAAACGCAGACGAGTTAACATCAACCATGTTGAACCCACAGACCGCAAGGTTAACATTAGACGAGGCGAAAGCGACGAAGACCTTGTGAAAGCCTTAGATGATGAAACACAAAACTACCTGCGTGAGTCTGTGAGACCAAAGCTTTAGTCGCTTCATTTTAATATACTCATTGTGGCAGTCGCTGTCGAAAGTTAAGGGTCGGTTTGTCCGTAGTATTTGAGGAGCCAGAAGATGTCCTTGTAGTTGACTATGTCGTCTGGCGGCGCTGGCGGCCAGGTTGTGCCTCCAGCTACGTCGCAGTTTGGGTTCCAGCCTTGTTGTCCAGGTCTTTTGCCGTAGGCTTTCAGGAACCAGAACACGTCCTCAGAGTCGACTTTGCCGTCGGATGTGCCTGGGTCAGGCGCTGTCCTGTTGGCTACGTCGCATGGCATGGCAACAATAACCCAACCATTAACATAAGTGTTGTCTGCTGTATCCGTTTCTCCTAGTACCGGCAAAGCATAAGCGCTTATTGTGTAGTTGCCCTTGGCAAAACCTGCGGTGTTCCAAGTGAAAGTTATTGTCGTGGAGTTTCTGCTGGTTAGGATGATGTTTGTTATGATTTGGATGATATTTGTGTTTCCATACAGGGTTAGGCTGAAGGTTTCGGTGTTGATGCCGTAGTTCAGGATTTTAGCGGTTATAGTTATGCTGTGCCCTTGCCCCACTACTGTTTTAGATGTTGTGATGCTGATTATCCCGATGTCATGCAACCCAGCGTAAGGTTTTGTGAGTGGATAACTGTCTCTGTTGTTTGCATCTATAATGCATGGGTCGTCACCTACTCCATCACTGCCAGTCTCATCCTGATAAGGACCACTGTATAAATCAACGCCAGTGTAGTCGCTCCAAAAGTTTCCGCCAGAAGGATAACCATCATCCCAAACATTCGCATAGTCAACTGATTGAGTGTATGCTTGTTTAGTATTGTCTATGAAGTTGTTATGGTAGAATTTGTTGCCAGAAGACAGGAAAAACCCGACACCGACTCCATTAAGCATAATGTTGTTTTCGTTGATGGTGTTATCGTAACAATACCCGCCAACCGAGATGGCATAGTTTGTGTTTGCGTTCATGTTGTTTCCAAAAATAGTGTTGCTGGAGGATGAGTCGAGCCAGACGCCATCGCCGTTGTTCGATATGTTGTTTCCATCGATAGCGTTGTAGTTAGAATAGTCATAAAGATGGGTGCCAAGAGAGTTACTTACTATATTGTTCCCCTTGAGGATGTTGTTAGGAGACCTGAAAAGCCACATTCCAATATTATTATCTGTTACGTTGTTTTCAGAAAGTGTGTTGTCAGACGACTCGTAAAGCCAGACGCCTAAACTATTCTCTGTTACGTTATTGTCCATTATTCTAGAATTGTTTGTGTAAGCCAGAAGAAGCCCCTCTCCGTTGTTTGTAAGGGTTAAGGCTTCAACAGTTATGTTACAACAATTCACAAGTCCTAAATAGCCCACAAAAGGATGCGTGCTAGATCTTATCACAAGATCCTTTTGATTTATTATGTAGCAGATGGGTTTTCCGTTGATAAGGTTCGAGACATCAATAGCATTTATGAAATGGCCTAATCTATCACCATAAACATCAAAATTGTATCTATTGCTGTCTATCATGTTCCCCGAGAGATTGTTGTTGAAAGAATAAACGAGCTCGATGCCATTATGATTGTTTGTTATGTTGTTTCCAAAGAGAGTATTATTCGAAATCGAGTAAAGCCACATGCCATAGAAACTGCCTGTCACAATGTTACTTGATATCACATTATCTTCAGAAGATGAAAGGGTAAATCCATAATCTATGTTGTTGACAAGATTGTTATGGTAAATGCTGTTGTCTGAAGAGCTCTCGAGATAGATGCCATTGCCGTTGTTTGTTATGTTGTTTTGGGAGATGATGTTGTTAGACGAAGACGATAAATAAATGCCACGTTGGTTACCAGATATGTTATTATGACGAATAGTGTTGCTAACAGCATTTCGTATGTCCATTCCTTTACTATTGTTTGTTGCAATGTTATCGGAAAACACGTTGCCACTTGATGACCAAAGATAAAGGCCCCATCCATAACCTTTGCTGTTTGTAACCGTGTTGTTTGTGACGGTATTTTCATTGCTGGAGTAGTCAACGCTTATTCCACCATAGCTATCGTTTACTATGTTGCCAGCAACCTTATTGCTGTTGCTGGAATGCATTACATCTACCGCATACCAACAGTCCGTCACAATTGTGTCGAGAATTTTGCAACTATTAGAATGATAAACGTAGACACCGTCGCCAAACTTTGTGATTTTAACGTTCTTAACTGTCACATTGTTTCTGTAAGATATGTCAAACCCACGAATACCCGAAACAGAGCCATTAAGCATGTAACTGTTTCCGTCTATGACTATATCATCTTTCTCAATTACAATAGAGGAGGCAGTAACATTATCGGCGAATGTGAAAGTCACCTTGTCAACCGTATAAATCGGTGCTGTTGGTGGATCTATTGAGCCATCAGCCCTAATGTAAATGGTTCCGCTTGCTTTAACGGTTAACACATTAACCAAAGCCAAGCTCATCAAAAGCAATAATATCATTATCCCCGTTTTTTCTACCCTTCTCCGCATTTACTCTTCTCCCTTCTCAGCTGTTGCCATCGTTTAAACAAGAAGAGACTCCGCATTGACCAGCAAAATGTAGTTTGATGCAGATACTCACTATTTATGCCTTGTGAAACAATCTTCGATGCCACACGTTTCTCCATATGAGTTAAAGCCCTAGCAATCCCGAAATCTCCAGAAAAAACCAGACCCAAAATCACACAAGAGAAGCATTTAACAACATCAACCCGCGGAGCCACAATAGAAGAAGGCATAAGAGGTTTGGTGCCTTCTTCTTTTGAAATCTAGTTTCCAACAGAGCAGACTTATGGCATGCGCCACTTTCTTGCAGAACAAACAGCGTGTTAGTGTTTCCTAAAGCGTGGTCAACACTAACAAGCACACAGAATTTTTCTAAACAACACAGCCCACAATTGAACAGACACTTTGACAACATTAAAAGTGGCTTTTAACAACATAAAAAGTGTCCCACACCAAACCCAAACAGAACCTAAGACACAAACTGAACACAAAACAGACTCCAAACCACAAACAGAACGCTAACCCTCTCACACCAAAAGAATTCTCACACATTCATACTAACAGATGCTAACGTCTATTGCCCAAGCGAGAATAGGATAATACATATTTGTTCTCCGCAGCAATTACTAAAAGGGCGAATTATCCGTATGCCCGAAAAAATTCGAATGAAAATCGGAAGGGCAAGCTACATTCAACGCCTGGGTGAAAAGGATTACCTGAAGACTAGGAGCCGCATAGAGAGCGTACCCATGCAAAAGCTAGTAAAGCTGGCCCATATGGGAGGACGCACATGGCGTCTGCTTCAAGAAGGAAACGACTTCTACATCCAGTTAGAAGCGTTGACGTGGGAAGAGGAAGCAAAAGCTGCTAAAACGGGAAGGTCTCCATGAGTTAACTCTGCTTCTCATAAATGTACATCCGCGTGACTGAAGATAGCCTAAAATGACATCGCCGAGAGAATAGCTAGAAAGAGGCGTTCTTCAGGTAACTTAAGATGAACCAAGAAAGAGAAAAGTTTGAATACGTAATCCTCAATTGTGTAAGGTTTACTGTGGGGGAATGCAATGCGGCTGACTCGAAACTCAAAAGCAATCTCGAAACTGACGTTAATTCTGATTCTGCTCATCTTCTTCTTACTAGGCGGGCTGTTATCCTACGTCTGGACCATGGGTTTTTACGCTCCAAACGAGTATAATCTCCCAGCTGAAGCTAACTTGACTGTTGAGAAATTAGTGTTTTATCCGTCAAACGCCACGTTCTTCAACATCACAGTTCTGAACCCTTCTTACTCACCAACTCGCGCCAGCATTCTCCGTCTTCGAGCTGCCACAGGGGATGGTAAGGTGCATTCCATAAGCACTACCGCGCCCAACCTCCCGGTGACTCTCGAACCTGGGACATCGAATACGATAAAGAGTTTTTGGGATTGGCGAAACTACACGGGTCAACCCGTGGATTTTTATGTTCTTATCGGTGAGGGTTCTGGAGCAGCTGTTCAGGCAAGGACGCCGTTTATGAATTTCACAATCATGAGCGTAGCCCTCAACTCGTCTATAAGCGTCAATCATTTAAACGTCACAGCTAGCAATGTAGGCTCTTCAACTTCTGTCAATATCACCAAGATACTCGTAAACGGTGTCAGCGTCCCAACAATTCCTGATTTGACCTCAACCTATGAGCTCACGAACGCTTCAGGGACAGAACCGACTACGTTTATGCTCATGCGCAACTGGACCGACCTTCAAGGCAAAAACATAGGTATCGAAATCCAGACCGCTCAAGGGCACTCTGCGTACAAGACGGTTTTTGCGCCTTCCCCCATAGCCCTGAGGATTACAGATGTCCGATTTGACATAAACTACCTAGATCGCTTCAACATTACAGTTCAAAACCCACAGAACTCGTCTAAAAACTTCGTCGACATAAACGAAGTAAAATTGTTAGTGGAGAGCAGGACGATTATCCCGAACATTACTCAGGCATTTCCCCAGAGGCTTCAATGGAACTCTTCAATTACACTAACGCCACTCTGGAACTGGACCGCAGACGAAGGAAAGAACCTGACCATAATTGTCTCAACGGCTCAAGGCTTCACCGTGAGCCAGGTAGTCTCAATCATCCCTGAACCCAGAGTTGCCTTCATACGGTGGGCTGACGGCGTCAGGGTGACTGCTTTCGACTACTCTATCAATGTCTCTCCATCCGTCAAAATCCCGAATGAAAACATTACTCATGGAATATGGAACTGGGACAAGACAAACCACACGGTCTATGTGCGCATTTCGAACATAATCAACATTACTTACATTCAGAATGTTACCATGTACGTGAGGTTAGGCAACGAAACAACTGCAACTATACTGTGGAACAGTAGCAATCCATTGCCAGCTTTCTGGGTGTCCTTTAACGTCACTGCATCAACCAAATACACAATACGGCTTGAAGTGTTTACAACGTCAGCAGCGGTTGAGGGACAAACCAGCATAATCAGCGTTGAGACAAAGACTCAAATTCCCTAATCCTTAGGTCCATCGCAGTTTTAAAGATTCAATTCGGAAAGGCTCCCCGTCAGTTTCATGTGAACTCTATGACTTGTCCAACTCTGTGCGCCATAGCCTTTTTGTAGGCGATGTTCGCTGTTACAGCATCCTGTATCGCCAGCCCAGTCGACACGAAGACAGTGATTTCTTCGTCAGCGATTCTGCCCTGTTTCACCCTGGCCACGATTTCTCCCAGTTCGCCCCATATATCTTCGGTTTTCAACAAGCCCTTTGAAAGGGGCACGTTTATCTCGCCGCTGTGAGAAGCCTGTTCCAGGTCGTCAACCACGATTTTTGCTCTTTTAAGCAAGGCGGAGTCTAGTTCCTGCCTTCCAGGTGCGTCTGCTCCTATGCAGTTTATGTGCATGCCTTGTGAAACCCAATCGTTCATTACCAGAGGAGTGGTCGACGATGTTGCTGTGACTAGGATGTCGACGCCTCGGACGGCGTTTTCCGCTTGGTCCACTGCGAGCATCTGAGAGACGTTGCGTCCGCATACAGGTCTCATTTCTTTCACAAACTCGTCTCTTGTCTCCTTTGTCCTGCTCCAGACTCGCACTTCTCCGAGTTTTCCATGCACTGACAACAGAGCCAGAAGCTGTGTTCTCGACTGTGCGCCTGCTCCGATGAACCCTACGGCTCTCGGTGCTTTTCTCGCTAGGTACTTCGAAGCCAAGCCTCCAGCGGCGCCTGTTGAGACGTCTGTTATCCATGTTCCTCCCATCAAGGCGACAGGCGCTCCATTTCTCGTGTCGACCACAATTATTGTTGCCATGACTGTTGGCAAGTGGTGTTTCCTGCGGTTTTCGGGAAATACACTGGCGGCTTTGACTGCGGATATGTCTAATCCTTCAAGGTACGATTGCATAGTCCTTACGTCGCCATGGTATTTTTCTAAGAAGATGTGTGTTTTTGGGTTCATCTGTACACGTTTAAGACCTTTTTCAGCGAACGCAAGCTCTACGGCTTCCAGAACCTCTTCTATTGATAGGAGCCGCTTCACATCATCCTCTGTCAAGATTAATGTCTTCAAAGCAAACTCACCTGCTTTTTGTGTTCATGCGCAAGTTAAGCCTTGTGGCGTTGTAACAGGAGCGTTTTCAGTCAAAGACTTTTTAAAAGCAGTCGAGCAACAAGCAACTGGTTGTTTGCCATGTTCAAAGCAACTGAGCGAGCACGTTCAGTCGAGTACGCCATCCGCGATGTCATCGCGTTCGCAAAGAAACTCGAAAGAGAAGGAAAAGAGATTATCTATCTTAACATAGGCGACCCAGTGAAGTTTGACTTCGACACGCCAACCCACATCAAGAAGGCTTTGATTAAGGCGGTGGAAGAAGGTTCCAACTGGTACGCGCCCTCAGAGGGCTTGCCGGAACTCAGAGAAGCCATTTGTGAAAAAGAGAAAAAGGTCAACGAGGTTGAGATTCAGCCTGAAAGCGTCATTGTTACGAGTGGCATCTCTGAAGGCATACAAATGCTCATGGCTGCAGTGGTCGAGGCTGGCGACGAGGTTCTGGTTCCAGGTCCAACTTATCCACCATACATGTCTTACGTCAAGTTCTTCGGAGGCAAAGCAATATCATATGAAACTGTGGAAGGAGACAACTGGCAACCCAACATCGACGATCTTAGACGCAAACTAACAGCGAAAACTCGTGCTATTGTGGTCATCAACCCAAACAACCCATGCGGCGCACTGTACGACGAAAAGGTTGTGAAACAAATCATAAACTTGGCGGGTGAGCACAACGTCCTCTTAATCTCGGATGAGATTTACGACAGAATCGTGTACAAGAAAGGTTTTGTAAGCGCAGCCCACATAGCCAAGGACGTGCCGATCGTTGGGATGAACGGCTTCTCCAAAACATACCTTATAACTGGATGGCGGCTGGGCTATTTGTATTTCCACGATCCCAAGGGGAAACTTAAGGAGTTAAGAGAATGCGTGGAGAAAGAAACCCGCGTGCGCCTGAGCGCCAACACACCAGTTCAAAAGGCCGGAGTCGCCGCTCTCAAGGGTTCACAAACCCATATAGAAGAAATGGTGAAAAAACTACAGGAGAGACGCGACTACGCTTGGGAACGGCTAAATGAAATAGCTGGTATAAGTTGTGCCAAGCCGGAAGGAGCCTTCTACGTCTTTCCGAGAGTTGAGGGTATTGGGTCGCTGTGGAAAACAGACGAGGAATTTGCACGACAGCTTCTCCTGGAAACCGGGGTTCTCGTTGTGCACGGCTCTGGTTTCGATCCTGTGTTTGGCAGAGGACACTTTCGAGCGGTTATACTGCCGCCTATAGAAACTTTAGAAGCTGCGTTAAGCGCACTCGAGAGCTTTATGTCGAAACGGAAATGATTAGTGAGAAGTCAACGAATTACAATCCCGTGCTTGGGGTCTCTAACCATTTTATAGAATTCTTGCATCAGTTTCCTTGTTATCGGTCCGGGTTTTCCATCGCCGATTGTCCGTTTGTTGACCTCTCTCACAGGCGTGATTTCAGCAGCGGTTCCGGTTAGGAAGACTTCATCCGCCGTGAACAGCTCGTTTGCTGTAAAGTTTGCTTCCATAACAGGATGTCCAAGTTTCGGGGCCATCTGCATGACTACAGACCTTGTTATTCCGTGAAGAGCACCAGTTGAGGTGGGCGGCGTTATGATTTTGCCAGTCTTCACTATGAAGACGTTTTCTGCCACTCCTTCGCATACAAATCCAGTCTTGTCTAGGCTTATGGCTTCATCTACGCCTGCGATGTTAGATTCTATTTTTGCGAGAATGCTGTTCAGGTAGTTGAGTGATTTTACTTCATGGCTTGTGGCGTCGACTGGGTCACGTTTCACCCACGCAATCATCGCTGTTATGCCCTTCTCCTTCTTTTCTCCTGAATGAAGTGAAATCGTAGGTTCAGTGATGATGATGATTGTTGCCTTTGGGCATTTCCTTGGGTCTAGTCCCAAGTCGCCGACGCCACGTGTGACCACAAGACGAATGTAAGCGTCTCTAAGTTTGTTCCTCTTGAGCGTGTCTAAAACAGCTTTAATCATTTCTTTCTGGGTTATGGGTATCCGCAACATTATGGTGTGCGCTGACCTGTACAGCCGGTCAACGTGTTCCCTGAGTTTGAACACGACTCCGTCGTAGGCTCTTATGCCCTCGAACACGCCATCGCCATAGAGTAGTCCATGGTCGTAAACGGAAACCTTTGCCTCTGATTTAGGATAAAACTTGCCATCAACATAAACCGCGAGTTCCTTCTGCACGCTCTTTCTCCTCTTTCACGCCAGAACACGAATGCAATCTAATGCAGAGATTTATGCCTTTTGCAGAAAACCAAAGAGCGATTGTAGCAGGTCGCAACTCTCACTTGCTCATCAACAACTTCAAGACACAGAAGAAGAAGGCGCTAAGGCAAATTGACCGCCTTCTTCCAAAAATAGTCACAACCACAGCAGCATCCTCGAAAGCTCACATCTGGAGCCTAACGAAAATCAATGCAGAAACCCAGAGGGACAGAGTCGAAACAATCGTACACTGTTGGCGCGGGGTGCGGGATTTGAACCCGCGCGGCCGGTTAGGACCACAGGCTTAGCAGGCCTGCCCCCTACCAGGCTAGGGCAACCCCGCGTCCAGGCGTAACGAATTGTTGCGTCATGGTTATTTTTGTGTTTCGTGCTATTCAAGCTTGACAACCTTTATAATGTTGTTCGCACAAGCAGTTTCCACACAACGAGCCATGAGCCTTATGACTGAGGAACCCAACCCTAGCTCTGATAAAACTGAAACTGCAGCGGCAACAGTGCCCAAACAGTTAATTGACCGACCCCAAGACTTCAGGTTCCACGCGGCTTATCTCGTTTATTCTGACGCTTGGGACAAGGCGGCTTCCCAAGAGGCAAAATTGAAACTCAACGAAATCATATCAGCGCTCTCTTCGGAGCAAATCGACTACGACACATTCTACAGAGAAATCAGCCAGTACAGAGGCTTCAAATCAGAACACTTCAACAGCGGACGAGCATTCATAGAAACCCAGAGAAAAAAAGACTGGAGACGAAGAGAAGAAAGAGAAGGCAGAAACAAAAGACACGGAAGATAAAAAAAGACTCTACGCTGCACTACTCTTTTACCACGATACGTCAGTCATATTAAAAAGAGCCAGGCCGAGAAGCTATGGGCCGGTCGTCTAGCTTGGTTAGGACGTCGCCCTTACACAGCTCAACGTTCAGCTTAGGAAAGGCGAAGGTCGCAGGTCCAAGTCCTGCCCGGCCCACCAACAACAGGAGCAGCTCCTTAAGGCTGACGCCATCGTCATTTTTGTTGTAGGAGCGTTCAACATCGCCAGAAATGGCGATTAACTAAACAGATGGAGAATTGTTTCAGAAAAACTCATATAAGAGATAATTATGAATTCTTTGGAAAATACCTTAGGAGATACCTCCGTGAGAACTAAAAAGATTCTGGTTTGGACAATAATCGGAATCATAATTGCAAACAGTTTGCTGTTAGCATCAGCCGTCAACGTCATTATGCAATCCTTCTTCTTCTCGTCCGGTCGCTTCGCCTTCCAATACGACGACACAAAAGTTGTTGTAGACCGCATCGGAGACTTCAAGTACGACGCCAGTGGTAGGCTGGAAGAATTGACTGTTTACGTCAAGAATAAGAACCCCACAACTCCCTACTCGGGCTACGTTGAAATCCTAATCGACTCTCAGGCACATAAAATAGACATCAGCTTGAGCGGAGGCGAAACCAAAGGATACACAATCGAAATTGAACCGCACCTAGATTTGACAGGTCCACTAGTAGTGAATGTCAACGTCATAATCGCAGGCACAGGAACAGCTGACCTAATCGCCCAAAGAGGAGCAGCAATTGCAGACGCCCTCATCGACGGAACGCTGGGCACAGAATGGGACGACGCCAAAGCGTACACCAACGTGCCGATCACACCTTCTGGAACAGCCAGCATCTGGATCAAAAACGACGGAGCCAACCTGTACATAGCGCTGCAGTTCACCGCAGACTCGACAAACCCGTGGGTCGCATTCCAAATGGATGCCACAGGCTGCATGGACGCAGGAGTGGATGGAGCTCTATTCGGCCACGATTCATACGCGGCTAACGGCTACGTCGACATCGAATACGACGGCACCGGTCCGATTCTTGTCGACGCAACTCAGAATGGCAAGGGTGCCATGACAGTGGACGCACAGATGTTGGTCACGATTGAGATGATGAAGCCTCTCAACAGCGGCGATGCGGCTGGGGGTGACATGGCTTGGAACGTGGGCAGCACTTACAACATTGTAATCGCCTGGGACACGGACGGCGGCGGCAGCTCAGGAGGAACCACAAGGCATCGGGCGGCTTCGCCAATCGCACGCACGATATTGATAGGCGCCTAAAATAGAAAAGAGAGACGGTTTGCGCTGTCTTACCTTGAGGAGAGCCCTCATGACTAGCATAACGTGGCTGAGACCCCCTGCTCTTTTTGTTTTCCTTTCATTGGCAGCGGGTGTCTTAAATTTCCTCGACACCTTAGCTAGACTCGCTTTCTTTTACATGTTAGGAGAACCATACTTTCTCAGCTTGACCTTAAAGCCCATTTTCCTCGGCTTTCAAGTCGTCTGTCTCATCCTGTTTTTGGTGACGTGCTTCAGATCAAAATCCTTTGCCCAATACAGAGAGTTGAACCGTCTCCTAGCCATACAACTGGTCTTAGCCGTCATCACAGCGCTACTCTTCTCCGACCTTCTGGTAATCTCAGTTCTTGGAATGGCGACTGATGCGATGAGAGGTTTCCTCGAACTTGCGCTGTATGTGACCTACTTTCTGGCGCTCTCGGGCACCACATTCTATATTGCTTTCAGTTTGTTCAGAAGCAGCAGTTGGAAGACTGGTTCCATCGTTTTTGTCTTGATTGGGTTGGTTTATTCAATGGTTTTCTTGGAACACATGTTCTTCTGGAGCCAAAACTACCTCAACACAAGTTTCCCCAGTGCTGTTGCTTTGGCAAGCACGTATGGTCCGACTGCTCTCATGTTTTTTGCGGGGCTTGGCTCTGTTCTTGTTCTTGACCGGGTATATCACTGGAAGAATGCCTCGACCTCGCGAAGGGCTCTGCCGTTCCTCCTCGTTCCTGCGTTTATCTTTCCGATTGTCTGGAACAATTACAAAGAAGGACTCGTCAACCTTGTATTCCTCGCAATGTTCGATTGGGGTTTCGGGTTTCGAGGAATTGACTGGTACTCTGTGAGCATGTTCCTAACAATGCCCATCGCTTATTTTCTAATACTTGGAGCGCTGTCACAGAGATTAAGTCAGGGCGAGATTCGAACTCTGATTCTTCTGGGCGCCGCTTCTCTCCCATGGAACGGCGTAACGGTTTCATTCTTAGGCTACTCGTCCATCCCAGGGAACATGTTATCACTAAACGCTTTAATAGTAGGTTTTTTCCAGTTACCAAGTTTTAGCGAGGCGAGATAGTGTCAAGCAACTTCATTGGACTCTTGATAATATTGCTCTCAGTGCTCACTTCCGTAAACATGATAATGGCTATGAGAAACGAGCCCGCTCTCTTAGCATGGTTGAACCAGATACTCATAGGAACGATTTTGATTAGCTTGGTTTCGTATCTTGTAACTGCGTTCGGAACAAGGAAAGCAGGCAAGAGAGAGACTGAACGCGAAAAGGAGCACGCATGACATGGTCGACTGGAGCGGAGTTCACTCAATAACCATCTCAATGCACGAGGGAATGCTGCTTCTCGCCTTCATTGCTGTGGCAGTTCGATTTATTGTAAACATAACGCCAAAAATTCCTGTGGCAGGCTGGCTCTTCTCTGAGGAATTCCTACAGAAAACGGCTCGTGTGTCAGAGACCGTGGCATTTATTGCTGGTCTGGGAGGAACAATAGGAATTGTGGCTTCTGCCATAACCGGAACCATTCTGTCAACGCCAAGAGGCATCGTCGTCTCAAACCTGGTTTCAAACAAGGTAATGTTGTCTCTCTTCGCTCTTGTGTTCTGGGTTGATTTCCTCGCGATCCGACTGAAATATGGAGATGAGCGCATATGGAGCAATCGGGTTTTGCAATTCTTCTATCCGTTAACTGCCCTGATCGGTTTTTCCCTTGTGACAGTAGCTGGAAGCCTAGGCGGCACACTGGCTGGAAAGGAAAGCGTCATAGACTTTGTCTTCACATACTTGGGCATTCGCAAGAACGACTCATGGATACTGCCACCCATAACCGAGTTCTCAAGAATTGTAGTTAACAGCCCGCTTCAGTACTTGGGTGACGTGTCTTCTATGCTTCAGATAGTGGTCGCCCTGAACATCATCATCATAGCTCTAGTCTTGATCTACGTAGGCGTGAGTTCAAAATCTAAAGAATGAAAAAACGAGGAGCCGCAACTAAGTCAGAGTCTGCATTCACCAAGTGCGCCAATAGGGTCTCTCGTTAGCTCCGTTCTTGAGTGCGTCCAGAATTCTTTCTTCTCTCAAAATCGTCTCTTATTTTCTCAGCCAGTTTACTGTCTTCTATAACGAAGGCTCCACGATAACCGCAGTTTCTGCACTCCCATATCGACCAAAGCTGAGGCAAACCACTCGCCCAGAAAACATCCGTTGAGCCGCAACGAGGACAGAACTTCACCCTGCGTTCGACGCCCTTCACAGTCTCACCTCTTCCTGTATCTTCCTTGGGCTGAAAGGCGCCAAGAAAGCAGAGCGCAATAACGGTCCAAGCTTAGGCAAGAGTCCGACAGCGTCTGTTCCAAGTTTGCATACCACCGCGTGTTCAAGAGGACCCAACGCCTCGACTCTAATGACATCTCGAGTGTGCTTGGTTCTCTCGATCACCTCTTCAACCTCTCCGCGGTTCGCTCCCAAAACAATCAAGCGGTCAAGATTCGATTCGAGCCAATCGTGAAACAGAGAAACCTGGCCCTCAGAAAGATCGGCTTCCCATAACTCTTTTTCATTGTCCAGCTCGCGCAGCACCTTCACATACACAGGCATGAAATTGTACAGCCCAAACAGACCCGCCAGTGTATCAAGCGGCACGTTTTTTCCATCGGCAAGCTGCGCCTGCAGGCGACCCAATGGAATAAAAGCGCACTGTTCTTTAGGCGACAAAACTCCTACATCGACGCGGAGGGCGTCGGTTGATCTTGCGGAATCAATAATCATGCCGCGGAGAACAGAGAACTTCGCAATCCTCTCGGCGGAAACAGGTGCCAACCCGATTTCTCTGTCAATAAGCCGCAGCGCAACTGGTTCATCTTCGCCCGAAATCTCGATTTGGACCCAGCCACGAGTTGTTTTGCCTTGCGCCTTTATCTTCACTCTTAGGTCTTTGCACAGAGACGAAAGCATGGTTTCAAAGCTTTTACCCGAGAATGAACCGTACGCCTTCTCAAGCAAGGTGACGACTGTCACGGTGCTTCTCCGACCCCTGCTAAGATTTCTTGGTGCAGCTTCCTGATTCTCTCTATGGCTGGGTGCTTCTCGCCAAGACTCGCTGCATACCCCTTTATCGCCCTCTCAATGGGAACCGTTCTCAAGCCCTCAACCCGTTTGTCAGCGTAGCAGACAATCTTCTCCTCAAGAGTCCTGGGCAGGTAATCTCTCGCAGGCCAACCCAACTGTTTTGCCTCTTCCCTTGGGATTCCTCCCCCGGCGTGTCGCTCGATGATCTGTGCGACCTCTTCTAGTAAACCAAAAGAGCGGGCTATGTCAGCGCCCACTATGGCGTGGTCCACCGTGTGGGTCTTGGAGCGTCCAACATCGTGAAGAAGCGCGCTTACTTCAACAAGTTTGATGTCAACGTTAACGCCTTTCTTATGATAAGCCTTGGCAATTTTGATTGCAAAGTGCGAAACAGCTCTGCAGTGTTCGATGACTCGCCGTGAGCAGCCTGCTTTAATCAGAAGACTTAGTGCTTCAGCGCGGCTGGGCAGCTTGGGTTCACTCACTCAGCTCCTTCCTCAGCTGATCAACCTTTGTCTCCAACGTCTTAACGATGTGAGCGTTGTCGAAGTGCATCACCGGGTTGCCGCAGCTGGGGCAGCGAAAGACAGACTCCACAGCCTCCTCAAAGGGAACCCGCTGACACTTGGGAGAGCCGCACCAATAGAAGTCATGACCCTTCTCGTATTCGAGTCTTGTCTGAAGCTTCTCCAGCACGCGTCGCTTTTGATTTAGGATGAAACCTTCTAACTGGTCGGGTTGGAGGCGCCAGTGAAAGATGAACCAGCCCGTGTTCTCATCCCGTGACCTTCGCAAAGCCACCAGTGAATGGTCATAAAGCTTGTAGAGGATCTTGCGCACGAAGTTGAGGCGTATGCCCGTCTTGCTGGCGATTTCATCGTCTGTGATTTCGCTCGATCCTTTGAGCACGTTGATGACCTTGATCGCATCCTCGTTTCCGAAGACTTCAGCGACTTTGGTCAATGTTTTGTCGTCTACGAAACTCAACCGTCACGCCTCTCTTTCCGCAGGCCTCTAACATAAATAGTATATAAGTAGCCTTAAATCTGTTGTTCCCTCAGTCATTAGATTTTATGATTTTACCACTTTTTTGCCATGCTTCTGCGGAACAATCTTCAACTTTGCTCGGCTGAAATTCGCACTAAGCTCTTTCCCCTCATGAACTCTGTCGAGAAAGAGGGCTAAGCTTGAAACCTCTGAATGGGGTTGGTTTCCAACGGCAACGTTGAAGTCTGACACGTTTGGTAAAAAGAATTCTTTTGGCACCTTCTTGCTGCCCACGATGATTAGAATATCTTTTCCTGTGTTTCTGACTCTCGCCACGACGTTGCTTGTTTGAACGTTCTCTCCATAGGCGGTGAGATGGACGACCACTCCACCTTTGTTGCGCCATTCTTCAACCACTTGCTTCCACGGCTTTTCCATACCAAAGTTGAACTCTCCGCCCCATCGGGCGACGGTTTTTTCAACCGTGGACTTGACGCTTTCGTCTTTGACATCTGAAAGAATGAATGCTTGGGCGCCGAACGCTCGTGCCACGAGAGCGACGTGGGTTGTGACTCGCTGGTCGCGGAAGCGGTGTCCCCAGCGCAAAACAGTTATTTTAGGCTTTTTCGAATGTTCCGCCAAGTTCTATCACGCGTTCTCTTACCCTGTCTGCGAACCATGGAACTGATTCAAAGACGACATGAACGTTGTCTCCTTCGTATCTGAGACTGTCGACGTCTGCGCGGCTGAAAAGCCATGAAACAAAAGATGCGTGTTGACTCTGTATCGGAATCGAAAATGAGGCTCTGACGTAATCCTTCAGATAATCCATGATTTCTTTCTGCAACAATGGAATGTTTCTCTCTTGGAGAGCTGAGACTGGCACAGGGTTCGGCGTCAATCCCTTAAGATTGGACAACCTCAACTGGAGCTCCTGCTCTTTCAATAGGTCGATTTTGTTCAAGGCGGTTACAACGGGTATTCCCGATGCTCCGATGGTCTGGATTGTGTCGAGGCACACAGTGAGTTTGCGTTCTACGTCTTCCAAGGGTTCGCTCACGTCTACAACGAGCAAAATGAGGTCGGAGAAGATGGTTTCCTCGAGTGTAGAGTGAAAAGCTTCGATGAGTGTCAACGGCAAGCGGTCGATGAACCCAACGGTGTCAGTTAACAAAACCTTCCTGTTCGAGAGGTTTACGGCTCGGGTTGTAGTTGATAACGTCGTGAACAAGCCTTCGCCGACACGAACATTTTCTTCAGCTAATGCGTTGAAGAGTGAACTCTTGCCTGCGTTTGTGTATCCAGCCAGAGAGATGGTTGAAAAACCTAATTCTAATCTGCGTGTACGATGGAGATTCCGTTTCTTGTGTATGCCCCTTAATTTGGCTTGAATGTGGTGGATTTGGCGTCTGACTGCTTCGTAGTAGAGGTCCACTTGATAGGCGCCTAGACCCATGAATCCTGGCTGTTCACTCATCCTCGCAAGCTTGACTTTTTCCTTGGCACGTGGCAATTCATAGCGCAGTTTCGCGAGCTCAATCTGCAGCTTGGCTTCGGTGGTTGAAGCCCTTCTGGCGAAGATTTCCAAGATGAGTTGAAAACGGTCGATTGCTTCGACGCCTGTCTCCTTAGCTAAATTGTAGGCTTGAAGGGGCTTGAGTTCGTTGTCAAATATTATTCTTTCAGCCTCTGCAGTCTTCACCAGGTCTGCGAGTTCCTTTACTTTTCCCTTGCCGATTTGGTAGCTTGGGTCACGTTCTCTTATCTGTTCCATTCTGCCAACAACTTTGTACCCTGCAGATTGGGCTAGGCTCTGAAGCTCGTCAAGATTGGAGCGCTCATAATTCAGGCGCCTCTGTACCGATATTGCCTTCGTTTGCTGAAAATCCTCCGCCTATTTCTCCTTGTTTTTCTTGACTTGTGCGATGTCTGCCAGAGTGGGCGAGGCTGGGCGCGAAGCCAACGCCTTCGAGGGCACTTTGGGTTCAGATACGGGGACCAGCAGTTTTATGCGCAGGGCGTGCTGAAGCTTTTCCACCAGCAGGTTGTCGGGGGTCATCTTTCCGCTTTCAATCTTGCGCAGCACCGAGACCTTTTCGCTGATTTTCTTGCCCAGGTCCTCATGGCTTAACCCCATCTTCTCCCTCGCCTGCCTAACTTTGGCGCCAAAATCGTCTATGAGTTCAAGGTTTTCCGCATCTGACAGAGAAGGCTGTTTTCTCGGCGGGAGCACTGGTGAGGGCAGCCTTCTAGCTATTTTCTTCAGGCGCGGTTCAGATTTGGCTTCCCATGTAATAGAGCCTAGTTTAACGCAGTTGCCGCACACGAGCATCTTGGCTCCTTCAATCATGGCGCGGTATGATGGACCGATGATTCTTCGACCGCAGACTTCACAGCGCATTTTTGGTTTCTCCAAAATTGTTTTACACACACCCTTATCTTTATACTTTGTCAAGCCTTCGGAGAAAAACCCGTGAAAGCCAAGCGTGATGTTCTTGAAAAAATACGAAAAATCGCTGATTATCAGCTGGGCAAAGGCTCGGGCAGCGTGCTCTTTCCAGACAATGTTGATGTAGCTTTTTCAAGGAACACAGGCAGGATACGACACATTTACCTGAAGCGTAACTTGCTGGCAACCCTGCGTCCCTCGGATGGAATGTTCTCATTAACCGTTGCAGGAGCTAAACGACTGTTTAAAGGCTCAAGTTCACTGAGGCTTTGGGTAAGAGTCTCCAAGGATGCAGCGCCCTTCATCGCTCATGGAAAGAGCGTCTTTGCCAAGCACATCACAGCCGCTGCCCCTGATATTCGCCCCCTAGAAGAAGTCATAGTAGTAGGTGAAAACAAAGTGTTAGCGGTTGGAAAGGCAGTATTGAATGGAAAAGAAATGGTGGCTTTCAAACGCGGCGTGGCTGTGCGCGTGCGAAAGGGTGTGTCGGAAAAATAACCTCCATCGCTTTTCGAAACATGAGGACATTAGAAGAAGCTATAGGAAGGCTTTAATTGCCTCTCTGCCTCTCATTCCAACCTTGACGCCTTTGGCTTTAGCCTTTGAGGTTGCTGCCTTAATCTCTGCGTTGAGGGCGTCGTCGAAGCTTTTCACCCCACTCACCGTTGCAGCTGCTACACCCAGTTTTTCTGCAGCGTCGATGTTGACGAAGCCGCATCCCACGAAGCCTGTTCGACCAATTAATAAAATGAAGGGTGGAGAGTCAGGCAATTCCGCTCGCAGACCTAGGGCTGTGCCGTCTTCGATTTTTAATGGTGTTACCTCAATCATTTTGGGCATCTTCAGCATATTATCGTCTGCAGTTTTTAAATAAACATTGCGAACATAGACTGTAACGGGCGACGCGCAAATTGCTCACACGACTTAAGCAGAAGATTCAAACGCTGATGGCTTACGAAGCCCAGCTAGCCTACCAAATAGGGATAACGCCGAACCTGGCCAGCGCCTTGGGAATCTTGACTGCGATAGTCTCGGCTTTCCTCTACGGTGCTCCCTGGCTTTATCCCCAAGTTTATCCACAAAGCCTTGTCTTGGCGCCGATTTTTCTCTTAATTTCGGGTTTTTTCGACGCCTTGGACGGCGTTATTGCGAGGCTTTTTGGCCGGGCCACGGTGTTCGGTGGGTTCCTTGACTCTGTGCTTGATCGATATGCTGACGCACTTGTTTTGGCAGGGATTTTTCTGGGCGGGTTTGTCGACGTTTTTTGGGTTTTTTTGGCGTTGATTGGCTCTCTGCTCGTCAGCTACACTCGGGCACGGGCTGAGGTGGCTGGAGTGAAGATGGAGACCATCGGCTTGGCAGAGCGAGCTGAACGCATAATCATAATCGTCGTAGCAAGCTTTCTCACTCTGACATGGAGCGAGGCCCTTTGGTGGAGCGTCGTCCTGTTGGCGGTTCTCACAAACGCAACCGTTCTTCAGCGAGCAATCTATTTCAAGAGAGCGTTGAAGAAGAAAGAAGTCACGACGCCAGTTGTTTAGCCTATAGCCTACAGCTAATATGGGCGTCTCCAGCGCATCCGGCGCTCTTCTCTGGCGCGCACCTTAACTATGCCTCTGTGCACTGCGCACGAGACACAGTAGTATTTTGTCTCAACATGAGTCGGCAGGTATGCGCCTCTTTGTCGCAGCTCCCTCGCCAGGGTTGGTTCAACCAGCGTTACGGGTCGAGCTATCTTTTTGGCTTTGTCGGCTGGAACCAGGCCTCCGCAGGAGCTGCACTGCACTAGGTCGCTGCGTCCTTTGCCGCCCTTTGACCTTCCTCGGCTCTTCCTTTTGACTGGCACGTTAATATCCTCATGGCGTTTAATTATAGACCGAATTATTGACCGTGCTTATAGATGTTTCCACCATGAACCATCCCAAAGCGTTCGACCTAGTCACGATAGGACACTTCGCTATCGACACAATCACATCGCCTAGGATAGCCTCGGCAAAGACACGGCTAGGAGGACCGCCTACATATGTCTCTGTCGCTGCGGCTTGGTTAGGCTCGAGAGTATCGGTCATTTCGAAAGTGGGCGGCGACTTCCCAGGCGAATACCTTGAGTGGCTTCAACAGAACAAAGTTGACTTGTTGGGGCTTAAACGGGTTGCGAATGCAGAGACCACACGATTCGCGATAGAATACAAGGATTGGTCGCGGAAGCTGCGACTGAAGGCACGAGCCCCGTCTATTTTACCCTCAGATGTGCCTGATTCGTTGCGGGCTAAGGCTGTGCACGTGGCGCCGATAGCAAACGAAATCTCAGACGAGGTTGTTGCCCGACTGCGAAAGTCCGCGAAGTTGTTGTCTCTCGACCCTCAGGGTTTTGTGCGGAGTTTTGATGAAGAGGGGAATGTTAGGCTGAGGAGGTGGAGAAAGCCTGAAGTGCTGGCGCAAACCGACGTTTTCAAGTCTTCAGTCGAGGAGATTAGGGTGTTGACTGGGCGCAGAGGCTTGAAGCAAGCGATGAGAGACGTGAGCCGTTGTGGTCCTGGAATCGTGATTGTGACAAAGGGGTTGGATGGTTCTACGCTGTTTTTCGGCAACCGATTTTACAGTGTTCCAGCGTGTAGGTCAAGGTTTGTTCTGGACCCGACTGGCGCGGGAGACGCCTACATGGGCGGTTTCCTTGCGGAATACGTTGGGGGCAGGGATGTTTTGTGGTGTGCCTGTGTTGGGTCGGCGGCTGCGTCATTCGTCGTTGAAGGCGTCGGGCCTGAAAGGTTCGGTGAGAGGCATGAAGTTTATGAGCGAGCTCATGAGATATATGGAAAAGTTGTGAGTGTTAAGGGCTAGAAAGGTGAGGAGCGAGCCTCTGATGGGTCGTGTTGCGAAGGGTGTGAGGTGCAGTGTCACGGGCTGCGGCAACGACGCTATACGCTCGATAGCCACGGACAAGGTTTCGGCTGCAGGTCTAAAGGTCGGTGAAGTTAGGCGCGCTTACCTGTGTAAGGAGCATTATAAGGAGTTCAAGCGCCACACAAAGCAGGACCGCAAGCTGGAGAAGTGGAGACACGGCGCCAGAGAATAACTCTTAGAAGAAGCAGTTTGTGTGCGCGTTTGGTTTGAGGGCGTTTTCTATGTTGTTGAAAAAGCACTTTATGTGATGGACTGTGCTGTTGTTTTTTTCGAGAATTCTTGTGTGCTTGTTAGTGTTGACCAAGCCTTAAGTAACACTAACACGCTGCTCTACTGGGAACTAGATTCTCAAAGAAGAAGAGGACCAGCGCCTTTAGCCTTCTTCTACTCGATGTCCATTAGGATAGAGAATTGCATTTGTTCTGTTATGTGTTTTGATGTGTTTTTGGGGTTAGTTGTTGTTTCTGATTTTTGGCAAGCACGGTAAGAGGCACATCCAAGCGCAAGACTAATCAGAGCAAGGCAGCCTTCTCATATGGGTTAGAATGGTTAGGTGAACACCTGTTTGAGAATCCTTCAATTGCATTCCAGCTTCATCGAATACACTCCGATAAAGAAAGAGGTCGCCATGGCGGAGGAGGCTGAGAAAAAACCGCACAGAATAGAAGACGTCGTTGTGCTGTTCACCTGCGTTGAAGAAGGAGACAACGAAACAGCAGCCAAACAAGCAATAGACGAAGTAAAAGGCGCACTGCAGAAACTAAAAGCTAAAAAGATACTAATCTATCCGTACGCCCACTTAAGCAGCAACCTGGCAAAGCCCGCAACGGCGCTCAAGATTCTCCGAACCATGGAAAAACACGCCAAGGACACTGGCATCGAAACCCACCGCAGCCCCTTCGGCTGGAACAAACAGTTCACACTAGCCATCAAGGGACACCCCCTCGCGGAACAACTAAGAGAAATAACGCCCGCCAAGGAAAAAGAAGCGAAGGAGAGGGTCTCAGCAGCGGTCAGAGCCGACGAAGCCCTCAAGTCAACCTGGCACATCCTGCAACCAAACGGAGAAATGATACCAGTAGAAAAATTCGACTTCTCGAAACAACCCATGCTCCAAAAATTTGCACAGTACGAAATCGCCAAAGTGCGCGCAGTTCAGCAGGTTCCACCCCATGTTGCACTGATGAAAAGACTGGGAATCGCCGACTACGAGCCAGGAAGCGACCCAGGCAACTTCAGATGGCCTCCAAAGGGGCGACTCATGAAGGCTTTGCTTGAGCAGTATGTGACAAGGAAAGTCATCGAATACGGCGGCATGGAGGTTGAGACGCCCGTGATGTACGACCTCCAGCACCCAAGCCTCGCGGACTATATCGAGCGGTTCCCTGCGAGACAATACATCGTGAAGTCTGAAGACAGAGACCTCTTCCTACGATTCGCAGCCTGCTTCGGACAGTTCCTGCTAACACACGACGCACAGATAAGTTATAGGCAGCTGCCTGTGCGAATTTACGAGTTGACTCGTTACAGCTTCCGACGCGAAAAAAGCGGTGAACTCGCTGGCCTACGCAGGTTGAGAGCGTTCACAATGCCCGACTGTCACGCTCTCTGTGCTAATCTGGAACAGGCTAAGGAAGAATTCATGGTGAGATATGAACTGTGCAAGGACATAATGAACGACGGCTTGGAGTTAAGCGACCAAGACTACGAACTCGCAGTTCGATTCCCACGTGACTTCTACGAGAAAAACAAGGCGTTCATAAACTCGTTCGTCAAGAATTTCGGCAAGCCAGCGCTGATTGAGATGCTGCCCGAGCGCTCTTTCTATTGGACGCTCAAGTGGGAATTCAACTTTGTCGACAACCTAGACAAGGCTTCGGCGCTCTCAACAGACCAGATTGACATCGAAAACGCTGAGCGCTACGACATATCCTACACCGACGAGAAAGGCGCGAAAAAGCGACCACTCATACTGCACTGCAGTCCCAGCGGCGCCATCGAACGATGCGTCTTCGCACTGCTCGAGAAAGCCTACAGAGAATCCAAGTCGGGCGGGGTTCCAATGATGCCCCTGTGGCTTGCTTCGACACAAGTGAGGGTGATATCGCTGTCTG
>Ga0315314_1000179_pt1 | contig 82458 bp, 82 predicted proteins | sample TDP9_MG_FD_203631 | JGI IMG/M metagenome (GOLD analysis project Ga0315314, IMG submission 203631) | Freshwater sediment microbial communities from Lake Towuti, South Sulawesi, Indonesia - TDP9 | ecosystem: Environmental > Aquatic > Freshwater > Lake > Sediment | place: Indonesia: South Sulawesi...
GAAAGCTGCGTACTCAAAGGCGCGCAAGGCGGATTAGGAATCCTAGCAAAGCTTAACTTTAGGCTCCCCTAAATCCTGTTGACATGTCCACCAGTAACATCGAGGAATACCTTCAGACGCTATACACCTTGGAGGAGGAAGGAAAGCCAGCTACCACCACCGAGGTAGCGAAGCGTCTCGGATTTGCTCCACCAAGCGTAACAGAGATGCTGAAACGTCTAGCCAGACAGGGCTACATTCGCTATGAACCATACAAAGGCGCCACGCTCACAGATCAAGGTCGACGGATAGCGAGCAAGATCACAAGGAAACACAGAATCCTCGAAGTCCTCCTGCACGACATACTGAAGATTCGGAAGGACAGAGCCCATACACAAGCCTGCGGGATGGAGCATGTACTATCGGATGAGGCGGGGAACGGTCTCTGCAGAATGCTCCGGTTCCCAGACAAATGTCCAGATGGAAAGCCAATACCTATCTGCGATGAGAACGTGGAGCACTGCGACACCTGCGTACCAACAGGAGAGAATCCATTGCGAGAAAAGCAACTTTTGCCACTGTGCTCTCTTCGTCCGGGACAAAAAGCAATCGTTCGTTTCATTAGAGGCGGAAGGATGGCGGTGAAAAGGCTCTACGATCTCGGAGTGACCACAGGAATCCAGATCCAACTAAAGAATTGCGCACCTCTAGGAGGGCCGGTTGAAGTCACCGTCCGAGGCTCCAGCCTAGCCATAGGGCGAGGCCTCGCAGCAAAGATCTTCGTTGAGGAATGCTAGACCAGATGGCAGAGAAGACCATCAAAATCGCCCTTGCAGGCAACGCCAACGTCGGAAAGAGCGTCATATTTAACCACCTCACAGGCCTGCACCAGCACATAGGGAACTGGCCAGGAAAAACTGTAGAACGAGCGGAAGGAACTCTCAGGTTCGGAGACTACACAATAGACGTAATCGATCTGCCAGGAATCTACTCCCTCTCGACATATTCGCTCGAGGAACTGATCTCCAGAGAATACATAGCTTTGGAGAAGCCGGACGTCATTGTCAACGTCGTTGATGCGACGCTTCTCGAACGAAACCTATTCTTCACACTCCAACTGCTCGAACTGGAAGCACCTCTCGTTGTGGCACTCAACCAGATCGATGTTGCGACAAAGAAGGGCATGAAGATAGATCATGAACGGCTGAGGAAACTCCTCGGCGTCCCAGTTGTTCCATGTATTGCAACCAGAGGATCGGGGTTGGATGATCTTGTCAGGAAGGCGATTGAAGTTCACAAGAGGCGACATCCTCCTTCTCTTCACTATCCTAGGTTTGGCTTAGAGATAGAAGAAAGGATTAGCGAACTCGCCGCAGCTGTCGAGCATGTCGATACGGGTTATCCTTCACGTTGGATCGCCATCAAGCTGCTGGAGCGCGACCCAGAGGTCGAGAAGCTTGTCTACAGTCGAAAGCCAGCCATAGCTGAGAAAGTCAATGCCTTAGCGAGAGAGATAGAGAGGATACACTCAGAACCTTCATACGCGGTCATTGCTTCTGAGCGCTACAATGTGGCCAACCAGATCGCGCGACAGAGCCTAACCGTAGTTTCTCCGGAGAAGCCCAGTTGGGATGAGAGGTTGGCATCGCTAACCGTTCATAGAATCTGGGGATACCCGATCATGGCTTTGGTGATGGCTTCCGTCTTCTACGGAATCTTCAGCTTTGGCGATTATGCTTCGGGCCTCCTGTCGAACATGTTCGGGCAGGCTAGGATGTTATTCTTCAGCGCCTTCGGGACCAGCCTCGTCACCGAATTCGCTTGGGACGGACTGATAGAAGGGATAATAGCGGGCGCGACGATAGCCCTCCCCTACATAATCCCCTTCTACATTGCTCTATCAATTCTCGAAAACAGCGGCTACCTACCCCGAGTCGCCTTTCTGATGGACTCCGCCATGCACAGAATCGGCCTACACGGCAAGGCATTCATACCGCTGATGTTAGGCTACGGATGCTGCGTTCCAGGATGCATGGCATGCAGGATCATGGAAACTGAAAGGGAGCGCTTCTTGGCCTCATTTCTCACGACGCTCGTGCCCTGCGCCGCAAGGACAGTCGTGATCCTAGGTCTAGTTGGAGCCTACGTCGGAATAGAATGGGCCCTATTTCTCTACGCCTTTGATATCATGCTAATACTCATTCTTGGACGACTTGCCTTCAAAGTACTCCCCGGCGAACCAGTTGGCCTGATAATGGAAATGCCCTCGTACAAGCTGCCTTCTCTCGAGGTGACGGCGAAGCAGACTTGGTTCAGACTGGAAGAGTTCGTATGGGTGGCCTTTCCACTTATGGTGGTTGGAAACCTCGTTCTTAAGACGCTACGATTCTTGAACGTTCTGCCAATACTTGACCAGGCGTTCAGCTTCATTACGGTGTCTTGGCTTGGATTGCCTGCGGTCACAGTGACGCCATTGATCTTTGGAGTTTTTCGAAAGGAGTTGACCCTTGTCATGTTGGCAGCACTGGTCGGCACCTCAAACTTCGCTACAGTTCTGACCGGGACGCAGATGATCGTCTTTGCAGCGGTCATAATGCTATATGTGCCCTGCATTGCCACAATTGCGGTCCTGATCAAGCAGTTTGGGTACAAGAGAGCCTTGGTGATAACATTCTTCGAAATAGGTTTCGCGATCTTGGTCGGAGGATTGATGTTTAGGGCATTGAAGCTTCTTCCCGTGCTCTAACCGTCAAAGCGACGCCTGAGACCTAAACACAAGAACAGTTGACCGCGCCCTGCAAGTTTTGCATGTGATGGTCGGAGACCAGCTTCACCTTTGTATTGCGACTCCTCTCCCCTCGATTATGGCCCTCGCCAATTTCTCTCTTGCAGATTCAACTAGCCTCCAGACCGTGTTCCTTGAGACTCTCATCCTTGTACCAGCTTCTTCGAAAGATAGCTTCTCCAAGTCGATCAGTCTCAAGGCTTCGATCTCGGCTAGCTCCAAATAGATTGGATTGGTTTCTCGCTTCGGGACTGGTTCGAGTCTTTCCGTCATAGGCAACTCAGCTACCGCTATGGGTTTCGGCGGTCTTCCAACCATACCGTGCCTGAACCTTCTGCGCCAACGCCATCGAGGCATACTTTATGGGATATATCACAAAACTTATATGTGTTGCTATGGTATTATGTGACAGATCACAAAACAGAGGTGAACGCTATGAGAAGAGGTTTGGGGTATGGGCCTCGAGGATGGTGGTGTCCACAGCATCCATGGCCGCCACCATGGGCACGATGGCATCGATACTCAGCTCCGTACTATCCTTACCTGGCTGATCCAAGCGACGAGCTGAAGCAGCTAGAGAACCTGAAGAGAGATCTTGAGAACGATCTAGCGGATATCACCAGAAGGCTTGAAGAACTTAGGAAAGCAATCCAGCAAGAAAAGTGAGGATCACATGCCGTCCAAATCCACAAGAGTAGCGACTGCAACGATTGGTGACCAAGGACTCGAAGATAGAGTTTCAAATCATTTTGGACACTCCAAAACCTTCACGATCGTCGAGGTAAGCAATGGCAATATCAAGAACGTGAAAGTGATGCGAAACCCTGCAGCATCATTGAGCTACGGAAGAGGTCGAGTCCTGACTCAGCAATTAGTGAACATGGGTGTGGACATCGTGATCTCGGGAAAAATAGGTCCAGGAGCCTCAACGATTCTAGACGAGCTAGGTCTGAAGAAGGTAATAGCCAAGCCCGGAGAACAAGTAATAGATGTCTTACGAAAGAACTCGCTCGCAAGATAGAAAGAAGACCTTCAATCGTACTTTCAAGTCTCACACTCTGGACTGCCTTGGGAGGCCTCCTCTCGCCTTTTTCCGCTTTTGTTCTTAAGCATATGAGCCTTGACGTTTCGGCATTCTGGAACGCAGCGACGCGATCCTCTTCTGCCTTTTGCCAGAGCCCACTGAAATAAGGGGGCTTATGGACTGATAGTTGACGTAGATGGCTGGCACCCATATATGGGCTGACACATAAATACCAAACGCCTACCCAGAATGCAAAGGGATGGGCAAATGAAGTATCACAGACAGACGAGGATTCTGCAGCTGACTTTGACGGCGGTTTTTGCAGGCCTGGTCGCAGCTACAACCATGATGATCCGACTACCCATTCCGGCAACGACGGGTTACTTCAACATAGGAGATGCCATGATCTTCATGGCAGCGCTGCTATTCGGACCAGTCGTCGGAGGATTGGCGGGAGGAGTAGGCTCAGCAATATCTGACATGATTGGCTATCCTCTCTTCGTGCCCTATACTCTTGTGATAAAAGGGATAGAAGGATGGCTTGTCGGAAAGATCTCTAAGAGAACTCTCAAATCAGACTACATCGCCTGCCTTCTTGGAGGAGCGGAAATGGTGCTTGGATATTTCGTGGTTGAGGTTTTCGTATTCGGCCTCGGAGCTGCGCTTGAAGAATTGCCTTTCAACATGTTTCAAGTTGTGGCCGGACTTGCGATAGGACCAGCAACGGCATTGCTACTTAGAAGAAGGATGCCTTCAGTTCTATCTCAGGCCTGACCGTTTTCGCCGAAGAGCCGCCCATAGATCATCTGTGCGAGGCAACGGCAGATCCTTCTCTCTACCGTCTCTGCTCACTAGGATTCGCTTCGCTCGATCCGGAAGAACCTCTCCGATGACAGCTGCATCAACGTTCTCTCTTCTCAAATGTGAGACTACTCGCTCGGAGCCTCTTCTATCCACAACCACTAGAAGAGATCCCGAACTCACCAACTTCAGCGGATCGATCCTGAAGAACCTGCATATCTCAGCAGTCTCAGGAGCAACTTCGATCAGTTCTTCGTAGACGCGGAAACCGGTTCCAGATGCGTTTGCCAGTTCATTCAAACCTCCGGCCACGCCCCCTTCAGTCGGGTCATGCATCGCCTGAACAAACCCGCTATTGAAAGCAGTCATGGCATCCTTCACAACGCTGGTCATCTCAAAGAACCGGCTTGCCTTCTCAACGAAACGCACTCCAAACGCTCGTCTCAATGGATCGGCTCGATCCGACGCCAGAATCGCTGTGCCCTCAACACCAGCCCCCTTGGTCAGGATGATCTTTCCTCTCGGCTTGGCACCGCTGCAGCTCACGTATCCACGTTTTCCGACCAACCCAGCAGCGAACCCGATGATCAATGGATGATCAAGGCCGGGGGTTACCTCCGTGTGACCTCCAACTATCGCCACTCCGATCTTCTTGGCTGCTTCATCCATCTGCCTGCAGATCGCACGTAGAACCCTTCCTGCAGATCCTTCGGGAAGCATTATACAAGAAAGAAACCAAGTCGGCCTCACCCCTCTGGTTGCCACATCATTTGTTGCCACACGAACGGATAGATGCCCAATCCTCTTCAGAGCCCCACTAATCGGATCACATGAAACTGCCAGCAGCTGCCTTCCCGCCTTGATGATGGCGGCATCTTCACCGTGAGAAGCACCTAGGATCACGTCCGCTCTCTTTGCTCCTAGGTACTTGTAGACAATCTCTACGAGAGCCTTTGGAGGAACCTTACCGAGCGGAAATCTCATAATCTCGTCACGCAGGCTGGATAGGTGTCTTATGAATGTTTGAATCTATCCCTCAAGCCCCCGGTGAAGCAGTGACATGAGTCCATTCAAAGGAAGCGTCAAAGAGAACATCGAGATCCGGTTTCTTCTCACACCAAATGCTGCGCAGAAGTTACTGACAGCATGGATGAAGGAGAAATGGAAGCTTGAGCCTTACTCCTTTGCTGACCACTACTTCGCTAGAGGTAGATCGCGTGCGAAGATCCGAAAATGGAGATCACCCCACGTGCCAAAGGTAGAGATCATATTCTACAAGCGAAGGTTCGGAGTGAAAACAGAGAGGAGCAAAGCTGCCACCAGCTTGGAAGCCGCGTCAAAGAAGCTGAAGTCGTTAGGATTCAAGCCATACCTGAGAATCGTCAAGGAAAGGGCATGGCTCGTCAGCAAGAAGGGAATGCCAACCTACGCGCTCGAGCTCGTCCCAGGCCTTGGCTGGACTGGTGAGATCGAAGTGGCTCTGAAGAATAGGAAGAAGATCCCAAGTCTCGTAGAAGATCTGAGGCACACGGGTGCAATCAGGGTTACAAGGAAGTCGATGCTCCAACTGATGGAGGAGAAGCTCGAAGCAAAGCGAGCCTCCGTTGGCTAATGCGTCTGCGATACATCCATATTTCTCTCGAGGCCTTGTAGTGACCTGATCGGCCACGAAGGCTCTGAAAACGAAAGGTTCTATCTGCTTGCGTCTCTGCTCTTCTGCTCCTGAGGATCGTAATCCAAAGAATGAGTCCAACCAAGGTAATAGCCAAGGCCACAAGAAACGTCTCCTTCGAAGACAGAATCAGGGCTTCCGTCTCAGGCGAGCCCAGCGCCAAGTGCGCATTCTTAAGGTGATCTGCCAGATAGCCTCCTAGGAGAAAAGGAGGCAAGCCGAATCCGAACAAGAATCTGACGGCGTTGAAGTATCCAAGGAACTTACCTCTATCATCGGCGGGTGCGAATTCCCCAGCCATTGGAAATGCTGTGGTCTCCGATAACGGCCAAGACATGCCCACCAGAGCCGAAACAAGAATGAAGTGAATAGGCGATTCCGAATAGAACAATGCGGCTGGAGATGCCGTGTTCACAGCCAATGCAGCCAAATACAGCTTCTTCTTGTCGAATCTGTCTGAAACATAGCCCACCGGAATCCCTAGGATCAGATTTGATATGTTGCCCATCGCGGAAACTGTTCCGATCAAGGTTCCAGAGAACCCCAACCCGCTACCCATGTAGATCATCATCAACTGCCTCAGACCGTTTAGCCCGAACAAGCTGAGAGAGTTGGTCAATATGAGCATCCTAAGCATCGGTAGGTTGCTTGTGCCTACTCTTGATTCAGGTTCCACGGACGGCATGACGATCTTCCTGCGCTCATCTATCCAAACCCATACCAACGCTGCACTCACGAACATCATCGCAGCCGAGACAGCAAAATTGACTGTGAAGCCAATCGCATCATACATAATGCCGGCGAGGAAGACTCCTAGGGCCATTCCTCCGACGCCTATCGAGTTCAGGTAACCCATGACCCTGCCACGCTCTGAAGGCTTCGCCATGTCAATGATGAGTGCTGACCAAGCGACGTTGCTCATTGACCAGAACCCTTCCAGAATCGTCAGCCCGATTATCAGGTACCATACCTCGGTCAGCCTCATCATAAGAAGATAGGCGATTCCGGCAATAGTCTCTCCTAGGACGATGAACAGCTTTCTCTTTCCAGTCCTGTCCGAAAGTCTCCCCCAATACGGCTGAGTGATCGAGCTGGCAACCATTGGGAGAGCGCTCAAAAGCCCGACCTGAACAAGGTTCGCACCCAACTGCTGATACGCGTAGACTGCAAGGAACGGGTAGAATACTCCCCGCCTGTTCATGGCTAGGAACTGAAACGTTCCAAGCCCAGTCAGCTCCCTTGCTCTCGTCTACGGTACACCCTGTTCCCGCAGAGAGCAGCTCCAGCCAAGAAAAGCCTTGCTGCAGGCACAGGGCGGCTGAAGACGAACAATCTAGCCAGGAACTTCTCAGGCACGTAACGCGTATCAGTCGGAAGCTGACTTCCTACATCGGAACCTCAATGAAGAGCCGTTCAAGAAGTTCCTTGTATCTATTCCGTATTGTTACCTCAGTGACGTTCGCTATCTCCGCTATCTCTCTCTGAGTTCTCCTCTCGTTGGTCAGCACTGTCGCGATGTAAGTTGCAGCGGCAGCTATTCCAGTCGGACCACGCCCGCTCGTCAACTTCATGCCTTTCGCAATATCTAAGATCTTGAGGGCGATAGCCTCAGCCTTCCCGCTTATTGTGAGCTTGTTGCTGAAGCGCGCCGCGTAGTGCATCGAAGTTGACGGTGGAACAAAGGTCTCCAGCTCGCGGACCATGAACCTGTAGCTTCTTCCAATATCCTTCTTGTTCAGGTTAGATGAGGAAGCAATCTCGTCAAGTGTTCTTGCCACGCCGCATTGCCTACAGGACATGTAGATCGCGGCTGCAGTCACGTTGTGAATCGATCGACCTCGAATCAACTTCTTCTTGATTGCTTTCCTGTAGATGACCGAGGCCGTCTCAAGAATATTCTTCGGAAGGTTCAGACCCGAAGACAGTTTGCTTAGCTCGGAAAGCGCAACAGCCAAGTTCCTCTCAGTCGCATCCGAGACCCGCACACGCCTCTGCCATTTCCTAAGCTTGTAGAGGTCCAGCCTCTGAGCCGGAGTGAGACTCTTTCCACCTCCGCGCTTGTCCCGCCAATCGATAACTGTCGACAGACCCTTGTCATGAATAGTGAAAGTTAACGGTGCCCCGACCCGCGCCCTCTTCGCTTTCTGCTCGTCGTCAAACGCTCTCCACTCCGGCCTCGAATCTGCAAGCTTCTCGGCGATGACACATCCGCAAGCCACGCACACGATCTCAGCGGCGTCGTAGTCCCTCATCAGTTTTGAGCCGCCACATTCCGGACAAACTCGGACCCTAGGCTGAACTGTAGAAGTCTCCGTACTCGTTTCCGGATCATCCGGCAAAATACTTCACCATATCTCCTAACTGGCGACGTAAACAATTCTTCCAACAAGATGATCCGGATCAGGAATCACGGGCCTTATCGTAACATAAGGAGAGGCGACTGGCCCAAAGATGTCTTGTACAATCCCTACCTCTCTCAACTTGCTGTCCAAAACCTTGGAGCCAACATCAATCGACGGCTCCGACGCCAACTTCACAATGAGGCTACGGCTTTTTGAGAGGTGCAAAATCTTGCCGAGCCTCTTCAAGCTCGCAACTTCACTCCTAAATGAAGTCGCACAATCCGAAGGGGCCCTCTTAAACTTTGCGAGACATTGCAGATCATTCATAAGATCTTAACATCATGAGGCTGCACTACTCTAGGGAAATCGAGTAAGATTCCTTCATGGACTATCCATCGTGACTTGCACTAAGAGCGAAAACTATGGATGTGTGATGTCTGTCGACTGGAAATCTTATAGCGGTTAGACAACGCATCTTGTCTGACCAAGGGATGTGAAGCGCGAAATGCTTTCGGACATGGATCAAGAGATGAAGACGCGCGGTCTAGGCGCCATCATTGTCACTGGCGACTCAACTTTTGGAAATCCAGAACTCTACTACGTTATCGGAGCAGGAATTCCTAGAGGAGGAATCTACCTTAAGGCGAAACCCCATGACCCCGTTTTGGTTGTCAGCAACATTGATGTTGGAAGCGCAAGAAAGGGCAGGGTCGACAAGATCGAGACATACTCGGAATATGGTTATGAGAAGATCCTCAAACAATATGGAAGGAATAGAGCTCAAACAATTCTGTACGAAAAAATCCTAAGGAAACACAAGGCAAAAGGAAAGATCGGTTTCTATGGAAAGGTCGAAGTCAGCAGCTTCATCTCGCTGATAGAGTCTCTTCGGAAGAAGGGACTCAGGATAGTCGGAGAGAAGCGCCCAACACTACTTGACGCTCTTCGAGAAACAAAGGACACAATCGAAGTTGAAAGGATAAGCAAGGTAGGATCGAGAACAGAGAAAGTAGTCGAGAAGACGCTGGAGATTCTGAGAAACAGTTCAACCGATGGCAGTAATGTGGTCTGTCAAGGCGAACCGCTGACGGTTGGCAAAGTCAAGAAGCACATCCGGAACTTCCTCGCAGAGGAGAACCTAGCAAACATAGAAGACACGATCTTCGCAGCTGGACCGGGCTCCTCAGATCCTCACTACAGAGGAGATGAATCCGACCCGATTCGAGCAGGAGAACCGATCGTCTTCGACATCTTTCCACAAGAACCAGGAGGCTACTGCTTTGACACGACGAGAACATACGTTGTGGGAAAGCCGTCGCAGGAAGTGAGGTCTATGTATGAAGCTGTACTTGAGGCACAGCTGATGGCGCTCGACAATCTGCGGGCAGGAGTAAACGCTAGGCACGTGACAGAACAGGTCTGCGACGTATTTGAGAAGCGAGGCTACAAGACGCAACGAGACCTAGCCAAAGGAGATGAGACCGCCAGGACTACGGGGTTCATACACTCGTTGGGACACGGGGTCGGATTGACGATAGGGGAAAGACCCAACCTCTCAGTCCTAATCGACGAAACATTGAAGGAAGGCCATGTCACGTCAGTAGAGCCCGGACTCTACAAGCCAGGCCTCGGCGGAGTCAGAATCGAGGACATCGTCGTCATAAGAAAAGCTGGAGTAGAAAATCTCTCAAGACTAGACAAGACCTTTGAACTATAGAACCCCCGCCGTAATACACTCGAATCACCTGAGTGCAGTAACAGGAAACGCAGGCTCGCATCTGACACCATGGTCTCGACACAAGGAGCGTATTCTTTCTGAGACCGTCTTCCAGTATCCTGATTTCTCAGCGAGCAATGAGGGCATAATGTCCAAGGCTTGAGGGGCTTCCTTCGCTAGGAAAGGAGTCAAGTTTTCGAGGACCCACGGCCTGAGGTTCAGCTTGTCGAACAGCAGCCGGCTGTCCGTGGCTTTGGCAATGCGGATGATCCGTTCGAGATTCTCCTGTTGATCATTCACATGCGGGATGACTGGTCCCAGGAATACCCATGTCTCAACCTTCTTCTCCGAGTAGTTCTCAAGGACTTGCTGTCTCTCTTGAGGGGGAGACGCTCTAGGCTCAAGCTTTCTAGCAAGGTCGGGATCCATCGTCGTTATGGTAACTCCGACCTCGAACTTGGGCCCCATAATCAGGTCAGAATCTCTCAGGACAAGCGATGATTTCGTTTGTATGGACACCCTGAAATCATGCTTCGCAAGGACCTCTAGGCAGTTTCGGGTCAGCCCAAGCTTGGATTCGAAGGGCTGGTAGGGGTCTGTGACAGTGCTCAGGCCGATCGTACCAGCTCTCCTCTCTCGAAGCTCCTTCGCCAATATCTCTGCGACATTGGTCTTGGCTTTGACAAAGGTTCCCCAGCTGCGAGCTATCTTCTCGTTGCGGAAGACAGACCCAGAGTAGCAGTACAAGCAGCCATGTTCGCAACCAAAGTATGGGTTCAAGGAGTACGCTAAACCCGGTAACCTACTTGTCGAGAGCGCGGTTCTACAACGGATGGTCCCGTACTCCATAGCACTTTCCTCACGTCTGCGGGTAGTCTGTTATTCTTCGCTGAAAGAGCGCATGCTTCAGAAGCGTACTTCCCTCGATCCACCTCTTGAGAGGAATCGTTAACTGTGACATGGCATATTGAAGGGCATCCTGGAAGTTGTCGAACCTTTTCGCAGGCATCCTTAAAGCAGATCTGACGCTCTCCCTAACATTCCAAACACCTACAGGAACAATATAGCCCGGGTGTATCTCTCTCAGAACCAAAGCCGAGGCCTGCCTCCGCTCACTCCTCAAAGCTTCTGATACTGCAAGCCTGCAAGAGTAGTAGCAGCCTCCGACACTTGCATAGGTTCTCCTACCCCAGTAGTCTTCAGAGTCACCCATGAGGACTGCGGAACCTGACTGCTCGCTAGGATTCCATGCAGTCCCAGGAAACCATGCCTCTATCCACTCAAACTTCCAAGTCTCAGGCATCAGCAGGACGACAAAGATATTGTCCAAGTTCATGAATGTGTGGACTCTGTATTCGTCAATCGTATCGTACTGCTTGATTTCATCGACAAACCTCAGGGATAGGGTGCTGTCCACGGCCGTTATGCTCCACCGAGTTGGAACCAACCGCCGCCTCGCTCCAACTCCAAACATGCCTACGCTGAATGCTCGTTGAATCTGAGAGACCAAGACCCCATCCTCGTACAGTTCCAAGACCGCTTCTTGCGCTTTCAAATGCCTATCATAGTACGCATCTTCGATCCTCCTGTCCACGCTCACGTTAGATGTTTTGAAGGACCGCAATAGCGCCGACGGTCCGAAGGGTTGAGTCTCCTCGCTCAATGTGAGAATCTTTCGCGGCTTTCGCGCAAAAGATGCTTCCGAATCCGTTGGGCATGTTCCCATTGCCAATTCCTGCAAGGTATCAAGGAGCCCCCCTCCTTGCGCCGCGTCGTGGATGTCGCATCGCGACTTACCTCTTACGAGCGAGAACCTGTAGTCGATTATATCTTGGACCGACTTGCCGACCCATCGCTCGGGAACGTCCAGAATCTCAGTGTCTCCATGATAGGGCGGTATCATCGGTCCGACATAGACCTTAGGATAACCGATCCGACCGACAAAGACCGCGGGAGGACTCGATCCGTCGATATATTCCGAATCTATCGTCTCGCCGAGACGAGCCAAAGCCTGCGCCTTTGCGATCATAGGGCAGCTTATCTTTCCACACAGCATCCGTCCTCCCTTACAGTGCAAGCAGAGTGAAGCCGAAGGCGCCCGAGAGATCTCTATGCCATCAAGTGCGGGCATCCCACCTATTGCATTGGATGGAATAACGTCTGTAAGCCAGCGGATCTCTCGGACAGCCACGCGGCTCTCATCCTCTCTGGGGACGAATCTCACCAAACAGCTTATTCATCGACGAAGAAAAAGTATAGAGATAGCAGAAAGTGATGAAGGCGCCTGTTGGTCGGATGACTATAGAACTCGTGAGCTGTTCCACATCAGATCGAGGAACTCTCCAAAGTGGGCTGCTATGAACCGGTTTTCAACCCAACCACAAGCAGAGTAGTCAAGCAGACCGATCAATGCCTCGTTCTCATCCACTAGCAGATCAATTGCCAGCACAGGCCTTCGAAGCCTAGCCTTCCTTATCGACGATCGTGCCTCTCTGCTGTCGGTCATCAGCCGCACCTCAACCTTTCGTCTTTCCAAGTCCTGAAGCCTACGAAGAACGCTACTATTCAGCGCTGAATTCCATGGCAGTACAATCGTTACAGCCTTCTCAGCTCGGTCAAGCATCTCGAACATTTTTCTCAGAACTCTGTCTCTCCCCATCACGGTGTAGATTATCTCTGCTCTCGGGGCCCTTAATGAAACGTCCTTGTAGATCTTGTCCAACTGCTCGAAAGTTTCCTTCAAACCGGCAATGGTTTCCATTCCAATGACTGCGGGAGCTCTTGGGGTGTATATTGTTGGCCTAGACGCCGCCGCTTCAGCCCAGCCCTTAGACACTAACGTTTTCAAGGCATCATAGGCGCTTGGATACGGGATCTTCGCGCGCTGAGCCACGTCTCTAGGATTGGATGGGCCGAGTTCAGCGAGGGATACGTAGGCTCGGGCTTCATACTCAGTGAGCCCAAGCCTTCTCAGTGGATCCACGAGCCTCTCCAATGCCACGTCTCCGTTCCTATCCTTTCGATAAACTTATATTAATTAGTAGCGATCACTACTAAAGATGACGAGTCGATGGAAAAGCAAGACCTCCTAGTCGTAGGCGCAGGAACCGCGGGCACCACCGCAGCAGCAGAGGCAGCGAAGAAAGGACTTCGGGTCTGCATAGTCGACATGAAACCCAGCGAACTCATCGGACAAAAGGTCTGCGGCGACGCCATAGGAAAGCACCACTTCGACAGATTGAACATGCAATATCCTTCAGGCGACGAATTCGAGAGGGATATGAAGGGAATGAGGATCTTCTCTCCGGACCGAGAGACTGCATTCGGAATTCAAGGTGAAGGTGTGACAGGATTCGTGATCAATAGATACAGGTTTGGACAGAGACTTCTGAAGCAAGCCCTCGACTCGGGGGCAACCCTACTCGATCAGACAAGAGCTATAGCTCCCCTGCTTCGAAACGGATGTGTCACGGGCATTGAATCGGAGCAGACTGACCCCAAGGGCAGAGTTGAGATCCCTGCTTCCATCACTATCGACGCCAGCGGACATTCAGGAGCAATAAGAAGTAGGCTGCCGCAAGACTTCGGATTTGAATCGACCATCAGCAATAGCGATCTGATTGTACTCTACAGAGAGATCCGCACAGAAGTATCATGGGGTTCTGACCTTGGCGAGATCTATCTCACTCAGGAGTTGGCGCCAGGTGGCTACCACTGGATCTTTGACAAAGGCAACGGAAAAGTCAATGTGGGCTTAGGAGTACAGATGACGGGAAGGCACCCAAATCCAAAGGAACAGCTGTATAGGCATGTTCTCTCGCAGACTCCTTTCAAGGAGTCAAAGCTGGAGCAGGGCGGAGGAGGGATAGTTCCTACACGCAGGCCAATGGACTCTCTCGTCTCCGACGGCGTGATGCTAGTGGGAGATACCGCATGTTTGGTGAATCCGATTCACGGAGGGGGAATCGGACCATCGATGCTAAGCGGAAAACTTGCAGCTGAAACAGCCGTCGAAGCTTTGGAGAAACAAGACGTGCGAAGAGAGGCACTTTGGCAATACAATGTCAAGTACATGCAAAGCTACGGAGTGAAACAGGCCAGCCTCGACATCTTTCGTCGTTTGCTTCAGAGTACGTCCGACGACGAGTTGAACTTCGGAATGAAGAACAGACTTGTCAAGGAGGAGGATGTATTAAGGGCGAGCCTAGCAGGTGACCTTCGACTGAGCGCCAGAGACAAAGCTGAAAGAGCGCTGAGAGGCGCGGGAAAACTCGGACTTCTACTAAGGCTTGAGAAGACCGCAGATAAGATGCGAGAAATAAAAGCTCTGTATCAAGAATATCCTTCTTCAGAACAATTTGAACATTGGAAACGCAAGGTCAATTCTGTCTATGAGTCATTGGCAGACTAAGAACGAAAACACACAAGTCGTCGACCTGCCCAGTAGCACGCCGGCTTCCTGTCCATCCAAGCTACGGCTCAGAATTCGAATAGATGCGAGAGAATGAATTTGAGGACAACGTAAATCTCGTGGAATCCTGCCTTGCTTGCCCCCTTCTTCCTGTTCACGAAGTTTATGGGCACCTCAGAAACTCTCAGCCTGTGTTTCTTCGCAACATAGATCGTCTCGATCTCGAAAGCACCCATACTTCTATTCTCCTTCGTCTCTTCAACCACCAGTCTCGCAGCATCTCGGCTGTAGATCTTGAACCCAGCCGTCGGATCCCTCGCAGGCAACCCAAGAAGTGTGCTTGCCAAGAAACACGCCGTTCTGCTCGCGATCCTACGTGTCAATTTCCATCCCTTCGTTCCCCCTCCCGGAGCGTACCTTGAACCTATCACGATGTCGGCATCCTCGTTAAACATAGACGGAACGTATGAGGGGTCGTGGCTTAGATCCGCGTCCATCTGCAGGAAACGCTTCGCATCTTTATCCTTCAGTGCTTCCCTCAGACCATCACGGATGGCGCTGCCAAATCCAAGTTTGCTTCCCCGCTGAAGCACAAATATGTTCCCATACGTTGAGTTCAATGATCGAAGAATCGCCTCTGTTCCGTCAGCACTCCCATCATCCACGATCAAAATGCGAGAAACCTGTTCCTTCATAGACTCAAGTCGTTCGACAAGCGCCTTGATGCTATCTGCCTCGTTGTATGTTGGGATGACTGCGACGGACATCTTGCTGCACCTCTATTGCCAGACGCATACTAGCCGATTGACTTTGATAAGTCTGATCCAAATTCAACGTACCACGCCCTGCTCATCAAGAGCAGCAACAGTTAAGCCCAATTGTCGACAAGACATGTTTGTGAGCCGGTGACATATGAAAATAACAGTCGGCGTAGCGACGCGTAACCCTCTCAAGGCAAGCGCAACGAAGATAGCTTTCGAAAACTTCTTCGATGAAGTAGAGGTCCACTCATTCAAATCTAGCTCAATGCTGCAAAAGCAACCTGCAGACGAAGAAATCACGAGAGGCGCGATATTGAGGGCAGAAGAGGCTATCGAGCTTGGCTATGACTATGGAGTTGGAATAGAGGGAGGACTCCTCCATCTTGGAGGGAGAGCATACTTCACCGGATTCTCTGCAGTAATCTCGAAAGGGGGAGAGATGCATGGAGCCTGGGGCCTCGCATGGGAGTGCCCGCCAAGCCTACTTGAAAGAGTGGAGCGTGGAGAGGAGCTTGGAACCATAATGGATCAGATACTGGGAAGAAGCGGAGTCAAGACACATGAAGGCGCTATAGGAGTCCTCTCAAAGAACAAGATAGATAGACTACGAATCACTACCGACTCAATCATTGCAGCGCTGATACCCTTTGGCAACAGAGAATTCTACTCTCAAGACCAGGGTAAGTGACTTCAACATCTTCTCTGATGGCGAAGAGACTAGAAAGGCTTAACAAATTCAATAAGAATATGATCCATGTCCAACCTTGGAACTCAAAATAGTCAAGATCGAAGCACCAAAAGATGCACAACTGATCCTTGGAACTTCTCACTTCATCAAAACCGTTGAGGATCTCTATGAGGCGGTTGCAGGCGCCGTTCCTAATGCTAAGTTTGGAATAGGCTTCTGCGAGAGCTCTGGCCCTTGCTTAGTGAGGGCAGAGGGAAACGACGCAGAACTGAAGGAGCACGCCAAGAAGAATGCTCTCGCCGTAGCTGCAGGCCATAGCTTCATCATACTCCTCAGAAACGCTTATCCTATCAACGTTCTAAACGCCATAAAGATGGTCCCGGAAGTCTGCAGCATACATTGCGCCACAGCAAACCCAGTTGAAGTTATCCTCGCTGAGACTGAACAGGGAAGAGGCATACTCGGAGTAGTAGACGGGCTGAGATCAAAGGGCATCGAAACAGAGAAGGATGTCGAAGAAAGGAAGACCTTTCTCAGAAAAATCGGCTACAAGCTCTGAGTGAAATGCTCTAACTTACCGCGCAGACTATCGTCTAAACTGCTTCATCCAATGCGAGACCGAAGAAAGCTTGCTCAACTGTTCGCCATAGATTGAAGTCAATGCGTCAATCGCTTCATCTGGCAGTCCCTGCTGAACGAGGACTCTACGAAAGGTTGCCCTAGCCTTCCTGGCGCCCCATTTGGCATATATGAGGGCGCTGACACTGCCTAACGTCAGCTTTGAGATCTCTGTCGTGGCCTTGAATGCCATCTTGGTCGAAGTCCAGATCTCGCGCAGGTTCAATGGCTCCTACTCTTTCTCCTCTTCCAGTTCCTTCTTCACCTTAGCAAGTATCGCCTTCTTGAGCTCCTTGCCAACATCTTCGTCGCCTTCCCGCTCACGCCCCCTGCGCATGAATTCTCCCATCTTAGAGAAGATCCCCACATAGTCCTGTGTCATCTTGATGGCAACATCGTCCGGGATGCCTCCTGCCTTCAACTCCTTGTAGTAGGCGCTCACAGCTTTTCCGATACTTGCCGCGGATTCTTCAGAGAAGACGCTCAGGACCAAACTTTTTATCAACTTTGGCACTCGCTCAGAAACGGCCTCCAGGATCAAGGCGACCTCTTCTGCTTCTATCTTTCTCTTTTCGCTTCTTTCACTCATCTTCATCACCTCACAGCGGCATGGAGAGGATTGGTGTGGTCACTTCTCTTATTCGTTCTGGGCAATTGTGACCAGCAACTGGTCACTCGGCTAACCTGTAGACGTGGCCCCAACCCGTTGCTCTCGAAACCACTCCTTTCGTTTCCATCTTCCTTAGTCGCTCGCGGATTATTCTTCGCGATGCCTTTCCGCGCTCAGCTTTGACGATTTCAGTTATCTGCGAAATATTGAGCGGCCCCCTAAGAGCCAGAGAAATGACGATTGTCCTCGATATCTCGTCCTTTGCGATATCTTTGTTCTTCATGAGTTTTCGGAGGACGCCTATCCTCTCTACGAAGATCAATGGCTCACGGTAAAGCTGCAGCCCACTTTCCAACCCTCTAACAACGGCAGAGAGCTGCGGAGACTCCAACATCACTGCCGCCTCGATTATCTCGAGTCGCTTCATTATCTCCGAAAGCTTCCTACTCAGACTACGTAACTCTCTCCTCGAGTTCCCTGACATCGAAGCGCCTCACGGTTAAGCCATCGATTCAATCCAAAAGGGCGAGGTTTCGAACCGAACTATCCTGATCAGTCTCCTTATCAAAGTTCGCTTGCGTTCCTCGCATGACAAGGCTTTTCCACCGTCAATGACTAGCGTTGGCACTGAGGCAGTCCGCCTATGCGAAGGTTCAGAATGAAGCAGGTAGACGTATTCACGGATCGCCCTCTTACCGGAAACCCTCTGGCAGTCATTCTTGATGGAGAAGGCCTGAGCTCCGAAGAGATGCAGGCAATAGCCAGAGAGATGAACCTATCAGAAACCACCTTTGTTCTGCCGTCGACGAAGAAAGAAGCGAACTACAAGGTTCGAATCTTCACACCGAGAAAAGAGATTCCGTTTGCAGGCCACCCATCCATTGGAACCGCTCACGCCTTGATCGAAGAGGGTACGATAGTCATCAAGGAAGGTGCGACAATAGTTCGGCAAGAGTTAGGTATCGGAGTCTTGCCCATTGAAATAAGCCGAAACAAGGACGGAAAGCACCTCATAACGATGACGCAGGGACAGCCCAGACTAGGTCATATCTTGGAAGACACGCAGAAGGTTGCCAATGCACTCAGAATCTCTGTAGATCAGGTGGGATGTGGGAATCTACCTGTTCAAGTCTCATCGACAGGGCTTGACCAGTTGATGATACCTCTCCGATCATTAGGACAAGTACAGGATCTTTCGCCCAACTTCGAACTCCTGAAAGATTTTGAAAGAACCCTCAACGTGACAGGTTGCTGCGTGTTCACACTCGAAACGTCCAACCCTGACGCCTTTGTCCACATGAGGTTCTTCGCGCCCGAGGCAGGCGTGCAAGAAGATCCTGCTACAGGTAGCGCAGCCGGGGCACTAGGTGCGTACTTGGTTGCTCAAGGGGTATTCGGCGACAGGGATCCCGCATTATTCGTGATAGAGCAAGGCCTCGAGATTCAAAGGCCCAGTAGGATTACTGTGACCGTGCACCATACAGAAGGCACTCCAACAATTGTGAAGGTGGGAGGAAGCGCAGTCACGGTACTGAATGGTGAAATCATTCTCTAACCCGATCTGAACCTGCTCATATCTCAGTCATCTTAGCAATTCTTAATAGAATCATCTCCGTCTGCCCAAGCCTGAGGGTGCCGTAGTGCAGGACTGGTGCAAAGCCGCCTTCGCAACGATTCCTTGAAGCATTCACCAGTTCTGATGCTCAAGTCCCTTTCCGGAGGCTCGAAATTTGAGAGATGATTCTGTTTGGCAACACGTTACTAGATCCGTTCGAAGATTCGACTGTATTAGATTACGAGCGGCTGTTCGAAGTCTTTGGCATCAAACCGTTGGCCCCTCTTCTTCCATCTTTTCCTGTCCGCCATAAGTATCTTGATACCGGGCTAGCGTTCGGTCACAGAGACATCGAACCTATTCTCGAAGCCATAAGAAAGAGTCTGCCGTTCGCAGTCATGAGCGGCATCAAACCCACGAACAGATACCACGTGGGCAGTAAGAAGATAGCAGATGCAGTCATCTATTTCCAGAGGCAAGGCGCCTTCACATTTTACTGCATAGCTGACATCGATGCATACGAGGTCAACGGCATAGAACCTGACGACTCGAAGCAAACAGCAATCGACAATGTCGCAGATCTGTTGGCGCTAGGGCTCGACCCCAAGCGGGCGTTCATATACAGACAGTCGAAATGTTCGCGAGTTCACAACCTTGCGTTCCAATTGGCAAGCAAGGTACCGATGAGTCTCATGACGGCGATATACGGTCAGAGACCTTTCGGATATTACCTCGCCTCTATTGTTCAAGCAGCAGACATACTCCTACCGCAAACGGAGGAGTTCAACGGTCCAAGACCAACCGTGGTTCCTGTCGGTGCGGATCAGGATCCATCCATAAGACTGGCGAGAGACCTGTCAGCAAGATTTCACGGGCAACTCAGATTCGTTAAGCCAAGCGCACTGATCTTCAAGCTGACTAGGTCCCTAGGCCAATCCAAGATGTCGAAGAGCAAGTCTGAGACATGCCTCTTTCTAAGTGAAGACCCCGGAACAGCGAAGAACAAGATAGCGAACTCCATAACTGGCGGACAGCCAACCACACGTGAACAGAAAGCATTGGGCGGAAACCCTAACAGCTGCCCCGTCTACGAAACGATGATCTACATCCCGAAAACCACTACACAAGACCTCGCAGCCCTCAGAGATCAGTGCCGGTCAGGCAGAATGCTCTGTGGAGAATGCAAGGAACTCTGCGCAGACCTATTCGCAGACTTCCTAAACAAGCATCAAAAGCAAAGGGCCAAATGTCTATCCCTAGCGCAATGCATCGTAGAGGAAGGAGCATCCGGCTAAGGCTATCCCCAAGAGTGTTACTATTCGCGGTTACCGAAACCGTTACCGGGGACCCCGGGGGGGTGGGTACACATGTGGGCCACCCTTCTCAAGACTTTGCTTCTGTCTTTCTGAGTATCTCAGAAATAGGGACAGGTCAGATCGTTCCGCTCAATGCTCCATGTATGAAGGCCAGGCCCAAAATGATGAGGAATAAGCCGCAAACGCCTAGAACCATTCTATAGATTCGGTTTGACATGTATCTCCGGCTCTTTCCGACGGACAGTGAAATTAAGGTGTACCATGAGAGATCAGATATCCAGTGCGAGATCAGAAATATCGCAACGCCAAGCAAACCAGCGAGCTCCAACCCTTTTATCGTGAAAACATTTCCTACCGTAGCCCACCAGACGTAGAAGTATGGATTGATTGAGCTAGCGACGAGGCCCGCCAAAACCGGGGTTGAGGAAACTAAGGGTGGCTCCTGTCCGCCCAGCTTGGTCAAGATCTCAGCGTGCCTACTCGTTTTGAGCAGACTGAAACCCATCCATAGAAGGAAGATCCCTCCTACAAGTCCAATCGTCGTCCGAACAATCTGAACCCCCATGACTGCACTCAATCCAAGAATTAGTGCGATCCCAAAACCGGTCTCAAGTAACGCGTGTCCCAAGACTATCAACGGTCCGACCTTCCAACCCTTTCTCGCGGCCTGCAGGACCACGGCGACGAACACTGTCCCAGGCATGAGGGCGCCTGAAAGTCCTACGATGAAAGCTGTGATAGACAGCAGACCGAGCTCTTCGAAGCCCACACAAACTGTCTCCGTGAACCCATGATTGCAAGGGCTCCTTTCTCATAAATTGTGGCTAACAGGTTTCGGCAGATCCCTCCGGTGCCTTCTATTCAGGAAAAGGTTATGTCAACCGTCCTTTGTCTGATTCTGGAAAAGTCTTGTCAGCATTTGAGGCAGACGCCCTACCATCTGAACTTGAAGAACAGGTCACTCATCTCCCGAGGACCAGACTTCTCTACTACGAGGATCCCTACTTGCGAGAATTTGACGCCAAGATCATGAAGTCCATCGAGGTCGGACAGCGTTCATTCGTTGTCCTTGACAGAACAGCGTTCTTCCCCGAAGGAGGAGGACAACCCGGCGACAAGGGCACAATCAGTGTGGAAAGAAACGACTTCGAAGTCTTGGATACGAAGCCAGTAGGCGAGATAGTCGTACACGTCCTAAATCGCCCCCTCAAGAAGAAGGGAATCGCGGCCAAGGGTGTGATCGATTGGCCGAGCAGATATAGCAATATGAAACATCATACGGCAGCGCATATAGTCTTCTCAGCCGCAAGATCTGTTCTCAAGGCACAAGACCTACGATACATGGGGTTCCAAATAGGCGAGGACCGAGTTCGCATCGACCTCAACCGAGAAGAATCAATAACGCGAGACCAGATTCACGAAATTGAAAGGACCGCAAACCTGATTGCTCTAAGACAGCTCCCTGTCAAGACTAGCTTCACAACGAGAGATGAGGCGGTCAAGAGGTTCGGAAGCAATCTAGGGTTGACGGAGGTTACGCCAACTGGCGAGGTTCGTCTTGTTGAGATCGGAGACCAGGACATCAGTCTGTGCTGTGGAACACATGTGAAATCCACGATTGAGGTAGTCCCGATCAAAATCCTGGGAAGACTTAGACTTCAGAAAGGAATTGAACGAATAGAAGTGGCCGCCTCGGAACATGGCTACTTGGGCTTCTCAAAGGCCTCCGAAGCCCTTTCAAAGCTGACCGATCTGCTCGACACCGAGGATAGAAATGTTGTTCCTCGAATCCAGCAGCTTCTCCAAGAACGAGAAAAGACGAAGGACGAACTACGCGACTTGAGAATGTCAATTGCCGAATCCGAAGCGCTTCAACATCTGTCACATGCAGAACAGATGGGACGATTCAAATTGATCGCAAGAACTATAGAAAATGTAGATTCGAACATCCTAAAGAGAATGGCTCTCAAGATCTCGTATAGTGATCAAAATGCAGTTGCTATTCTTGGAAGCTCAGACACCGTAGGTCACGTTGTCGCTGCAGTTGGTGCAAACCTAGTGAAGGAGGGATTGAATCTTGACAAGATTGTCAAGGCTGTGGCCGCTGAAGCAGGGTGCAAAGGCGGTGGAACTAACAACACAGCACAGACTGGAGGATTTCCTCCAGACAAGCTTAATGGACTCATCCGGAAGATCCAAGACGCCATCGAACATGAAATCTCCGGGAAACTCTGACTCACTCTGTCGCTCCTGAGAATCATGCCTTAACTGGAAATTCTTATTACTAGTTCTCACAAGGAAACGTCAAGCACCCTGCCAATGATAAGCGAGGAATCCTATTGAGCGAAGTAACCTTTGACGAGTTCAAGAGGCTTGACATGCGAATAGGAACAGTCGTAGATGTTAAGAGAATCCCAAGAACAGAGAGGCTATACAAGATCATCGTCGATCTAGGAGATTTGGGGAGGAGGCAGACCATCTCAAGCCTGGTGGGATACTACACCCCTGAGGAACTACTATCCAAGAGAATCGTATTCCTAACGAACCTGAAAGCCACGAAGTTTGCAGGCGAACTTTCCGAAGGAATGCTGATGGCTGCTGAGAAGGACGACAGATTGGCCCTGCTGACTACTGACAAGGAAATCGAGAATGGTGCAAAGATAACTTGAACAACGTTTTATTCCGTGCGCAACCATATACTGATTGTTAAGCGTCTGGGTGTGATAGATGCCTAGGAAAGGGTCGACAGAGCAGGATATGCTGCAAGTCGTGATGTCCGTTGGGGAGGCCGGGATCCTTCAATCGGAGCTATGGAAGAAGCTAAAGGCAGATAGCCGCGAAGGATCAAGGGCAATCCTTAGACTTGAGCGAAAACGTCTGATAGAGAGGAAACGTGAGCTACATAACGGCCGGTGGACTTTTCGAGTCTTCTCTAAACGAAAACTCTCTCGAATCGACAGCGTCCAAGATGTCCCATGCGCATTTTGTGAGGATGAACCCAAGTGCGGCCAGTCAGCCGTAGTCACGCCCAGCAAATGCCTGAAACTGACACATTGGCTAGAAGGAGTTCCTGTACCTCAGCCGAGCGGAGTTTGACATTTGTCTGAACGCTGGAAGCAGGAAAGAAGGAAAGACCAGTTCTATAAGCTTGCTAAGGAGCGAGGATACAGAAGCAGGTCGGCTTTCAAGCTTCTCCAAGCAGTCAGGAAATATCGGTTCATGAAGCGAGGGGACAAGGTTGTCGACCTCGGAGCCGCCCCTGGAGGATGGCTTCAAGTCTCCAGACAGATCGTTGGAAAGGAAGGGTTCGTCCTAGGTATCGATATCGAGCCTATACCAGAGCTTCCTTGGACCAATGTCAAGACATTGGTCGCGGACGTAGCAGACGATTCTCTCGGTTCCGTCATCGTCAGCCATGTGGGTTCGAAAGTTGACGCAGTGATGTCAGATGTCTCACCAAAGATAAGCGGAGCGTGGGATGTCGACCACGCCAAGCAACTGTACCTCGCCGAGCGATCTCTCGAAATCGCAAAGACGGTGCTCAGGCGGCAAGGAAACTTCTTCTGCAAGGTCTTCCACGGGCCAGACCTGAAAGAGTACCGAGACCGCCTAGCCGAGCGTTTCGAAGTGGTGAGGCTTATAAAGCCCCCTGCAAGTAAGCAGAAAAGCTCGGAAATCTATGTGCTTGCCATGGGCTATAGAGGCTAGATCTTGAGCCACAAGATCTTCCTGACAGGTCGACCGGGGGTCGGAAAAAGCACTGTCCTACGAGAGCTTGTTGAGGAATTGAGACGACGAGGTTTCCAAGTCGGCGGAATGATCACCCAAGAGGCAAGGGAATACGGCGTACGAGTAGGATTCAAGATAACTGACCTTCTGACTGGAAGAGAAGGCTGGCTGGCAACTGTGAAAAGGTCCACTGGGCCAAGAATCGGCAAGTATTGCGTTGACCTTGAAGGGCTCGAAAGCATCGGTGTTCAAGCGATCGCAACAGCTCTCCATGACCCGCAGGTAAAGATCGTTGCCATAGATGAACTAGGTCCAATGGAGCTATTCAGCGAGATGTTCAAGACAGCCGTCAGGCAAAGCGTCGCCAGCACGAAGACCGTCATTGGAACTATTCACTACAGGGCTAATGACACACTACTCCGCGAGATCAGAGACACACAGGACGTAAGAATAGTCAATGTGACTGAAGGAAATAGATCTGTACTACACCTACGGCTGGCAGAAGTGATCGCAGGTAAGCAAGATCTGCCCCAAGTGCCCTGATTGTTTTGTCACGGGCGGGATGCATCTAGTGACTGAAATCTGGTTCCAATCGGTCTAAGGTAGAATTCAAAGACGCTTGACCGGCGGGATCGAGAGGATTCGAACCTAGTAAGATGCGAACACGCAGGAAATATGCAGAAGGCCGGTGAGAAAAGCGTCCCAGCGAAGGTTCCTCTATCGATCCAGAGGTTAGTGCCTGTCACGGAAATGCTGGGATGCTCAAAGTGGAGGGCCATTGTAACTCATTCATATCCAGAAGGCAAGATGGACATGAGCGAAATTCTTAGGTCTCAAGCCATTCATGATCAGGTCTTCGCCGGCACCTAGGGCAACCTATCATAACCTCTTCCTCGATGGAAGAGATCCGTGACGTAGACTATCAGTCCTTCAACTGCATACACCGCTCGATAGTCGCCGATTCTGAGCCGAAACAGGTCTTCCCTTCCCTTGGTTCCCTTCAACCTGACTATGTCGGCGCCTGTTCTTGATTCATAAGGGTCAGTCTCAAGAACGCGTAGTGCCTGGATGACTCTTGATCTTTCTCTGAGGCTCATTCCTGAAAGAGTCTTGGCAACCGTGCGATGAAGCTTCACTTGATAACGCATCAGATCTCGTCCAAAGGAATGAACGCCTCCTTGTCCTTAAGGCGTCCATATTGCCTCTCCATGAATCCTTCGTATTCAGCTAGAGACATCAGTCGCCTCAATATCTGGTCGTAGGTCTCTCCCTTCTTTCCGAAAGATCGCAGACGTTCTCTTGTTTCCTTCTCCACCAAGATCGTGGTGACCACTCAAGATCACAAGTATACGTACCTATGAGCAGCTTATAACTGTTCATCACGATTATGATCGTTTCCTTCGCAGCCCTACCGGACAAGGGAAAGGGTTTGGAAACCTAGCGACGTGTCAAAGCCTTCGGACTCAAATCATCGTCGACTAGAACTCTCGACCTGCGAAATCAATTCCAGCCATAGAGATGCGGCAAATATCCCATTTCGCCACAGAACTTGTTTGAGATCCTCCTTTCTTCATCAGGACTCAGCCTTTGAAGGAGAGTTGACCGAAGGAAAGCTCGAAGAACTCCCAATGAGGATAAGAGATGTAATCGAGTTTCAATCGGTCTATGGTAGAATTGAAAGACTCGTTATGGGTGGGATGCGTCTAGCGACTGAAATCTGCACTATGATTCAGCCAAAGATGACTTCATTTGGGGTGCATGGCTCACAGCTCGGCAGAAAAGAGATTAATCTCTTGACTAAGCCATCTGTGACAGGACATTGAGAGTATGGTAGGTGCGGAATCTGGAGGAGAATTCTTCTAGAGGCTTGGTCTGCGGAGTGGACGATGCCGGGAGAGAGCTAACTCACCGACTAGCTTCCCGACAGGCCCTGTAATAGGTCCACTAGTCGTTGCAGGCATTTCGATTGAGAAGTCTAGAATAAGCGAACTTAAGTCAATAGGAGTCAGAGACTCGAAGACTCTCACGCCTCTTCAAAGATCCCGCCTAGCCGTAGAGATCAGGTCCATAGTTCGTGATGTTTCGGTTGTAGAGTTAGCCCCAAATGAGATCGATGAATTCGTCCTCAAAGGAAGAAAGCTCAGGAAACTGAACTATCTTGAAGCTATGGCGATGGCGAAAGTCATCAAGAAGCTGAACCCTGCGATCGCCTACGTTGACTCATCGGACGTTAGAGCAGAAAGATTTGCGAATGACATTCTAAATCTGCTTCCAAGGAAGATCAGAATCATTTCGGAACATCACGCAGACGAGAAGTATCCGGTTGTGAGCGCAGCCTCCATAATAGCCAAAGTCACAAGAGATCAAAGGATAGATGAGATAAGAAAGATGCACGGAGAATTTGGAAGTGGCTACCCTTCCGACCCCCGGACGATTCATTTCCTTAGGGATTGGTTCAGAAGAAATGGGTCATTCCCTGACTTCGTCAGAAGATCTTGGAAGACGGCCACGATGATCGAGCAGGAGTTCAGACAAGCTACGCTCTAACGCTTAGCTCCTTTGTAGATCATTGTAACCATAGCGTGATCTCGGTCGAAAGGCTCAAGTCTGAGCACAGATCTCACCGTGAAGCCCCGATTGCTGAGCACTTGAATCTCTCTGTCGAACACGTCAGAGGGTGACATAGTAACGTCTACACTTCTGGATTTGATTGCCAGCATTGAGCCTGAGCCTTTCTTCAAGTACAGGTCCGCGTTATCCGCAAGGATCCTTGCCTGCTCAGGTTGCGCTATGTCACAGTAGATTGAATCCGCCGCTCCGACAATGCTGCTGTAACGCTCTGGAAACCTTGCATCTTCAAGGATCGGATAGACATTACGCCTATTGGCACACAGACTGCTTATCAGTTCCCTCATGGCTCTAGACGCGAAATCAACGCAGTAGACAGCTCCGTCCTCGGCAACTATGTCGCTTACATGAGAGGCAGTTGTCCCCGATGCTGATCCAAGGTAAAGAACCTTGGCTCCAAGATAGATCGGCACGAGTTTAGCGCCCTTGAGTATGGCGGCGGCAAGCTTACTTCGATAGGCGTCCCAGACTCTGTACTCCTTCTTTTCTACGCGGATCAGTCTCTCGCCGTAGACGTTTCTCCCCGGGTCTAAGTTCAAAGTCGCAAGCCGTTTGGAACCGTCCTCCAGCCTCAGCCAGTAGACTCCCTTCAGCTTTGGGTGACCATCAACGTGTACGTTCCGCATGCCTTCCCCTCACTGGGGGAGACTCATACTTCTCGGAAATCTCCTTAACCTTCTTCTCCACCTCGTGCCGCAGAGCCTCACCTTTGAACTCTCCACCAAAATAATCCAATCTCGCTGCAATCGCAAGCTTTCCTGAGAGAGCTCGGGCAATCTTTCCCCGCTGCCATCGCGGAGATTGATGAATCGCACCATATTGGAATATCACTCCATGCTTGGGAGGTCGAGCGCCGGTCTTCAAAGACCTAAAGAGAGCCTTCTCTGCTCCAAGAACTTGGACAGTGCTTGCGGGCATTTTCGCCAGATTCTCAAGGCCGCCTGCGATCGATATCAATCTGGCCGAAAGGACTGGCCCAACCAGAGTGGACATATTAGGGGAGACTTTATTCATCACCTTCTCGACGTAGCCTTCCGCCTTTCCTCTGAACTTCAGCAATTCAAGCCAATCCATGCAGAAGGATTTCAACCACTCTAGGTCTTCGTCTCCAATGTCCGCCCCCATGGAACGTTCAGCAGCTTCTTCGATTCCAGCAGCTCTGTCCTCTGGGATCCCTTCCTTGAGCAACCGGCTCTTGGTGAAGTTCTCCCTCTTGCCGAGATTCGTGACGAGCCTGACGTAGGTTTCATGCTTCTCTATCAGCCTGTCCAACTCAGGGAAATGCAGTCCATACCACTCGCGGATCCTGCCCGCGAAGAGGTTCAGCATCTTATCCAGATCGTCTATGGCCCTCACAGTCTGAACCGCGTAGAGGTCCCTTCTCCCAACAGCAAGCGAAACGGCCGCCTTAGCAAGTTGAATCGTAACTTCTCTAGCGAAATTGTTGAAGTCTCCCTCAGTCTTGAATATGCGGAGATCAACAGCAATCGAAGGTAACTTAGTTCTGAACCTCTGAACGACCTTGGACCCTCGCTCTACCATAGCTTTGAGCGCCACCTTCTCCTCGATCTTCCGGGCTAACCCTTCATTCTCAACGACGAGGGTCTTGAACCGGTCCTTGCTGAGCCTATCCAATACGTCGGAAAGCTCTTCTACTAGCTCTGCAGATCGAAGCTTGTCAAGCTTGGCAGCAACTGTCTCCTTCTCCTTGCCAAACAGCGCCTTCTCGACTATCTTTCCCTTTGCGTCAAGTGCGAAAATCCCGATTGGGCTCTCGACCAGATACGCTTTCATATCCAATTTCTCCTTGCAGATCATCAGCCCCAGCATAGCCGAGGCTTCAAAGGCCATTAGCGTTATCTGTCGTATTTGAATAAACATTTCCAAGGTTGCTGAATGAGATGAGTGCGAAGATTGCGACTGAGATAGCAGGATTACGGCTTAGAAATCCCTTCATCTTGGCTGCCGGGATACTTGGAATCTCCGGGCATACGCTTCGCAGAGTGGCAGAAGCGGGCGCAGGAGCCGTAGTCACAAAGTCTCTCGGATTGGAACCGCGCGCCGGCTACCCAAACCCAACCATTGTGGAGACTAACTGTGGATTATTGAACGCAATGGGGCTCCCCAACCCAGGCGTAGGAGTCCTGAAGGAAGAAGTGGAAGAAATAAGGAAGACAAATGTTCCGGTGATAGCAAGCGTATTCGGGTGCTCTGAACGCGACTACGCAGAGGCGGCTTGTCGAGCTGAGGAAGCAGGGGTAGATGCCTTAGAGCTGAACGTATCTTGTCCTCATGTCGAAGAGGTAGGTAGACAGATAGGTCAAGACCCTGACGCCGTGGCCTCTGTAACCGCTTCGGTTAAATGCCGAGTAAAGCTCCCAGTACTGGTGAAACTAACTCCAAATGTCACCGACATAGTGAGGATTGCCAAGAGAGCCGCGGAGGCAGGGGCCGACGCCATCACCGCCATAAACACTGTCAGCGGAATCTCCATCGACATAGACGTTCAGAGACCCATTCTAGCAGCTGGAACCGGTGGGCTATCCGGGCCGGCAATTAAGCCGATAGCATTGAGATGCATCTACGAGATCCACAAGGAAGTCGACATTCCACTTATCGGTTGCGGAGGCGTCACGACATGGAGCGATGCCGTAGAATTCTTTCTCGCAGGTGCAAGCGCTGTCCAAGTTGGCACCGCAATCATATACAGAGGTTTGGAAATATTCTCCGAACTGGAAGAGGGCGTGAAGGAATACGTTGAGGCAAAACGACTTGAAAGCATTTCACAGCTGGTTGGCTTGGCATGCAGAGGCTGAAGCCATCAATGTCAAAGCTCGTCTTCATTCATGGTGCCGGAGAAAGCCACAAGGTCTGGACATACCAGACGAACAGGTTCCCGGACTCGTTGGCCATTGATCTGCCTGGGCACCCTGATGGAGAAGGGAAGAACACCATCGAAGGCTACGCAACCTTCGTAGACCAATTCGTCACCCAAAGAGATCTGCCGAACGTTGTCTTGGCAGGTCACTCGATGGGAGGAGCAATCGTGCTCAAGCTGGCTCTGAAGGCACCAACCTACCTGAGGGGCATCGTTCTCGTTGCAACGGGCGCGAAACTGAGGGTGACCCCGCTTATTCTCGAAGGGATCAAGACAGAATTCGTAAATGCAACCAAACTCATTATGGACTTTGCCTTTTCGCCTGAAGCTCCGGATTGGCTAAGGGAAAGATCCACAAAAGAGCTGCAACAGATACGCGCCGAGGTTCTCCTCAGGGATTTCGAAGCATGCGACAAATTCGACTCCATGAATGACATTCAACGAATTAAGATACCAAGCTTGATCGTTTGTGGATCTGATGATAGATTGACTCCTGTCAAGTATTCGGAACACCTTAACAAGAACATTCTAGGGTCAAGACTGGTCGTGATTCAAGGCGCAGGTCACATGGTAATGATAGAAAAACCAGACCAAGTCAACAAGGCAATTGAAGAGTTCCTCAATGATTTGACTCGTTCCACCGCAACGATCTAATTCGTTCTCGGATTCGTGCTCGTCAGGGCTTGACTATTCTTCCTCCGATTATGACCTTCTCAACCTTAATCGACTTTAGCTTATCAGGAGGAACCTTGAACGGGTCCTTTGAAAGAACAACCATATCGGCTAGCTTTCGCTCAGATATGGATCCCTTCTCATCTTCGTCGAAGCTAGCGTACGCCGCGTTCAACGTATACATGTGGAGAACCTGATCCACACCTAGGCGCTCATCAGGCAGAAAACCTCCTCTAGTAACGGCGGCCCAGATCCCTTCTATGGGATCCAAGCGCTCCACAGGGCAGTCAGATCCCGCAGATGCCACTACCTTCCTGAACAGTGTCTTGAAGGGATACACCCATTTCTCCCTCTTCCTTCCCACTCGATCCACCGCCCAAAAGTCTGAAGTCACGAATGCGGGCTGTACTGAAGCGATAACTTCCATTCGCGACATTTTCTCGATCTGTTTCGGATTGATGATGGAGGCATGTTCAACCCGGTGTCGATGATCCTTCCTCGGGGTCTTCCTTTGGGCTTCCTCAATGGCATCCAACGAAAGGTCTATGGCATAATCGCCTATTGCGTGGACTGCCAGCTGATAGCCTGAGTCGTGGGCTTTGCACACAAGTTGTCGCAACTCTTCCTCTCGGTATAGTAGAAGGCCTTTGTTACTCGGGTCGTCGGCGTACGGTTCCTTCAGCGCTGCAGTCCGTCCACCGAGAGAACCGTCTAGGAGTATCTTGACGCATCCAATCTTGAGCCAGTCGTTCCCGAAGCCTGTCTTGATCCCTAGACCAATCAGACTGTCCAAGAGATCCACCGGTATCCCCATGTAAACACGGACACCAAGCCTCCCTGTTGCTTGTGCCTCTTGCAACGCCTCCACGTAAGACGAATCCCTCAGGAGAGCGTGCACGGTAGTTAGTCCTGATGAGAGCGCACTACGACTCGCAGTGTCGATCGCGGCCACAAGCTCAGCTTTCGTGGGCAGAGGAACGTGCCGCCAGACGAGTGGCATCGCTTCATCCCGCAAGACTCCTGTAGGCTCACCAGTCGCTGGGTCCTTGTCGATCTGGCCTCCTTGAGGATCCGGGGTCTCCTTCGTGATACCCGCAACCTGAAGGCCTAGACTGTTTGTTACGCAGACATGGCCGCAGACTCTGTTCAGTAGTACAGGATTTCCTGGAGCGGCCTTGTCTAGGTCGAGCCTGTTCGGATACCTTTTCTCTTTGAGTCTTTCTTGGTCCCATCCTCGTCCTAGAATCCATCCTCTAGCACGGGTTTCTTTGGCCTTTGACGCGACCTTATCTTGAATCTCAGCAATTGATCTGACACCTCTGAGGTCTATTCTTCCAAGAGAAAGGCCATAATCAACGAAGTGTATGTGCGTATCAATCATGCCGGGAATCACAGTCTTACCACGGAGATCAAGAACCTTGGTCTTCTTGGTGATGAGTGGCCTTACGTCAGAGTTCTTGCCCACCCGGAGAATTCTCTCTCCAACGACCGCAACGGCTCGTGCACGCTTCAACCTTCTGTCCATTGTCACAATGTTCCCGTTCAATAGGACCAGATCACAACCCACAGCGAACTTCAACATTGAGTATCAGCGACCTCTTGATTGGCGTATGATTGAGCAATCAGTGGTCTAAGTAAGTTACCATAGGAAGCCCTTGGCGTTGACGACGAGGGGCTCTACTGACTCCTTTCAGTAAGCTTAAATACGACTTACACACGCCTTACGGGGACACTCGGCTTCACAGTAACCCGAGGCTCACAACGATCGGTATAACCTTCGTGAAAAGGGATTCCCGATCCGCGATCGAAGTGAGCGGATCGTTACGCCCTGCCTCGGTTACACACCGATTCTCCTTAAGATCTTCGTTGCGGCAACAAGCTATACAAATGTCTAGGTACCCCCCTCCTTCTTTCCACATCGATTTCCTTGAAACCCCGTTGCAGCACATATGTCCAGTATCTGTTCACAGAATACGGAGGAGTCAGGAGCGTACGCTCATTAGCACTCGTCCTAGGCATACTTGACATATCGGATGAGCACATCGCCCGTGGCGTTCGAGAGACGAATCTGGAATGTAACGACGGAGATTTGTAGGTTGTCTGGCGATCATGTCTGAACGAGACTATAAATACCCTGCTTTCGGCATGTTTTAGCGGAAGTGCGCGTTCAGGAAACTTGATCCGTACGTCAGGACAGACGGCGCGTTCAGGCATAGGAAGAGGAAGCAGGTGACAGATACTAAGCATGCGTTGAGCGACGACGATAAGAGGGTTAGCATGGCTCGGGAGAAAACTTCGAAACTGAGGGACCAACTTCTACTTGACCATACCGTCCAGATGATCTTGACCGGCCTAACAGAGGGCTCCGTCAAAGAGATAGAGCCTGCCTTCGACTCTGACAGAATGCCTCGATACCTGATCGTCGAGAACATAGCCAAAGTAGGCCCAGCTGAGACAAGATCGTTGCTTGAAAAGATGAAGGACGCAGATATCCTGAGAAAAGAGTTCTACGAGCGGCTGATCCTTTGTCCCGAATGCAAATCGCCAGCTGAAATCTTCATTCGACACAAATGCCCCAAGTGCGGAGGCCTAGAAATGGAGAGAATTAGCATATGCGAGCACTCAACCTGTGGCTCGGTCTGGGAACTTAGGACGCTTCTTGAGCAAACCACATGCCCGAAATGTCGCATAAAGGCCGTCTCTGATAGACAAGCCTTTCGTGTGATCGGCATAACATGGCTTTGTAAGAAATGTGGAGTCAAATTCGACAGATTAGAAGAGGCCTTTTTCTGCAGAGGCTGCAATAGGGAAAACCATCTAGGAGATGTCGAATTACTTGATGTCTACTCGTACTCGCTGAACCCCGGCGTCAAGGAGGAAGTCCAGAACGCCCTGCTTCTTCCGATCTTAAAGAAGACTTTCGAAGAGTCCGGACTTCAAGTCGAGATGCCCGGCTCGCTAATAGGAAGTTCGGGAGTTCCTCAGGACTTCACAATGGTCGCAAAGAAGAATGATAAGCGTGTGGCTGTGGATCTGATCCAAGCACCTGAAGTCGTAGACGTGTCCGCAGTGCTGGCCTCGTGTGCCAAGCTCTCGGACGTGAAGACGGAGATAGGCCTCCTAATGGTGACACCATCGATTTCGAATCAGGCACGGGCCTTCGCGATGGCTTACAGATTGGCTGTAGTTGAAGGAAAGGACATCAAGGAGCTGGCGATCAAGTTGCGAGACTTCCTGAAGACCATATGATAAGGGGGAATAGTTGATTGAGTTTGGCCAAGACTAGGAAGATAACGTTCGGATCGACAGTTTCAGAGAGCTTCACAGTTGAGAAGAGGCTGGACGAGAAGCTCTTGAACAAAGCGGCAGACTTCTGGAAGAAAAGAAACCTTTCCATCAAGAAGAAGATGTTGGAGAAACCGGCCGGCGGCGAAACGATCACAGGTACGCTAGTTACAGAAGGAGGAACCATCTGGACAATCGACTTTGACCAATACAGGAAAGCAGTGTCAGTTAGTATGATTGGGACCGGCGATATGGTTGAAGTGTATGTCCACATCGAACTCATAGGAGCCTTCATGTCAGCAAAGGATAAGACGAAAGCAATGGATCTACTCGAAGCATTTCAAAGCGAACTGTCTCGATGACCGTTGCGGCATTGTCCCGGGATTCTGGCGTCTTGTATAGCGTGGCCTCGAACTCGTACGTTGGCGGGCCCGGCGGGTTCAGGCCCGGCGGGTTCAGCCCCGGCTGGGTTCGGAACCCCAGTTATGGGCTCCAAACGTGTCACATTTACCATAGCCCCCCGAGACTGATTTGCTTTACGCTCGGCCGAAGATAACGCTGGCCATCTGCCACCTCGGGATATCATACGACTTGGCGTCTCGTTACTGGTTCGAAGCCCCGAGCGGGATTCGAACTTCAAGTTCAGAACCCTTTCTGATTCGGGATCTATCTCCGTCCTACTTGTTTTCTCAGACACCTCTTCTCGGGCAGCGGATCTCTCGCAGAGGTTTGTGTTGGGGTATTGCCATGATCTTTATGTACTTCCAGCCTAAATCACAAACACAACTCAAGCAGGGCAGCCAGAGTTGAGATTGAGGATTCTGCTTTCGACAGTATTACTTCTTTTTGTTCTCTCCTCAGTCTTCTCTGGATACGCAAAGCTGGCTGAGGGATGGAGCGGTGCCCCGCTCTCTCTTCATCAACTGATGGCGCGTGATGCTCTTGAAGGGCTTGACTGGATCGGGGAGAAAATTGGAATCGCTCAAGTCTCAATCTATGCGAATCTGGTAGATCAGCAGCACCCCCATTGTGTAGATTCATGTCACAGGGTCAAGCTATTCCAAAAGATATTTTCTGAGGCATACGGAGGTCCCCCGTGTCGCCTTCCAGGAGCAGAAGATTACGCGGTTGAATTCATCAAGATGGCACGCGACCGTTATGTCGCTGGCAACAGAGGCGAGGCAGACAAGTATCTGGGGTATGCGATACATTATATTCAAGATGCCCTATGTCCACCGCATGTATTCCCTTTCAAAGAAGACGGGATATCTTCCCACGCTAGTTTTGAGTTGTATACGGACAGGGCGTACCGTGAGAGGGGAGTCTGGCGGTCACGTGTAAGGCACACGCCGCCGACCTATTTCTCAACTGCAGATCATCTACGTGACGAGATCTTCCGAGCAGCACTTTGGGTGCATGATATCGATTGCAGTTTTGTAGCACAGGACGGGAACCCATATAGGAGCACGCGGGGGGTATACGAAAGAATAAGCGAAGTAACACCTAGTTCGGTCGTGCTAGCTGGCGCCGTCCATCATATCCGCGATTGGCGTATAACAGATGACGACATTGGTAGAATTATGGAAAGAGCAGCAAGTCTCGTGAAGGGTGCGGCAATATGGTCTGTCTGTCAGACGGTCCATATCCATAGCATAGATACCCGGAATCGTGGAGATGATCCGTCCAAGCAAACCGATCTCGGCGCCTCTATGATGATTTCGTACACACGAGGCGGAAGAAGCCACAGCGAAGTTAAGGTCACGCCCTGCTGGGTCCAAGTCGACCGTAACTCCAAAGTGACGCTATCTGTCGCATCTAGCCCGAATGGATGGAGCTTCAGCCGATGGTGGGATGACTATGCCGCTCAGGGTCAAAGAACCACCGAAACATTCACGTTTGATGTTGGCACGAGTGATCATAAATTTGCAGCCTTTTTCTTTTTTGGACGTTCGTTGCATGTTAGAGCGTACCCGAGCTCTAGGCATTGGCCTGATAACGTTGGCTCTGACTTGAACGCGAACGTTGAGGTTAGCTACCAGACACCAGAAGGCTCGTACGTCACTGAAGCGAAGACTACCCCCTTTGTCGCATACTGCTATGGAGGCTCAAAGGCTAGAGTGGCGGTCAGCACCCCCTATCCTTCAGGGCATACTTGGGATTTGAATTCCAAATGGGACAACTATGCTCAAGGCTACGGAGCCTCAGGCCAAGCTAGCATAGAGGTGGACATGGATAGGGACCGTACAGCCGTCGCCTACTTCAGCAGTGGAACACTTAAGGCTGCCAACGTTCAGTCAGCCGATGGCTCACGCCGGTGTTTGATCGCAACCGCGACCTACGGTTCAGAGCTTTCTCCAGAAGTACGGTTTCTCAGATCCTTTAGGGATAACATGGTCCTGTCCACTTTCGCAGGAAGCAGCTTCATGCAAGCGTTCAACGCTTGGTACTATTCCTTCAGCCCTTCTGTCGCTCAATCCATTTCTTGTCATCCCATAGCAGGGGCTTTGGCGCGAGTAGCTTTGTATCCACTTCTGGGGATTCTCCATCTTTCATATCAAGCATGTTCGCTTCTTGGCTTTAGTTCTGAGATAGCTGTCATAGTAGCCGGTCTATTGGCTGGTTCATTGATTGGAGTTGCGTATGTGTTTCCGGCCACGATCGCAATAGAATGGAGCTTCCCGAGAAAGAGAATCGCATGAAAAGCGATTGTGAGGGAGCCTTAAATATGGCTTGCATGCCACAACACTCGACTACTCTAACCAGCCGTTTTCATGGACAACGTGAGCAAACTGCGAATAGTGAATTACACGACTAGAGGTTGACATATGAGGAAATGTGGAGTCTTTAGTAGAGTTCTTGGATTCGCTTTTGCATGTCTAGTGGTTGGGTCGGTCTTCGGTGGGTTAGTCGGCGCTGTCAATGCAACCAGTCCGCTTGGGGCATACTACACGTTGACCCTTAAGGCGTGGACTGAAAGCGCTCACCAGACGCTTAGGGCCCGGATCGAAGTGAACTATAGGAAGCCCAACGGCCAGTGGGTCGAGTATGAAAGCCACTGGACCACAGATACGATTAAAGTGGCCAGAGACACTAGGGCATATGTGTACCTGAGGGAAGATCCATCGGGCTACGCTGGCCAGTTCCTATACTGGGACAACTATGGAATCGCGAGAGGGCCTTCAGGCGATAGAAACTGGTACTTGGACATGAACGACGACAGAACGATGGCGGCCGCCTACAGAGACATGGCGCCTGCCGTGGTACGAACCCAGACTGTTGACAATCCCAAATGGACAGGAAATTTCTATGATGACACGGAACGGATGATTCTGGCAAGAGCAATTTTTGGGGAGGCACGAGGAGAAATCGATAGAGGTAGAATTGCAGTAGGGTGGGTGATCAGAAACAGAGTCGAGAATCCAAGGTGGTGGGGGTATTCCTATCATAGTGTTATTCTAAAGCTTGGGCAGTTTAGCTCTTTCAACGAAGGCGATCCCAACCGCCGATATGTGGAAGACCCATTGCACAGAAACAATCAACAAGATAGAGTGGCTTGGTATAGGTGCTATGAGATATCTGGGCAAATACTGAATAATCTAGTAGGTGATCCTACAAAGAGGGCTGATCATTTCTATAGCATCACTATTCCCCGTCCCAGCTGGGCTGATGACACAAGATTCACAGTCCAAATTGGTAATCACAGATTCTATCGTCTAGAACTATCACCTCCTACTCCTGAGCCCACCCCTACGGAAAGAAGAACTATTCCCTTCAGCGGCATGTATGCAGTTTACGAAGCCGAGGAAAGCAGGCCCGAACCTTTGTATGGGCGTATGACATTCCGAGGTACACTTAGATATACGATTGATCGTGTTTTCGGAACATCCTGTGACATCACATTTCTAGTGAGAGGCGCAATCTATGCAGACTCACGCAAGATCCAAGATGTGGATCTTCCATATCGGGTAAGTAACTATCCGGCAGATAAGGATACGCTTCTCTATTTGTTGCCGGCAACGGACCCAGCCAAAACCACGCCGATACCAATCTACGTGATTAGGTTCGGGGCCCCACATGTTCCGCTCGAACCTGATCGCTTCGACTATAAAGGCACTCACATGATCAAAGTTCCGCGTGGAAGCTTCAACTGCTACAAGCTGGAAGGCTCTCCAGTATATGGGAAAGCAACCCTATACTACGATGCTAACTCCAAACTTCTGATACACCACTACATCAAATTGGATTCATTCGAATCGAAGTTCTCGCTTAAGGAAACTAATGTTCAACTGACACCTCAGCGATGCTTAATCGCGACAGCGACTTACGGCTCGGAGTTTTCACCTGAGGTACAATTTCTAAGAACCTTTAGGGACAGCATAGCTCTATCCACCTTTTCTGGAAGCAACTTCATGAAAGTATTCAACTCGTGGTATTACTCCTTCAGCCCTTCCGTTGCTCAATTCATCTCTGAGATATACCTAGCGAGAGAGGTAACGCGAGGAACCTTGTACCCTCTCCTAGGTATTCTCCGCTTGTCATCCCAAGTATATTCGATGTTCAGCTCTAGTTCTGAGGTGGCTATTGTAGTGGCTGGCCTAGTAGCGGGCTCCTTGGTAGGCGTTGTCTACCTTTCTCCGCTAGTGATCCTACTATCGCGGGCCATTTCCAAAAGACGAAAGCTTACGCCAAGATAGGGGCAACCAATCAATGTGATGTAGCCTCACATTGAGACCCTTCTCATAGGGCCTTCTAGCCGCGCATGAAAGAAGAATCCGTTGAGCGGTCTCTTCCGCTCTAGCACCAAAAGCAGTCCACCACCAGCACAGCTTCGCCTCTACAAGCTATTGTCTCAGGGGTCAGTCAGGGGCGAGGGTCTCGACGAGCGGTTCCCCGCACAGATTGCAATACTCCCCCGCCTTCACTCGCCTGCCACAACTAGAGCAAAACACACTCTGCTTGTTGGAGACTGCTGACATTTGGGCCCGCTGACGAATCGTTTGCTCAAGCGCCTCCTCCTCCAGCTCCGGCTTGACAAGCTTTGGTGTTCCTATTTCGGTCACCATTACGTGTGAGACCATGGAGTGGGTGTCAAGCCTAGGTCGGTCCACCGACTCCTGGATGCTTTCACTGGCCTCGGTCTGTCCTGCGGACTGCGAAGTTCTCGACCTAGCAACCTCTTGAACCCTTGGCGCTGTTCCGAGAAGTGTCGACTTGAGTTTCTCAAACTCGTCCAGCGTGATCGCACCTTTTTCTTTCAAGTTGTAGAGGCGCTCCACCGCAGCAATGGAATCGGCCAGCGGGACGGGCTTTTCGACAATAGGAGCTATTCGTGGAACTTGGTCAGTGCCGCATTGATTGCAGTATCTTGCGAACTCGGAGATCATTGCGCCACATCGGATGCAGGGTTTTCTGGGCAGAGCTGGTGGTTGAGGATAGACCTGTGCCTCCGGGGGTATGTACGCCGTCGCTCCTACGCCTGCAATAACACGGTTGCAAACTGGGCATCTCCAACCTTTAAGTAAGTAGTTGCCAATACCGATGAGAGCGCCTATCGGACCACCTAGACCAACACCTATCAATATGTCTGTATCGCCTTTGTGTGGTTCAACCCATCTTTGGCAGTAAGGACAGAACTCCACCTGCGATTCACCCTCCGCGCGATCACATTATCATAATGCTTCTTTGAAATAGTGTTGGCCATCGGTTCCATTTCTTCATCGTGGCGTGACTACGTCCATGTGAAGATTGTTCCTGACGGTTCAAACAACTTTTGAACAGGCGGTTGGTTTACCAAAGTTCGTGTCTGAGAACTCTCACTTGTGCCTCACGGGGATCCACAGTCATCTAGGAACTTCAACTGATGAAAGAGCAGAGGGACAGTTTAGAAAATTCGCACTTTACACGGTTGCATGATGGTGAGGCCCGGCGGCCGCTCGAGAAAGTCTAGTTCTGTCGTCTGGAGAGTTCCAGAGCAGAGAAAGGGACCCGGATAAAAGATTAGGCGGGCCCGGCGGGAGTTGAACCCACGACTCCCGGGTCGCTTCCGGCTCACGGTAAAAGCCTCACCGAACTGAGCCCCAGATGAGGCTCGAACATCACCGGTGCTCTACCTCTTCAGGATCTTGCTGGATCTGGCTGAGCTACGGGCCCACAGAAAAGGGACAACAATGTACAGTCAATAAAAACCTTTGTGGACGAACTAGAGCCTTTTCTATGAAGTCCACCTGAAACTGAGTCTCAGGCGCGTCTGTTCATTGGCCATCAGACCTGATCATAGCATTCGACTGAGAATAGTCTTCACCTATTGTGGACAACCTTTTTAGATTGTAGTCATGAGGATTCGACTTGGGGCCCGTAGCTCAGCCCGGATGGAGCGGTAGACCAAGAAGACCGATCCTCCTAAGCTGGTTCGGCGAGAGCTAAAGGTCCGGGGTTCAAATCCCCGCGGGCCCGCCACAAACGAGGTTCAGAGCGCCAAGAGCGCTGTATATGCCATCGCCAGGGGAACTCGTATCGCAAGCGCCGTGGGAAAGCGATGTCGGCCGTACTGCAAGCATTGCCCTCTTCTGTTGTGCATGGGCCGTTACAGGAGGTGCAGAAATCCTTCTACGGTTAGTCCTGCTTCTCTGATTATTGCTCTTAGAGTGCCTTTCGCCAATTCGCTGTGTCTTGGCACGGTAAGTCTTCTATATGGAGCTTCTTTTTGCCGCAGAATTATGTGGCTACCAGTTTGATGGTCGACTTCGTATCCGATCTTTGCGAGTGCCTTGACCACTGCGACTCAAGAAAACACAGGCAGCTTAGGCACTTACTTCAACCGTCTCTTCTTCTATGGGCGGTGGGATCGGCTCGTTGTGCTTCTTCAGGCTTGCCACGTAGCCTTCGATGGCATCTTTGATATTGGCTAACGCTTCTTCCCTAGTCTTTCCTTCAGAGATGCACCCTGGCAAAGCGGGGCATTGCACTACGTAGTTTCCATCTTCGTCTTGCTCAATGATTGTTCTAAACTTCATGTTGTGGTTCCCCCGCTACGTTTCGAGTGAACAGCAACAGCTCCCTTGCCACAATGATCTAATAATGTCAGTGTTGAGGTTAGAAGAGTGCCTTCTCCGCGGCTAGTAAGGATCTAGTCATGTCAAAGCCCTGCCCCCCAAGTCTCTTTCCAATCCTTGGCTTGGATATTCGCACCTTATTGGGATCGAGTCGCCGCGGGCCGGCCAAGAAACTGCAAGATGACGCGACGATTCGCAGGGAGTCACTCTTGGCTAGGTCTAGCTCTTATGCTTCGTTTCAGCCCGTTTCTTAAAGTCGAGAACAGTTACTCCGATCAAGTTCTCTCCATGATATCTATAGATGATTCCGTCTAGGTCAATACTGTCCGTGGCTTCCTTAAGTTCTCCAGAACTTATGTATAGTACGCCCCCCTCTTCATTGTATGTGAACCTCGCTTTCTCGGCATCAGGTACCGTGGGGACTTTCGCCACACTACGCCTTTCCTGCGAACCCTTTCCAAGTCTGAGGTTACGTATGCTGTTACTATGAACCATTCCTTTCCATTGGTCTTTCTGCAAGCTTGAACTGCGTAGATTCAAACCCGGTCAACTTTGAAAGCAATCCTAGCATCATGAATTGGATGGATCCGGGGGCCCGCCACAAACTTTCATCTTGATCCGTTTGTTCTCGTCGAAACTTTTCCATCCGAACTAGTCTTCATGCGGTGTGTATGGTTCCATTCCATTCCAGCCCATCTGAAAACACACGGCTTCAAGAGAGATCTCTAGGATCTTCGTCTCTCGTTAGAATGAGTCTAAGATGCTTTGGCGGACGGTCTCCGGAAACCTCCTTGCAGTTCTCTATATCGCTTTTTGGATGTCTTCCATCCGGATTTCCTTTTCTTTCCGGCCCTGCATGTCTCTAAGCCTAACAAGCCCTCTCTCCAATTCTCTTCGACCAACAATAACCACATACGGTATTCTCATGGAGTCTGCGTACTCCAACTGCTTCTCAAGGCTTCTCTCCTTCAGATCGAAGTCAGCCGCTACTCCGGCCCGCCTCAGCCTCGCGACAATCTCCCAAGCCTTGGAGAGAACCTCTGTTGTCGCAGAGGCAACAAATACTTCAGGAGTTTCCGGTAGCTTCGGATAGAGCGATGATCTTTCCAGAGAAATCATGAGTCGCTCTATGCCTCCTGCCACGCCAGTTGCCGGGATATCTCGCTTGCCATAGATTGTGCACAGCTTGTCGTATCTGCCTCCTCCAAAGATCGATCCTATGTCCTCGCCGCCCTTGTCATACGCTTCAAACACGATCCCGTCATAGTATCCTATTCCGCGAACGACGCTCAGATCATAAGTGCACCAATCTCTTCTGCCAAATGATTTCAGAACGTCAGCGAGCCTAATCAGCTCGTTTCGAGCCGCATCGAGCCTGACATCTTGACGAAACAGTTCCTCAAGTTCAGAGAGAACCTTTTCAGGCGATCCTTTGAGTGAGCAAAGACCCGTTATCGCTTCAATCTGCTTTTGCGACAGACCACTTCTTCTAAACTCCTCTGTGACCTGCGTCTCAGGCAGTTTCGATAACTTGTCTATGGTGATCAGTGCTCCGTCAATCTGGCCTCTATTCTCGAGGCCGATCTTCCGAAGTAAAGCTTCAACGAGCTTCCTATTGCTGATTCGAACCTCGTACTCCCTCAGCCCGACGCTTTCCAATGTGTCCATTCCAACACAGATCGCTTCGGCGTCGGCCAATGGATCAGCCGTTCCGAATATCTCGGCGTCCCACTGTCGGAAATGTCGGTATCTGGCAAACTGAGGTTCGTCATACCGCCAAGAATCAGCGATCGCGCATAGCTTGATCGGTTCGGGAAGATCAAGCCGGTTCGCGATCATCCTTGCCATTCCAACGGTAAGATCGAATCTTAACCCTAGATTCCTGCCGGCTTTGTCTGCGAACCAGTAGATTTCCTCTCTGATCTGTGGGCCCGATTTAGCTTCAAGTGTCTCCAAGTGCTCGATTGGCGTTGGCTCCATCATCTTGAATCCGTACCGTTGGAGTACTTCGGCTATCTTGGATTCAACCCAGATTCTTTTGGCTATTTCCTGTGGCTCGATATCCCTCATTCCTCTCGGTGTGGAGAATTGTTGTGACAAGGATGTCGCCTCTTCCATCCGTACGGTGTTACCTCAGCACGGCGGATAAGGTAACATGCTAGGCTTAACTGTGTTTCTTAGGGATTCATGCTTGTCCTCTATGCGACGTGACCTTTCGAAATCCGTTTATCTGTCAAGCGCGCTACGATTGGGCGGGTTGTTGAGCTATGCCAAGAGAAGTTGCCCTAGATTGGCTGAAAGAGAATGAGACAAGAGTCATAGCGATTAGCGATAAGATCTGGGAATTAGCCGAGGTCGGCCTGCGGGAATACGAGTCGTCGAAGCTGCTAGCCCAAGAACTGCGCAAGGATGGATTCAAGGTTGATCTTGGAGTTGCAGGCATGCCCACCGCCTTTGTCGCCTCCTATGGGTCAGGGAGACCTGTGATGGGGATATTGGCTGAGTATGATGCCCTGCCCGGGGTGTCCCAGAAAGCTCAACCCACAAGGGAGCCGTTGAAGAAGGGCGCGCCTGGGCATGGTTGCGGTCACAATCTCTTTGGTGCTGGAAGCACAGCCGCCGCTCTGGCGATTCGTGAAGCAATGGCAGGAAAGGATCTCAAGGGGACAGTGAAACTGTTCGGTTGCCCTGCTGAAGAGACTCTTGTAGGCAAGGTCTTCATGGCTAGGGATGGTTTGTTCACTGGTGTTGATGTTGCTCTGTCATGGCATCCGGCAAGCTACAACTCGGCGTGGATGTCATCTTCGAATGCGTTGAACTCTGTCAAGTTCAACTTTCACGGGTTGACATCTCATGCGGCGGCCGACCCTGAAAGGGGGAAGTCAGCGCTAGACGCGGTCGAACTCATGAATGTCGGAGCTAACTATCTTCGCGAGCACATCAGCGAAAAGGCCCGCCTGCACTACGTCATTCCTCACGGAGGAGGAGAACCTAATGTCGTGCCAGACTATGCCCAAGTCTGGTACTATGTCAGAGCCCCCAAGCGAGACGAAGTTGAGCAGATCTACGGTCGTGTGTTGAACATTGCGAAGGGAGCCTGCCTGATGACTGATACGACGATGGATCTTGAGTTTCTTGTAGGATGTTATGAGATGCTTCCGAATAGGGCCCTCAGTGACTTAATGCTTAGGAACATGCGGGAGACTGGTCCTCCTAAGTGGTCTGAAGAGGATTTGAGTTTCGCGAGGAAGTTAGCCGAATCGATGACGCCGGAAGAGAGAAAGAATGCCATATTGAAGTCCAAGATGCCAAGGAAGGAGGAGAGGGTAGAGAAGCTTCTAGACGACGGGATAGATGATCCTGAGGATGAGAAGGAGGTCATGGCAGGATCAACGGACGTAGGCGATGTTAGCTGGGTCACCCCTACAGCCAACCTCGTAACGGCGACATGTGTGCTAGGAATGCCGGGGCATTCTTGGCAGGAAGCTGCGACCTCGGGAATGAGCATCGGTCATAAGGGCATGATTCTGGCAGCCAAGACCCTTGCCTTGACAGGAATTGACCTGCTCACGAAGCCTGAGGAGCTGAAGAAGGTCAGAGAGGAGTTTGAGTTAAGGGCAAAGGGATTCACATACAGGAGCCCTATTCCTCCGGGACAGACGCCGCCACTGAACCAATTGGCGCATTAGGCAGACCCGCTTCGGCAACTGACGCGTGAGGCGTAAGACTTAGCAAGAATGCAGTTTCGTGAATCATTTCAGAGATAGTTGGCCCAATGTGTAGTAGACAATGTCCGTTCTCCTGTCTATGACGGCCAGAAGAAGCTCCTTCTTCTCCGTGACGGCCAGTTTCAGAAGTTTCTGCAGCCTTTCAATACTCGCCTCACGTCCCTCGTACACGATTGATACCAGCCTTCTCACCGCGCCCTTACCATATATCTCGAAGTCAACAGCTTTCTCTTCCCTGACTATGTATCCCCTGTCGCGAAGATCGCGGTAAACGAGATACTTCATCCAGACCTCAGGTTTACTTTGAGAGAGTCTCCTGACCAGATCTGCAAATCTAATCTCATGACCTGTCGCGGCGTGTAGAACTTTGGTTCTCTTCTTATCAGCGAGATATATCGCCTCTAGCGCGGAGAAATAGATTCTCTGTCCTCTCAGCGTGCCGAACCCTCTCTCGCGAAGCTCTGAAGGCGTATCTGAAAGGGGAATCGACACCTTGTTGTTGGCAAGAAATGCCTCAACTGCTTCGGGCCTGACTGTCTCCATTCAGATCAGCCTGAGAAGGTACATAAGAACTCTAAAATCTTTGGTATTAACAAGAAAGCAGCGCGAAATATGTCCTAGACGTTCGCCCTGAGCGATGTCCAATAGAAACGAGCAATGTCGCCAGAGGCGTCGTCCCAATCGTCGCTGGAGGCCTTCCGTGAGGTATGACAAGGTTGATGAAAACCATAGAGTTGAGAAAAGAAGCTGTCGTCACTATCGATCAGACAAAGCTTCCCGACCAACGTGTGAAGATCACGCTAAGAAGCTGTGAAGACATTTGCCGAGCAATTCGAGAGATGAAGATCAGAGGGGCCCCCTTGATAGGTGCCGCTGCTGCGTACGGACTGGCCCTTACTGTCCTTCGAAGTAAATCCAAGACTGCTGCAATGACGATCAAGGATTTGGAACGATCAGCCCAGAAGCTAATTGAGACTAGGCCAACGGGAGCAAACCTGAGATGGGCTGTTCAGAGGGTTATGGGAAAGGCACGAACATTCAACAAGGTTGAGGACCTAAGAGCATTTATCTTAAAGGAAGCGGACGAGATCCGTGACGAAGATATTCGCTCAAATATTCGCATTGGGAAGAACGGAGCCTCCTTGATCGAAGATGGTGACACGGTGCTCACGCACTGCAACGCTGGAGCGCTCGCGACCGCGGGCTATGGAACAGCCCTTGGAATAGTTCGAGCTGCGATCGAAGAGGGAAAGAAGGTTGGAGTAGTAGCTACGGAAACCCGCCCGCTTCTCCAAGGCGCTAGACTGACAGCCTACGAGCTTGCTTCGGAGCACATACCTGTCACCCTAATCACGGATGGCATGGTTGGATACGTATTCCAACAAAGAATTGTCAACAAGGTGATTGTAGGAGCGGACAGGGTGCTACGCACAGGCCATGTCGCCAACAAGATAGGAACGTACACGATCTCTCTGGCAGCCAAGGAGCATGGCATTCCCTTCTACGTTGCTGCTCCCCTATCGACATTTGACTTCAAAGGATCGCCAGACTCTATCGTCATAGAGCATAGAAGAGAAGGGGAGATCCTCTCTTTCGGCGGAAAGAGGATCGCTCCTAAAGGTGTCGGGGCACTCAACCCTGCGTTTGATGTGACCCCACCGGAGAATGTGACAGCCATCATCACGGAGGAGGGAGTGTTCTTCCCGCCTTATGAGGCAACTCTGGGAAGACTGGCCGAATCTGCTTCTTCATGCGGCCCAGCGGCTACCTGACCGAAGTCTTTCTCGACTTCCGAGGAAGCTCCAGAGCAATCTCCACAGGGCAGTTGCCTGCAGCCTCCCCGATGCATACCTTCCATTCACTTCCGATTGCGGTCAAAGCGTATATGCCGGTTACTTCTGCCCTAGCCTTCTGAACTATCCGAATCAAAGCCTTATGCGTTTCACCACTATCCAACACGTCATCAACGATGAGGACACATTCATTCCTCTTTATTGCGTCTCTAGGGATGAATAGGCTGTGGACCGTGGCAGTCTTGCCGGGGACGAAAACCTCTTCGATGAATTCTCTCACGCCGATCTCCCTTGTCTGCTTCGCTATGACCAGTCCGACACCGAGCCTGTGGGCCACGAGCGTTGCCAGAGGTACACCGTCCACCGCAGCCGTAAGCACCTTCGTGACCCTCTTTCCCGCGAAGGCGTTAATCGCCTGTTGCACCGCCCTCTCCAAGAGCATGGGATCAGATATGATGGCAGTATTGTCAAAGTAGTCGTCATCGTCAAACTTCATTCTCTTCTGAAGCTCAACCTCGAGTCTGAGAACTTTCTGGAGGGTCTTGTTCATCTCCTTAGCACGTGTGATTGTCGGCAGAACATGTCCCTTCACGTATCGGCTCAGCACAGTCTCCGGGAGACCTATTATTTGAGCCAGCTCTCTATACGTGTAGTAGTTCTTCGCAAGGTTGAGCAGGTCTATGGTACCAAGTTTATATTTCAAATCGAAGATTCGAGAACTCGTTTTTGACACAATCCTACCATTAGCGGTTTCGTGCTCGCATCTATAAGACCTTCGGTCCCCGTTTTACACGGCCATGAGTTGTACATGTGCTTGAAATTCTGACTTGCAACTGATCGCCTCCCTACGGAAAATCTCTTAACACGTACAAAGGTGACACCCCGCGTAGCGAACCCACCAGAATCGAAACACAACCATGAGAATGTGCAAGTCATGCAGGAAAACAAAACGGCCCCGCTTCCAGATTGACGAGGGAGGTGGTATGATGTCAGCCTGTGAATGTATCATTGCCAGACCGGTGCGTTCAGTGTCATCAAGGCTAGGTGCCAGATTCTGCAAACGAAGCGAGAGTTGATTCTTCAGATTTATGCGGCGACTCATCAGGCAACTTGTGCGACAGCCGGATCTTCGTGAATGATCCAAAAGGCGTTGAAACGACATGAGAAGCAGATCATGGGATGATCATCATCGCATCGATAGTCGTTGTCACGAAGGCACACTTAACGGATCCCTGATTTCCATCCGTGCCCAAGATGACGGATGCTTAGATGACCTGCCTAACTAGTCACTACAGGTAGCTTAGAGTGACTTATTACTGTCCTCCCTTCTGAGACTACATGCACGTAGAGGGCCCGTGGTCTAGTCGGACTAGGATGCTGAAGACAAGCGTCTGCACAGGCCTTCGGAGCCGGAGGTCGAGGGTTCAAATCCCTCCGGGCCCGCCATGAAATTCGTCAGGGTCATTTTCTCCCTGACAGAGCATTAGCATACTTTCTGGAAAGCTTCGTTCGTCATTCTTGAACGTCGCTAGTCTTTCGAATAAGGTTTGTAATCGCTTGGAGGAGAGGCTCTTCCGACCACTCCTGCGAGGACAGCGATCGTCACTATATATGGAATGGTCAAGATTATCTGCGGTGGGAGAAGTCCAAGGGCCTGTAGCCTCATCTGCAGCGCATCCGCGAAGCCAAAAAGCAGGCTGGCTCCGAACGCTCCAAAAGGCATCCACTTGCCAAAGATCATCGCCGCTAGGGCTATGAAGCCGCGTCCCCCGGTCATTCCCCAGGCAAAAAGGTTCAGGTGACCGAGAGAAAGAAAAGCGCCGCCCAGTCCGGCGAGCATCCCGCTTATCATGACACACAGGTACTTTATCCTGAAGACGTTTATTCCGGCGGTGTCAGAGGCTGCGGGGTTCTCGCCCACTGCCCTAATCCTCAGCCCCAAGGGAGTTTTGAATAGGGCGATGTGGCAGAGCACCATGATGATCAGCATTAGATAGACAAGCGGCGTGTGTGTACCGATGATTTCGCCAATGACTGGGACGTTCTGCAGTAGCGGGACTGTCACAGCCTTCAATCCCGTGACCGTTTCAGAAGCCCCTCTTGAGCCCCACAGTATTTGGCTCATGTAGGCTGTGAAGCCTAAAGCTAAGATGTTAATGCCCGTTCCACTTACGATCTGATTTCCAATGAGTTTCACGGTAAGAAGGGCGTGTAGCAGGCCGAGCAATCCTCCAGCAAGGATGGCTGCTAAGACACCGAGCCAAGGATCGCCTGCGAGAAAGGTTATTGCCACTCCGGAGAAGGCGCCGGTCAGCATCATGCCTTCTAACCCCACATTTATGATCCCTACCCTCTCTGAGTAGATTCCGCCAAGTGAGGCAAAGACTATCGGCGTTGCCATTCTAAGGGTAGCTGCGAATAGTCCAACATTGATTACGTCCAGCAGGTTCAATCCTTGTGTCCTCCTCTTCTGAGAAGATATCTGATTAGCATAGGTGCTGTGACAAAAAGGACGACGAGCGCTTGAAGAATGATCACGATGTCGAGAGGGACGCCTGTGACTCTCGTCATGGTCATGCCTCCGCTTCTTAGAGCCCCGAACAAAACAGCCGCAAGCAGCACGCCGACTGGGTGGAGACCTCCGACCAAGGCCACTGCAAGTCCGTCCCAACCGTAGCCTGGGGAGAAGCCGTCGATGAAGCGCCTGTGAACACCCAGCACCTCACCTGCCCCACCCAAACCCGCAACAGCCCCACTGATTCCTAGTGCGAGAATCATCTCCCTCTTCACATCGATGCCTGCGTTCTCAGCGGCCGTGAGGTTCAGCCCCGTGGCCCTTACCTCATAGCCAAAAGTGGTCCTCTGCAAGGCGTAATGGGTGAGGCCAGCCAATGCAACTGCCAGGAAGATCGATGCGGAGACCTGTGTAGGCTCCAGAATGCGAGGAAGCTGAGCTGAGATCGCTATCGGCACTGTTTGGGCGACCCAACCTGGGGCCTTGAAAGGGTAGTTCACCATGTAGCTCGTCAAGTACGTTGCGACGTAGCTCAGCATCATAGTCGTGATGACTTCATGTGCGCCAAGCTTGGTTTTCAGAATCGCGGGTATAAGGCCCCATAGCCCACCCGCTAAAGCTCCAGCTAACAGAGCTATGGGAATATGAACTAATGCAGGCAAGCCACTGAAAGATATGCCGACGAGCGCTGCCGCAAACGCGCCGACTATCAGTTGTCCCTCGGCCCCTATGTTGAAAAGGCCGCACTTAGAGGCGAACAAGAACGCCAGTGCCGTGAAGATTATCGGAGTTGCCTGAGTGAAGGTTTGTCCAATCCCGAACATGTCACCGAACGCTCCCCTCAACATTTCGCCGTATGCATCTATAGGAGAGTGGCCAGTCGCAAGCAGAACCGCTGCCCCCGCTACGAACGCCAATAAGATTGCGATTATCTGAGGCAGTGTCCTCTGTAGACCTAACTTTATCCATGATCGGATCTTGGAAGTTCCTTGAGCTTCCATTCGCTGTCCTTCTGCTTTTTCAGCCATCTTTGCCACCGGCCATCAAGAGTCCGAGTTCTTCCTCGTTTGTATTCTGAGGGTCTCTTATCGCCACGATTTTCCCCTCATAAATAACTGCGATCTTGTCGCTAAGCGCCCATATTTCGTCGAGATCTGCCGATATCAGCAGAACCGCGCACCCATGATCGCGCATCTCAACAATTTTGCTGCGGACGAATTCAGTTGCCCCAACATCTAATCCTCTGGTTGGTTGAGAGGCTATGACCAGTTTCGGTTCCCGGCTAAGCTCTCTTGCCAGAACAACCCTCTGCTGAGTTCCACCCGACAGGTGCCGGACAGGTGTGTCTTCGCTCCGAGTTCGTATGGAGAATTCATCGATCAGCTTTCGCGCGTACCTCGAGATCTGTCCGAAGTCAAGTCTGACGCGCTTTTTCGCAAATGGTGGCTTGTTGTGGCTTCCGAGGATAAGGTTCTCTTTCACTGAAAAGTCCGATATCAGTCCCCTTTTGTATCTGTCCTCTGGTATATGGGAGATTCCCAACCGTATCCTCTCTTCTGGGGACGCAGCCGTTATTTCGACGTTGTTCAGAAGGATTCTTCCCTCTGTGGTCTTCCTCAGCCCCGTGAGCGTTTCGACAAGCTCAGTCTGTCCATTTCCCTCGACCCCGGCTACCCCCAAGATCTCTGACGCGTGGACTTCGAAGTCTATGCCTTTCAGCGCTGGCAGGCCTCTGTCATCAAGGGCCTTCAGACTCTCGACTTTTAGGACGACTTCTCTTCCGTTCATCGGTCTCTTGTCGAATCTGTAGACAACTTCTCGGCCGACCATCATCTTCGCCAGTTCGCCAAGGTTGGTATCTTCAACTCGGACCGTCCCGACTACTTTGCCTTTCTTGAGAACTGTTATCCTGTCGCAGATCGAGAGGACTTCCCTGAGCTTATGGGAGATGAAGATAACTGTCTTCCCCTGCTCTTTCAGGGCCCGGATTGCTCTGAACAGTTCAGTTACTTCTTGAGGAGTGAGAACAGACGTCGGCTCGTCAAGGACGAGGATGTCGGCCCCTCTATAGAGGGCCTTCAGGATTTCCACCCTCTGCTGTATGCCAACGGGGAGAGCGTATATCGGGGCCTTCAGGTCTGCCGCTAGGTTGTAACGTTCACATGAGGCTTCAACATCCTTTAGGGCTTTGTCCATGTCAAGTAGGACTTTGTCCTTGACCGGCTCTCTTCCCAAGATGACGTTCTCGGCCACTGTGAGGCTTGGAACGAGCATGAAGCGCTGATGGACCATCCCTATGCCCAGCCTTATCGCTGTGGCGGGGCTATCCATTGACACCTCCTTCCCGTTCACGTAGATCTCGCCATCATCTGGCTGAAAGAGCCCATAGAGGATGCTCATCAGTACCGTCTTTCCCGCGCCGTTCTCGCCGAGTAGGCCGTGAACCTCTCCCTTTTCCACAACGAAGTCTATCTTGTCGTTGGCTAATACGCCTGGGAAGGTTTTGGTGATGCCCTTCATCTGGATGGCTGTGCTCATGGCTATGCAAAAAATGGGGAGTGGGGAGATGGGATTTAACGCTTCTGGCTAGCTGAAGGCTGACGGTACCTTGATTTCTCCACTAATGATCTTGTCTCTGGCCTGCAGAAGTTTGTCCATTGCGGCGGTCGGCAGTGTCGTGTGTGTGAACTTGAACCTTTTCTCCCAGAATTCAGCTTGTTCCGGTAGCCTGCAGCATCCGGTCCAACCGTCCGCCACGCCTTTGTTGTATACTCCTCCTTTGAACTTGCCAAGAATCGCTTTGAGTATCATCTCGTATATCGCAATGTCCACTCTCTTGGTCATGCTGCCCTTCATTTCTGGATATAGGTAGTCTTGGCATGCATCCACTCCAAAGCCGGATATCCCTTTTTCGTGTACAGCCTCTAAGGCGCCCAGTCCACTCTTCCCAGCGGCGGCATATATGCCGTCAGCCCCGAGTTCAGCTAGCGAAAGCGCGAGTTCCTTTCCTTTCGTTGGGTCAGCCCAAGCGCCGACGAAGACCGGGTCGAGAACCTTGGCGTTCGGGTTTGCCCACAATACTCCCGCTTTGTATCCCACGAAGAAGTCTCTGATCAACGGTATGTCCATGCCTCCGACGAAACCCACCTTGCCTGTCTTGGTTGTCATCGCGGCTAGTACTCCGACTAGGAAGGAACCCTCGTTGGCTTTGAAGAGTAGCGAGGCCACGTTCGGTTGGGAAACCGCCATGTCAACGATCGCGAAGTTCTGCTTAGGATATTCGGCGGCGATCTTGTTGAGGGCATCTGCTTGGTCGAAGCCTACGCACACGATCAGAACATACTTGTTGGATCGCGCGAAGTCCCTCTGGTAGCCCTCGTACTCAGCTATGGCCTTGGGCTCGACGTAGTCGAACTCTATCCCTAACTCGTCTTTGGCCCTCTGTACCCCAGCGAAGGATATGTCGTTGAAGGACTTGTCACCCAGGCCACCCGTTGCCAGTATGAGGCCGACTCTCTTCGGCTTCTTTAGATTCTCAACCTCTGCCTTTAGCGCGTCGAACTCTGCCTTAGAAACCCAATCCGGTCCGGGAGTCAATGGAATTGGCTTTGCAACCCATCCGATGCCTGCTCCGATTATCAGTCCTATGATAATCCCTGCGACAAGCCTACTAGATGCTTGAGACATAGTTCCATTCTCCTTAAGCCAACTGTTATGCGTTGCTAGTGCTTAAAAGAGTCACCAAGAGACGCCACATCCGTAGGTGCCACACCACTATGATTCAAGGCCACAAGATCGAAGGATCGTGCGCTCGGATGTGCACGGCCCATTGACTGAGGTGAGCTTCAACGAGCACAAGACTTTGACGGTCAAGAAAGAGTGCTCGTCCAAGTGGGCCAACTTATCGCTTCTGGGTGTTCCAGTCGCGTATTAGATTCACAAGCGTCTTACTCACTAGTTCTATATCGCTGAGATAGACAAACTCCATGATCAAGTTGACTGAAGATCCCCCAAGCAGTCAGCCGAATCCGCCGGAGATCAATGTTGAAAGAATGGGCAGTGCGTCCAGCTTGCTTACTACCTGTTCTTAGCTTGAGCCATATCACGTGAAAGTTGAGCCGATTTGAAAGTTTCAGAGCACACGCTAAACCTGCTCAAGTCGCCAATTCGCGATGTCTGCATCTACAGTTCAATGTCTTCCTATCTCGACAAGAGATTGTGAAGTTTGGCTTGTCTCTAACATGTGATGTGCGCGTACGGAAATCACCAACGCGATGTTCGTGATAAGTAATGCTGCGCTCGCCAAGAACGGGATAGGTCTCCCGACGAAGTCATAGACGAAAATGAAAATGACCGGCCCGAGTATTCCTCCCAAATCCATGAAGGTCCTATAGAGTCCAACTGAGGTTCCTCTCATGTTGGGTGTCACTACTTTAGAGAGAAGAACGATCAAGGTTACTGAAACCATTCCACCTCCGACCCCTTCAAGAAGGCCGATAACAAAGATATGAGTCAGAGAACTTGTGGCGGTGTAGAGCCCCAAGCATATTCCCTCAATGAACAATCCGCCGATTATGACAGGCTTGATCCCCAACTGGTCGGCCAGCCGCCCAGAGGCAAATGTCGTCGCGCAGAACCCCGCTGTTCTTACACTCATGATCAATCCTATCGTCGCAATGTCGTAGAAGAGTATCTGATTCAGGTATAGCTGAAAGACCGTATGCAATAATCCTTGCATCACAAGCATCCTTGACATGACGACCGAGCAGACAACGAAAAGTCCCCAGTTCCTCAGACCCCTCAAAGCTTCGCCTATGGATATCGCGACGTAGCCTTCGCGTGGACTGTCAGCAACCTGCTTTAAACCTCTGGAGCGAAATGCAATCAAGAAGGAAACCAGAGTCATCACTGAGGCGACGTAGAACACTGAGTAGTACCCGAACCAAGAAGCTATGATGGCGCCGATGGGGGCGCCGATGAAGCTTCCTATGAACTCAATGCCCTGTAGGGTTCCCACAGCTTTCCCTCGAATACTTGGTTCGAACAAGTCGAACATCAAGGCTGTATTGTTCGTGAAGAAGAGCGCAGCCCCTAGACCCCACAGAGCTCTACCAAGGATCAGCTGATATATCGAGCGAGATGCTGCACATGTAACAGTTCCCCCGACAGAGAGAGCTAGACCGAAGATGACCAGTCTTCTTCTCCCTACCTTATCGGAAAAAAAGCCAGAGGGTAACTCCGTGAATATTCTAGCCAAGAACCAGGCGGAAGTAACGATTCCCACGAGCACTCCTGTAGGGTCGAGTTCCCATGAGAGAAGCGGAAGAAAAGCAGATGAGAGCCCCATGCCAAGGATCAGTGAGAAACCTACTGAGACGAGTTCGAAGTAGATACGAGGATACGATGACATCCTGACCATTGTACTTTCATCGCGAGTCAGACTGCGTGATCTGAATGTCCTGCCCCGCCGCTTCAGCGGTGGCCACTATTGCAGATCGGCGTTCACTTATAATGCTGACCTTGATTCATCAATCCCAAATTCCACCGGATCGATCTTCGGTTTATGGCGCAAGATAATGTAACCGGCCAGATGCAAACTCGGATAAGACTTATGTAAGCGCTTTTTGCTTGATAGTGTCGGCCCCGCGGTAGCTCAGCCTGGTAGACTCGCGGTTCGCGAGACTGAAAGCTTCCGGCTGTAGTCCTGTACCTGCTAGGTATGGGGAGGTCAGCCTGCCAGGCGCACAACGACTGAAACCGGAGTTTGGCGATGTGCCGACCGGAGTGTCGCCTGTTCAAATCAGGCCCGCGGGACCACAATTGGTACGGACGAACGGTTGATGTCACGTAGAATCTTCGTTGTCTTAACTCGATTGGGCGTTATCCTTTGGCAAAGGTTCGAAATGTAGTGCTGTTCCTTCACAGCTATTTCTGTCCGGGATCAGACCGGCATTACAGAATGCGTAGACAATATGGCTGAGTCAGTGTTCGAGTTGCTGTGGGAGTAGCTAAGGATCCTGACCTTCGATATGTGTGGCTGTCCAGAGTATGAAGCTTTCCACCTTCCTTAGCTTTCCAGTTGTAGTGTCCGGGATCATGTTCGCTCTTTCCATCGTCAAAAGGCCCAGTATTACATTTTCGTCGAGCTCGTTCTTTCCCAGAGCTTCCTTGACGGACTGCGGTATCTCGGCAGTGGCAATCACTTCGTACTTTAGCTTCTCTCCCTCCAACTCTAGCTCTTGTACGATGGCCTCTGAAGCCTTGACAGTTTGCCCTGATACAGATATGAACCCTATCTCTCTCCCCGTGTACTGGACGCCTATACGTTCGGCCAGGGATCTGTCAATCAAGCTCATTCTGGCATCTGTATCGGCAAGGACCGTGGATGAGTAGCCTTCCCTTGCGCCAAGTAACCTGATCTTGGCTTTCACCAATGTCAGAGGCCTTCACCAATGTTATCGCAAGTGTAATTGGAATATTAACCTTCAATCCTTATTTCCTTCGGGGCACTAGCCTCTTGCCACTAGTGCCAAGAGCTTGCGACTCAAAAGCTCGACCGTTGGAGTCTCCTTTTCATGTTCCCCAAAGGACATGCCGAGTAGTGATCCAGCGGAGAGACCTTGGATCGTAGCTAGCCCTTGACTGGCGTCCGACACGATCCGAGCTATCTACCGTAGGTATTGGGAACTAGAAAAGCCATTCCGACTAGACGATTTTGAGCCATTTAGCCCAGAGACGCATGGGAATATCTGCTTGATCGACCAGAGTAGCACTCAAGGCCACGAAGTCTTGCGGGTTCATGGCGCCCTTCGCCGAGAGATGATTTCTCATCATCCTTCATGGGCGGGATTCGAACCCGCTTCACGCAACGGCCTGCGTCGTGCGGGCGACAGCCGCACATGTTAGACCGGGCTGCACCACCTTCGCCGTCACCATTTTGGTCGATGACTAGGGCGGTCCAGGGCGAGTACCTATGCCGACGCATCCGAATCTTAAGCCTTTCCTAAGCAGTCGCTTCCTTCTGATCCTACTCGTATCGCTTTCATCAGAAAGGAATATGCCCTGCCTCACAACCTCAGTCTTCGATTCATTTCTTGTTTGCCCCTAGTGAGCGAAAAGTCACTCTTGTGCTGACCAATCAAGGGAGGGGGGCCCTCACAATTTGTGGGCCTTACTGGAACATAAACGTCGCATGTGTCTCGTCTCTTGGAGTTGACTGGGAATCGGAGGCGCAAGTCATTTAGACCAAGAAGAGGTAGGCCAATTCTGTGATCAGTATGAGCCTATACAGATGGAGCGACATTCCAGAAGAGCGACTAACGGACAAGCTGTCACGGAAGTTGATTTCCGGCAAGAACGAGATGTTGGCCCAAGTCTTCCTAAAGAAAGGTTGTGTTGTCGCATCTCACAAGCATGAAAGCGAACAGATGACGTTCATTCTTAAGGGATTGCTGGAGTTGACGCTTCCTGACCGAAAGGTCAGAGTCGGTGAGGGAGAGGTGCTTGTCATACCCCCAAACCTAGAACACGGCGCAGTGGCCCTTGAAGACACCATAGACCTGGACATCTTCAGTCCCGTTAGAAACGATTGGCTGACTGGACAAGATCACTATCTCCGAGGAAGGTGAGGAGAAACGGATCTAGGACTCAAAGGGCGAGCAGCGATAGTCACTGGCTCAAGCCGAGGAATAGGCAAAGCCATAGCGTATGGATTCGCGGAGGAGGGGGCGAAGGTCACCATCTGCGCGAGAAAAGAGGACTTGCTGAAGGAGACTGAGCGAGAGATCGAGGCGGCCACGGGAGCAGATGTCTTCGGGGTCAGAGCAGACTTGAGCCGCCCTGAGGACGTAAAGATGCTCATAGCGAGAGCTTACGGGGCGTTCGGAAGGACAGACATTCTTGTCAACAATACTGGAGGTCCGCCGCCTTCACTCTTCTTGGCAACCTCGGAGGATGATTGGAGACGTGCCTTTGATCAACTCATCATGAGCATTGTCCTAGCTTGCCGTGAAGTTGCTCCTTACATGAGGAAGGAGCGGTGGGGGCGAATCATAAACATGACCTCGATCGCCGCAAAGCAACCGGTAGAGAACCTCGTCCTATCCAATGCGCTGAGATCAGGTATCTTGGGGTTGACGAAGACTCTAAGCGACGAGTTCGCAGGAGACAACATTCTTGTCAATAGTGTCTGCCCTGGATACACGCTAACGGAGCGGGTTCAAGAACTTGCCCAAGCAGAAAGCCAACGGACAGGAAGGACGATCGACGAGATAATTCAGGATTGGGCAAAGGCGATACCCCTAGGGCGAATGGCTCAACCGAAGGAGATCGCAAACCTAGTTGTCTTTCTGTCTTCGGAGCGAGCGAGCTTCATAACCGGAGCAACGTTTCAGGTGGATGGAGGCTGGATAAGAGGAATAATCTAGCAGACTCCACCATTAGTCAATGGCGGTGGATTCGCCTATATCTTCGGTGCGTTTCTTCCCCTGTACTCAAGCCTGAATCCTGTATCTAACTTCGCAGCCTGCTTTAGTATAACGCCTGATGCAACCAACCGCTGGATCTCGTTTGTCCCCTCGTATATTTGGAGGAGCTTTGCGTCTCGAATCAACTTCGCAGCAGGATACTCCTCCATGTATCCGTATCCTCCCATGATCTGAGCGCATTCCACGGCGTTCGTCATCGCCGAATCGCTTGCAAACCATTTCGCGAAAGCTGATTCAGCCGTGTTCGGAAGACGCTTGTCAGCAAGCCACGCCGCGTGCCTTGTCAAGTGCCTTGAAGCGGCAGCTCGACACGCCATATCGGCTATTGCAAAGCTCACGCCTTGAAACTGGCCTATCACCTGACCAAACTGCTTTCGGACATTGGCGAATTTCGATGCCTCATCCACAGCTCTCTGCGCGACCCCTGTAGCTATGGCTGCGATTCCAGCCCTCGTCATATCAAGAGTCATCATAGCCAACCTGAAACCGTCACCCTCTTGACCCACTAGGGCATCTTCATGCACTCGCACATTTTCAAAGATGACCTCGCTCTGCACCGACGCCCTCTGGCCAAGCTTATTCTCCACATACCCTATCTTGACGCCGGGAAGATCAGCGGGAACCATGAAGACAGCGATTCCTCTGTGATGGAGAGAAGGATCGACCGTGGCGAAGACTGTATGAAGAGAGGCAACTGGTGCATTGGTTATGAAGCACTTTTCGCCGTTTATGATCCATTCGTTTCCGTCCCGCTTTGCGAGGGTTTTTACGGATGCTGCGTCTGAGCCCGACTCGCGTTCAGTCAGACAAAACGAGGCCAATTTCACCTCGTCTCCAGTGACGATAGGTTTGACGTATTTCTTGAGTTGTTCTTCGGTTGCCGCAAGCAATAGAGGGGCAAAGGCGAGGTTATTGCACATGATGGATGTTGCGCATCCTGCGCAACCATACCCCACGGCCTCGCTCACCAAGGTCTCCTCAACAAGTGTCCGCCCGAGTCCTCCAACGCTCTTTGGGACATGTAGGTTCATAAGGCCTGATTCATAGGCCCTTTGAACGAGTTCCCTCGGAAACTCATTCCTCCTGTCAAGCTCAGATGCGTAGGGAGTAATGTGCTCCCTAGCGAACCTCTCAGCTCTTTCCTTGATTTCCTTCTCGCTGGGCGAGAGTTCGAAGTCCACCATTACTAATGCAACCTCATTTTCTAGTAGCTCCCTCCAGTATTCAAAAGCGCTTCTGGCGCATCCCGACGGCTCTTGGCTTGCCACCATGAAGATTCTCGAAACGATTAAACCCTCACCTACTGGACATAGGAACATAGTAGCGGGAGAATAGACAGAGCTTGAGAGGCCCAAAAATCATCTTGTTCTCATATACCCGGGATATTGAAAGAGCCTGCGCCGCCGCCATGCGATCATGCTATTCAAACGTTCCCGCATTCCATTTATTCAAAGCCAAACACGTGGAAGGCGAGGCTGAGAAACCACTAACTCAAGAACGTGCCAAGGAGCTGATCCAGAAGGCGTTGAGGGCCGGTCACGAAAGCGTTCTTGAGCATGGCCTACTTACATTCGATCTTCAAGGCGTATCAAGAGCTTTTACGCATCAGCTCGTTAGACATAGGATTGCTTCGTTCTCCCAGCAAAGCCAGAGACATGTAAGAATAGATACCGACAGCGACTGGTATGTGATCCCTCCTAGCGTCAAAGATGAGTCAAAGCGAAGATTCGAAGAAAGGATGAAGGCTGTGGCTTCATGGTACTCAGAGGAATCAAAGTCTGGAACAAGAATTGAGGATGCCAGATTCTATCTTCCAAATGCAGCAAGGACAAACATTGTAGTCTCAATGAACCCCAGAGAGCTCTTACATGTTTTCAAGCTAAGATGCGGAGCCGAAGCACAATGGGAGATCAGAGCCGTCGCCTGGGCTATGCTGGCGTGTTCAAAAGTCATCGCTCCGAACATATTCAGTGAGATCCAACACCCTCGGACTGATACGTATTTCGCAGAGAGGGAGGATAGGCTGGAAAAGATTCTCTCAGAAGTGCGCCCATATTTTGAAAGTGCCGATGTACATGAAACGGTAGAGATTCCTCTTGCAGGACTAGATCTCGGACTTGATGTTCAAGCACTTGTCTACAAATCGTAACCTTCAGCCGCAACGACATATCGAGTCGTGGAAAAAGCAATGTGCTTCCTGCCGGATTCAGGTGATAGACAAGAATTATATGGTGATCCCGTCAAGCTAAGTTGAGGTGTGAAGTTTGGCTCTTGTCAATCTGGATGTACTTGTTCTGCAAGTGATAATCAATGTTATCATCATTGGACCGATGCTATGGCTCGCGGGACGCATCCTTGCCGGAAAAGACAAAGCGAAGTTCACAGACGCCCTGTGGATCGCTGCTTTAGGAACCCTGATCGGATCTGTGTTTACTCATCTTTTCTCAGGCATCATAGCCTTGGTCATCATCGTGTTGCTCTGGTTGGCGTTGATAAGGCATTTCTTTGACTGCGGATGGGGAAGGGCCTTTCTGATCTCCCTAGTCGCTGCGGTTATCTTTGTCGTCATAGCAACAATACTAGTGCTACTGGGTCTGGTAGCTCTGAGGACCTTGCTGGGGTTTCCGTAGCATCTGCTCTTCTTGGCATCTAGAATCATTTGGTGTATTGCCATGAATCTGGAGAAAGTGTATGCCAACATCGACTCTAACTTGGATAGCCACATCGCAAAAGTCCAGGAACTCCTGAGACAGCCAAGCATCTCAGCCGAGAACTACGGCATCCGGGAATGTGCTGAGTTACTTGAGAAGTACTTTCGTGATTTGGGATGCAGATCGACGGAGATTGCTGAGACTGATGGAAATCCTGTCGTCTACGGCGAATATGACGCGGGCGCCGAGAAGACAGTCATCGTCTACATGATGTATGATACTCAGCCCGTCGTGGGGGAGGATTGGATCTCTCCTCCTCTGGAAGCGAATCTTGTTGATATTCCTCCGTTTGGAAAATGCATTGTTGCTCGCGGAGCCATAAACACCAAGGGTCCTCTGAGAGCCTTCTTGAATGCAATGGAATCTATCAAGGCAGCTGGCGAGGAGCTTCCAGTCAACCTGAAGTTTGTAGCCGAAGGCGAGGAAGAGCTTGGAAGCGTTCACTTGCCACAGTTCGTCGAGAGATACAAGGAGAAGTTGGAGGACGCCGATGCAGCCTTTTTCCCAGGCGCTGCGCAAGACCAGAAAGGAACTTTACGCATGTCGCTCGGCTACAAAGGAATAGTATACTTCGAACTCGAATGTTCCGGAAAGCTTTGGAGAAAAGGCCCCATGGAGTACGATGTCCACAGCAGTAACAAGGCGTGGGTTGATAGCCCTGTCTGGAGGATGATTCATGCCCTCTCAACGATGACCTCGAAAGACGGGAACAAGATACTGATCGACAGGTGGTATGAGAATGTGAAGCCTCCAAGCAGGGAAGACATGGAGCTCGTCAACAAGCTCGCCAAGACATTCGATGAAGAAACGGTGAAAGAAATGATCAAGGTGGAACGTTTCATCGACAACCTACACGGCAAGAAGCTTCTCTTGAAGTACTTGTACTCGACGACGCTTAATGTGGACGGCATATGGGGCGGATACACCGGACCCGGAACCAAAACGGTTCTCCCCTACAAGGTGACATTAAAGATGGATGTCCGCCTAGTCCCGAACCAAAAACCCGGCGAGGTATTGCCGAAGATTAGGAAACATCTTGACAAGATGGGGTACAGGGACATATTCATTCGGCAGCTGGAAGCTGGCTACAGTTGGTCCAAGACCAGCGTCAAGGAGCCGTTGGCTCAGGCTGCTATGCAGGCGTATCGCAGCTTTGGATACGAACCTGAAGTCTGGCCACACATGGGTGGAAGCGCACCATTCTATTTGTTCAATCAAGGGCCGCTGTATCTGCCGTTTGTCGGTGGCGGATTAGGACATGGCGGAAAAGCCCACTCCCCAAACGAATACTTTGTGGTCCAAGGAAACGAGAGGGTGGGCGGACTGGCGAAATGTGAGAAATCATACGTCGCCATCTTAGACGCATACTCAAAGACTGAAGAAAGACCCAAGGCCACAAAGAAACGGAGATAGGATTCTCCACTGATTCCACAGTGATATTGAAGCCTACAGAGGTACACATAACGAGCGGATAGCGCGAAACCGTCGTTTGAGAACAGTCCTCAAAGAAAGAGCATGGCAACAATCTCGGGGCCGCATTGGGCAAGTTCTTTGTGCCATAACGACAGCGATTGTCAACTAACGCAAGCTTGGATTCTGACCTGTAGAAGGTGTTAAGTCAGGAGCTTCAATCTTTATGCCGAGATAGAGCTTGCTAAGTTTGGGGTGGTTGAGTAGCTCCTTGGGCTCTCCGGAAAAGACTGAGCGACCACCAACGAGCAGATAGCACTTCTGTCCGACCTCTAGTGCTCTCTTTGCGCTCTGCTCGACGAGTATGATGGCGATCCCCAATCTGTCTCTCAACTCAATGATTTTGTTGAGTACTTGCATGGCGATCTTAGGCGAAAGGTTTCCAGTCGGCTCATCGAACATGATGAGTTGAGGTCGTCGCAAGAGAGCCATTGCCATGGCAACCATTTGCCTCTCCCCTCCGCTGAGGGTGCCTGCCCTCCTCTTCGCATATTCTTGAAGGAGCGGGAACATCTCTTGCACCTCTGCGACCCGCTTCTTGAATTCCGAATCGTCAACCGTGTAGCCCGCCATGAAGAGGTTCTCTTTGACGGTGAGGTTCGAGAAGATGTTTTCTAGTTGTGGGAGGTAGGCGACTCCCCTTCGGGCGATTTCGTGCGTAGGCAGACCTGTCAGCTCTGCTCCATTGAATTCTATTGTGCCGGACATCACATCGGCCAGACCAAATATGCTTTTCAGGAGTGTACTCTTTCCACTACCATTCGGGCCGACAACCACAGTTATCTCTCCTCCTTTGGCGCTCATGTTGAGATCTGAAAGAATCTGAAGCTGCCCGTATCCAGCGTCTAGGTTGGTCACTTCCAGCAATTCTATCCACCAAGATACGACTCGATTACTTTCGGATCGTTCATCACTTGGTCCGGAGGGCCCTGCGAGACCACCTGTCCCTTGTCCATAGCATAGACATAATCCACATACTGCAACGCGATGTCTAGTCTGTGTTCCACAGACATGAAGATTCCCCCAACCCTATCTTTCAACTTCAGCGTGTGAGATAGGATCTGATGCGCCAGAACTGGGTTGATCCCGGCGATCGGCTCATCCATCATTATCATCTTTGCACCGCTCATAAGAGCTCTGGCCATCTCCAAGAGTTTCATTTGGCCTCCACTGAGCTTCGAGGCGGGCTCATTCCACAAATGATCTAGCTGCAACAGCTGAAGAAGTTCGAAGGCAGTGTCAACGATCTCTTTCTCCTTCTTGAACCAAGACCCTCGAAGCGGAGCCCTAAGGAAGCTCTCGCCAGGATTTCCGCGATGCGCCGTCAGTACGTTCTCAAGTACAGTCAACTTGACAAATGGAAGAGGGATCTGAAAAGTCCGCACCAATCCAGCTTCATAGACGCGATGAGGTGGCCAGCCCTGTATTCTCTGACCATTAAACGTGATGCGTCCAGTGTCGGGCCTGTAGATTCCAGTTACTACGTTAATGAGGGTAGTCTTTCCGCTTCCGTTTGGACCTATAAGTAGGCTGGTGCCTCTATCAATCGAGATAGTCACGTCGTCTAGTGCAATTAGGCCACCAAACGCCTTGGTGACACCTTCTACCGACAACATGAAGCTTACCAAAATAAAGGTGGGTGATTAGCGATATTCTAGTGTGCAAGAAAAGGGGGTTAGGGAAAGCCAGACACCCATGATACTGAATCGCTTGCGAAGTTCCAGACACCGACCTGTACCCACTCGTACTTCCCTGCCTTCATCAGTAGCATCCACAGCGCATAGTTTGCCGTCGCTAGGTCGCCACCCGCGTTCAGCTTGATTCCGCCCAGCGCACCGTAGTAGGATTCCGCTACCTCCGGGAGTGCTGCTCTGACGGCTTCTGCATCATATTTGCCTGTTGCCAGCAATGAATAGGTCAGAGCCCAAACCGCGTCGTACGCAGCGAAAGAGTATGAGTCTGGCTGCCTTCCAAGTTTCGTTTTGAGAGCTGTGAGTAGCTTGTCGAGTCTCTCTGTTAGTGGACCCCAGAATATGGGGTGGATCATCTTTGTCTTCTGGCCGAACTCTGCGGTTGGTGGACTCTTGGCCATTTCGTCTAGTAATGCCGTTCCATCGCTTCCGAACCATCTTACCTTTGCCAAGACCGGGTAGTCTGCTGCTTGAGTCATGAACGTCACTGCCTCGGCGAACGCCGGGTAGTATACGCCAACCGCGCTTTCTCCGAATTGGGTCACCAGTTTCTGGACTTGGTCTGCCAACGCTCTAACTTCTGAGGAAAACTCCTTGGCCTCGGGTGCGTACCTTGGTCCTTCGTAGTATTTGCCGCCAAGCTTTTCGACGGCCTTCTTTGTTTCCCTGTTCAATCCGTCTCCCCAGGCGTCTCCCCGCCACGCCCCGACGACGTGCTTTATGCCTAGCCCGATCATCACTCTGGCTATGGCCGGGGCTTGTATATCATCGGCGGGGCAGAACCTGTAGACGAAGTCCCCAGCTATCGCAAGGTCTGGTGCTGTCGAGGATTGGCTGATGAGAAGTATCTTGTTCGCGTCGGCGTACCCCTTGATGTTTCGGACCTCAGCACTGGTCTGAGGACCAATGACCAGCTTTATGCCTTTTGCGTTCATGCTTGTAAGCTTCTCTAGAGCCGGGGCTGGTTTGGTCTCTGTGTCTTCAACTACGAGCTTGATCGTAAAGCGGGCTCCGGACTTCTTGAGGAACGCGTTCGCTTCTGCGACGGCGATCTCGATTGCGACCTTGCTGTTCTCTCCGTATGAGGCCAAGTCGCCTGTTAGAGGAAGAAGTGCACCTATCTGAACTTCCCCGATGAGACCAACAGGTTTCTCTACTATCTTCTCTACGATTCTGGGCGCAATGATAGACGGAGCTATTGCGACACCGATCCCTGCACCTATGAGGAGTGCGACGATTATCCCTGCTATTGCCGCTGTCTTGTCTATGACCTTCTTTTCTGCAGTCAATTTTCTTGTTCTCCTCGATGTATATATGTGCCAATGATATTCTAAAAGCTTGGCATTCGCGGTAGCTTCTACCACTACCCATATGTGCTGTTGGCGGTGGACTGTGGTACTATGTAATCTTGGGAGGAGTTGTCGAATTGCTAGACCCGCTTCTTAGAGATGCGATCATCTACGGGGGCCTGCTGACGCTGCTGAGTACAGGTCTAACCCTGACCTACATGACAACCAAGGTTCCCAATTTCGCTCATGGAACGTTTGCAACGGTCGGGACCTATGTATCTCTCACAGCTGCTAGAGTTTTGGGTCAGAGCCCCTATCTTCTCCTTCCAATATCGTTCCTCCTAGCCGCTCTGATAGCCTTGGCGCTCTACGTCATCATCTTGAGGCCTCTGATAAACAGACGATCAACCTTCGCCTTCCTCATGATAGCGACTTTGGCCTTCGATCTGCTGTTATTAGGGATATTGAATGTCTATGCCGATGTACTCTCAAGGACCTTCAAGGTGACTTCCCGCTACTTTGTGCTTCGATTTGAAGACTTCCGATTTGCCGATCAGCCAGGACTCTTCTTCGTTACCCCAGTTGTAGTATTGGCTACAATTGTCACTATTCACATTGCACTTACGAGGACTAAGTTCGGCGTGGCCATGAGGGCAACGGTTGAGAATCCAGCTCTGTCAAGTGTGGTCGGGATAAACGTCGGACTTGTCTATGCGGTCTCTTGGTTCATCGCTGGTGGCCTCGGAGGCGTGTCTGGGTCGCTCCTGACTTTGTGGATCGCAGGAAACCCAGATGTAGGCTTAAGTATGCTCCCGAGCATCTTCGCCGCTAGCATAGTGGGAGGTTTCCTCAATATCTATGGAGCTGTGCTGGGCGGATACCTGGTCGGAATCGCCGAGATCCTAGGAACAAGTTACATAGCTAGCTCGATAGGGTCTTTCGTGATTGCATATAGGCCGCTCATCCCGTTGTTCATCATTGGCATCACGTTGCTGGTAGCGCCCGCTGGACTGACGGCGATCAGTAGGTACCCTCTCATGAGATTGGTGAGGCGACTTGGCGCTTCCAACTGAGTTCATATTCATCATAGATTTGGTCGCACTTTACTCCGTCTACCTCATCGTCTCACTCAGCCTAAATCTCGAATATGGGTACGCTGGCATCCCGAACTTCGGCAAGATGCTCGCTGTTGCCGGAGGCGCCTTCGTTGCAGGATCTCTGCCTGGAAGGTTGGCTGCATACCTTTTGGGGATCACTGTTGAGGACTATATTAGGGATAACGTCATCATAGTAACTCAAGTGAACGTCGGCCTCAGAGATAACGCCTCCCTAGCTCTGTTGATCTTTCTGGCCACTCTGCTGGTGGCAGCTGGCTGTGGGGCAGCTCTGGGTTTCATAGCTTCTTATCCAGCCCGCCGTCTTAGGGAAGACTACTTGGCCATCACACTACTCGCTATAGCAGAGGGGATCCGAGTCATAGGCTACAACTATCCTCCACTAGTGGGCGGCACGCTAGGCGTCCAAGTTGCTGACACGCTTTCATGGGTGACTCCTGAGCTTCGATATCCGACAGCTAGCATTCTGCTATTCGCCGCCGCAATTGTGGTTCTGGTCTACATGCATGTCACGGTCAACTCTCCTCTAGGAAGAACTCTGAGAGCCATAAGAGACTCTGAGATCGCAGCTGCGACTCTGGGCAAGGACATAGTTCGAATGAGGATGCAGGTACTTGTCGTCGGCTCAGCTCTAGGCGCGATCGGCGGAGCCCTCTACGGGCTGTACGCCGGAGGTGTGATAGCTACGGCATACGATAGGGTCAGCTGGACATTTTGGCCTTGGGTCATGGTCGTGCTCGGAGGCGCGGCAAACAACATCGGCGTGGCCGCAGGCGCCTTGGTTTTCGTCACATTTCGAAAACTGATAACGTTCTACAAGGGGGCGTTAGGGCCATACTTGCCGTTTGATGCGGTTTGGCTGGACTTGATACTCCTCGGCGTCGTCCTAATGCTTATCTTGATGTACAGGCCGCAAGGGCTTCTTCCGGAGAAACCGATCTTCACGATTGGCCGAGACAGGATTCAGAAGATAGCTGAGATGAAAGCGGAAACCTCAGCGTAGACGTGGAGATAACCAGCTCGCTAGCTACACATCAGCCGACATGGAGAAAACCTACGGGACATTCCTTCACAAAAGATAGTTTAGTCGAATGAGAAGGACATTCAATGCGCGACCGTCCTTCTACGGGAACGCCTGCCTGACTCATGAAAACGACAGGAAGTTCAACTCATAAGCAGGCAACCGAAAAAGTTGGCTGTCATCTTCCTTAAGAGACGGACGAGGCATTCTCCATACGAGAAACCTAATGGGCGATAGAAGAATGAGCCAGGGGGCGCTTGCTGAGCTGCCGGACGAATGGGGTGGCGTAGTTCCATCCCAAGCATTCGTCGATGAATCTCGCAGAATTGTTGATGAAGCAAACGGAAGAGGACTAATCCTGCGGGCTTTGGGGGGAGTCGGGATTAGACTACACTGCTTGGCCTGCAGCGAGTTTGCATCTAGAATAGGTCGTATTGCAAAAGGTGAACAAGAGTTTAGCGATCTAGACTTCATGAGCTACAAGAAGCAAAGGAATCAGATGAAAGATTTCTTTGAGTCTTTGGGATATTCGAAGCGGAGAACGACGCTTTCGACGGCTGCATCGGAAAGGCAGATCTACCTTCATAGGAAGGGATGGTTCTTCATCGATGTCTTCTTCGACAGACTAATCGTAGCAAATCATCCCATAGATTTCAGAGGAAGACTTGAACTGGACTCACCTACCATACCTGTAACGGACCTTCTCCTCGAGAAGCTGCAAATAGTAAGCTTCAGCGAAAAGGACTTGAAGGACGCTCTCCTCTTATTGATCGCTCACGATCTAAGATCTGGCGATGAGAGTGAGGCCATCAACGTGGATCGGGTCGGTAAGCTACTTTCTGACGACTGGGGCTTCTGGTACACAGTCACAACCAATCTCAAAGGCATTAAGACGCTTCTACCAACTCTTACAGACATTTCAGGAGAAGAAAGATCAAACATTATATCGAAAATCGATTCCTTGCAAGCTAGGATAGACGCGGAACCCAAGACCACCGGTTGGAAGTTGAGGAGCACTATAGGTCCGAGAAAGCGATGGTACAGGCAGGTGGAGACAACGGAGACGGTCGGCGAGTTTGGTATCTGGAGGCTGAAAGAGTAGGATACAGGGCCGAGCCAAAAGACGGTCCAGATGCCCCTAGGAACAAATCCTACCGGCTGTAACCAAGATCGCCGCGGTGATTTTATCTACTATGTTTAGTACGGTAACATGAAATAGGCCGCCGGATCTCAAGGTCAGCCGGACTGTAGTTTGAGTGGAGATTGACAATGAGAATACTTGTGGTAAATAACTACATGGACCAGACGAAGTATGCTGCTGCAATGGATAATTTGTGTGCGCGAATCCAAGACGCTTCGAGAGAGCCTGTGGGAAGAGTTTCATACGAGCGTTTTGATCCAGAGTTTGTTCGTGACCAGATAGGTAAGTTCGATGCAATTGTGTTGAGTGGGTCTGAAGCTCTGTACAGCAGGCCCGAAGACAGACTGAAGTTCCAGAAGGCAATTGAAGGGACCCGTTCGCTGACTCTGCCTGTCCTCGGCATCTGTGGCGGGCACCAGCTGCTTGCGATGGCTCACGGTGAAAACATCATCGATATGGGACGGGGCCTGAGGGATTACTATGAAGTGGAAATTCTAGTTGATGATCCTCTCTTTGATGGTTTGGAAAGGCGCATAATGGTCAGAGAATCTCACCAAGAGATGGTGGAACATCTTCCAAAGGGATTCTTGCTCTTGGCGAAGTCTCGGGATACTCCAATAGAGGCTATGAAGCACGAGAGAGGAATCGTGTATGGCGTGCAATTTCATCCAGAACGCCATGATGAGGCTCACCCGGCCGGAGGAGTCATCCTAGCGAATTTCGCGAAACTTGTCAAGAGGTAGAGATTAGTCTCCTCTGCGAGTCGTCTAATCGAGAAGGTGTCTCCGGTAACCAAGTACCTGGATTATCCCAAGGCGCCCGCTATGTGGAACTTGAGTCACCAAGCGTGTCCAAGGATCTGGACAAATTGTCATTGATGTCTATCACCACCCAGAGCCGTCAACTATGACTTCGCTTTCCGGCAAACAAGCTTATCTTTGACATGAACGGCTCGTAGTGTTGCGGGGGTTCCCGAGACCCCGGATCATCAAGGGCGGGAGTCAGGTCAAAGGGGCAGGGCCGTCTGCGTAAGAGATGGTGTTAGACTTAAGATCGACCTGATGAGAGATCCTGTGGCACAGGCCTTCGTGGGTTCGAATCCCACCCCCCGCACCACCCATCGCACAGCGGAGTCTAACATATCCAAGAAGTCCAATCATCAAGCCCCTAGAGAAAACAAACCAAGGCAGCTGAAAATGATCAACCTTAAGTGTTAACTCTAGAAGTCAACTATGAATTCGGAGGTATTCTTCGTGAAGGAAACAAGCAGCACCCTTCCCGGCTCGGAACACTTCTTCCTTGAGCGGCTGGCCGATGGCGTTTATGTTGCCATTGCATCTGAGACCGGAGCCGCGACCTGTAACGCCGGGATCGTTGACCTCGGCGACCGCACGTTGATCTTTGATCCGTTTCTCACTCCGAAGGCGGCGAAGGATTTGTCTACCGTAGCGGCTAAGTTGACCAGCCGTCCCATAGCTTACGTCGTTAACAGCCATTACCATAACGACCACATACGCGGAAATCAGGTCTTCGCAGCTGACACAGAGATCATCTCCACTACGCTGACGCGCGACTTGATCGCGACGAAAGGTGTTGACGAGATTCGTTGGGATGCAGACTACGCGCCCAAGCGACTTCCCGTCTTTGAGGAGCTTCTTAAGACGGAGATGGACGCGGACACGCGTAAAGACGCTGCTTTCTGGGTGGCGTATTATCGCAGCATCATCGAATCCCTCCAGACCTTAGAACTCAGATTGCCCAATCAGACCTTTGAAAGGCGGATGGCCTTTCACGGCTCTCACAGAACAGCTGAAGTTGTCAGCTTCGGCGGAGGCCACACCGAAAGTGACGCAATCCTGCACCTGCCTGTCGACAAGATCACATTTCTGGGCGACCTATTGTTTATCAGGTATCACCCATACTTGGCGGATGGCGATCCACGGGAGTGGCTGCGAAACCTCGAGCAGATCAAGTTGCTGGGCCTGAAGACTCTCGTTCCGGGTCATGGACCCGTTGGCGCCGCTGGCGATCTTGCGGTGATGCGACAGTACATCACTGAACTGGAGGCGATGGCGGCCGAGGTGGTAAAAGTAGGAGGATCAGCTCAGATAGCGGCTGAACTCTCGATACCTCCACCGTTTGAGACATGGCGCTTCGCGCGCTTCTTTCCGACGAATATGCAGTTTCTACACGAGCGGATATCGAAGGCACGAGGCATGATGGGTTGAAGGACATGGTTCGGAAGTGCGATAAAATGAACGATGAAAGCTTCGTGGGTTCGAATCCCCCCCGCACCAAGGTCATCATACACACGGAAACAATAAGAAATCCGGTGTGCAGTCTATCGGAAGCATGAGAATGCGACGACGTGTGTGAGAAGTGGCCTCGAAGAACATAGAAGAATATCTTAAAGAAATGGGAGTCCGTGCCAAGTTTTTCAGGTTTGAGGAACATACGATGACTGTTGAAGCTGCTGTTAGCCGTCTGGGTGTGAGCCGTGAAAGAATCATCAAAAGCATGCTTTTCATCGATGATTCAGGTCTGCCAATCTTAGGTATAGTGACTGGAGACAAAAGGATAGATGAGAAGAAGTTGGCGTTGGCTTGCGGAGCTGGACGGGTTAGAAGGGCGAATCCCATTGAAGTAAAGCAGTTTACTGGATACGATGTTGGCGCCGTTCCGCCAGTCGGACATAAAACTAACATAAGAACTCTCATTGACGAGAAGGTCATAGCCTTCCACAATGTTATCGGAGGCGGAGGGGACATCAAGACGCTTCTGGAAATAGATCCCGCTGAAGTAAGGAGACTGACAAGGGGAGAAGTCAGAAGCATAAGCAGATGAACGGGACCAAGTGAAAACGATCTTCTACATGTTGGCTTAAACAGACACGAACCCACGGTAAACAATCAATACACGCACTCATCTTATCAATCTCTGGAAAGATTCAGGATGTTCCAAACTGCACCATTTGAGGTAGAATAGTACCTACGATGGCTTATCACAATCTTCAGTCATACTTGCATTTGTGATGTCGACATGCCAACTCATTTAGTGGTGGACTGCAGCTCGTGCAGTTCACTCCGAGGCTTGTTTGAGCCCCAGAAAAAGGCTGCAGACCACTAGCCCAATTCTGCCTTGAGGCTTCTGGACTTTTCCCAGGCCTTCCTCTGCATTTGCTGCGCTTTCCCGGCGGACATCTACGCTTCTCCGGAACATTGTTACCAGTTTCGCGAATTGTCATGGGAATTTCCTGTATTTCTCAAGGATTTCTCTGGCCTGATCTAGGGGAAGTGCGATCCGAGTGTTACCGTCCCTGCCGACCATCGTCTCAGCCCTGAATAGAGAGTTTAGTATCGATTCCTCTGTCGTCTCCGCAGTGGCTCTGAACAGCCAGCTCAGGTCTTCTTCAAAAATAGAGCCAACCTGAGCTTTCATGTCTTCCCTGTAATGGGGAATGCGGTTCACAGTTGAGAATGCTATGACAATGTCTCCACTTCCATGAGTTGAGACTGAGCCTATCCTTGCTAGGCCATGTGTTGCCCTCTTAGCCATTCGCTTCAGCTGCCTTGAGGAGACCGGGGCGTTCGTGGCAATGAGAATTATGATCGAACCGTTTGCCGAAGATTTAGGCGCCATGCGCCTAGACAGATCTCTTCCGACTGGAGCTCCGTCGATGATCAGGTCTGTGAGCCTTCCGAAATTCGAGAGTACAAGAGAGCCCACAACATATCCTCCATATTGCGGCGGTATGATCCTTGATGAGGATCCAATTCCGCCTTTCAGCTCAAACGCTGACATACCGGTCCCGGCTCCAACCGCTCCTTCCTCCAACTGTCCATCGGTCGCAGTATGGAGCGCCTGTCTAACGTGTTCAGGCTTCACGTGCCTTCCCCGGATATCATTGAGGAAGGAATCGTTGCATTCTCCGACCACCGGGTTGATCGTTCCGGTCGTCACGCCGATGTCGGGATTCGCTTCAAGCATATGTTCGATCAGAGCGTCAGCGACTTTGCCCACGTTCAATGTATTGGTAAGAAGAATCGGAGTCTCAAGCGTTCCAAGCTCATCGATCTGAACCAGCCCTATCGACTTGCCGAAACCATTGATGACAAAGGATGCCGCCTTGACCTTCTCTCTGAAAACATTGCCTCTGTGAGGCAGAATTGCCGTCACTCCTGTTCTGATTGGGCCATGTCCAGGCCTGAGCACTCCCTGGCCTTCAATCATCGTGACATGGCCGACTCTAACGCCTTGAACATCGGTAATGCAGTTGTACGCTCCGGGTTCAAGGGATCCAATCTTGATCCCGAACTCGCGAACTCGAGGCCGACTGGCAGACATGCCATCCACAATCATCGTGTAAACAGTGATCGCATTTAAGTCTAGATGAAACTGAGAAAAATGGCGACCTGCAAGGAGAAATCTTCAGCTGAGCAGACCCAGCTCTTGCAAGTAACATGATAGCTGGCTACACCCACACATGTTCACGCCAGCAAGCTGTGCTGGTTCAGAATGCTTAAACATAGATCTGCCCAGTAGAGATCGGGAAATGGAAATGAGTGATCAAGGTGCCGAGCTGCTGAGATCTCTCGGATTCTCTGATAACGAATGCAAGATCTACTTTGCTCTTCTTGAATCTTCTGAGGGGGAGAGCATCGATAAGGTTATGACGGAACTCGGTGTTCCGCCGGACGAAGCTGAGCGAGCAATAAAACTATTGGTTGACAATGAAGCCATCAAAGTCATAAGCAACAGGTTGGAGGCCAATCCTCCTAAGCTGTTTCTCTCTAAACTGGTCGAGAAGAAAAGGAAAGAGAGCGAGCAGCAACTTGAAGACATTGCAGGTAGAGCCTTGTCGCTCCAGAGGCTCTTGGAACCAGCGTACTGGGAGAAGAGGAGGGGAATAAGGCCGGAGGACATTCTTGAACCCTTGGACGACCTTGCTGACATGGAGATTAGAACGGTCAAAATGATCGGGAACGCCGAGAAGTTTGTCAGAATCTTTGCACAGACTTTTGGTTGGTATGCGAAGATCCGTGAGGAGCTTTATCGAGCCCTTGACCGAGGAGTAAATGCACGCGTGCTCATGATCGCTGTTGATGAGCACTCTGGCACGGTTTCAAGAGAACTCAAGAACCTTGGCGCAGAGGTGAGGCTCTCAACTCAGGACTGGTACCCTGTCAGGGGTACCTTGATTGACAGTTCAGAGCTTGTGTTCCTGATATGGGCAACTGACAAGAGACAGACTCCTAGGCCGGTCTACTATAGACCGCACTACACTAAGAATCCGGGACTCATACGTGTCTTTGCTGACGCATTCGACAAGCGATGGGATCTGGCCAGGCCTATCTAGTTGAGCAGGTAAAGCCTAGGTCTAAGACGAAGCTCGTCGTAGGCGTCCGTTACCTTGGTCAACGCACGATCGATCCGGTAGCCCGGCAAGCATAGAAGGTGCCCGGGGCAAGCGCAATCTGAGGACCCGAAGCCTCTCACAGGAAGAGTGGCGTGAGTCGTTTCTTGGATCCGTCTATTTACTTCGCATTCAAGGTCTCTCATAGTTTCTGAGTAGATGATTGCTTGGATATCGCAGCCGTTTGCATTTAGCAAGTAGTCGATGTGCCAGAAGCTGCGACTGCGTCTACCGAGATGTCTTCTTATTCTTCCTTGGATTGAAGTAGAGTCCTTGCCCCGGGCTGAGCCAGTGTAAATGTGTACGCCTTTTGCAAAGCGGAACGAACCTAATTTGGCGACTTTGCATCTGTTGTCTCTCTTCAATCTCAGGACGATTGTGTAGATCCCCTTCAACCCGCAGCTGCTCCCAAAGAGCGTAGTGTCCCATTTACAGATTGCACTGGCGTCCTTTTGACAGTTGAGGATTCAAGCTTGATTCAGCCCTTGAGATGGAGGACATGAAGATCGCACTGATCCCATTCAGTCAAGATCGTTACAAGGCTTTGGTCTGGGCAGATTAGGCGAAGCTTACATAAGGTGGATGCGACAAGTCTGCTCGACAAACAAGGCGACACGTAGAGAGAGGCCTCGGAAGTCCGATAACATGAGCGCGTCTCGACTATTCGGAACCAACGGCGTGCGCGGGATCGTGAACGCTGATCTTACGTTGGATCTGGTGCTTGAACTCAGTCAATCGATCGGGACATTCTTCAAGGGCGGTCAAATCCTCGTTGGTCGAGATGGAAGACTAAGTGGCCGCATGCTCACCGAAGCGGTAGCAGCTGGACTAACAAGCGCGGGTTGCGAAGTCTGCGACATAGGCATGGCTCCCACACCCTGCATTCAGCGTTTAGTTCCTTACTGGGGATTTGACGGCGCTGTGATCGTAACAGCAAGCCATAACCCTCCCGAATACAACGGCGTCAAGGTTGTAGCTAGAGACGGAGTCGAGGTGCCTCGTTCAGACGAGGAACTGATCGAAGGGATCTACCGTAGAAGAGAATGGGCAAGAGCTGACTGGAGGCATGTAGGCAAGACGCTCTATAGAAGCGACGGAATCGACGCATACATCCGCGATGCGCAGAGACATTTCGACCACGACGCAATCAAGCGAGCTGGTCTGACAGCGTTGGTAGACCCGGGAAACGGAGTCGGAACTCTCACAGCTTCCTACGTGCTACGAGATTTAGGCTGCGCCGTTCACACAATAAACTCAAACATAGATGGCACCTTTCCAAGTAGGTCGCCTGAGCCTACCCCTGAAAGCCTAAGAAACCTGACCGGAACCGTTAGAGATCTAAATGTTGACTTCGCTGTCGCCCTTGACGGCGACGCCGACAGAGCAATATTCCTTGACGAAAGAGGGCAGATCCACTGGGGCGACAGAACGTTCGCCCTGATCGAGCAGCACTTCCTGTCGGAGAATAGAGGAGAAAAGATTGTGACGCCAGTCAGCTCCTCGCAGGTTGTTCAGGATGTGGCGAGGCGGTATGGTGGTTCTGTCATATGGACCAAGGTAGGAAGTGTCGATGTGTCCCGGAAGATGTTGGAGATAGGCGCCAAACTTGGCGGAGAGGAAAATGGGGGGATCTTCTACTCCCCTCACGTGCCCGTTAGAGACGGGACGATTGCTGCGGCCTTCGTTGCGAGCATCTTGGCGAAGACTCGAGAGAAACTCTCCAGCCTCCTCAGCAAACTGCCCCTGTACCATAATGCCAAGGAGAAAGTGTTCTGTCTTAATGAGAAGAAGGAACAGATCCTGAGAGAAGTGAGGGAGAGAGCTCGGGGTTCACGGATCGAGACCGTTGACGGCGTCAAAGTGTGGCATGAGGATGGTGGCTGGATACTTGTGAGGCCGAGCGGAACGGAGCCTGTATTCAGACTTTTCGCCGAGGCAAAGAGTCGAGAAAAGGCAAGCCAACTTGTCTCCGCATATAAGCGGATTGTGGAAGAACTTGCGAAGTGATCAATAGACGTGGATCACATCATTTTCTCGGGCATTCTGTTCGGCGTCAGTTTCCTTGTGACATTCCTAACGACACCCTTGCTAGCGAGAATGAACAAGAGACTGGGTTTAACGGGAACAGATGTCCACAAGATGGACAAGCCCAGAATTCCCGAGATGTGCGGACTGGCGGTTGCGGTAAGCCTCATTCTCTCAGCCACCATAGCAGCTATAGTTCTTCAGGTAGAAGCACGGCCCATTGTTGCTTTCGTGCTGTGCATCAGTATAGCCGCGGCCATAGGCATCGCAGATGATCTGGGTCCTCTGAGTCCACGCCTGAAGCCAGTCTTGACAGCTGTGGCCGCGTCTCCAGTTGTTCTTCTTGGAACCTATAGCCCGTACATGGCCATACCATTTCTAGGAACCACGAGACTCACGATTATCTACCCCATTCTCGTGATAGCGGCGATAGCGGTTCTTGCAAACGCAATAAACATGATGAACCCATTCAACGGGGCGATGAGTGGAACCTGCAGCGCGCTCTCACTGGCAATGATCGTCTATCTCATGTTGTTAGGACGAACCACTGAAATGATTCTGCCTTCTGCACTTCTAGGATCGCTGTTGGCGTTCCACTGGTACAACAAATATCCTGCGAAAGTCTTCTCAGGTAACGCGGGCGACCTGTCCGTGGGCGCAGCAATCGGTGCCCTAACAGTGATGGGAAGGATAGAGGTACCGATGTTGATCGCGATGATACCGCATATCACAAACGCCTTCTACCTACTGTCTAGCGTGGGAGGCCTACGCGAAAGACGGGAGATGCCTTACAGGCCGACTAGGCTTCTTGAGGATGGAAGGATTGAGGCAACGGAAGATGGCAAGGCTCCCATAACGCTTTCAAGGCTTATCTTGGCTGAAGGCGCCCTGCGTGAAAACGAGATAGTCAACATTATGATTGCTATGACCATCGCCAGCTCTCTACTGGGCCTACTGACATTGCTCTTCATGAGGCCATGACATTGATGCCGAGCAGACTGGCCTCTCTTATTGCGCTGATCTTTTTCGTCTGGCTGTCGATAGTCTTCGGTCTCTTCATCGTCTTCAGAGTGATCTTCGAGATCTCGCTGCCATGGCAGAGCTCGCTCACACCAACGATCGTCGCGGTGTTGAGGGTCGTTCTAAGCGCAGTAGTTGGTGTGACTTGGCTACTTGCATGGTGGAAGCTTGCCAATGTCTACCTTTGGAGAAAACTGAAAACGCATGAATGAACCTACTTGAGATGCTTCTCGATAACTGCGATAGGATCTTCCATCCTCGATACTATCTTAGCGGATTTAGCCCTTGATGTCTTCTCGTAGTTAGGATCATGCAGAATGCGAATGGCATGTCGCACAACGGCTTGGACACTTCCCGTTCTAGTGACTAGACCTAGCCTCATCAGGTATCTATCGACGTATGTCGGAGGGCCGGGATAGAAGGAAATTGAAGGTACCCCTAGGAGCGCTGCTTCCGCTGTCATGGTGCCTCCTCCTCCCAGAAAGAGATTGGAGTAGTGGAGCAGGCTAGTGGCGTCTATTGCTGAACCGGGAACGGTGACTGATCCGCCCACCGGCTTTCTAGCGAACGTAGTCAGGTCATATCTAGGTATCATGACGACTTGTATCTGAGATGTTTCTCGGGCTAGAGCTTGAGCCAACGACATTGAGAGGGGGCTGTGAAAACCTTGGCTGATTAAGTACGAAGCTTGGCCTTCCTCGGGCCTTATGGCGACAATAGGTCTGGAACGATCCAGTCCAAGTTCATCAAGGATGCTGGGATCAGGTTTGAAGCCCCTCAGCCATGCGGCAGGATCCAATGCATCGTAGCGGACAATGCGTGATCTGTTTATGCCATAGTTCCTCCATGCATTCAGCGGTATAGCTTTCGGTGTGAATAACATCTTCGAAAGAGGAATTGTGAGTCGCGAAACTGCTTCTGCGTGAGGAGAATCGCTAACGCAATAGTGAGGAATAGACAAACCGTAGGCAACGCGAGCTGCTTCAGGAGAGGAAAGCGAGATGGCGATTTGGCAATCATGTGAAGCTAATAGACTAGCGAGCTCCGTGATCCTTTTGGCGCTTGAGATCAGTTTGGCTTTCAAAGCAGCGCCGCCATGCCTTCCGACTTTAAGTGCGGGGATCTTACGCATCATCAGGAGCTGATTGACTTCACGATATTCGCGAGTAGTTACCAGTACTCTCGCGCCTCGTCGCCGGAGTCGTTTCACAAGAGGTGCAAAGAAGTTTGCTTGTTTTGGTGTCAGTATGTCGATCCAGGCCTTCAATTTGTGTGACCCCAGTCTTGATGAGTTAGTAACCCGTTGGTTCAGTTATCAAACTTCTTCAAACTGTGGCTTAAGTATGAAGGATATGTATACGGAGCCTAGTAAGCTTACTAAAGCGATAAATGTATTAGGAGGCACTTCTGTGTGGTGGCCTGCCGTTGATTGATACCTTAAGATCATCTCCAGACGATCTGAAGAAGCAGGTTGCAAAGGGCAATGTCACCATTGCAGTCATTGGATTAGGTTGGATGGGGCTTCCAACGGCATGCCTACTGGCAGAAGCTGGAGCCAAGGTCATTGGAGTAGACATTAACCATCGTGTGGTGGAGAGGCTCAATCAAGGGATCTCACATCTTGAAGAGCCAGGCGTTGAACGACTTGTAAGGAAGCACATGCGAACAGGGAAATTCAAGGCGACAACCAGTGTGGAAGAGGCATGTTCTCAAAGTGATGTCGTGGTCATAGTCGTTCCAACACTAATAGATCAGTCGAAGAGGCCTGACTACTCAGCTGTCGAGAATGCATGCAAAGAGATCAGCAAGGGCATACGGAAAGGGTCTTTGGTTGTCCTTGCGAGCACTTGTGGACCCGGGGTAACTGAGAAGATAGTCAAGACCGTTCTGGAGAAACGTTCCGGTCTTAGAGCGGGAGAAGATTTCGGGTTGGCATACAGCCCGATAAGGGCTATGGCTGGAAGAGCGTTGACAGATCTTCAGAGCTACAGTAGAGTTGTAGGCGCCATCAACAAGAAGAGTCTCGACGCTGCATATGCAGTCCTCTCAACCTCGACGAAGGGCGAATTGATTCGAGTCCGCGACATGAAGACGGCAGAGGCCGCAAAACTGTTTGAGGCGATCTATAGGGATGTGAATATCGGCTTGGCGAGTGAGTTTGCTGTCTTTTGCGAGAATGCTAGCATAGACTATATGGAGGCAATGGCTGCAGCCAACTCTCAGCCTTACTCTCACCTTCACGTTCCTGGGGTCGGTGTTGGCGGTCACTGTTTGCCCGTATACCCATACATGTTGATGGATGAGGCAAGGTCTCAGGGAGTTAAACTGAGGATTGTGAAGACATCAAGATCAATCAATGATGAAATGCCCAAACATGTCTTGGGTTTGGCTGCAAATGGGTTGAGATCGTCCGGAAAGCCTCTAAGAAGAGCTAGAGTGACGGTCCTCGGTATATCGTATAGACCGAACGTCAAGGAGATTCGATTCTCCCCTGCTATTGAGCTGATTTCACTGCTGAAGAAGAGGGGGGCTCGCGTAACCGTCTATGATCCCAAGTTCTCTTGCGATGAGATTAGCAAGCTTGGACATGTGGCTGAGCCTACCTTGAAGAAGGCAGTCGAGAAGTCAGATTGTGTGATAATAGCTGTGGCTCACGACGAGTTCAGGAGGCTTGACGCTAGAGACTTAGCTGCCGCGATGAGTCGATTGCCCGTCATAGTAGATTGCACTCACCTAATAGATCCTGTGCAGGCAGAGAAGAGTAGAGCAACATATCGGGGAGTGGGTCGGGGCTTATGGACGAGGTAGGCACAAGGGAAAATGGTATATCGTCACAAGCAAGTGTATGAGTGGGATCTGTTGCGATGAAGAGAAGATTGATGGACATTCTTGCGTGCCCTATCGATAAGCATCATCCATTAGAGCTTCATGTCTTTGATGAAAAGGACGAGATTGTTGAGGGCCTCCTCGTGTGTCCTAAGTGCAACAGGTTCTATCCGATAATTGAGGAAATTCCACACATGCTGCCTGACGAACTTAGGGAGAAGGAGGAGGATGTGGGATTCCTCAGGAAATGGAAAGAAAAGATCCCTGAAAAGATTCTGAATGAGGGAAAACCCTTCAATCTGAAGCCTAGCTAGGACTCCAGTAGACCACGGGACTAAGGCATATGCATTGGACGGGTTGTCATCTTTCTATCGTTGAGAGCGCAAGAGTGACTACTGCCCGAAAGGCCTTGTGCACTTTAAGGAAGTCGTCGGAACTGTAAGTCAGAATTCTTGGAGCGACTCTTTTCACATCAGGGATCAGTTCCGCGATATCCGCCATGCCAGCATTCATCAGCTCCAAGCGCATCTCGTAAGGAGGCTGGAGCTTGAACGGACGCATTTCGCTGCGCCTCTTTAGGGCAGATATTGCTCCCTGCTTTATCGCTTCTCTCGCCTTGTTTGGATGCAAACATTTCGCAGACCACCTACTCACAGCTTCCTTGACTGTGACTGTTTCCACGTTACCTAGAAGGTTCTTTGCTTCACTTGTCACTGCAGAATCTCCGGTAACGAGGACCACTGGGACATCGAAGCTGCCTGCGATGAGAGCGTTCATACCGGTCTCTCCGAACTCCTGGCCGTTGATCATGAATCCACTGACCGTGGCGCCGGAGTATGTGTGGTCAAGGATCCCGTGTAAGGTACCTCTCCTTGCATGATATCCAACCAAGAAGGCCGCGTCGAAGTCTCGATCTATGCCTTGCATCATGCTGAGAGGCTTTGTTGAGCCGGTGATCAGCTTAGCATCTTGGTGAAGCTCCTCCGGAATCAAGTTCCTCATAGTTCCATGCGAGTCGTTCACGACTACTTCAGATGCTCCCGCTTCGAAAGCGCCGGAAATGGCGGCGTTCGCTTCCCCGGTCATCAGCTTTCGGGCTCTGTCATGCTCTCTGCCGTTGCGCATGGTGTGCTCGTCATGAACTACCCCTGAGATTCCTTCCAAATCTACAGATATGAAAACCTTCATTCAACTCACCTGGCAAACTGTTTGAACTATCGACTCGGTCAATATAAGAAACTTTGAGCACAGTCGCTGGCCGGGGCCAACGTTCATGTTGCCAGTTGTCAAGTGCCTCTCGATTCGGTCCAGCGAAAGAGCAATCCAAGTATCCGGCCAACTGTTTAATTGGGCGACGGATTTGGTCAGGTCAATCGATCTTGACGCTCTGCTGCGGATACTGTAGTGAAGGATCTTGATGTGTCGTCTGATGGGAGGCACATGAGAGGTGACTAACGTCCACTTGAGCGAGAAAGCTTGGCGACGAATCGAGATGCGGAGCAGCCCCATGTGGGTACAGGTGTACCCACAGTCCCCCGATTGTTCGAATCCCGAAAATTTGCGCAGGTGGGATCAAGATCTGCTGCCGCAGCACTCTGGAGGAGACAAACGCACGCTCGTTTGTTCTTCGGGTTTCGGTGGTAGCCCGGGGGAGATTCGAACTCCCGTCGGCGGGTCTCTTCTCCTCTCGCAGGATCCAAAGCCCGCAATTCAAGGATCCATCTCATGCTTGTACGGGCGAGGCACCTGTGCTGTCCGCTACACTCGGCGGAGCCCTAAGTCTCCTCCACCGGGCTGCGATAACCCCGGGCTGATAAAGAGCAACCTCACCAGACGTATAAGGATTAGACTTGCTTGATTTGCAAGAGCGGAAGACTCAGATGTTCACCTACTGACTGCTTTGGCGATCGACTGATCAACATGACGAACATTTTAGGCTGTTCAAGTGCTTTCCTGAGGGCTATGGCTTTGGAACTGCGAGGTCGCTTAGGCCTTTACCGGACAGTTTTGCCTCGGGATAATTCTTCTCGACTAGTTCTTTTATGATCCCAGCCTGACGGACTTTCTCTCTGCCTAAGAAAGCAAGGCTCTCCGGGTTGACCCACGGCCGGTACAAGGACCCTATGCTCGCTCCCGGTTCTATCTTCAAGTAGCATGGAGCAGCTATCCTCGCCAATTCGGGGCATTCATAGAAGCGGTTGAACCCTCCCCACGAGTCGAAAATGTACACGTGGATATCGATAGGAATATCTATTGCCTTCCTCAAAGCTGCTATCATGGGAAGCGTCAAGTCTGCCACAGGGTTGAGCGTGCCCGCTCCTAAGCTCTGAAGAAGCTTCGCCCCTGCAGGATTTGCATGACCTGCGAAGATCGATACTTTGAATTTGACATCTCGTGGGATCTCGCCGACCTTCTTGAGCTCATTCAGCGCCCACAGGAGCCCCTCATCCACTATGAGGAATCCTCTGAATCCAATCTCTATCGACCGCTTCATGTCGGCAATGGCATAAGCCAACTGGTCCGACCCTCGGAAGCGTATGCCGGAAAGCGCTCCCTCAGGAGTCGCCACTTGCCTCCCTATGTCCCAGACTGCCCTCGGGCCCGGCGTTAGGATCACTTCCATCTTTGCGTCAGCGGCGAGCTGCGCAAACTCACGAAGCTCGCTCTCAGGAAGAAGCGTTGACCCCATCACTGTGCTTATGAGCCGGTGAACCGGAACACCGATTTGCTCGGATTCGTCGATAATAGCTCTTAATGTGGAAGGTCGCTCAACACCAGAGATCTCAACGCGCCAATGGCAACCGTCAGGAAACCTCTTCAGCGACGTAGGAAGCTCGTAGAGATCTCTGCCCGGCAGACCTATCCTCTCCAGAGCCCTAGAAGCATCCTCGATCAAGGCTCAGAGACCTCGATCACCAGATACCGCTCAAACTTCATATAACATTTCGCGATTGTCGTAACAATAAACACCGCATGGAAACGTAGGATCTCGTAGATCCGAGAATCGTTCTATCGAGATAACATCGATCCGAAGTACCTTCACTTAAAAACGATCATGACAACGACCAACATACTGTCAACCTAGATACTAGGTTTGTCACGTGCAAAGTGTATAGAGTGCTAGATGTGTTCTCGTGGCATTACAACAGTCCCTCGGAAACGGTTAATAGAGAATACGCTCCCATGGAACTGAGGGGCGAGAGTTAGAGGAGATAACTTGGAACAAAAAAGAACCAGCCATGACAACCCTGTAGCAAGGAGAGACGTCTCCGACTGGCTGGAGGAAGCAAAGGAGGAGTTGAAGACGGCCGAACAACTCAGCAACCTTCACAGATATGCTCATTCTTGTTTTCACTCACAACAGGCGGCCGAGAAGGCCATCAAGGCACTAATAATACAAGCGAAAAGGTTCATCCACCGCTCACACGACCTCGTGGAGCTACACAACGAGGTCAAGGACACGCTGCAGCTTGAACCTACCATTGCAGACAACCTACCCGAGCTCTCGACCTACTACACGCAGGCAAGGTATCCGAATGCTGGCTTGAGAAGACCTTCCACCGAGATCGGTAAGGCCCAAGCCCAAAGAAGTCTTGAAACAGCAAGAGGTGTTGTCGACGCAGTCGTCAGAATCATTGCATCCAAGATTTAGAAAAGCGATCGAGCAGCTATTGAAGAACCTGCCAGAAAA
>Ga0315314_1000180_pt1 | contig 82178 bp, 76 predicted proteins | sample TDP9_MG_FD_203631 | JGI IMG/M metagenome (GOLD analysis project Ga0315314, IMG submission 203631) | Freshwater sediment microbial communities from Lake Towuti, South Sulawesi, Indonesia - TDP9 | ecosystem: Environmental > Aquatic > Freshwater > Lake > Sediment | place: Indonesia: South Sulawesi...
TGTTTGGCCTTGGAGACCGGATGGATCCTCATCCTGCGTTCCCGACCCACCTCGGCATTGACCGCACAGCGTTGAGTCTTAAACTGGCGCACTCGACTGCTGCATCCTTCGTTGCACCGCAAGCAGGTACGGATGTCCTCAAGCCGGCCATATTTGACTTTATTGGGAAGCTCGGGGTCAGCGATCAAAGCTCGACCCATGGCGATCAGGTCTGCTCGATTTTTCTGGAGCGCCTCCTCGGCCAGGCCCGGGTCGTGAATGGCTCCCACGGCTATAACCGGGACGCTCACCGCATTCTTAATCCCTTCGGCCAGGTGCAGAAGATACCCTTTGGGAAAGTACATGGGCACGACAAAGTGCTGGCCTGTTTCGGTGATCCCGGCCGAGACGTGGAGGTAATCGATCCCCCTGGCTTCCAGCCTTTTGGCGAAGGCCTTCGCCTCAGAGAGTGAGATGCCACCTTCGATAAATTCGTCGCCGCTTATCCTGTAGCCCACCAGGTAATCATTACCAACCCTGGATCTGACCCGATCGAGGGTTTGCAGGGCCAATAGCCCTCGATCCCTTCCATAGGCATCTGTCCGACGATTGGTGTAGGGAGAAAGAAACTGGGCTAATAAGTAACCATGGGTTCCGTGGAGTTCCACCCCGTCGAAACCCGCGGTCTTGGCCCGGCGGGCTGCTTCCGCAAATGATTCGATGGTGGCCTCGACTTCCTGCAGGGTCATTTCCCTGGCCATCTCACCGGTATAGCTGGGCATGGCCGAAGGAGCAATCGGCTGGCGGCCCATATATTTTGCCGAGGTGCAACGGCCGGCGTGGCAGATCTGTAGAATAGCCTTGGCCCCCCATTGCTGAATGGCTTCTGCCAGGTCACCCAACCCGGCGATCAGTTGGTCGTCATAGACTCCCAGTTGTCCCTGATTAGCCTTGCTCTCCTTCTCATCGATATAACAATACTCCACGATGATTAGGCCTACGCCTCCTTTTGCTCTTTCCACGTAATAATCGATGAGCTTCTGGGAGACGATCCCATCTGGATCACAGAGGCGGGAGAGCATAGGGGCCATGACGATGCGGTTGCGGAGCTCCAAGTTCTTCAAGCGAAAAGGCTGCATTAGTTTTGTTGATTCCATTGTCTCCTCAATTCCGCAATGATCCCCCTCCCCTGGGGGAGGGTAGGCCCTGAACCATGTCAGGTTCAGGACTGCCATGCACCCCACGTGGTGCATGAGGTGAGGGGGTAATTTATTTTACTTAAACAGGCCGCTGATTTCTATGACTTTCTCCGGGGTGGAATGTGAACGGCTATTCCCTCAACGTCCAAGGCTGCCTCCATCAAAGCTTCTGTGAGTGTAGGATGGGGATGGATGGCCTGGGCCATGTCGGGAGCTGTAGCCTCGAGGCGCATGGCCAGTACAGCTTCACCAACCAGGTCCGTGGCCTGGGGCCCAAGAATATGCAAGCCGAGGATCTCATTATACTTGGTTTCGGCAACGATCTTCACGAAACCGTTCCGTTCCCCAATGATGGTGGCTTTGCCATTGGCGGCAAAAGGGAATCTTCCTATCTTCAGTTCATATCCAGCTTCTTTTGCCTGCTTCTCGGTCATTCCTACCGCAGCTACCTCTGGAAGAGTGTATACACAACGGGGAACTACCCGGGTTTCCATGCGCACCTCATGCCCCATGACGTTTTGCGCAGCGACCTCGCCCTGGGCCATAGCAAAATGGGCCAGAAGCCACTGCCCGGTCACATCGCCGATGGCGTAAATGCCGGGTATGCTGGTCTCCATCTTTTCATTCACTTCGATCCCCTTTTTGCTAAAGTGAATCCCCGCTTCTGGCAGGCCCAGCCCTTCTACATTCGGCTTCCTCCCCACGGCCATCAGGACATACTGCGCCTCAAAGGTTTTCTCTCCCTGGCTCGTTATGGCCACGACTCTCCGCTTGCCTTCCGCCCCTTCAGTGATCTCTTTAACCTGAGAACCTGTCAGGGTCTGGATCTTGAAGCGCCTGAGGGATTTATCCAGAGAAGAGGCCACCTCGGCATCTTCACTGGGAAGGATCTGCGGCAGCATTTCCAGTATCGTCACCTTCGTACCCAGGGCAGCAAAAATCGTCCCGAATTCCAGCCCGATCGGGCCACCGCCGATGATGACCATGGACTCTGGGATCTGAGTTAACTGCAGGGCTCCATCGCTGTCGATCACGCCGGGGAGCTTTGTCCCGGGAATGGGGAGGTCGGCTGATACTGATCCTGTGGCGACGATGATCTTTCGGGCATGATAAGCAACCCTTTGCTGCTTTTCGTCAAGCACCTCGATTCGCAGCGGGGAAACCATTCTGGCTTTTCCTTTGATCACTTCGATGCTATTTGATTTCATCAAACCGGAAACTCCAGAGACCAAGGTTTTCACCACCCGATCTTTGCGGGCCATCAGCTTGGAAAAATCGACCGAAACCTCACCGACCTGGATGCCGAAGTCCCTGCCTGCTTCCAAGGACTCCAGAAGCTCTATGCCCCGGAGAAGGGCCTTCGTGGGCATGCAGCCGCGATTGAGGCATACGCCCCCGAGTTCATCTTTCTCGATCAAAGTGACTCTTCCCCCTAACTGCGCCGCTCGGATGGCCGCTACGTACCCCCCAGGACCTCCGCCGATGATGACGATATCTTTCTCGACCATTGAACCCTCCTCATGTCGTGTCTCAGAAATAACGGGCATTAGTTAAGATGACCTTTCTTACTTTACGGGCGTCAGGCCGAAAGTCCAAATCAACAAACTTTGACCTGGACCGGGGGCCTTCCGCACAACTAACGATTTTGTCTACTTATTTCTGGGAAACAACACTCATTGCTTAAAACTCTTTAAACCCAAAAGGCTAAAGAATCAATATTTTCCCTTGCACCCTCGAATCCTCGAACCCTTCATTCTAGATTGATCGTTTTCCCCTTCTCTCCGAAAAAAACCTGGCTTTCATTACCCAGCTCTTCTTTTAAAAATTCCATCCCCTCCTTTACTCCATGTACCAGGACAATGATCCGAGGACGTACTCTTCGCGCCATCTCCAAGAGTTCGTAGCGGTCAGCATGAGAAGAAAGGTAAAACCGCTTAATGTTAGGGTTCTTGACAATCACCGGGTCTTCTCGGGGAGAGAAAGTTAAGGCCTGGCCAGGTTGAGAATGGAAGACCCGATATCCGAGAGTGTCAGGATCAATATAGCCGCAGAAGAAAATGCCATGCCTTTCTTCCTGGACCATTCTCCGGGCAAGGCGCGCTGAAGGCGTGTTCTCCATCATCATGCCATTGGTGGCCACGATCAGGCAGGGGTCTCTGAGCAGGCTTTCGATAGAAAGATCATCCAGGAATCCCAGCACGGAAAAAAGTTCAAAGCTTAGGGTGGAAGCTTGCGGGCGCAAATACCGGCGGTGCTCCTGATAGATCTCCGTGATGCTTTTCCCCAGGCCGGATATGTACAGAGGAACAGGGGGAATCTGCCCGCGCCGTATCAGGCGATGGAGGATGAAGAGGAGCTCCTGGGTCTTTCCCAGGGCAAAGGCCGGAATCAAAACGCAGCCTCCAGCGGAAAGAATGCGGGAAGCTTCCCCGGCAAAGGATTCAATCTCTCTCTGCCGATTGCGGGAATGGTATTCCGGGTCGTTGGCGTAGGTACATTCCAAGATTAAGAAATCGATTTTGCCTTCTGGAAGGACCGCGCCCGAAATGAGCCCTTGATCTTTCACAGAGATGTCACCCGTGTAATAAAGACTGCGCTTACCCTGCCGGAGCAACAGTCCGGCGCTTCCTAAGATATGCCCGCTGGAAATGAAACGGGCCTGGATGTTGCCCCCCAGGCGCACTCGCTCGCTATGTACCTGCTTGGCAGCAGCGGATGCATAGATGCCCGGGTTAAATTCCAGCCCAATGATCTCTCCTTCCAAAGGCCTGATATCCGCATGTTCGAAGAACGGATACTCCAACCATCCTTTTTCTTCCCGGAAGATATTCATTACCGTAACCGTATTATGGAGCATGCGCAGGGCAATGTCTTTGGTGGGAATGGTGGCGAAAATGGGAGCCTGCGGTTGCTGGCGATTGATCAGGGGCAGGGATCCAACATGGTCCAGATGGGCATGGGAGAGAAAGATTGCTTCCAGCTCCTCGGTGATCTTCCCGTATTCGGGAAGGCTCTCCTGTCCGTATTTCTTCGGGTGGAGGCCCGCATCCAGAAGCAAGGCCCATCTATCTATTTTGAGGAGATAGGAATTGGCCCCGATTTCTTGCCCCCCGCCGAGGACCGTGAAAGACCAGGCCATTGCTCCCTCATAAAGGCCTGCTGCCAGTCACGGAAGAAGGAGACTGATAATGCTGGTGATGATCCATTCGAAAAGGGAGATCAGGGGATTGAGGATGCCCAGATAGAGCATGCCGATGATGATAAAAAAACCGTATGGCTCCAGGCGGCTCATAGAATACTGGAATTGGGGAGATGAGAAACCCATGAGGATCTTGGAGCCATCGAGGGGAGGGATGGGAATGAGGTTGAAGGCCGCGAGCATGATGTTAATCTGAGCCATATAGACCAGCAAAGTGGAGACAGCGCCAAAAGGAGCCGGATTTACAAGGCGAAGGAGAAGAAGAGATATGAAGGCGAGAAGGATATTGGCCACAATCCCCGCGGCCGATACCAAGATCAGCCCTTTGCGGGGATCATAGAGGTTGTTGAAGTTCACCGGAACGGGTCTGGCCCAGCCAAACCCGAAGATGAAGAGCATCAGAGTTCCGATGGGGTCGAGGTGTTTGCGGGGATTGAGGCTCAGTCGGCCAAGCCACCTGGCTGTTGAATCCCCCATCTTATCAGCCACCCAACCATGGGCCAGTTCATGGATGATGATGGAGTACAAGAGGGGGATGATTAAAAGAATAAAAGCAGCTGGATTTCTGAGAAGAAGATTGAGAAGCCCCATGTCTCAAACCTCGCTTATTTTTTATTAGTATCACACAGTTGAAAGCTAATTTCAACCCAAAGTTTGGATTTCAGATTTCAGGATAGAGATTTAAAGATCCTCCACAAAAGCGATACCAAACCAATTTAAGTTCTGAAAATTATTGACGATAATAAGGGCTTCGATATTATCCCTTAGCATTCCATAGGAGGTCGGCACGAAAAAATCTCTAATTCTTCTCACCGTCTTGGCAATTGCGCCCTGGGCGTGGGCGCAAAGTTCTTACCGGTGCGGTAGTTACGTGGTGGATGTAGGGAACGACCAGGGAGAAGTTCTTGGTAAATGTGGCAGCCCGACATATAAGCATATCGAGAGCGTAGAAACGCAGGGATTTATTGCTGGTGGAACCAGGCGGACCGGACCAGGCAGGACTGTTTGGGGTGGAGCTTATTCGACGCAAACGGAAGAGGTTGAAGTTTGGACATACGATTGTGGCGAGGGAGCAATCATTCACCACTTGATTTTCAAGGGAGGAAAATTAAATTCAATCAAAACAGGTGGGCGCAGCGTAGGACCGTCGCGGTGTCAATAAAATGGAGTGAACGCTGGCAGACGAAAAACAGAAAAAGAAGAAGCCGTCATATAGTGGGACTCCTATTTCTCTCCGAGCAGGATAAGAAAGAACTTTCCGACCTGTTTGGAAAATGGATCAAAATGATAGGATCTTTTTACCGACTTTTAAATAACGTCGATTAATCAAAAATAGAGGTCAGTAGAAATGTTTGAGAAATTAGATGACCACGATAAACTTTATCTTGCCGCTGTAGTTGCGATCCGCAAGGATGATTATGAAAAAGCTATTACGATTCTCTCATCCTTGCTCGAGAAAAACCCTCAGGATTTCGAATGTCTCCTTCTCTTAGCCGAATGCTATACTAAAATTGCCGATCCAATTGAAGCCCTCATTGCTTTGAAGGCAGCCCAAAAACTGGAACCGCGAAACCGCAAAGTACTCGCCTTTTCAGGTAGTTTATACTCACGTAATCTTTTTCTTCACGATCTGGCAATCCCTGTTTTAAAGCAGGCCTTGGAGCTTGGTGAGGCGGAAGAAGATATTTATTTGAACCTTGTCTATTCATATTTTGGTTTAAATAATGTGAATGAGGCTGTTAAGATATGTAAAGAAGGTCTATCGCTAAATCCATCTTGGGATAACTTACGTTTTAGTCTTGGATTATCTTATTTATATCTAAAAAACACCCAAGCAGCCATTAACATGGCAGAAGAGCTTAAAACCAAAAATTATCCCCGTGCAGCTGAATTAATAAAAATGATAGAAGAGGATGACCCAGAAAAAGATAAAATGGATGAACTTAAGAGTAAGCGGGAAGCAAAGGAACACTGGGATGATGCCCAAAAGCTAATAACGAAGGGAGAACTCAAGAGTGGTGCAAAAAAGCTCATTTCTGCTCTTGAATCAGACAATGGACTCGCGATAGCTTACACAACTTTAGGAAAGATACTCGATGATTATGGTCTTATCGATGAAGGCCTCTCGCTTTATCGCCAAGCTATAAAAATAGATCCTTCCCTTGCTGACGCATATAACAACCTCGGTTATGTGCTCCAAATTAAAGGAGAATATACGCAGGCGATGGATGCTTATAAAAAGGCTTTAGAACTTGATCCTAAAAGCGTGCAGACCCATAACAACCTTGGCCAGCTATATGATTATCTCGGAGATTATGAAAAAGGCCTTGCCCATTTCCAAGAAGCACTGAAAATTGACCCAAATAGAATAACCACCTTCCGCAACCTTGGCTGGGTCTATATGAAGCTTGGTAGAGTCGCGGATTCTCTCTCAACTTACAAGAAATATGCCGAACTTTATCCAGGGGAAATATTACCCAGGATTAATATTGCAGGGATATATATGGAAATGGAGCTCTATAATGAGGCCGAAAAGGAATGTCTTTTAGCTCTGCAAATAGACCCAGGAAATATAGTGTGCTGGCTTGCCCTTGCAGATTGTTACTCGCAGACCCAGGAAAAGGATAAGCTTGATGAAGCGTTGCGAAAAGTATTTTCTTTATCCCCCCAATCCCCAGATGAAATATTTATGATTGCAAGATTTATGCAGAAGATTGACAAGGAAATTTCCATTGAATATTGGAGAAGATATTTATCAATTTCAGAGGGGTACCCATTAGATCCTAAAGATGTCGAATATGCAAAGAGCCAGTTGACAAAACTAAACGGCCAAACAAACTAAGCGATGAAATCACAACAAGGTCATGATCATTTATGGGGAAACCGCGATCAGCGGCAGCTGCCAACTATTTTTTCCGGAGTCGGAAGAAAGCCTTGCTTGTGATCCGCATTAATGGTAGATATCTAAACTTCCGATCCGGCCCCTGTCTTTAAACGGCTAAAACATTTATGCCGCTAATCCTTTATAGATGTTTGGGAAAGGGGAGAAAATAAGATTACAACTGAGATGATCAAGAGGCAAATCGATGAAACAACTCTTTAAATTTTTTATGATCATTTTCCTTCTGTTTCCATCCATTGTGGAGGCAGAGGTCAAAGAGATTATCGCTGAGGGTAGCTACAACATGGGCAAAGGGGAAACACCAACCGTTGCCGAGAGCAGGGCGCTGCTACAAGCAAAGAGAGTCGCTATTGAGCAAGCAGGAACATATATTGAAAGTTATTCAAAGATAAATAAATTTCAGCTAACCCACGATGAGATTCGAGTTCTATCATCTGGAATTATTGAGGTCGTTATTTTGCAGACAAAAAGGACTATAACAAGTGATGGGATTGCTTTTGCGGTAAAGATAAAGGCGAAGGTTTCAACTGACAAAATAGAGGTTATGTCGAGTAGAGTTAAAGAGAAAGAAATTTTGGAACAATATAAAAGATTACAGGAGGATTATGGAAAAAGCCAAAAAGAGATCGAAGGTTTAAAGAAACAATTAAAAGAGGGCAAAACAGCACAGGCCAAGCAACGAGTAGAAAGATTGATTACCATCAATGAAAAGGCTTTCCAAGCAAGGGAATGGTATGAGAAAGGGAATTCATTTGTCATAAATAAAGATTCCAAAAGGGCCATTGACGCTTTTAGCAGAGCTATTAATTTTGATGGGACTTATCTTGAAGCATATGTAGCAAGAGGGGTGTCTTTTTCAAAGGATGGGATTAATGACGAAGCCCTTGAAGATTTTAGTATGGCCATTAAATTAAATGCAAATTACGCGTTAGCTTACCAAAATCGGGCAAGTGTTTATTGCCGGATGGATCGATATGAGAGGGCAATAGAAGATTATAGCAAGGCAATTTCTTTAGACCCTGATTACGATTCAGCATATATTGGTAGGGGGGCTGTTTACGCGCTAATGGGGCAACATGAAAAGGGCTTAAAAGATATTAATTGGGCAATTAAGATATATCCTTATAATTCTTTAGCTTATCAGAACCGTGGAATTATTTATTCAGAAATGAGACAATATGACAGCGCATTTGAAGATTATACCAAGGCAATCGAGTTAGACCGCTACAATGGCTCTGCATACTTGCTGTGAGGATTGGCTTTTGAAGAAAGGGGGCAAAGGGATAAAGCCTTTTTTGATTTTAAAAAATCCTGCGAATTAGGGGTTGATGACGGATGCAGATGGATAAAAAAATATTATGGGATGGATAAGTAAAACTCTGAAATAATAAAGGGATTGTAGAATCCGGGGGAGATAAGGGTAATAAATTTTTGAAGACTAAAAAAAGGGGACCTCTCCTTTGATATATAACGCCCTTAGTTGCGGCCTGGCATGGGCACATAGTTTTATAGGTGGGAAATCTATGCAGGGAACTTTTAGCCACGCGCCTGGAATCGAGCCTTGCAGGTGCAGTGGCAACACTGTGCTTGATGCGTTGGCACGAGAGGAGGCGGAGTGGAATGGTAAAAGTTAATGCTGACCGTGATGGTGCCGAGCCGCGAAAAGTCAAGGGGAATTGTGGGGACGCGCTTGACCAGCTTGGCTAACTCCTTTTGCTAATGTGAAAACCATCAGGCTTGAAAATTAACTAGTCATAATTAGTCAACCCTATTAACAGCGTTATATATCCTCTTCCCGATTTCGGGCGTAGGATGAGGATCCGGGGATATTGAAGCAGCAAAGTGAGATGATGATTAAAAAAGTGTATTTGGATACAAACGTCTTCGATCACATCCACAAAGGAATAGGAGTTACGGAGGCCGAGCGGGTCATTCTACGATCTGCAGTGGATACAGGCAAGATCTCAATCTTGCTTAGCTATCTGAATATCGAAGAGGCACTATCTGCCATCAAATCATGCCCGGAAACCGGCCTAGGAGAACTCCGACTCATATTAGATGTAGTTGATAGGAAGAACCCGATCAAGGAAGCAAGAATACTTTTGAGAGATGACATTCACTGCTATGCGCGTGGCGACTTTTTTTCTGATCCCTTCAGCGTCTTATCCCCTGAGATCGAATTAAATCTGCGGGAATTGGTGAATTCTAACAAACAAAATATAAAAACCAACATGTCCCAGCTTATTGAGGAGGTTAAAGAGCAAAAGGAAGATTTCAAATCCCGCATGAGCACAATAAGAAACAACTGGTTAACGAAGGTGAGAAAATTCAAGGGTAAATGTCCAGGGTTTGAGAAGTTTTGGGAAAGATACGCAGAAGATTTAACCGAAAGTTTAGCCAAACGCGCAGGTGTGCTGGAAGCTTGTAAAAAGCGGAGTATTAACGGTCTGCTTCGTGTCAGGAGCGTACGGTTGTGTGTCGGGGCGAACCTCTCTCTAATTTACGCCCAACACTTTGAAGGACGTACTCCGGATATGGGGGACTCTCGGGATATACACCATGCGATTTTAGCCTCCGCTGCCGATACGTTTGTTACACAGGATAGAAGATTTAAGAGATTATTAACCCGAATTCCAATTGAAAAATTTCAAATAATAGAGTTGGAGGATTTAATCATGCTGCTTCGCTCGAGCGAAAATACGAATATAAACCTGGCCTAGATAAAGAGTCATGGAGAGAAGTCTAAAAACAAAAGGATGTGTGAATTGCCAGGAAACTTGGCGCGAAGGAGGCCTTTCTAGGACGGGACGCTGATCAAAACCTTCATATTTTTTTATACCCAGCGGCAATTTGGATAAAAGGAATTCAGGAAAAGGCAATTTGAATACTTTGAAAGATGTCCCGCAGGTGCAGGGCCCTGCCAAAACAATGCTCCGTTCCCAGAAGTCCAGCTTTCCCGTCTTTCGATGAGGAAGATAAGGTAAGTCAGGTTTGATTTGCTGCTCAGCGTTTGCTTGCATGAAGAATGGTTATCCCGACGATCACCTCTCCTTTTCTCCGCGAGGCGGGAGGGACATTTCCCGTTGGTTAGGGCCCGATCAAGAAAATCAGGAAACACACTAGGGGCAATTATCGGAAAATAATTGACTTTTCAGCAGGTATGTAATATTATTCAAACCATGAATGAAAATCATTCAAGATCGGAATTATTTTACCGGCAAAGATGGATTGGCCCATCGATACGATCAGCCATAGAGACCTTTCCCGTGGTTGTTATTTCCGGAGCAAGGCAGGTCGGGAAGAGCACTTTTTTACAGAATGAATTTCCTGATTTTAGATACCTCAGCTTGGACAATTTTTCGACTTTGCAGCAAGCCAAAACCGACCCTTCCTCATTATGGATCGGCGCGGACCGCATTATTCTCGATGAGGCCCAAAAAGCTCCTGAATTATTCAGCGCCATAAAACTTGCGGTTGACCGAACGCGAAGGAAGATACGTTTTCTCTTATCCGGTTCCTCAAATTTATTGCTCATGAAAGGGATCAGCGAATCCCTGGCCGGCAGGGCTGTTTATTTTGAGATGTTGCCGATGTCCTACAGCGAGATGGTTGGGAAAAGCAAAGCTCCTCAGAACTTTTTAAATCTCTTTGACCCTGATTACAAATTGCCGGAACGGGAGATGGATGAAGTTGACCCCTTGCCGCTTATCCTAAAAGGATTCATGCCTCCCCTCATAAGCCTTGCCAGCAGGAATGATGTACTTCTCTGGTGGGAAGGATATGTGAAAACATTCCTGGAAAGGGACCTAAGAGAACTTTCTCAGGTCGAATCCCTAGTTGATTTTAGAAGGGTATTGGAATCCATCGCTATAAGAACAGGGAACCTCCTGAATCAGACTGAAATAAGCAGAGATAGCCGGGTAAGTCAGCCGACCGTTTATCGATACGTAAAGCTTCTTGAGGTCTCTAATATTATTAAAAGGGTCCCGGCGTATTATTTCAGCAGAACGAAGAGAATTACGAAATCCCCCAAGATATTCTTTGTGGACCCCGGCTTGAGCGTTTACCTTTCTGGGTACTACGATGAAGAATCTCTGGGAAAGGCGCGGGAAGTGGGGAATTTTTTTGAAACGCTGGTCTACTTGCATCTCAGGATCTTGTCGGAAATGTTGATTCCCAAGGCGTCGATCTTTTATTGGCGGACAACCACCGCCAAAGAGGTTGATTTCATCGTGGAGCAAGGGAGAAAACTTTTAGCCTGCGAGGTAAAATTCTCAAAAAATCCGGCTTTCGGCGACATTAAGAATTTATTGGCATTTATGGAACAAAATCCCCGGACAATCAGAGGAATACTGCTGCATGCCGGAACATTAGTCCAGTGGCTCCATTCGAAAGTTCTGGCGGTCCCCTGGTGGTGGATAGGAATCTAATCGTGTAGGGCGCAGATTAGAAAGAGTGTGCTCTTCTCTTTCTAAAAAAATAAAGGAGTGGAATGTGCAAAAATTAAAACTACAGCCATGGGTTACGGCAGAACAGGCTCGGAATGAGTATCCCCTTGCTAATGTTTATATTTGTCCTAAATGCAATACTGGACTTCATCTTCAACATATTTCAATCCCATCGGATAAAGCGAAATGCACTCAATGCAATCAAATTTATCTGAAGCCATAGTGGACTGAGCCCCTTTGTTGTCAGAATTCCGGGGAGAGCATACTCAATTATTGGCCAACTATGGAAATGAGATTAAGCATGGGACATGGATAAGAATAGCGCGGGTGTGGGGCTTCGAGAGTAGCCAAAACTTGGCGTACTTTGGTGAAGGGCCAATGGCTCATTTAGGGATCGCGGACACTTCTTCTAATTCAACGTTTGCTTGCGTGAAGAATGGTTATCCCGACGATCACATCTCCTTCGTAGCGCAGGATAACATCATCGTCTGTCAATTCGCTATCGGTGGCATGGCTGGGCTTTTTGAAATTGATGTACAACACATCCGCTTCCGCATCATAAGATGACCACAGATAATTTTGAGGCGCAGATTTAACCGCAGGAATTATTTTGAGATATTCTTCAATCATTTCGTTGGCCATAATTGTTTGCTCGGATCGAGGGATTGCGTCCTGCTTGTAACAAAGGCAGTGATAATGAAACCGTCATTTTCAAATTCACGATAGACCACCACAAGATACTTTCCCGCTGAAATTTCCCGTAAAGCCAATAGCTCTTCGGCGCCGGCGGCCAATATTCGTGATGGATTGGCTACCGTATCAAGTACCTCCAGGCGCAAGAAGGTCGTTCCGGGGTAGAAGCAAGGAAATTTTTTAATAAAATATTACTCTTTTTTCAGAAATATTACAATATCCATATCTTTGGAAATTTGGGGTCAACGGTAATAAGGTATTTCTTTCTTCTGTTTCTAATGAGATTCTTTTCCATTCTCTAATCCGCATGCCTTAAAAAAGGGCCAAGTCTCCTTTTGATTCTTAGTCAACTGAGAATTGAAGCCGGGATGCAAATCAATATATAACTCAGGTGCAAAAGCAACTTTCAAAAAAGTCGGGACGGAGGGTTGGGATTTGCATGTGTTAAGAATGCAAACCGATCTATTTCAGAGGAAGGCGATTAAGTAAGGTTCTAATCCCAAGGGATTCTTTGAAGAGAATTTCTTCATGAGACTTGCCATCCGGGAGAATTGATCTCCAGGGATGGTGTGGGGGACGATGAGTATTCCGTAATGCGGACGGTGTTCATTAAAGAACCACACGGTAAGCCTGATAAAGTCATCCCTATTCCTGGTCACCAAGCATCTTTTCTCTTTGGTGGCAAATTCCAACTGTTCTTGGTCCGATTTTTCCACCATTCCAGCCTCGTGGGCGCTTAAGGCGTCGATCCCATTTTTTCTAAGGATTTGAGCAATCTTCGGGCTGAGGTCCTCATCCAAATAGAATTTCATGATGGCGAACTCATGAAAGGATGACGTTCTCTGATTTTTTCCTCATTCCACCGCCCATTTTGCTCAATTTGTTGGTCAATTTCCTGGGGGTAAGCGGAGTAATAGCCAAGGGCAGACCTGAGCTGCTCCTGGGATAACCAATGGTAGGCCTTCTTGAGTCGTTTGAGGTCTTTCTTCACACTTTGATAGGTGGCAATAATCTCCCGAGCCTCTATTCCTGTGCCCGCCACCCGGGCTCTTCGGCCACTGGTCCCTTCGGCGAATATGATTCCAGGGCACCTTCTCATCTTGATGGCCTCAACCAGAAGGTCTTTGGTAATCGTTGAGAAGTCCCGCCCCGTTTCTTTGACCATTTGCTCAATTTCTTTCAGGGTTTCTGCCGGGAGACGGATACTTTTCTGAAGACCAGGCATAGAAACCTCCTTCCAAGAAGTTATTCATTATTATATTACACTGTTTGACAATGCGTGTCAACGCATGGCAAAAGACCTTAACCCGTAGTCAAAATGGTTGAGAGGAAAAGGGGATTCCGGGGACACATCACCCATTTTCCTTCGCGAAATCCTGCTAATAGGCTAGATCTTTCCAAGTATAATCCTGGTTGGCCACTGGAAGAGGGGACGCCCTAAAAACGCTGGCGAAATGGGTAGGGCTATGACGTGGGTGCTTATTGCAAGTGCGGAGCTTGAGCCATCCGAAGTCCAGGACCTGGGGGATATTATGCCCGATCTGCTGAAAATCAAAGCCAGGGCGAATACGCCCATTCGGTTCCACGTAAGCATCGAACTGGGAGATGGAAAGACTTTACCTTCGCGAGAAGCAGCGGATGAATTTAATGAGATGCTCAAAAAGGTAAAGGAGGAATTTCAATTGCGTTAGGATCATTGGTCAGCATATAAGGAATTAGGGGCGTTCCTGAAATTAAAGATTTAGCATCTGCCTGAGAAAATTGATTTCAATATAAGGCTCTCCATCCCTCTTCTTCCTCTCCTCCACGTTTTCAAAATCCTTGAGCAGCTCTTCCACTTTTTTTCTGCCGTCTAGGGTTTTCACCGCCTCTTTCGGGGTTTTTCCATCCAGGGCAGGAATCTTCTCGTCAACCCATTTGGTCATCCATTCTTCCATCACCTTGGTATACAAGGGCAGGAATTTTTCCGGGATCACCTCGCCTTCCAGGGAGGAAGCCCTCCTCGGCCTTCCTTTGGCACTCTTCATCATATCCTGGTAGGTATCGCCTCGATGTCGCATATCATCACCCAGTATTTCCTGCAGTCTCATTTTGCCCCGTTCCAGCCGCTCTTTGGAGATGCACCAAAGTTCCAGCCTTCCCGGGGTCAAAGTGACCGTCCCCAGGGAAACCCATCTCAATTCTCCTTGCCCCTGAATCATTTCGGACTTGAGAATAACAGAATGTTCCACGGGCTCTCCTGCTTCCCAATCCTTCGACTTCCCCCTCTTCAGCCAGGCCCACTGAAGCTTTTTCCCCTCTTCCTCCTGATCCAGGATGAAGTCAAATTCCTGCTGGAAACGATAGCTGATGGTTTTGAAATCTTTCACCTCATACACCGCTTTGGCCGATACGATCCGGTGATGTTCTTCCGTGACAAAAACCGGTTCCACCCGGGGCTGGTCCTCAGTCATATGGTAGAGAAGTTGGGCATTTGACTTGGCAAAGAAGGACCACTCCTTTTGGCCGGTCTCTCCCTTAAATTTTTCCCAGGTTTTTCGGATCGAAGAGAGCACGGCCTCTTTTTCCATTCGGGGGATGAGGGTGATGATTCCGGAAAATTTATTAGTAGGTCCCATCCGGATCACCCGGGCGAAAATGACATCCCATTTCGCTACCATCCGGGTACCCCGGACCTCCAGAACGTCCAGTTCCTCTTCCGTAAAGAGGTCCTTCAATCTCATCCCCACGTCCGGAGTCACGGAGAGGACTTCGTAGATACTACAATAGCTGTCCATTTCATACCGCAGAAGAGAGCGCTCTGGCGAAGAAAATTTTTCTTCCGTTGCCCGATAAAACTCTTCAACAATGGTCAACCCATTTCCCAGTTTGAAATCATGAATGAACCATTCCAAAAAGAGACTGAATTGTTCCTGTTCATTTTCATCCAGCACCAAAGGTTGGCGGAAAGGTCTTCGCCAGTAAAGGGAATAAGCCCTTTCAAAGTCTTTTCTGTATTTCTCTTTTGCTGAAAAGGAGAGAAGGCGATCCCGCAATTCCAGCTCCTGGGGAGTAACCGAGGTTTTACCCTCTCTCCCCGCTTCCTCTCTCGGCAGGCAGCACTTTTTATATTTTTTCCCACTTCCGCAAGGGCAGGGGGCATTTTTGCCGACTTTCTCTCTCTTGACAATCCCCTGGGAGAAAGGTGCGGAAGCCCATTCCTTGGTTTTTCCCAGCACCTCCGCGAAATGATCACGATTTAAAATTACGGCCTCCTTCAACTGGTCAATCTCTTTCGTACGGTAATAGTGTCCTGTGTGGATCCGTTCGGCCGCCTTGCGAAAATATTCATAGGCTGCGGAAGAGTTTCCCTTATCTGCCTCAAACTCCCCCAGGGAAGCGTAGGCCTCCACTGCCAGGGGGTCCAATCTGAGGGCTTCCTGATATTGCCGCACAGCCTCATCTTCCATGCCCTTTTTTATCAAAACATTTCCAAAACCTACCCTTAAAGCGGGGTCCTCAGGCGACTTTTCGATCTGCCTCTGATAATACCCGAGAATCTCCTCCGTGGAGATGCGCCGGCCATCCATGAGACCCGCTTGAGCAAACTGGATCGGGCCTTCTCCTGGCTTTAGCTGTCCCTCCTCGATAAGGGCGGTGGTCAAGATCAATTGGCTGGTGATGGCCAGATGCCCCTGATTCGTAATCTCGTATTGATTGATGGCCCGGCAGTTCTTGCAGATGATTTTATCACCAATTCCAGGTTCTGCCTTCTCTTCCGGGAGGATATATATATTTCCAACCTCATAATGATAGGATTTTCCACAGCGACGGCACCGCAGTTCTACTTTGACCGTATTTGGCCGCATCGCGCGCAAGCCTTTTTTTTGCAGAGTTTCCCAGTTCTTTTCTGCCTCCTTTTTCCTTTCCGCCAGATTCCTTTCGATTTGAGGAAGCAGAGTGTCGTTCACCGCGTGAAGGTGACAAAGAAGGTGGAATATCTCTTTCTCCAGCTCTTCTCCTTCTCGTAATTCCTTCCGCAGAGGTTCGATGAATCTCTTGGAGGCAACCCCTTCCAGGGCATAGAGAAGGGGTTCTTTGCCGATGGACCATAGTTTATCCCAGTGAAGAAGAATGAATTCTCCGGTCTTTTCTTCAGGAATATCTTTTAAGGCGAATAAGATTTCCAATAACTGACCCGTGTTGAGTTGATCGAAGTTCCTTTCCAGGTAATCAACAAGAGGGCTCCCCATTTGAACCAGGGTCTGGATACATTGATCTTTCGCCCCATCATCGCCCTTTCTTTTGAGAAAATCCAACAAAGAAGGAATGGCCTTTGGATCTTTGAGCTCCCCCAACAACCGTAAAGCCCGTTCCGTTGCGTAGGAATCAGGATGCTCTTTCAATTGCTGAATACAATGATCGAAAATTGCCTGAGGGTCATTTTGGGCTAAGATCCTTTCCATCAGCAGGTCGTCGATTTTCAACGTACCCCGGTCTGCAAACAGGACAGGGAACATGCTTTGAGGGTCCATTTTTTCGACCCTTAAGCCCAGGAGGTTTCTAAATTCGATAAATGCAGAAAGAATGATCAGGGTTACCTTAGCGATATCTTTGAATGATTCTTCAGGGCCCTTGCCAAGATATTCCTTAAAAGCCTTGAGCACTTGATAGTTTACCAGGGGAGGGGAATCGCATGGCCAAGGAATATCGTCTCTGGCGCTTTCCCCTTTTTCATCAATGGTCTTTTCCGTCCATTGCCAGGCGATCTCAATAACCTGGCGATAGTCCTTTTTGGAGAAGGCCCGCCGAAGACCCTTGGCCAAGGAGGTAAAACCTGTGTCTTCCAAGTACTTCAGGGAGCCTGACACAGTAGGAGCTAAACTTTCCCCCCAAAGCTTCTTTTCTCCTTCCCTTTTGAGGTCTTCCAGAGAAGGCCACGACCCACAAAGGGATGTAAAAGGGTAAAGAATCTCCATGGGCCACTTTCTGTAAAAACGGGCATACTCTTCCAAAAGGACGGAGAAGTCTTCTTTAGCCTCAAGGAGGGCGTGGATTACCACCGGCATCAGGAGGGAGGCGGTATCTTCGGTTATTTCTGATAGGATTCTCTTCAGGAGGGCCTTTCCTCGATCGGTGCCCATTTTCCCTATAGAGACGATAGTCTCGCCCATTTCATCGAAGTCAACCGTTCCAGCCCTTCTCTTCTTCTCATACGCCGTTATCAACCGGTCGTCCTTGAATTGGCTCAGGAGCAAAGCGCATTTCCCGGCGACGACCCCGGTTCGAGTCCCGTAAAGGTTCAAAAGCGTATCCTTAAACTTGGGGTCGGGATAAACTTCCAAATACTCCAGGGCTTCCCGCAAAACTTCTGGATCTCGATCCCGCAAAAGCCCTTGCAGGATTTCAGGATCCGGTTTTCCGTAAAGGGTTCTCAATCGTTCGCAGGCCCATCGCCGGACTACTGGCGTTTTGTGGCTGGACAATCGGGTCAGATCAGATCGGTTCCATATCCAGGCATTCATATTTCTTGCTACTTGCCCCAAAGGGTACCGCATATTTGGCTCTTTGACGAATAATCCTGGCTTCATCATACTTTAAGGTTGGGAATAAATCCAGTCTCTATCGCTGGGTTCGGTCTCCCCCAACACAGAATTATTTCCTTGAGGGGAGTTGCTGAAATCATGATCCCTTAGGGGGAGGGAAATCCGATACTATTTCCGATTTCTCTTCATTGCCCAGCGAATAAAGGGATAGAGAACAGAAATAATGGCCGCGCAGAGAAAAATTGCGGAAATCGGATGGGTAAAGAAAGTAGCGTAGGACCCAACGGAAATGATCAGGGCCCTGCGGAAATGGGTCTCGAGCAGGGGACCGAGGATGATGCCCATGATCACGGGCGCTGCGGGGAGGTTGGCATGCTTCATAAAATAGCCGATGACCCCAAAGATCAAGGATATATAGACCTCAGTCACGCTATTGTTGGTGGCGTAAGTCCCGGTTATGGCGATGACGAGGATGAAGGGGAGAAGGATAGGAAAGGGGATCTTTAGCATCCTGACCCAGATGCTGATTAAGGGAAGGTTGATCACTAAAAGTAGAAAATTCCCAATATAAAGGCTGGCGATTAATCCCCAAACAAGTTCTGGATTCTTTTCAAATAGAAGAGGGCCAGGACGAAGGCCGTAAAGCATTAAAGCCGCCAGCAAAATAGCAGAGACACCCGTGCTCGGAATCCCCAGGGTCAGCAAGGGGACCATCGCTCCCCCACTGGCTGCATTATTGGCAGTTTCTGGACCAGCCACTCCTTCGATAGCTCCCTTCCCGAACTGTTCGGGGTGCTTGGAGAATTTTTTCTCCACCAGATAAGAGACGACTGAAGCCAGGGTGGCTCCTCCCCCGGGCATGCAACCAATTAAAAAGCCGATAACGGTACCGCGGGCGATGGCAAATTTGCTGGTCATCCAGTCTTTAACCGAGGGCAGTAAGCCTTTGACCCTTTCTACCACCGGCCTCATCAGTTCCACTTCGGCAGTGAGGAGAACTTCGGCGATAGCAAAGAGGCCGATGGCCACCGGCAAGAAGCCGATTCCATCCATGAGCTCTGCCTTCCCAAAGGTAAAACGTTCCACTCCGCTCACCGGGTCGATTCCCATGGTCCCCAAGAAAATTCCGAAGGCGGCCATCAAAAGACCTTTTATTATCGATTCGCCCATCAGGCCGCCGAGGGTACAGAGGGCCAGAATGAGCATGGAAAAATATTCGGTGGGGCCGAAGCTTAAGGCCACCTTGACCAGGGGTTTGGCCAAAAGCATCAGCATGACCGTGGCAAAGGTACCGGCTATAAAAGAGCCAAAGGCCGAGATTCCCAGAGCCCGCCCTGCCCTTCCCTGGAGGGCCATCTGATATCCATCGAGGGTAGTCATGATGGCAGGGGCTTCCCCCGGGGTATTGATCAAAATGGCGGTGGTGGATCCACCGTACATGGCTCCATAGTAGATCCCAGCAAGCATGATCATGGCCGAGGTTGGGTTCATCCCAAAGGTCATGGGGATGAGGATGGCCACCGCATTCATGACCCCGAGGCCGGGGAGGACGCCGACCATGGTCCCGATAAAGACTCCGAGCAAACAGTAGAAGAAATTGGTCGGCGAGAGGGCGACGCTGAATCCATATAAGAGGTTATTGAGGACTTCCAAGGGGACCCTCCCTTTAGGGCCCGAGCCATCCTTTAGGAAGGGGAACTTTTAACAGGGTGTCAAATAGAATATAGATAGAGATCGGAGTGGCCACGGAGAAAATGATGTTGAGAATCCATCTCTGACGATTAAAATACGCCAGGAAAGCAAAAGTAACGATTCCTGTCGATAATAGATAACCTAAGTTCTCGATGGCAATTCCATACAGGAGACACCAGATCACGATCCAGAATAGTCGGCCCCACATCCGCCTACCTGGAGGGGGTGCGGGGCCAATTTTTGCCGGCCTCAAGCTCTGAATCAGGAGCGTTAAGGATAAAGCTCCGATGATGAGAGCAGCAATGGTGGGTAGGAAAAAAGGGCCGGGGCCCGAGGAGTCCTGAATGGATGGACTCCTCAGGATTTGAGCGAAGATGGCTCCGCTCAAAAGGAGCATGAGCAGACCGCTGTAAAAATCTTTTTTCTTCATTCAAATACCTATTGCCTTTTTTCCCTGTGTTCTCTTTGACTCTGTGGTGAATGAAGACTTATTTCTTCGACATCCCCAGCTCGTCCATGATGGGCTTGATGGTATTATAATCGTTCTCTGCGTCTCTGAAGAAGTCCTCCTTCACCAGCCAGCCATCATCCAGTAGAAATTTCTTCAAGTATTCCTTCCATTCCGGAGTTTCTCGCATTTTGCCCAAGACCCCCACCCAATAATCTACTACCTCTGGCGAAGTTCCGCCTTTGGCCACAATGGAGCGGGTTTGGAGACTTATTACATCATAACCCTGTTCCCGCATAGTGGGATGATCGGGGAATAGGGGAGAACGTTTCTCGGTGCATACGCCTATGATCTTAACCTGTTTGGCTTCCAGCTGGCCGACGCATTCATTGGGATTAGCCCAGGCCGCATCGATATGACCGCCTAAAAGGTTGGTCACAACCTCTCCCCCGCTGTTGTATGGAACAAAGCTAAATTCCAGTTTGGTTGCTTTGTTGAGGGCGATATTGCCGAAATGATCTGGGCCGCCTATGGATGTTCCTCCTATGGAGACTGACTTCGGCCCCTTTTTCTTAATGGCCTCCACGAGGTCTTTAGCATTGTTGATGGGAGAATCGGCTCTCACGATGATCAAGTTGATGTCACTGACCAATCGGACAACGTAGGTGAAATCTTTCCGGAAGTCCCACTTGGCCTTTCCATCAATCTGCTGAGAGACAGTGCCGATGTCGAAACAGGTAAAGGCATACCCATCTGCCGGCTTGGAAAGACAGAAGGCTTTACCGATCGCCCCTGCTCCCCCTGTCTTGTTTAAAATGTTGATCGGCTGGGGAACCAGCTTGTACTGGCTAATGATCTTCTCGATGCTACGGAACATGATGTCTGTTCCGCCCCCGGGGGCATAGGGGCAAATAAGGTCAATGGCCCGGGTGGGATACTTCCCTTGAGCATAAAGGGGCTGCCCGGCAATCCCCCACGCCAAAAAGCCCAGGCATAGGATCAAAGCAAACTTTTTCATCTTTTTTCCCTCCCTTTAATTTTTTATAGCTACGCGGATGCCATTTTCTTCAGCAGCTTAGCCGCCCGGTAAGGGTTAAAGATCCCGCAGGTGCAATGATGGGCCAGTTCATCAGCAGCGGCCTCAGCACTCTTTTTACCTTTTTTCACCTCTTTCGCCATGTCTTTTATCAGGTTGGGAGAAACCATGGCGTGTCCACACATGGTATGGATCTCCAATATGTTCACCGGAGGGAGCTTTTTCGTGTTGCCATGGACCCCCAGGGAGTGCTCCACAGTATGCAGTTTGATTCCCAGACTGCCACAGCATCCGTTCACTTCATCGTACAACCCTGAAACCACGGTGGACAGGCCCAGGTTGGCTTCTTTCAATTCTTTGATGAATTTGGTCAATGTTTCCTTATCTTTGAAGACGGCATGGCCGATCATGGAACTTTTCTTCTTAAATTCTTCCAGGCTAAAATTGTACTTATTCCCGTTGGTGGCGTCGCCGAAATTCACCACCTGGTAATGAGAAAAAATCTCCCAGAGTTTTCTCAATTTTTCCTGGCAGCCCTCCACATTGATTCCCCGAGAAGGCATAACCAGGACCACATAATCTTCCCTCAAGCTCTGAGTATCTCCTCTGCGATGTAAGGTATGAGTCATCTCACTTATCCTCCTTGAATAAGGGACGGCCAAATCCGATGTTGTTCTTAGTATTGGGGCGGGGAGTAAAGCCCGCTTTCTTAGCGATGGGCAGGGTTTCGATTTCCCCTTTTTCCCCCATTCGGCAAATAAGGTCCAACGAAAAGACGGTGTCCAGCTTGGGTGCAGTGGCCTTGATCACCGAGAGCAAGTTTTCTAATTTATCTATCTCTATGTCGCATTCGATGATTGCTGAGAGCACTTTTTCGTTGAGAATATCCTCCCGGATCTTCCCCGTTGACTTGTCTGTTATCAAAAAAGTAACCGGATTTTTAGGCTCGAAAATGGCCCCGGCCTTGGCCATGGCCTGGGCCATGAGGTCCACATCCCGAAAACGGGTGCCGATCCCTGGCCTTCCTAATTCGACGGCCACCCCTGCATGGCCCCTGCGAATGCGTCCGGTAACATCGTTGGTCTTCATCTCTTCTGTTCCCCGGCCGGCAATTCCTGTCTCCTTATGCACGGTAATTGGATCGCTGAACACGCCCCGCAGAGATCGAGGCCATTTGAGCTCGACCGGGTAAATCGCATCGGTCGGGCATATCTTGGCCCGATAACAGACGCCGCACTCCACGCATTCATCCTGATCGATAATGCTGATGAAGTCTTCTCCTCCCTTTTTCTGCTCAGAACGAATGGCTCCCACTGTGCAATACGGATGACACGCCTCACATCCGGTGCACTTCTCCTGATCAATCTGCATTGCTCATATCCTCCTTGATTCATTCCGCTTTGGAAATTTTAACTCCCCGGGTGCTCTCCGAGCGGGAAAGGTGTGAATTGCGTATTATTATTGTTGAATTATTTTCCTATGTCAATTAATAAAATTTCTATCTTGGGATCCTGAGGCTTCTGATTTCTGGGATGAACATGACTTTGCGGAATTTGAGGACGTTAAAGAAGTAAAGGACATAAAATTCTCGCTCACCCAATCTTCCACATTTTCTTTGACTTGAGACAACCTATCATCTTTTATTAAGGAGTCCATAATTGATTAGACATTTTCTTCCGTTCATTTGTTGTCACCGTTCACCCTGAGCCTTCGGCGTGAGCTCAGTCGAACGCTTGTCGAAGGGTGCGTTGCGAGCCGCTCATGCTTCGACAAGCTCAGCACGAACGGCTGTGGATTCAGGCTGCATTGTCCATACAATTATGGACTGATTAGTAATTCAAGGGGGGTGGCATGTGCCCTGGAGATAATGAGACCCCATTTCTTGCAGCAAGAGGAATGGGGGTTTTTTGTGACGACTTCATCTCGTAATTCTGATAAAATAGGAAACATGGACGGTGCCCGCCAGATGCTTCTCGTTGATCAATCAGGGGGCCTGAGGCTGAAACCATATAAGACCCCTGATTAGCCCAGGGGCCGTGTAAAAATATTGATTATTCAAGCAGTTACGGGAAAATAGACCTGGCGTCTTATACCGACAGTGGGAAAGATTCGGGTTATTATACGGAAACTATACAATCCATAGTTAGGTGGCATCAAAGCCCTTGTACCGTCGGTCATCGGAGGTCGTTTGCCAAGCTATGAACACAAGAAGATCATCGAGGAGATAGAAAGCCTCGATGAACTTCCTGCTGGCCGAGACGATTTCGCTGCCTGGATCCAGGCTGGGGCGCATCTAGAGTTTTTGCGCCGGAACGCCCACTCCGAGGAACTCGTGATTTACGGGAGCGGGGACTACAGCTTCGTGCATGCCGCGGTCGTGCCCAACGACCGGTTGGCAGCTCTTAGCCAAGATGACTTGCTTCACTGGAGCGGGACCCCCTATACGTCCATCGCGAGCTACGTTTACGGAGGCGGGCGGGATGATGTCTGGGTGGAGCGCCTCACGGACTCCACTGGGTCGAGTGCGTTGGAAGGGGCTATCCAGCTGGTTTTCGGACGAACGTTCGAGGGTTGGTCCGGGTTTGACCGAACCTACTTCGAGGTCAACCAGGAGTACACGCATATAACAGGCATTCATTGGCGGCCCGAGCAGCGGGCCTATTGCCGGTTCGACGAAAACGGCGATCTTCAGCAGGTGGTGTCAGTCACGGGCCGTTCGGACACAGTGAAGGGTGTCTTATGCGTCTCCTTCGCTTGGACACCCTTGGAGGAATACTTAGCAGCGACCAACTCCACCCTTGTCCGCAGGTTTGATTTCACGCTCCTGCGGCGGAATACCTTCACCATGTGGCCCGAGGGGCCGGAGACTGTCATCCGGGAAAGCGATCGGCTCTTTTACCGTCAGAAAGTCAATCCGGGGGTGGCCGCATACACGACCGGCGTGCAGCTCATCGCGCCGCGTCGCCCATATCGCGCCATCTTCGACGACTTGCGCGGTGGGCACAAAGACAAAAAGTACGTCGAATTCATTGCACATGACTGGCGGAATAAGCGCATCGCGAAGATCTCAACTGACCCGAAAGCGACGACGAATTACTTTGAGGCGCATGGCAATTCGCTGCCCTTCGAGTTGTCGCCGGCGTTTTTTCGGCCGGACGTCATCCTGCAATACAAAACAGATAAGGACAAATACACCGTTGGCGAGCGGGACATCACGTGCCGCGCTGCGTGGCATCTGCAGGCCTTCGATCTAAACGAAGCTGGCCAGGTCTTCGCGTACATTTGCTACCTGCGCAATCTCCCGTATGCCGAGCAGCTCCACTGGCAGTCGTACAACGAGGCGCCCAAGGCTGGCATTTCGGAGCGTGCAATAACCAATGACTTCAAGGGCGAATTCACGACCTTCAAGGATCCGCTGCGGGAGGTGCTGTCGATTGTGAAATCTTGGCAGGATACGAGTGTTCCCTGGTGGACGCTGCGCGAGGACCGGCTGCTTGAACGCGTAAGCACCCCGTTAACCACAAGCCGCGACGAGTGGGCCGAGGCGTTCCTGGATCTCGCCAAGCTGGTGGTGGAGGGCTTTGTGATAACCGCGATTCGGGCAAGGCTCGAGAAGTCGGGCATTGCGTATGAGCAAAAGGAGCAGAGCATCGCCTTGCTTGAAAGGCTGATCAATGAAGGGGCAGAGTCGACCGAAAAGCAGCCTTTGACCGGGCTGCGAACCGTTCAGCTCATACGCACGAAAGCGAAAGGGCATGCTTCCGGCCGCGAGGTCGAGACGTTGGTGCAGGAAGTGCTGGCGCAGCATGAGAGCTTCACGAAGCACTTCAAGCACGTATGCGCGACGCTCGCCCTCGAACTGCAAACCATCGCCGGGGCGTTCGCTTGACGCCAGTCCCTCAATAAGACGTAGCAACAAAACGTCCGCTTCTGGCCGAATGCAGGCATTCCGCATGGCACTGGACCGAGGGGACCTGCCATCTAACGTTGGCCCGAAAGACATAAGCTGAGGAAAAGCCACGATCACGACTTGGAGGTGCACATATGGGCATTGAGGAACTTAAGGCGGAAGCCCTTCGCTTGAGCCCGGAGGCGCGTGCCTATCTCGCTCGCGAACTATTGGCTAGCTTGGACGGCATGAGCGAGGCCGAAATTGAAAAGCTATGGATAGACGAAGCCATTCGTCGCGATGAGGAACTGGATAGCGGTGCGGCCCGCGCATATCCTGCAGACGAGGTGCTCGCCCGCGCACGGGCTCGCCGGAAATGAGCCGATTGCTCTCGATCCATGAGGCTGCAGAGGCCGAGATCAACGAGGCCGCCGATTTCTATGACATGGAAAGCCCCGGGCTCGGCAGTGTGTTCATCGATGAGATACAGCGAGCGATCGGGAGAATCTCCGAATTCCCGGAGGCGGCGCCGCTCGTCCGAGGGCGCGTCAGAAAGAGGCCCATCGCCAAATTCCCGTACTCACTGGTTTACTCGGTGCGACCGGAAGAAATCAGGATACTGGCTGTGGCACACCAGAAAAGGCGCCCCTTCTACTGGCGCGGTCGCCGCTGACCACGCAAGGGCCAACCAGGGGCTGGTTCGGACCGGCGCAAGTGCCGGCTGCACAGCCCATCCGTTAGGCTCAAATATTTTGGGTGCGTTCATGACCGATTCTGATATAACTGAAGTTGCTTTAGATCTTATTGCTAAAGGCGGTGGCAATATATCGCCTGAGTTATTTAATCATCTTAATCGTGATTTTGATCCCAACAATCGTGATGTTGCTTTTGACACAGAGATATTTGAGTCTGCTCTCAAAGGTTTCTTTTTTCATGGGGCTAATGGGTATGCATTTTCTGATATTAAAAATGTTTTCAGTTTTTTTAATATGACATTTGATGAATTGTACCCAGAAGCAACACTGCCATTTATCAAATTTGCAACATCTTACTGGACTCTTCAGTTTTTAGTTAGACCTCATAATACTAAATTGGAGCAAAGGCCAAGAAGAACCATTGCATGGGAGTTGCTTAGTTCTGTAGAATTTAATGTGGCCAGTCTGTTTTTCCCAACTCCTGGGCGGCATATGATAAACCCAAAATTGAGAGAAAGGGATCAGAGAAAGATTCTTCAGGAATTAGGTGTTCCTATAGACATTGAAGAATTTATAACGAATAATCCCATACTTATTCGAGATCGGATTAGGCTTAAGAGAGCCAGGATCAAAACATTAATATGGTTATTCGTCTTTACATGTATTAGCATTATAATTCTATTTAAAATTGTTAAATGATAACCTAGGCCTAACCTGCGGCTCAACACCGACGGGCATTCGCCGTGCCGGTTAGCCGCAGCTCGTTGGGCAATAATCTCAGGCATCACACCATGAAGACGAGTTGGTTCTGGATGTGGATTGGCGGTGCGATAGGCCGCGCAGCCGGCACCGGATTAGGCGTTGGAATTTTTGTCGTAATCTATGGTGCAACACCTGGGCAGGCTGTAGCCGATCTCATCACGCACCTCCCTCCGTGGCTTGTAAATCCATGGTTTAAGGTCGCCCTGGTAATTATTGGTCTGTTCATCATCGGTGTTTCACTGCACTTTAATGTATGGTCGTTACGTCAGAAGGCGATTGACGACTTAGCGGAAGATCTATCGTGGGCTATTCATCACCTGCTTAACAAACCAGTTCTAAATGAAACAGAAGTCTCCGGATGGGAGTCTGAATTTAAAGAGTGGTGCCAGCGAGTAAACAAGAAACTGGAAAACAGAGCATTTTTTACACGCGCAGATCAACTGCACTTTGATCGCTTAGGTTTTGTCCCACGTGCAAAATTTGCTGGTAGCTTCAATGTACATCACGAATGGTTGGTATCGCAACTAAATCTGAAGTTCGAGCGCCTTCGTGACGTGATTAATTGGGCACAAATGCGAAAGAGGTAACTGATTTGATGCATCACATATTGTTGTCCAACAATTCGCTCCGCCTGACTCGCGATGCTGGCGTACCGCTCGCAGGTGAGCGTGGTCATTAGCCCACAAGTAGAGAGCGGTAATGCCAGTCAAGAGACCAATAGGTCGTCCGCCAAAAGCAAGACATCTCGATACACTTCTCGCTAACCTTAAAGAGGTTGAGCGTTTGTTGGAGATTCATACCAAGATCGCAGGATCAACCGTAGGGGCTAAACACAAGGTTGAGGTCCTAAACAAAAGCGGCATTGTTTTGCTGGTTGCCTGCTGGGAAGCATTTATAGAGGATTTAGCGGAGGTATCGTTCCGGCTCCAACTGCGACGTGCAAAGCGCCCGGACATTTTCCCATCGAAGGTTCTCGCACTCGCTTCCAAGAAATTGCGGGAGGACAAGGATGAAAGGCGCGTCTGGGACCTTGCTGGTGATGGCTGGAAAACTGTCCTGCAACACCACCAGGACCAGGTCCTCAAACGCTATATCGGAAATCTCAATACACCGAAGCCAAAACAAATAGATGAACTTTTTTCTTCTCTCATCGCTGTACCCAAGGTCTCAAGAAAGTGGTCTTGGCATAGATGTACTCCTGCCAAAGCACGAGCTCGCCTCGACAAACTGGTAACTCTGCGCGGGGCGATTGCTCATCGTGTATCGGCTCCTCGTTCTGTGCGCAAGAGTGATGTGGACTATGCTGCATCGTTCATCGGGAGATTGGCCGTAGCGACGCACAACGCAGTCAATACTAGCTTAGGCGCCAGACTCGGACATCCTCCGTGGCAAGAGTATATATACCGTGATGCGGGCTAACCATTCACTACATGGGAGGCGTCCCTGCGGGCCGCTGAATTGCAACGTTATATGCTAAAAATTAATTATGACAATATCACTCAAGGAACGTGGGACATTCGTGCAGAACGTGCGTTATGTTAGAAATCCGGTTTTTGTTCCCCTCTTCTCTCGATGGGGAAGGTGAGATAAGTCAGGAAATGGGGTCAGTCCGTGAATTTAGGAATGTTCTTACGTCCTTGGCTAAAAAGGGGCAGATTTGGGTGATGACATGGAGGCCTCGAATTGAGTTTGCGCGTGCAGTTTATCATGTAGTCAGCCGTGCCCCAGTTATGCCAATATGGAAAAATGGAGGTTAAGATGAGGATCTTGAAGGAGATAGAAATTGAAGGCAAAAAGGCTACCGCATTATTTGATACTGGCTCCATGCATTCCTATGTCTCAATTCAACTTCTGGAGGGTGTTCCTGTTCGTACCATATCTGTACCCTACAAAGTAGCCTTGGGTGGAAGGATAATTGAGGTAAAGAAATATTGTTCAATTGAAGGTAAGATTGAGGGGCTTGTATTTCATAGTGAGGTAATACCCATTGATGAGGTTGGAAAAGTGGTTGATGTTCTTATTGGCGCTTTAACTATGGAGGAGTGGGAAATAATTCCAAACCCAAGGGAGGGAACCTTAGATCTATCCGGCTTGAGGAGAAGGGAGTTTACTGAATTTTTTGCCTAACAAGTCGCTTAAGAGGGACGCGGCAGAAAACATCGCGCCTCTTAGCTTTTTGGTTAGACATAAGCAATCAAGAATATGGAAGGGAGAAATTTATGAAAATAAATATTGTATATAAAGAGGAAAAAGGATGGTTTGTGGGACATATCCAGGAATATCCCGACTATGAAAGCCAAGGAAAGACTTTGGAGGAATTGAGAGACAATTTAATAGAAATCTATGATGATATTAGGAAAGGTTTAGTGCCCGATGCAGAACCTATCGCGGCGGCGCTTGTTACCCAAAACGTTATATGCTAAAAATTAATTATGACAATACCACTCAAGGGACGTTCGTGCAGAACGTGCATGGTGTAGGGTTATAATCGATTGAATGTATAAAGGGGAGCGAGATCCTTAAGCAATTCTTCAGAACGATGGGGATTATATATTCCACAAGTGCACGGCCCTGCCAGAATTAAGCTCCCTTGCCAGAAATCGATATCTCCTTTCTTGATCTTGCGGATCACATCTCTGACCAGACCTGGAGAAACCATTCCATGCCCGCACATGGTGGTGAACTGCCGAATGTCAGGAGGGGGGAGCCGGTCCGTGCATCCATGAATTCCGAGCGATAGATTGATGGTGTGGGGATTCAAACCGATCTCGGCAGCTATTTCCTGGACCCGGTCGATGAGGCCACTCACTACAACAGAAATCCCCTCATTCGTTTCTTTGATCTTGACCAAGGCTTCTCTTAATTTTTCGCGGTTGTTGAACGCGCAGTAAACTCGGGCTCCATCTTGGATGCTATTTAACACCTCCTCTTGAGTGACGCCGCTGTAAAGGTTACGGCGGAGTGATGTGACGATCAAGTTAGAAGGGCCTTGCAGATAAAGAAGCTCTGCCAATCGGCGCACCTTCGGGCCGCTTCCCTCATAGTTGAAACCTCTCGCCGGGTAGATGAAAAGGGCATAATCCCGTTCCAGAGAATCCAGTGTTCCTTCTCGATGTAAGCTGTGGGTCATAGTATCTTCCTTTCCCAGGCCCGTCCCAGGCCCAGGTTAATTTTGGCGTTGGGCCGCCAGGAGAACCCTTCGGATTCGATCGCCTCCAGCACTTCCGATGGGATTTTGAGCCCTGGCTCCAGTTGAGTGTAGACATCCAGGCAAAAGACGCTGTCCACCTCCCGGGCCACCTCTTTTAGGGTGCGCAGGACATGGGCCAGTCTTTCGCGTTTCACCTGAATTTCGATGATGGCGCTGAGAACCCTTTCTCCCATTAACTCCGTTTTCAAGTCTCCAGTTTTGAGATCCTGGATCATGGAGATAATCGGGTTGTTGGGTTCGATTTCATGGATGCCAGCTCTGGCGAGTGCCCGGGTGATTTTTTGAATGTTTTTGAGGTCCATGCCGACAGTCGGCCGTCCCACTTCGATGGCGATCCCTACCTCATTAGGACCGCACCGGTTCGTGACGTCGTTAGTTTTAGACTCTTCAGTACCCCTACCCTGAATTCCCGTCAGGGCATGGGTAGCGTTTGGATCGCTGAAATATTTCCGTAATGCCCGGGGATAATCATAGACATGGGGTGATTCTTCAATGGCTTCTACAGGGCAGATCTTCGCCCGCAGGCAGGAACCACATTCATAACATACCTCTTGATCCACGCTACCTTTCAGGTCTTCATAGCGAATGGCATCGGTAGGGCAGTACGGATGGCAACGCCCGCAACCCACGCAAATATCTTTCCGAATCAGCATGGATTTTTCTCCTCCCCATAAATAAGCCGCGCTCTCCTGCGCTGGATCCCATAATCTAAAAGGTTTTGCGGCATAACATGAAGTGAGGGCTTGGTTAATTCATATATTTCTGATCCGGCCTCTTTTCCATTGATCATCAGGTGATGCAAGGGGCCAGCACCCGAGATATCTCCAATCAGCGCTCCACCAACAATCCGGCCGTCAACCAGGAAAAGCTCTCGGTACACCCCCTCCGATGGCCTTCCGTAGGATATCACCTCTGCACCCGGGACAGGCGGACCCAGGATTATTACGGACAGCCCATGGAGGTTCAAGGAGTTAGGACGAGTCAAAAAATTTAATGGAAGAGGGACAGATCGATACAGGTTCTCAGCAGCCAGCTTTCCCTGGGAGACCGCCTGTGGCCATGTCCAGGGAGTGAGTTTTTCTCCTTTTGAGGTCGAGATTGTGACTGCATCTCCGGCAGCGAAGATTTTGGGGTCAGGAGTTTGTAAAGCAGGAGACACACGAAGTTCTCCATTCTCGAGCAGGCCAGAACCCTCAAGGAAAACTATATTAGGGGTTGAGCCGGCCGCGATCAGCAGGGTATTGCATGGAATGTACTGCCCGCCCAATTTTATGGATTTGATTTCTCCATGATCTCCTTGGATCTCAGTCAATGGGCAGTCCAAAAAAAGACGAATTCCCATCTGTCGGAGATGATTTTCGACCAGCTTAGAGGCGCTCGCCGTCAATGCCTGAGGCAACAGATGATCTTCCTTTTCAACAAGCGAAACCTGGAAACCAGAAAGCTGCAAATACACCGCCGTTTTCACTCCCACTAACCCGCCCCCCAACACTACGATCTCTTGATGCTTGGATAGCCATTGTCGGACCTCTCTGGCGGTGGTGAGGCTGCGGACTGGAAATATTCCTTTAAGTGCATCCTCGATGACTGATGTAGGGATGATGGGCCGACCCCCTGGAGCCAGGATCAAACGTTCATATTGGATCTTTTCCTGATTTTCCAGGTGAAGGGTTTGGTTTGCCTTGTCCACCAATTGAACCTTTATTCCGGTTCGAACCCGAAAGAGAGGGTCTTCAGTAGTTCGCCATACAAAAAGTTTTTCTTCTTCGAGCTGTCCCCCCATAAACTGAGGCAGAAGAGGGCGACTGTACCCGATTTCTCCTTCAGTCTCGATAAGGGTCACAGATTTTTTAGGCCAGCACTGCCGGCAGTGGATCGCTGCTTGAAACCCGGCAGGCCCTCCGCCAACGATCACGATTTCCATATCAATCATTCTTGGGAAAGTTTTGCCGTGCTGCGGTGTTGCAGGCTTGCCGTGCCTTTGGATTCTATATATTTTTTAGCCGCAGTACGGCAGCACCGCAGAACTGCAGCGCTTTATTTGATGAACCAATCCAGAATTTCCTGAGCATCGGCTGGGTGATCAAAATGGGTGAGACTTCCGCCTTGAGCCGTCAGTTTTTCTGCCAGCAGGTTACGGACTATTTCGCTCCCCCAGAGAGGAAGAGGGACGGCCATGCATACCTTAAGACCCAGGCTTGCCAGTCCCAGAGCCATGGCCATATCCTTACAGCTCTTCAGTCCCGTGAAACAAATCCCATGGAGATCTTTGAGTCTCCCAGCCGCAGCCAGGGCTTCCAGGGCCAATAATGGTCCCTTTTTTTCATCGAGGATTCGGACCGGAGGGCTGTATTTCATTGAAGCGAGTCCCTTTTTGATGATCCACAGCGCAGCATCTCCCCAACTGGCCACGAGGTTTTCTTCCCCTCTTAGGGAAGAGGCGAGTTCAACCGGAATCCAACCCAGGGACTGCTGGGGAGTGTCTGCTCCACCCAGGAGGGCTATCTTGGAAGCAGAGTCTCTTTTCAACAATTCTTCCAGTATCTGGGAAGCCATTATTACTTCCGCTTCCTCCAAAAGAGAGGAGTCGGGATGGAAAGTTATCTGGGAAGAAACACCAGAATGCTGCTGGGCGAGACGCAAAATTTCCTCTGGCTTCTTGAGGTCTGGGGAAGTGATCAGAGGGATATTAATGATTCGGCAAAGTTCAATGATGGAGGGGTCCGTACCCGGTCCGGCGAAAAGAAGGTGGATTTTCCCGGAGCTTAACAAGAGCTCAGTTTCCCCGGAAGTGCAGGCGCAGGGTAGAATATCATTTTTCAACGGAATCCAATTGCCCAAAGAGACGATTTGCCCGCGCCCAGCTATTTTGCTTGAAATCTCCTCAGAGAGGGATTCAATTAAATGGCGGGAAGGCTGCCCGCATACCCCTATGATGACCTCCTTACCCGCGAGAAGGCCGTAGCCGGCCTGGATCGAAAGACCCGCAGATGAATTTTCCGGCCGTTTTCTCTTTTCTAAGAATCCCAAAGCCAGGAGGCCCAGGCGTAGGGCCTGAAGGATCATGATTTCAAGGGAGTCCTGAGGCCTGTGCAAAAGAAAAGTGGTATGAGAGAGCTCTTTAATGGGAAGCTGCCACCCTCCGAGTTTTTTAATGGCCGGAGAAACAACTCTATCCAGAGTTGGAGGCCATAATATTTCGGAAATCTTCTCCATAGCAGGTAGCTCATTCAGGGCCTCCAGAGCTCCCTGAAGGGTGAGGCGCAAAAGCAGGGCAGCAACCATGCCATCTCTATCCAGCCCGCAGAGTCCACGATCCGGACCACGCCCAAGGGGATCAATCCGACAGGGGCCTTGCAAACAACCGTAAGGGCAGCTCAGGCCAAGACGAAGAAATCCATCCTGGGGCTGGAGCCTCTCATAACGATCCCAAGTGAGTTTGAGGCCTCGGCTACCAGCAGATCGCAAAAGGTCTTGACTGATAGGGTCAATTGTTTTTAAGTGAATCGTTTCCATTTAGGTTTTCCATTTCTGAGTTGTTTTCCAAAAAACCTGGTTATTAATACAAAAGCACGAAGTCATGATAATCGCCACCCATCCCTCCCCGAAGGTGTGAAATAATCCCATCAATCACCCCCACCCCTGAACCATATAAGGTTCAGGGCTTTGTCCTGCACCCCACGTGGTGCAGGGCCTCCCCCTCTCCCGTCAAGGGAGAGGGAGCCTATTGTCAAAATCCTTCCTGCGTTTGTATTAGCGAAGATCAAGTGGAAGCAATCCCTTTTCTCTTTTTTCAATCAAAGCTTTCCCAATTGCCTCTCGCCTTTCGCGAAGAACTTTTTCAAACTCATCGAGGTCCACCAGCTCCAGAGCATGGGCGGGGCAAACCTCCACACAAACCGGATTTTCCATATAAGCACACCGGTCGCACTTAAGGGCAATTTTTCTCTCTGGCCAGGGGAAAATGACTCCATAGGGACAGAACATGGTACAGGTCCAGCAGGCGATGCAGCGATCCTCCTGAATGACCACGAGGTTTGTTTGTGGATCCCGCACCAAAGCTCCAGCCAGGCAGGCATTCAGGCAAGGTGCTTCGAGGCAATGGCGGCATTGCAGAGGAATGGAGATCTCATTACTTCCTTCTACGCGCACACGAGGTTGAGGTAAAGGGGATTCCTGAACTGCTTTAAGAAGCGTTTTTCCGCTGCTTCCCCTTTCCACCGCACAATACAACTCGCAGGTCTTGCAACCTGTGCAACGATCCAGGTGAACTCCTATCACTTTCATAAAAAATCCCCTCTATCCCCTCACCCCATCCGTTCGGCTGAGCGTTCGACTGAGCGTTCGACTGAGCTCACGCCGAAGTCTCACGACGAAGCCCTCTCCCCCAAGCGGAAGAGTCGTTAAGACCCGACCGCGGGGGGAGGGTGAGGGGGGTATCAACCTGTTAAGGCAACGGGTCCTTCTTAGCTGACTTGGCCATTCTTACTGCAATTCGCAACGCAGCCTGAAAAGCCCCTATATCTGCGATCCCTTTTCCGGCTATATCATGGGCTGTTCCGTGAGCTGGCGTCGTGATGATCAATGGAAGACCGCCGGCTACCGTTACCCCTCGATCGAAACCCAAAAGCTTGGTGGCGATCTGCCCTTGGTCATGATACATGGTCACAACGCCAGCAAACTCACCCCCGTGGGCCCTGACAAAGAGGGTATCCGCGGGAAAAGGACCGCGAGCATCGATCCCTTCTATCTTTGCTCTTTCCACGCCTGGCCTAATGATGCTCTCTTCTTCTGGTCCGAAGAGGCCTCCTTCTCCACCATGCGGGTTCAAAGCTGCAACTCCAATAGGGGGCTTTTCAAGGCCTGCCCGTTCCATTGTTTTCCCGAGCAAGATAATTGCCCGGTAGACTCGGTCAGGGTTTAGTTGGTGGCAGATTTCCCGGAAACCAATATGGGAGGTGACTCGAGAAGTCCAAAGGGGTTCCATAACATTAATCTCTCCCACCAAGTCAGCTTTGAGCCAGCTTTTAAAAAGCGTAAGCTCATCTTTAAAGGGCGAGCCTCCGAGGTTCATGGCTTGCTTGTTAAGGGGGGCGAAAACGATCGCCTCAGCTCGATCCATCATGGTCTGGTCAACGGCAAACTTCAGGTACTGCAGGCAGGCCTGCCCGGCGCGGGCACTTACCTCACCCATACGGTATTCTGCTGGGTTGAGGTTGGCCAGGTCGAACATCTCCAACTGGCCTGCTTTTCCGGAAATATCTTCCCAATTTTTCAAAGGAATAATTCTAAGGGTTACCTTAGTTAAGCGAACCGCTTCAGCCATCACGCGGGCGTCGCCGATGAGCACCGGCCGGCATAATTGGTGGGTTTCTTCTTTAGTTAAGGACTTGACGACAATCTCAGGCCCGATGCCAGTGGCATCTCCCATGACAATGGCAACCTTTGGGCGTTGATCTTGCGTCTTTTGGGGCATAAATATTCTTCCCAGCTCCTCATGATTTCTCTGGCATTTGCGGACAATAAAATCCCCGCCGGCCCCCCCTTTATTAAAGGGGGGTTGGGGGGATTTGAGGGCTATTTTCTATTCAGGAACACCTACCCTTTCTCTTGGCTAACCAGTTTGCGGAGCATCTTTTCTGCTCTGTGGGGGTTGAAGATTCCGCACAGACATGGTTTGGCCAGTTCCATCGCTGCTTTTTCTATGGTGATCTTTTTCTTCTTTATATCCTGCACCATTTTCTTAACCAGACTGCCCGAAACCAATCCGTGGCCGCACATGGTCACGAAATCGAGAATCTCCGGAGGCCAAAGCTTTTGGCGGTTGCCGTGGATGCCCAATGCAAACTCGATCAATGGGGGCTCGATCCCGGCCTGCTTACAACATTCGAAGACATCGTCGAATATGCCCGATACTACGATGGAAATGCCCTGGTCCTTCACCTTCAATTCCTTCATGCAGGCCGTCAGGCTTTCTTTATCCTTGAAAACTACCTGCATGCCCACAGTGTGTTTTTCCATAATCTCTGCCGGGTCCATGGTGTATTTATTCCCGACCTTGCAATCCCCGAAGTGCAGGTCAGTATACTTAGTCATGATCTGAGCGATCTGTTTTAAGCGCGGTCCCGCTCCTACATCATTAAAGCCCCGGGCCACATGGGCCAGCATGGGAAAATCTTCCCTAAGGCTTTCCAAATCTCCAGTGCGATGTAAAGTATGAGTCATGTCATCTCCTTTAAGTGCCTAAAATGCCTAAAGTGCCTAAAGTGAACTAAAGTTATCAATTGAAATTAAGTGGCCAAAGTTAATATCATCTCATCAGAACTCTGCCGAGGCCTAAATTTACTTTCCCGTTGGGGTAGACCGGAAACCCCATCCCCTTCACAATCTTCAAAGCCGGGTCTTTCTCTTCTTCCTCTGGAAAGCTGATCAGGTCTAAAGAGAAGACTGTTTCGACTCCCCCCGAAATCTCTTTTAAGGATCGGAGGACTGGCACCAATTGCTGGGGTTTAACTTCGAACTCGATGATGGCCGAGAGAACTTTTTCTCTCCTCAACTCGGGTTTCAGTTTTCCACTCTTTACATCTGCAAAAAGAAAAGTCACCGGGTTTTTGGGTTCAAAGGCCACACCGATTTTGGCCAGGGCCATGGCAATCTTCTCCAAATCCTCCAACCTGGCTCCCACGCCTGGCCGGCCAACTTCTACAGCCATCCCGTAAGAACCTCTTTTGAACCGCCCAGTGACTTCGTTCGTCTTCATCTCTTCTGTCCCCCTTCCGGGAACACCGGTCTGTTTATGCTCCACCATGGGATCGCTGAAGGCTTGACGCACGACTCGGGGCCATTTTAACTCCGGAAGAAAAATGGCTTGGGGCTTGCAGACCTCAGCCCGGAAACAAACCCCGCACTCCACGCATTCCTCTTCATCGATGCGGGCCTTTTTCTTCCTGGGGTTTTTTTCGTCTGGAATCAGGTAGATCGCTCCCATCGGGCAGTAATCCACGCAGAGCTTGCACCCTATACATTTTTCCTTATCAATGCGCATCTTTTTCTCCTCTGGATTTCATCAGCATCATCAAATTTAACCACAGAGCCCACAGCGCGGCATAGCCGCATGCCATCCCAGAAATCCCCCCTGCCATGTGCCAGAACGGTTCATGGCTTGCCCCCCTTTGTAAAGGGGGGTTGGGGGGGATTTAGTGCTTTCATATATTCTTTTTTACCCACCCGCATAAAGGGGAAGAACTGTTATTTTGTCTCCATCTTTCAGGATGGTATTTTCGACGTGGAAAGGGCTGATCGCCTGGCCATTCCGGGTCCCGATTACACTCAGATTGGGATAAAAACTCTTCTTCTCCTGGTTGAATATTTTTTCTCTAATCGGGGGATAACGAGCGGCGAGACGTTCAAAAAGCTGGATGACGGTCAGGCCCTCTTCCACGTACATTTCTTTCATGGAACGCATCTCGGAGGGCGACTGGAAGTCGTCCCCCAGCTTATCCCCCATCCACATCCATATCTCAATCTGAATACGCATGGCCTCAAAAAAATAAATCCGAAATTCGAATATCGAAATCCGAAAATAGATTGTATCAGTGAAAAAAATTTTTGCTAGGCCCTCACACTCACACTGACACTATTCACTATTTTAGGTCTCTAATCAATTCCTTCAAACCAAGTTTTTCCAGGGTCTCCGGTAGTGGTTTCCCAGTTTTCGGGTCCCAGCCCATCAGCCGGTAATAGTTCTCCACCATCATCGGCCATTTCTCCAAGATATTCTTCCCCTGCGCAGGGCCGTCCGCTGGGATTGATCCATACCTCTTGGAGGGCCTTTCGTCCTCGATCTTCATTCCGTGCCGGAAATTGAAAAGTCGGAGGAGATTTACGATTCGCCTCCCTGCCGTGAAGGCATCCTGAAGGGTCCAGTTCCATCCGGTGATGGCGTTAAAGCACTCCAGGACCAGCTTGGGATGAGGATGAGCGAGGCGGCAGGTTCCCAGACAGTCATCAAATACCCGGATACCGTTATAATTGGCGTTGAATGAAGATACCTGTTCATGGGAGAAATGATCGGTGGGTTCGGGCATATCCACCAGCTTGGGGTGAATCCCTCCCCAGGTGGATTCAATCGTGCTCGTGTTCGTTACACACGAATCGAGGAGCTCATACCACCTGGTCATTCCCCGGTGGTCGTGACTTCGGGGAGCAGTCCCTTTTTGTCCGTAGATGGCCCAATCGGCGGCTTGCCCACCAATTTTCTTAGAGGCTCTCATCACTCCATCTGCTAAGAGATTTCCCAAATACCCTTGCCTCCGGGCAATACGATTCAAGAGCTCCTTGACTGCCTCCACATTTCCCCAGGCCAAGTCGAGGCCATCGGTTTCCTTCTTTGTAAAAACCCCTTTTTCAAAACATTCCATGGCCCACCCGATAGACCAGGATGCTTCGTTGCAGTCCATCCCCAGCTTATCAACTTCCTTGGTCAACATAACCACAGCCCCCAGGTCTTTATTGCCGATCTGGGGGCCCCAGGCGGCCAACTGTTCATACTCCGGCTCTTCTCCCACAAAACCCGTATAGGGCCCCTCGGTGACGGTGACTTCTTTGACGTGGGCCACCCGGCATTGGTAACATGGCACAGGCCGAATTTTAAAATGGGTGCGCATATACTGGCCGTTCATTTTCTCATGCTCGGGAAAGATATTGGTGGTGTAATTTCTTACCGGTAACGCGCCCCACCCGTAGAGGCCTGAGAACCCTCCTCCCGTTCCCCATTGGTAGATTGTTCCGAAGGTTTTGGCAAAATCAAATAAGGCATTGTTTTTCTCCCTTAAAGCATTAGGGTCATGAACGTCAAAACTTCTTTTTCCGCTGTAGGCTACGACTGCTTTGAGATTCTTTGCCCCCATGACAGCTCCCATCCCGTTATGGGCGGCCACGTGACCTCGATCTCCCACGATAGTGGCATGAAAAACCTTATTCTCACCCGCAGGGCCGATGGCGAATATGCTCACATCTCGCTCCTTAACGCCCAAATCCTTCCTTAATTGATCTTCTACCTCCCAGACATCTTTTCCGGCCAGATGGCGGGCATCCCGAATCTCCGCTTTCCCACCTTTGATCCAGAGATAGACCAGATTTTCTGCCGCCCCTTCAAAGATGATCCCGTCATAACCAGAAAATTTCAGATAAGCCCCAAAGAAACCATTGGCCTGGGAGGCCCCAGCCAAATTGGTCATGGGCCCTTTGGTTGCCACATTGAAGGTAGCTGCTCCGGAAACCCCGCTTCCCGCCAGAGGACCTGGAGTCCATATGAGACGATTCTGCGGGTCCGACCATTTCACTCCTGGGGAGACCTCATCGTAAAGATATTTGGCCCCGAGCCCAACGCCGCCTACCCACTTCTTCAAAAATCCCTCATTCAATCCCTCTTCCCGTATTCTTTTTTTGGAAAGATCCACTCTTAACATCTTGCCCACATATCCTGGGACCCTGAAATTAGCCATGGATTCCTCCTTATTTCTACAAACCTAATTTGATTCCGAACCCAATTTCAGAAAATCTTCCCCATCACCCGATTTTTCAGTCTAAATAGGCTAAAATTTTTTGTCAAGGATCAGACCCCACTTGCCTCCCTTCACTTTCATGCCGCCACCCAAGTCGTGGCCCGGGGTTCAGGGCGCTTCGCTTGGCATCATGAGGTGCTAGCCGTTTCATGGATAGGGGCGGAAAAGGCACCCGCCCTCATTCTGCGGAGACCTGGGTGGAACCTTTGAGAAAGGTTTTTTCCCGGCCGACGCTGCCCGCGCTCATCGCCCCGAACCCCGGGCCACGAATAGCGATTCTGTAAAAGTGAAGGGGGGCAAGTCAGACCCCATTTGTAAATAGATATGGGTGTCGAAAAGAATGCAAAACTTAAATGGGGAACTGTTCAGGGTGGCATTGATTCTACCCATCCAAGACCATCAGGGGCGTAAGCCTCCGTAAGAGATGTTCCGCTCGCACCGGGTTGTAAATGCCGCAGTGACAGGGGCGGGTCAATTCGAGGGCCCCTTCCCTGAAGGTCTTTTTGCCCCGTTTTATCTCAGCGATGATTTTTTCCACCAGATTAGCCGGAACCATCCCATGGCCGCACATGGTGGTCAATTGCAAAATCTCCTCTCCTGGAAGTTTTTTGAGCTGGCCGAAAATGCCCAGGGAATGCTCCACCGTATGTTTCTGAAGGCTACTTCTCCGGCAGCAGTTTTCTGTTTCTTCGTGGACCCCTGTAACCACGACAGAAATCCCGAGGTCTGTCTCCTTAAGCTGCTTCAGAATTTCGGAAACGACTATTGGATCTGTGAATACTCCATGGACGATGGAGGTGTTCTGGATATTATCCAAGATCTCCTCTCGGGACTTCACATAGGAGTTTCCGGTGACCATATCTCCAAAATTGACCGGGTGATGATTCAGGAGGAGGCGAAGAAACTTGCGCATTTTATCCGCTGACCCTTCTTCATTGAATCCTTTGGCGGACATAGTAAATACAATGTAATCGAAGCTAAGGCTTTCTGGATCACCCCGGCGGTGAAGGGTATGGGTCATCTTTTTCTCCTAAATGGGAGCCAAGGGTTTCCCCAGGCCCAAATTACTCTTACCGTTAATGGAGAGATAACGGTTCATCCCCTGAAGGACATTCAGATAGGGGATGGATCCATCCATTCCTACCCGACTGATAATGTCTCCAGAAAACACGGTGTGGATCTCTTTAGAAACTCTGTCGAGAACCTCCATCACTTGAGGGAGCTTCTCCGCGGGAGTGATAAATTCGACGATGGCCGAAAGAACCTTCTCTCCGAGGACCTCGGAGTTAATGAGCCCCTTTTGGCGATCTGTCATGAGCTTGGTCACTGGATTATTTTCTTCAAATTCCACACCCAATGTGGCTACGGCCTTGGCCACCTTCTCTACATCATGGAATCGGGTACCCACTCCTGGCCTGCCGAGCTCGCAAGCCAGGCCGTACATTCCCCGGCGGTACCGGCCAGTGACTTCATTGGTCTTCATCTCCTCGGTTCCCCGCCCCGGGATGCGGGTTTCCGGATGAATCTTCAAAGGGTCGCTGAAATTCTTGCGAACGATTCGCGGCCAGTTCAGTTGCGGCTGATATAGAGCATCGGCAGGGCAACAGCCGCTCCTCAGGCAGACACTACATTCCACGCATTCATCCTCATCGATTACGGCAATGATTCGAGTCGGGTTCTTTCTGTCTCTCTCCAGATGCATCACACTGCCCAACATGGAGCAGTAGGATTGACATTTTCCGCAACCCATACATTTTTCGGGGTCGATTCTCAAGTTGGCCTCCCTTCTTCTTTCAGAGGTTGAATGAGCCCCCCGATGGCTTGCAGCCGCGGCCAGTAGGAGAACCCCCGTTCCAGCCCTTCTTCCAAGGCCGAGATGGCCACTTTGGTCTGGTTTCTAATAAGGGAAGTGAGGATTCCGGCACCACGGATATCCCCTGCCAGAACAAAACCTATGAGTCTTCCCTCAGAGAAAACCAGCTTGCGGTAAATGGACCCTTGTTGGGTAATCACCTTGACCTCCTGCTCTCCTTCCCACTGCCCAGCAGATACAACCCTCTTGCCCAATACCTCAACGATATTCATTCGCAATGCCCCTGAAAAAACTGCAGGTACCGAAGCCATGTTCGCTCCCGCGATACGTCCTCCTTCCACGGCCAGGGGCCAAATAGGGTTGCCCTGATTTTTTCTCTGAATCACATCGAAGAGTTCGGCCGCATCTCCTGCGGCATAAATGAAAGGAAGATTGGTGGCCATATGAGAATCCACAATGACTCCCTGATTCATGACAATGCCCGTTCCTCTTAAGGGCTCCACATTGGGGTAAACCCCTTTACCGATGATGGCGAGGCCACAGGATAGCTCCGTGCCATCGGACAGCAGAGCTCCCTCCAATCGCTTCCTTCCGCAGAAAGCTTTCACGTCCGTATGGAAATGTACCCTCACCCCACCTCTTTCCATAGCATCCAGAAAAAAATCGGAGGCGGTCTTATCCAGCATTTGTGAGAGAATCCGGTCTGAGGAAATCACCAAGTGCACCTTCTTTTTTCTGGAAAGAACGGCCTCCAGGCTTTTAATCCCCACCAGCCCACCCCCAACAATTAGCACTGGGTCGAGGCTCGAGGAGAGTTCTGCCCTGATTGCTTCGGCATCGGTCATCTTACGCAAAGAGTAGATGCCCTGAAGATCCTTTCCCGGAATGTCCAACTCTCTGGGCGAGGCCCCGGTGGCAATGAGCAAACGCTCATAAGGAAGGCTCAAACCATTTTTCGTGCGCACTCTTTGATCCCTCGGGTCAAGGGATTCCACCCTTTCTTTCCGCAAGAGCTGAATCCGCAGGGTAGCATAGAAGTTCCTGGGGGCAATGAGCATCTGCCTCTTGCTTATCTTTCCGGCGATGTACAGAGGGAGCATGACGCGGGAATACCCAAAAGTCAGTTCTTCGGAAATCATGGTTATCCTGCCAGCGGGATCGTGGCGGCGGATCTCCCTCGCAGCCGAAATCCCAGCGGCACTATTGCCGATGATGAGATAATCCAGAGAATTTCTTCCTTTGGTTCGAGCTGGCATTTGGCTATCTGTCTCTCCTACAACTTTTGAGCCTGGAGAAAAGATAAGATTTCTTCAGCCTGCGCTTGGCTACTGGGAAGGCTCGGTGATGCCATGAGGGTCCCCCCAGAAAGCTTGGGCCAATCCTTGAGTAGAATCTCAGAAATAGCAGGACTTCCCCAGAAAGGAAGGGGGGTGCCGATCTGTACGGCAAACCCCAAAGACAAGAAGCTCACGGCTGTGGCCCAGGTAGAGGCCCGGAAGAACTCAGGAAACGCGATCACTGCTGGAATGCTCGCCATGGCTCTCCCCTGACTCAAATCCTTTAGGAGGACTACCACCTTAGGGATCTCATACGACGGAAAATAGGCCAGGCGCGATGATAGTCGATCAGGTATTCTTTTGGCCAGCTCTTCATCCAAGAGGTTTGCTTGGGCTGCCCATGCGTCTCCTAACAGGACCAGACACCCTCGATTGAGACAGTTTTCCATCAGGGTCAGGGTACGCTCAAAGAAAGTCTGTTTTACATTGGGCTCTCCCAGCATAACTACAATCCCCTGGATTCGCCCCGCTTTTAGGGCCCCTTTAATCTCTTCGGCTCTATCAAAAAATGATTGTTTCCCTTTCCGAGAGCCAGTAGTCGGAGTAATCCGTGAAGGAGTAATGTAGGAGGCATTTTGTCTGTGAGCGAGGGCCAGCTTAGCGACCTGAGAAGATATTTGGTCCACGGATTTCGTTTCATCGATTAGAATTTCCGGGATGGCAAATTTCTTTGCGAGAGCTTCCAGGGCAGGCCAGGAAGCATCCGGAGCTATGACCAAAGCATCCAGGTTCATGGCCAGGGCCAGTTCAGGAGTTCCATGGTCGGCTATTGCGGGAACAGAGGGGGCAATTTTTGCCCCTGCAAGATAAAGGTTGATCCCTTTTCCCCTGGCTTGATTCTTAAGGCTGTGAATTAAACTCAATGGGGGCTGGCCAACCAGCAGGATGTTGGCTCCCAGGGCATCAAAAGGGGGTTCATCCTGGCGAAGGGTATTTGCTAAAGCTTCTGCCTTTTTCCAGAACCCATATTGGATTAGTCCCAGCCGGGTCAAGTCCTTAAGAGTTCTTAAAAGATAGCCCTTGTGGGAAAAGTAGCTGTTTTGAACTTCGAAGAGTTGCTCCTGGTGAACTGGTAGAAGGCCCATCTCAGAAAGTTTCCTCTGCGTTTCCCAGGGTAAGTCCGGGGCTATGTCAGGTAACTCCTTGGTCGTGCCGGTCCCGTTCAGAAGCGAAATGGAACGTGCCGTTTCGAGAACACCTTCCATGGTAGCCTGAAAGAGGTTTTCCATGACGATCTGATCCCGATCGGCCCCACATATACCCCGGCTGGGTTCATCTCCAAAAGGGTTGATGCGGCAGGGACCGTTAAAACATTTGCGACAGTTCAGGCCGTTAGCGGTAAAGGCGCAAAGGGGTAATTGTTGCTCATAACGTCCCCAGAGAAGACCCTCCCCCTGCTCATGGGCAGCCAATATCATTTCTTTCGATTTGGTGAGGGCACTCTTCTTATGGATCCTGTCCATTTCGTCCCAATCCTTTCATCTTTTTGGCCTGTCGGAAGATTTTGCTAAGCCCCTCTCAGAAACAAAATTCAATCCCGTGAAGCCCCCCTTTTTTAGGAATGGCAATTTGCCTCTGGCTATTTCTTCCGTATCGAGTAAGGTCAACGCACCGGTTGGACAGCTCTCCACGCAATAAGGAGCCTCCATGCCTTTGCAGCGATCGCATTTAATGACCTTTTTGAAGTGCCGGAAAGGCTGGGGGGCACTAAAGGGACAGACCATGATACACATCCAGCATCCCATGCATCGCGCATCTTGGAGCAATACGAGACCCTCCTCATCTCGGTATAATGCGCCTGAAGGACAAGCATCCAGACAGGGAGCATCCTCGCAATGGCGGCACTGAATGGGGAAGCCGTTTTCCGTACCGGTGGGCTCAACTCTTAACCGAGATAGGGGTGAGACAGCCTCGTAAATAGCTTCAGGAAGTCGCCTGGACAGAGATGATCGATTTAACGAACAGGAAACCTCACAGGTCTTGCAGGCCAAACAACGTTCAGTATTTACAAAAATGGACTTCATAACTCTCTTCAACCCCTTCACCTGCTGGAAATAGAGTCCGTATTATAATAGGGCTTCAGCGGATAAATCAAGGAGTTACAACACGGGGTTCTTCTAAAGCGGGAGAGTAGGCCTCAGCCCTTAAGGGCGCCGGCAGTGAGACCGGACACGAAGTAATCCATGAAGAAGGAATAGAGGAGAGCGACTGGAACCGAGCCGAGGAGAGAGGCGGCCATCAGTTCGCCCCAGAAGTAGGCATCCCCCCGGATGAGCTCAGTGGGAACGGCCACGGACATGGTCTTGTGGGTCGTGTCTGAAACAAAGGTCAGGGCATAGACAAATTCGTTCCAGGAGAGGGTAAAGCCGAACATGCCCGAAAAAATAATTCCAGGAATAGCCATGGGTAGCACGATCCGGATAATGGCTCCGATGCGGCTGCACCCATCAATCATCGCGCACTCTTCCATGTCTTTGGGAATGGATTTGAAGTAGGCGATGAGCATCCAGGTGCAGAAAGGGATCAAGAATGTAGGATAGGTTGCGACTAAAGCCCAGATAGTGTTAGTGAGGCCGAGGGATTGGACTACCCCGGCGAGAGGAATGAAGATGAGCGTGGTCGGTACCAGGTAAGTAATGAAGGTCGCCAGGCCGAAAGCTTCTGCCCCGGGAAATTTCAGGCGGGCCAGGGCGTATCCAGCCATGATTCCGAGGGTCAAAGATATCAGAGAAGTCAGGAAGGAAACGAAGAAACTATTGAAAAGCCAGTGCAAAATTTCAGTTTTCCTGAAGAGCTCCTTAAACTGCTCCAGGGTTGGACTTTTAATCCATAGCCGCTCGGCTTTGAGGTCATAAAGCTCGGGGTTACTCTTGAAACTGCTGATCAGCATCCAGTAGAAGGGGAAAAGGGCAAAGAAAAGGAACGCGGCCAGGGGAAGGTACAGACCAAAGATCCTTTTTATAATCCGTAGGCGCTTTCGATTCATGGACCCCTCTTAATCCCGGCGAAGGTACCGAAGCATCAGAATAATCACCACCAGTAAGGCAGGAAAGAGAAAGAGGGAAATGGCTGCCCCTTCGCCAATCCGACCTGCCACCAGAGCTACATCGTAGGCCATGGTGGCGAAGATCTGAGTGGCATTAAGTGGGCCCCCGTGGGTCAGGATGTACACGATCTGAAAGTCGGCAAAAGTCCAGATAGTGGAGAAAAGGACCACCACGGCAATGACCGGCTGCAGAAGAGGTAGGGTGATGTGCCAGAATTGGCGGAGCTCTCCGGCCCCATCAGTCTCCGCTGCTTCGTAGAGTTCACGGGGAATGGCCATCAAGCCAGCCAGGATCGAGACGGCGAAAAAAGGAAGGCCCCGCCAGGTGTTGACGATGATAACCGAGACCATGGCCCAGAAGGGGTCGCCCAGCCAGGGGATTTTCTTAGAAAAGATCCCGAGCCCCATGAAGATGTAATTGATCACGCTGAATAGGGAATCGAACATCCAGAGCCAGGTGAGGACGCTGAGCGATGTGGGGACGATCCAGGGAAGCAGAAGGGCTCCTCGCACCAGGTTCCGGTGGGAAAAATCTTGATTCAAGAGAAGGGCCAGAATAAGGCCGAGGGTTAGCTTCAGGGATACGGTAGTAATCGTATAGATGAAGGAGTTCCAAACGGTCTGACGAAAAAAAGTATCCTGGAAGAGCTTGAGGAAGTTACCGAATAAGATAAATTTCCCCGGCTCCCCCAGGATTCGGTCGGAAAGGCTGATATACACGGCCAGCATAAATGGGTAGGCCAGGAGCACCAGCATGAGGAACACGGCCGGCGAAATCAGGCCATAGCCGGTGAGGGCGTCGGGCCTGGTAAAACGGGTCGCCCACCTCCCCACCCCGAGCTGCTCCGTTCGTGCAATGGAAGCCATCTTGCCCGCTATTCCGGCCTTTTTTATGCTTTGCCGTAAATCTCCTTCAGTTCCGATTCAGCAATCTTGATGGTTTCTGCTGTGGACATCCCCTTGCAGGCCCTGGCGAACATGTTGACGATGACATATTTAACCATCGCCTCAGCCGCTGGGCGGGAAGGCGGAGCAGGATACCCGGGCATCCTTACGTACTTGGGAATCTCCCGAACAGTCTCCAGCTTGGGGTCTTTCTTCCAGACCGGGTCATCTTCATAATAATTTAGAAGCCCGGCCATCATACCCTCGCCTATGCCGATCCAGGCAGAATACTGCTTTGGCTCCATTAGCCACCTGATGAAAGCCTTGGCCTCTTTCTGATTTTTGGAGAAACGGAAAACCCCCAGGCTGAGGGCGGTGGAGTACCCGAACCGGCCTGCCGGTCCAACCGGGAATAGGGCGTGGTTGGTCACTCCTCGGAGTTGCGGGGCACTCGTCTTCGCGGCCCAATAGATGCTGGCAGCATTTACCGTGATCGAGACAGCACTCGCCAGGAAGGCCCGGTTATTGGCCGCATCGTCCCAGGCGTAAACATCATCGGTTTCTCCATCCTGGTGGAGCTTCCTGCGGTAATCCACTGCCTTGGCGGTTTCGGGAGAGTTGATGGCCACTGTCTTGCCGTCCTTCTTGCACTCGGCACCGCCAAAGGCCCAGAGCAACGGGTAGTGGAACTGATTAGCATCTCCGATGGCGCGGCCGAGGGCGAATCCCACCGGATGCCCCTTGTCTTTTAGCTTCTTGGAGGCTGCAAGAAGCTCGTCCCAAGTGTTGGGGAAGGTGGAATACCCTACCTCTTTCAACCAGTCTTCGCGATAGGTGAGGGCGATGGGAATGATCCCCCATGGCACCGCCCTCCAGGTCTTGCCCACGGTGGCGATGTCCTTGGCGATATCAGTCCAACCCTTCAACTCCTTGCCCAGTCCCTCGCAAACATCCCCAACGTCCGCCAGGGCTTTGGCATACAAGTGGGGGCCATCACTCCATAGGTTAACAATGTCAGGCCCGGCACCGCTCTCCACAGCCGCAGCGGTCTTGGCCGGGAGGTCATTCATATGGATGAACTCGAAGCTGAGCCCGACGCCTTTGGCCTTGGTGTATTCCTTGCCAAGCTCCCTCAAGAGGTCATCCATTGCTTTCAGGGTGTTTGACCAGCTTAGCATTTTGAGATTGGCAGCACCCAACCCGCTGCGCAGGAATGTCCCGAAGGATAAAGCCGCAGTAGCACCGGCCGTCATAGCAATGAACTTACGCCGACTGATTCCCCGACCCTCATGGGGATATCCCGATTTTTTAACCCTTCTCTCCATATGGCTTTCCCCCTTTCTTTGGATTATTTAAGCCCATCCCAGCCTGGATGGGTACCAGGAATCAAGGTGAATTTCCGAGACCAACCAAAGGGTAATTTTTTCGCTGGTTTCATGGTTCAGGTTGAATGTCCTTTATTTCGTTTACTGCGAGCAAGGCTCGGCCACGGAAGAGGAGCAAGAGATCACGAATGGTGTAGCCGATGAGGATAAAACCCGCGATCGGCATGATCATATACCATAAAGCTTTCGGAAGGTCGAGAATGGGGGAATTATCGGTGGTTCGCATGGTGAGAACCCCCCCTTCATAGGTAAAAATCAAGAAGAAAGCCAAAGCCATTAGACTTAAAAAAATCTCCAGGATTTGGCCCGCCCGAGACCCAGCCAACCAATTGGGGATCAGATCTACCCGGAAGTGAGTCCTTTCCCTCCACAGGACTACCGTTCCCATGAAGATCATCCAGGCAAAGGACCATTCGATGACTTCATCTGCCCAGCCCATAGACCCCACGGGCACAAACCGGACGAATATCCCGCCAGAGAGGAGCAGAAGCAATCCAACCAGACATCCTACGCTGGTCCACTTCAAAGTAAGAACCAGAGCCCATTCCGTCTTTTCCAGGGTATCGCGTTCCATTCAAGAGTTCCCCTCTTTAGCGCCCGGGCCCCATGATCAGGTTGGGAATCCAGGTCACTAATGGAGGAATGTAGGTGATGACGAACAGAGAGGCCATGATGGAAATGATATACCATCTAAGCTCATAAGCCAGATCCCACAGAGGGATCTTGGCCACACTCGAAACTGCATAGAGTACCATTCCTACAGGCGGAGTCAAAAGCCCGATCATCAGGTTCAAAGTCATCATCACTCCGAAATGGACGGGATCGATGCCGATCTTATCCACGAGGGGCACGAAGATGGGAATGGTTAAGATCATGATGGAGATGACCTCCATGAAGCATCCCAGGATCAGGAGGATGATGTTGATGATCAGGAGGAGGACCCATGGATCATGACTTAGCATCATGAGGCCTTGAATAACTTCGTCGGGAACCTTTTGACGGATGAGGAGCCATCCAAAAAATCCTGCGGCGGAGATGATAAACATGACCCGAACGGTATGCTCCAGCGTCTCCCAGAGAATTCGGGGCAGGTCCTTCAGGGTGATTTCTCTGTAGACCAACAGGGTAATGATCAGGGCATAGACCGAAGCCACGACCGAGGCCTCTGTGGGGGTAAAGGTCCCCAACAATATCCCCCCTATGATAATGAGGGGACAGGCCATGGCTGACCAGGCGCCTAACCCACTTCTCACGAGTTCCCCCCAGGTGGCCTTTCGTTCCCTCGGGTAGCCTCTCCGGTCGGAAATTATATAAACGGTAATCATCATGGCGATTCCCATGATGACACCCGGGATAAATCCACCCAGGAAGAGTCGGCCCACGGAGGTACCGGTCATACTGCCGAAGATGACAAAAGGAATGCTCGGCGGAATGATGGGGCCAATGGTGGAAGTAGCCGCCGTAACCGCCGCGCTGAATCGGCGGTCAAAACCCGCCTTGGTCATGGCCTCTAACTCCACCATTCCGATTCCCGCAGCATCCGCAACGGCTGATCCTGACATCCCGGCAAAAATCATGCTATTGACTACGTTGACGTGCCCCAGGCCTCCCTTGATATGCCCCACCATAGCTTGGGCAAACCGGAAGATCCGATGAGTCATCCCCCCGGTGTTCATGAGATTCCCCACCAGGATGAAGAAGGGAATGGCCAGAAGGGTAAAACTTGTGGTGCTGGAGTACATCCGGGCCGGGACCATCAAAAGAGTTTCTACTTCCCCCAGCACCGCGAAAAAAATCACCGCGGTTAACCCCATGCAGAGGGCGATGGGGAACCCCAGCATGATGAATAAGATCAGGACCGCAAAGATCGCGGCAGTCATCATAACCTTTATCTCTTTTCAACTGACGCTTTAGGACCGTCACGCGAGACGCGTGACAATCTATTTCTCTCTTGCTTCTTCCACGTATTTGAGGAATACCTTTACGTTGTCTTCCCCGTATCTCTTGAAGATCTTCTCATTGGCGGGCCCCATTACAGCACGGAAGGCCTTTATGTCGGGCCGGCTGACCTGAAGTCCTGCCTTTTCAAATTTGGCGATCAGGTCCGTCTCTTCATCGTTGAGGGTTTTGCGCACCCAATCCCCAGCCCGTTTGGCTTCCTCCTTGAAAATCTGTCTCTGCTCGGCGTTCAGCTTGGCCCAGCTCTTGGTGCTCATGACCGGCATGGCGCAGGCATAAGCATGCCGGCTGAGAGCTACGTGCTTCTGGACTTCATAGAATTTCTGGTACCAGATGGCGCTGAGGGGATTCTCCTGCCCATCCACCACGTTCTGGGCCAGGGCCATGTAAAGCTCGGGCCAGGCGATCTTGGTCACCACCGCTCCCAGAGTCTCAAATAGGGTCTGAAGATGGAATTCTGGGGGAACCCGAATCTTTAAACCTTTCACATCTTCCGGTTTCATGATGGGCTTTTTGTTGTTGGTGATATTGCGGAAACCCCATTCCCAGTTGGCCAGGTGGATGAACCCCGCCTTTTCGAATTGCGGAGCCAGCCATTGCATGGCCGGACCATCGAGGGTTCGATGGGCATGGCCATAATCATCAAATACGAAGGGGATCTGGGCGGCAGCACAGGCTTTGACATGGTATTCGTATTGCCCCTGGGTATTGATGGCCATATCGAGAGTCCCTAATTTTACTTGTTCCACGACCTCGGGAGGGGATCCCAGGGCATTGTTGGGGAAGATGGTGATCTTCACCTGTCCTTTGGTGCGTTCGTCAATCTTGGCCACCATCTGCTTGGCCCCCAGGTGAAGGGGATGTTTCTCATCGATATAATGGCCCACTCTCATCTGAATCTGGGCTTCTGCCGTTGACCATCCGATGAGGCAGAGAAGAAATGCTGCAACCATCATTGTTCCTGCAACTACTCCGATTCGCTTCTCCATCTTCTAACCTCCTTTTCTTCTTTTCTGCAATCCAGCGACTGCCAGATAGTTATGCGAAGAAAAAATTCTGTTCCTTCCCCTTCTTAGCAGGAGGCCCCAAAAAGTGAAGATTTTTTACTCCTCACTCTAAAGGAGCGCTTTTTCATCCCGGATGTCGAAGAGGTGCATGTTTTCCAGCGATGGTTTGAGGCACAGTTTTACGTGGGGCTTGGCCTTGGTGTTCGGTTCAGCCCTGGCAATCAGCGTGCTTTCCCCGGCCTTCACGTCCAGGTAGACTTCGCTTCCCAAGGGTTCCATTACTTCCACCAAGACATCGAATGTCTCCAAAGGAACGGAACACGGCGCTTCAGGTAAGTCCTCGGGCCGAATCCCAAAGATCACCCGTTTCTGGTTATAGCCCCTAATCTTGGCAGCCTTATCCTCAGGGATTTTCAACTTGAACCCAGAAGCTTGGAGGAAAAGCCCTCCCTGTTCTGAAACCAGATCAGCTTCCACAAAGTTCATGGCCGGGCTGCCGATGAATCCCGCCACAAATCTATTGGCGGGATGGAAGTAGAGTTCCAAGGGGGCTCCCACCTGTTGCTTCTCCCCGTCCTTCATGACCACGATGCGGTCTCCCATGGTCATGGCTTCCACCTGATCGTGGGTGACATAGATGATCGTAGTCTGCAGGCGTTCGTGGAGTTTTTTGAGCTCCACGCGCATGGCTACCCGCAGTTTGGCGTCCAGATTGGAGAGAGGCTCGTCAAATAGGAAGACTTTGGGCTTACGCACGATGGCTCGGCCCACGGCCACGCGTTGTCGTTGTCCGCCGGATAGGGCTTTGGGTTTGCGCTGCAGAAGCTCGCCAATGTTCAGGATTTCGGCAGCATCCTTAACCCGGAGGTTGATCTCATCCCTGGGAAGCTTCCGCAGGGTCAGGCCGAAGGCCATGTTTTGATAAACCGTCATGTGGGGGTAAAGGGCATAGTTCTGGAAGACCATGGCGATATCCCGGTCTTTTGGGGGGAGATGGTTGACCAGCTTGTCATCGATGTAGATGTTTCCTGCAGTAATCTCCTCCAGGCCGGCGACCATGCGCAAGGTGGTCGTCTTGCCGCAGCCGCTGGGGCCGACCAGGACAACAAATTCCTTGTCGGGAATCTCCAGATCGAAGTTCTTCACCGCCACCACTTCGTTAAAAAACTTGCTCAGATTTTCCATCAAAACTTTAGCCATAATTCATCACTCCTTTAGCGCACCGGTAAGCCCGGCGACATAATGTTCCACAAAGAAGGAATAGACTAAGGCGACTGGCAGAGAGGCCAGGAGCGCTCCGGTCATCAGCGGCCCCCAATGGTAGACATCTCCGCGAACAAGTTCAGTGACCAGGCCAATGGGCACTGTCTTGCTCTCGGTGGTCGATATGAAGGATGGTACATGGAGCAATCCAGATTAGCGGTGGGCTTATTTAAGCATGTTTCTGGAAACATTACAAGGACTATTTCAGGCCCTTAAACCTTAATTCTTCAGTCTTGATCCCGGCATCTAACGGCTTTATCCTTTAAATTTTTCACCGCAGAGCACGCCCCGCGGCGGAGCCGCAACCAAAAGAAATCACCCCCACCCTACCCTCCCCCCTCGAGGGGGAGGGAGAGGGTGGGAGGGCGTCTTTACATTTTAATTCTTCTCTGTGTTCTCAGCGTTCTCTGCGGTTAATCTTTTGTTTGTTCTTGCCAGCTTAATGGCCAGCTTGAGGGCATCGACCATGGACTGGGGGTTGGCCCGGCCTTCTCCAGCTTTTCCGAAAGCTACGCCATGGTCTACAGAAGTGCGGATGATGGGTAAACCCATGGTCACGTTCACTCCGCTCATCTTCGTCCACTCTGAGCCCTCAGCTTTCATGGAGAATCCCACGAGCTTCACAGGGATATGCCCCTGGTCATGATACATGGCTACAACCGCATCATACAGCTTTCCCTTCAATTTTGGGAAAATTGTATCCGGGGGGACAGGGCCTTCGACGTCCCAGCCCTTCTTTTTGGCTTCTTCAATCGCCGGCCCAATCTCTTTTTGCTCTTCATCCCCAAAGAGGCCGTCTTCTCCGGAATGTGGATTCAACCCGGCAACACCGATCTTCGGGTGATCAATTCCCAACTTTTTTAAAATATCATGGGTGAGGCGGATAACCGTGAGTACCCGCTCCTTCTTGATTAATTCACAGGCCCGCCGCAGCGAAGTATGAGTGGTAACGTGGGAGACGCGAAAAGGGCCGTGAGCTAAAAGCATGGCATAATCTCTTGTTGCGGTGAGATGGGCGAGGAGCTCTGTATGGCCGGAGTAGTGGAACCCAGCTTTGTTAATCGCTTCTTTGTGAATGGGCGCTGTGACAATGGCTGCGACACGGCCTTCCAATGCTAATGTTACAGCTTTCTGGATATAGTCAACCGCTGCTTTTCCGCTCATGGGATCAATGCGTCCATGTTTGAGATTCTGAAGGTCGATGTTCTTCAGGTCCAATACATTTATGGTTTCCGGGTCCTCTTGAACCTGATCAAGGTCAGAGATGGCCGTAATTTTTAAGTGGCTCCTGGTGATTGAAACCGCCTGCTCCATCGTCCCGGCATCTCCGATAACCACAGGGAGGACTTGGCGACGTAATTCTTTCCGCTCCAGGGCTTTGACGATGATCTCGGGTCCGATTCCTGCCGCGTCGCCCATGGTGATGGCGATGAGGATTTTAGGCTTTTTGCCTTTCATTTTCTCCTCGTAGGTATTGAATAATTCGCCAGAGAGCGTCCTTTTCGCCAAACCCTCCGGCTTTGGTCACCAGGCGCAATCCTTTAAAGGGGCCGTCGGTTAAAGTGCTGCAAGGGATTCCGGGCAGAACCTCTTCTTCTATTTTAAGGGCTGAGGCAATAAGCCGCTGGCAAACTCCCATGGCCAGATCGCCTCCGGTGAGAACTAATCCCCCTAATTGCAGCTTCTTAAGAATGCGGGCCGCAATCTTCCCCAGAAATGGTGGGATCACTCCCTCTTTCCCGGAAAAGTGCTTTTGAAAAGTAGTGGTGAGGATGGCGCCAGGGTTCCCGGCCAGAATCCTTTGAAGGTCGGTGCATAGAGCCCAGCCCTCTGACGCAGCCCATCGGAGATTGGCTAAACGAGAGAGGTCGGGTTCGAGCAAGGGAAGGGCAAGATGCTTCCTGGCTTGTTGGATTTGCTCCGCGGTCCTCGGATTCCGGCTGGCTGAAATGATCAACAGAGGCCCGCGAAAAATCCGTTTCTCTATTTTTTTCTTCCCTTTAACCGCAGCACATAGCTCATCAGCCAGACCGACAGAACCGCAGGCCAAAACCCGGCCGGAAAGAAGCTTCCAGGCTGAGGCAATGGATTCCAGATCCGATTGTAAAACTGCATCTAAAGCCAGGATGCGCTCCCGGCTTTTCTCGATTTTTTCAGCCAGGGAGGCGCGGCTCCTTCTTATATCTGCCAGAGTCAGGTGGCCAATTGGAATCCCCGTTTCCTTCTTAAGTAGATGCGAGACCCTGGAGGACCAGAGAGGATGGAAGGGATCTTTCGCATAAGGGGTGCGAAGCAAAGGAACTCCATGGACGCGGAGGATCCCCCGTTCCACGGTGCGGCCTTGCTCTGGGATGGTTGGTACGATAAGGGCTTTGGGGATTTTTTGAGCGTCGAGAATCGCCAAGACTTCCATCCCAACATTTCCTCGCATGGTGGAGTCGATCTTCTTATAAATTGCCCTGGCCTTTAAATTTCGGCAGACTCTATATACCCTCTTGTAAGCGATTTCTCCCGAAAGGTTGCGGCTATCAGTGTTCAGGACGAGAGCTTGTGCTCTCGGCAAAGGATGCTGCCCGCGCAGGGGAACAAAGGTGATCAGCCCTTTTTTCTGGAACTGCAAGCCTGTGTCCAACGATCCTGTGAGGTCATCGGCGATGATGGCAAATTCTGGGATGGAGGGACTCGCGATCATTCAATTTCTTAACCTAACAAAAAAGAGACTCAAAATCAACCGACTTGTCCCCCTTTGTCTTCATGCCGCCACCCAAGTCGTGCCGGGTCTGGAATTCGTCAGGAAACAATTGATATCTCTTATCTTTTGCTCAAAGTGAAGGGGGGCAAGAAATCAACCGATCCTTGACAAAATGAAAGAAAATGATATAAAGATATTGGATTTTCTTGATATTGTGATTTTCCGCTAAGCCGTTCCCTTGAAGTCTGGGGCTTTTCCTGCCGGGAGCGAATAGGTCGAGAGACGGAGATTCAGCTATCGATCTTCAGTCCTTAAACAGCGAAGATGAGCGGTTCATGCGCATGGCCCTCGAGGAAGCAAAGAGGGCAGGAGAAGAAGGAGAAGTTCCCGTGGGGGCGGTTTTAGTTTCTGGATCCGAGGTAATCGCTCGGGGACGCAATCGCCTCATCGCTCTGTGCGATCCCACGGCCCATGCTGAAATTCTGGCTCTCCGGGAAGGGGCTGCGAGGGTTGGGAACTATCGGCTCCCAGAAAGCACGCTTTACGTGACCATCGAACCCTGTGCCATGTGCGCGGGAGCGGTCCTGCAGGCCCGGATCAGACGGTTGGTTTTTGGCGCGAACGATACCAAGAGTGGGGCAGTTGGATCGCTTTATTCTTTATTGGGGGATGAGCGCCTGAACCATCGAGTGCAAGTGACTGGAGGGGTACTCCTGGAAGAATGTCAGGAGATCATGCGCCAATTCTTCCAGGAAAGACGATAAAAAACGATTTGCCACAGAGCGCACAGAGGCCACAGAGAATCAAATTTAAAAAGAAAAATTATTTAAGGCATTCTATTTTCTCTGTGTGCTCGGTGATCTCTGTGGCTAATAAAGTATTTCCGGAGAGGTACCGAAGTGGTCGCAACGGGGTCGACTCGAAATCGACTTGGGGGCGAGAAGCTCTCACGTGGGTTCGAATCCCACCCTCTCCGCCAAAAGACAATATAATCGACACGGATGAACACAGATTAACACAGAAAAGGCCTTTAAGAAAAAGAGCTTAGTATTTCGGCTCTTCAATTTTTAATTATTTTATCTGTGTGAATCTGCGTAGATCTGTGTCCCATTAAGAGCGGAGAGATGCCCGAGATGGCCGAAGGGGCACGACTGGAAATCGTGTGTCCCGCCAAAAGCGGGACCGAGGGTTCGAATCCCTCTCTCTCCGCCATGCACCACGTAGGATGCATGGCAGCCCTGAACTCTACGTAGTTCAGGGCGCCAGAAAATTTAATAATCATGGGACACAGATGAACACAGAAAATACGGATTTAAAATAATTATCTGTGTTTATCTGTGTAAATCTGTGTCCTAACTAACTTTGTGATAGCCGGGTCCTGCGCAACGGAAAGTTACCAACCCCGTCAGGTCCGGAAGGAAGCAGCGGTCGTAACCATCTCCGTGTGCCGCAGGGGTGCCTGGCTATCACCCCGAAAATTTGTGGAGCAAATCTTAATATATGTCCTACATCGTATTAGCCAGAAAATGGCGGCCTCAGACCTTTGAAGAGGTTGTCGGGCAGACACCCATTACCCAGGCATTGCAAAATGCCATCGCCATGGAGCGAGTGGCTCATGCGTATCTCTTTGCTGGTCCGCGAGGCGTCGGAAAAACCTCGGTAGCCCGAATCTTGGCCAAAGCCCTTAATTGCCAGGAAGGCCCCACTCCTGAGCCTTGTAACGAATGCTCTTTCTGTAAAGAGATCCGTGATGGAATTGCGGTGGACGTCCTGGAGATTGACGGGGCTTCAAACCGGGGAATTAATGAGATCCGGGAGTTGCGGGAAAATGTCAAGTATCTTCCCTCCAAGAATAAATACAAGGTCTACATCATCGATGAAGTGCATATGCTCACCACCGAAGCCTTCAATGCCCTCCTCAAAACCTTGGAGGAGCCTCCACCCCATGTGATCTTCATTTTCGCCACCACCGAACCTCACAAGATTCCCCTCACCATCCTCTCCCGATGCCAGAGGTATGATTTCAAGCGCATTCCACTGGCTCTAATATTGGAACAGTTGAGGAAGATCGCTAAGAAGGAGGAGATGGAGATCAGTGAGCAGAGTTTGCATCTTATCGCCCGCGAAGCAGAGGGGTCCATGCGGGATGCGCAAAGCCTCGTGGACCAGGTTCTCTCCTTCAGAGGAAAGAAGGCCTCTGACGAAGAAGTCATCGAAGTTTTGGGAGTCATCGACCGCAAAATCCTGCACGAGGCGATTGCCGCCTTGGCCGATGGAGACAGGGCCCGCCTTATTCAGATCGTGGAGGAAGTCCATGCCTTCGGCTATGACATCAAGGAATTCTGCGAGGAGCTGGCCAGGCTGGCGCGCGACCTTCTGGTTCTGAAAGTTTTCCCGAAGGCCAGCGCCGAGGCGTACAGGTTAATTGATCTGCCTGATGGAGAGACGCACGATTTGGCTCTTCAAGCTGATAAGCTTTCTCTGGAAGAAATCCACAGCCTTTTTCGCTCTTTGCTGGCAGCCCATGATGAGGCGGCCAGGTCTGCTTTCCCCAGGCTTGTTCTGGAGATGACCTTAACGAGGGTGGCGCGCCGGAGGCCAATTCTCTCTGTGGAAGAAGTCTTAGAAAGACTTCAGGCCATGGAAGAGCGACTGATCAGCGCAGGGAGCCTATCTCTCCCTTCCGCCGCCCTGCAGCCTGCTACCCAGCCGCCCCTGTCACCAGTACTCCAGCCCGCTGACTCTTCATCTCCGGAAGAGGAAGAACAAGAACCACTGAAAAAAGAAGAGAGCCAAGAGGTAATGGTTGGAGCAACAGAGGGAATGGCCGAGGGGTTGCCAGAGCGATTGTCGGAAAAATTGCCCAAGACATTGCCCGCAACATTGAATAACGCCTGGAAGGAATTCGTCAACTTTGCCAAGAAGAAAAAACCGCCTTTAGCCTCCATCTTAGAACACGGATACCCCCTGGCTCTGATGGAAGACTCCTTAGAAATCGGTTACCCTGAAAAGTCCTTCTACCTGGAACGTATGCGAGAGGCCGACAACCGCTCTCTTTTGGGAACCCTATGCACCGAATTCTTCAAAAAGCCCATGCGAGTCCACATTTCAGGAATAAACCCCAATTCCCTACCCCTCGGCAATACCCTCAATGAAGAGGAGGAAAGAAAGAATCCTGAGCGGGAAAAGGAAGAGGAAACTTTAAACCATCCCCTCGTAAAAGAAGCCCTCAAGATCTTTGGGGGACGGGTAGTGGAAATCAAAATTCTTTAAGGAGAAGACGATGACCAAAGGATTTGGGAATCTGGTGCGGCAGGCCCAGCAACTTCAAGCCAAGATGCTTAAGGTGCAAGAGGAGATGGCCACGCGCACGGCCGAGGCGTCGGCCGGCGGAGGAATGGTCACGGCCGTAGCGAATGGCAAACAGGAATTGGTATCGATCAAGATAGAGAAAGAGGTGGTCAACCCTGACGATGTGGAAATGCTTCAAGACTTGATGGTGGCTGCGGTCAACGCCGCCTTAAGAAAGGCCCAAGAAATGGTTGCCGAAGAGATGAAAAAGCTCACTGGCGGAATATCCATCCCTGGGTTGACGTGATCGAGAGATGCCCGTACAGCATGCCCAGCCCATCTCCAGGCTGATCCAGGAACTGACCAAGCTTCCCGGCGTGGGGGAGAAGACTGCTTCCAGGCTGGCCCTGCACATCCTCCGAGCTTCCCAGGAAGACGCAGAGGGGTTAGCCAGGGCCATCCTGGAAGTGAAAGAGAAGATCCGGCTCTGCTCCCAGTGTTTCAACCTCACGGATCAGGACCCCTGCCGAATATGCCAGGACCCGAGGAGGAACAGGGAGGTCGTCTGCGTGGTCAGCGGGCCGGAGGATCTGATAGCCCTGGAAAAAAGCGGCAGCTTTCGAGGCCTCTACCATGTGCTTCACGGGGTCCTCTCACCTCTGGAGGGAGTGGGCCCAAGAGACCTGAAGATCAATGAGCTCCTCTCCCGATTGCCAGGAGGTAAAGTCAAGGAAGTGATCATGGCTACCAATCCTTCAGTGGAGGGGGAGGCCACAGCCCAGTACCTTTCCCAGGTTATCAAACCTCTGGGTATCCGGGTGACTCGGATCGCTCGCGGCGTGCCCATGGGCGGGGATTTGCAATACATAGACGAGGTCACCTTGAGTAAATCCTTGGAGAATCGCAGCCCGTTGTAGAGAATGTAGGGGCGATGGCCCTGAAAATTTACAATACTCTGACTAAGAAGAAAGAAGAGTTCAGCCCCCTGCGAAGGGGGAAGGTCTCGATGTACGTCTGCGGAGTGACAGTTTACGATCGCTGCCATATCGGGCATGCCCGGGCGGCCGTGGTCTTCGATGTCATCTTCCGGTTTCTTCGCCATCTGGGTTATGAGGTAACCTACGTGCGCAATTACACAGACGTGGACGACAAGATCATCAAACGAGCCAACCAGGAAGGCGTCTCTTGCCAAGAAATCGCCGAGCGCTATATCCGGGAGTATGATGAGGATATGCAAACTCTGGAAATGGAGCGCCCGAGCTATGAACCCCGGGCCACAGAAAATATTCCAGAGATCATCGCCCTCATCCAAAAATTAGTGGATAAAGGCTTCGCCTACTCGGTGGATGGGGATGTTTATTTCTCCGTGGGGGAATTTCCTTCTTACGGGAAACTCTCGGGCCGCGACCTGGAAGAGATGCGTGCCGGAGCCCGAGTGGAGGTGGATGAGCGAAAAAACAATCCCTTAGATTTCGCTCTGTGGAAAAAAAGCAAGCCAGGGGAACCCGAATGGGATAGCCCCTGGGGCAAGGGTCGTCCGGGGTGGCACATTGAATGCTCGGCCATGAGCCAGCGTTTTCTGGGAGAGAGCTTTGACATCCACGGTGGGGGTAAAGACCTGATTTTCCCGCACCACGAGAACGAGATCGCCCAGTCAGAGGCCGCCACGGGCAAGCCTTTCGTTCGCTACTGGGTGCACAACGGGTTCGTGAACATCGACCATGAGAAAATGTCTAAATCCTTAGGAAACATCCTGGCCATAAAGGATTTGCTCAAAGACTATCATCCAGAGGCTCTGCGCCTCTTTCTTCTCTCCCATCATTATCGCAGCCCGGTAGATTTTTCCTTCCAGAACATGGCCGAGGCCAGGGCCAATCTGGACCGCTTCTATTCAGCTCTCCTGGGGATCGAAGAATTTTTGGCGGCCAGGAAGGAGATTATTCCTCTGAACCTGGAGGGATTGAAAGGGACGGCCAAAGAGGTCTATGAAAAGGCCTTCATGGTCAAGGAAAAATTTCTGGAAGCCATGGAAGATGATTTTAACACCGCCTTAGCTCTGGGAACCATGCATGACCTGACCCGGACGCTGAACCGGGTGTTAGGAGAAAAAGGGTTTCGCCAGGATCTGGCGGCCCCTGCGCTCTTGCAGGAAGGGCGGAACCGATTGTTAGAGAGTGGAAAGATCCTGGGCCTTTTCCAGGATGCGCCAGCGGCCTATTTTGCCAGCCAGCGGAAAAGGTATCTTCAGGCGAAAGGCTTGGGGGAGGAAGAAATCCAGGAATTGATTTTACAAAGGGATGAGGCCCGCAAAATAAAAGATTGGGCTCGGGCGGACGAGATCCGTGGCCAAGCTGCTTTGCTGGGGATTGTCCTGGAGGACGGGCCGCAGGGGACAACCTGGAGACCAGCATAAAGAGTTCGGAGTTCGGAGTTGGGAGTTCGAAGTGATAAAAAAATCCTCTTTTAATCCGAACTCTTAGTTATTCACTACTCCCTGCGTTTCGGTGTATAATAAGCTATGAGAGTTTGTCATACTTGCGGCAGGCCGGTTGAGGTTCAGGAAAAGATCAGCCGCCAAGAAATCTGCCCTCACTGCCGGACCGACCTGCACTGCTGCTTAAATTGTACTCTTTATGACGAATACGCTCAAAATAAATGCCGCGAGCCATCGGCGGAATGGGTAAGCGATCGGGAGAGGAATAATTTCTGTGAGTTCTTCGTCTTTCAAGAATCCAAGACTGCCAGCAGGAAGATTCGCCAGCAGGAAGAAGCGCGGGCGAAACTGGAAGCCCTTTTCAAGAAAAAAACACCCTGAAGGAGGTTAACAAAAATCCAAAAAATTTTTGGGAATGTTTTAGGGCTTAAGTCTTCCCAGAGCAAAAAAATCTCATCTCTCTACCACCGGAGAATCCCTCCCCAAAGGGTGATCACACCCGAACTCGCTCGCGCCCTTTCCGAAATATCCTGGGATACCCAACGACAACTGGCCATTCTGTTGGATCGCAGAGGCAACGTGCGATACGTGGTCGTCGGCGGTGCCATAGGAATCTGGATTCCTGACCTTTCCGACTTCCGACTCGGAAGCGGGCCACGCCTCCGGGGCTTACGTTGCGTACATACTCACCTGCGAGGGGAACCCATGACTCATGATGACCTCACAGATTTGGCGATGCTCCGGCTGGACTTAATGGCTTCCATCGAAGTGCTGGGCAACGGCCTGCCCGGAAATATCTACCTGGCAAACATTATCCCCTTCAACAATAAGGGGGAGAGCTGGCGGTGCTGGGAACCCATCCCGGTTTCCAAATTAGACGTGGATTGCTTGCAGCTGATCCAGGCCTTGGAAGACGAGTTTGCCAGAACCCAAAAAGGGCGGCAAGCCGGAGACCATCGAGACCGGGCCATTTTGGTTCATGCCTCTTCAGCCCCCAAGTCCGCCATCGAGGATTCTCTCAATGAGCTGGCCGACCTGGCCAATACGGCAGGAGTAATGGTCTTGGATAAGATCAGCCAGCGACGCCATCAGTTTCACCCCCGTTTTCTCATGGGCCGGGAAAAGCTTATGGACCTCTCCCTTCGGGCCTTTCAGCAGGGGGCCGATCTTCTGATCTTCGACCAGGAGTTGAACCCCAGCCAGATGCGCTCTATCACTGACCTTACTGAGCTTAGAGTCATCGACCGGACCCAATTGATCCTGGACATTTTTGCCCAAAGGGCACACACCCGAGAGGGTAAGCTCAAGGTGGAGCTGGCCCAGTTGAGATATCTGTTGCCCCGGCTCGCGGCTAAAGACAGCGGACTTTCCAGGTTAACCGGGGGAATCGGAGGCCGCGGACCTGGCGAGACTAAACTGGAGATCGACCGCCGGAAGGTCCGGGACCGCCTCCACCGATTGAACCTGGAACTGGAGAATCTGAACCGCAGCCGGGCTGTTCGCCGGGGGCAACGTAAAAAGAATCAACTGCCGGTCATTTCGATCATCGGATACACCAACGTTGGCAAATCTACCTTGCTAAACGCGTTGACTAAAAGCCGAGTCTATGTTGAGGACAAGCTCTTTGCTACGTTGGATCCCGCCAGCCGGCGTCTTCGATTCCCGCGGGAAAGAAACGTCATCATCACGGATACGGTCGGTTTCTTGCGGGGCCTGCCTAAACACTTGCTGGATGCTTTCCGGGCCACGCTGGAGGAATTGAGAGATGCCGACCTGCTTTTACACGTGATCGACATCAGCCACCCATGCTTTGAAGAGCAGATGGAAGCCGTGGAAGAGATCTTAGAAGAGCTGGATTTAAAACGTACCCCCTTGCTCAGAGTTTTCAATAAGGTGGATAAGGTGGACCGAGAGACGGCCGACGTGCTCTCACGCGCCTTTAATGCCGTCTGCATTTCGGCCTTAGATCCAAACACCTTTCCCCCATTGTTGGAGACCATGGAGGAGAAGCTTTTTCTCCCGCGGGTGAGCCCCGGCGGGCAGAGCAAAGAAGCCGTTTCTTTATCCCTTTGAGACATCATGAGATTCATGGCCGCGATATTTTTCTCGAAGGAGGGATAGATTCCCCCATGCCCATCTATGAATATGAGGCCACCTCTCCAGGAAGAAAGTGTCAAAAATGCACTTCCTCTTTCGAAGTGATCCAACGACTATCTGACCCACCCCTGGCCTCCTGCCCTGAGTGCGGAAAAGAGGTCAGGCGCCGGATTTCCCGCTCGCGACTTATCCTTGCTGGCTCCGCGAAAGGGAGCGACCGGGTGGAGAGGAAAGTGGCGGAGTATGAACGGCAGGGCATGTACAGCCACGCTGCCGAGCTGGCCGACAAAGAAAGTGAGAAACCCGAGAAGGCCCACCTAAAAGAACGAGCCATAGAAGATTATAGAAAGGCCGGTTACGATTTCTGAGGGAAGGATCTCCCCGCCAAAAAATCCAGACGCCAAATTTTCTGGCCAGTGAAAGAGAAGAAAACGAGTTGCAGGATTTGAGAATCATAAAGAGTCCCCTGGATTTAATCGGCAGCACACCCATCAAAAGGCTGGACTCTATCGGCAGGAGCTCAGATTCGAGCCTATGGGCCAAATTGGAGAATCTCAATCCCAGTGGGAGTCTCAAAGATCGGATTGCCCTGCAGATGATCGAGGATGCGGAAAAGAATGGGGATTTGAAAGAGGGATATACCATCATTGAATCCAGCAGTGGGAACACAGCCATTGCCCTGAGTTTTGTGGGTGCTCTGAAAGGCTATAAAAGGGTAATTTTTATGCCCAAGATCATGGCCCGGGAAAAAGTCGAGATGATTACACGATACGGCGCGGAAATCAGACTGGTTGATGTGGGGGAGGATGTCAAAGACCGCTCGGTACACGGATCCTACGTGGAAGTTCCCGGAAGAATGATGTGCCAAAGAATGGCCGAAGAAAACCCGAAGGTTTGGTGGGCCCGGCAATTCAGCAATCCCTCAAATTTTAGAGCTCATATGAAGCTGGGGGAAGAAATCTTGGCCCAGTTAGGCGATAAGATTGACGCCTTTGTGGCCTCGGTGGGAACTGGCGGGACCCTTTTGGGAGTTGCCAAAGTACTCAAAGAAAAAATCCCCCGGGTAAAGATCATCGCCGTAGAGCCAGCTGATTGCCCTTACGTAACCCTGACGAATTTTAAGATCATTGAAGGGGTTACGGGTGGCCTATTGAAAGAGATCCTGGATAGTAAAGTGGTGGATAGAATCGTCAAAGTCACAGACCAAGAAGCCATCGAGATGAATCATAGGCTGATTCAGGAGGAAGGGTTATTTGTGGGAATCTCTTCGGGAGCCAACGTTCTAACAGCCCTGAACGTGGCCCGAGATATGGGAAAAGGAAGTCAGGTAGTGACCGTTTTGCCCGACCGAGGAGATCGTTATATTACTTCCGAGCATTATGTAACCTGAATTTCTCATCGATAAACCGGAAAGCCATCCAGAACCCTTGTCTAAAAAGTCCAAGAGAAAGATTCCTTCCCCTTCTTTTTCCCTGACGGAAATCCTGAATCTATTCGAAACTCGCCAAGACCAGGTGATTACCCTTACGGAGATCGCTCAAGCTCTAAACGTGCCCTCGGATCAGCGAAGAGAGTTACGCCAGAATTTGCGCGATTTAATCGCTGAACGCAAGATCATCAAGCTTGACCGCCGCCGTTACAGCCTTCCGGCGCAGATGAAGCCAGTCGTTGGGCGAGTCCAAGCTCACCAGAAAGGATATGGCTTTCTCATCCCTGAAGACTCGGGCCTGCCCGATATTTTTCTAACCAAACGGGAGGTACGCGATCTGATGCACCGGGATCGGGTAGCCCTTCATCTCTCTAAGAAAGAAAGGGGACGTAAGATTGGTCCGCGAGTGATTGAGGTGCTGGAAAGAGCCCATCGCCGGGTCGTCGGCCGGTATGAGGAAGGATCGAAATTCGATTTTGTCATCCCTGAAGATCAAAGGCTCTCGCAAGAAATTCGCATACCCAAGAAAGCTGCGGGCGGTGCTGTTGAGAATAAGGTCGTCCTGGCTGAAATCACCCGCTATCCAACCAAACAGGAAGGTCCCGAAGGAAGAATCCTGAAAGTTCTCGGCGATCCAGATGACCCTGGCCTCGACTCTGAGATCATCATGCACAAATACGACCTTCCCGATGGCTTTCCTTCGGCAGTGCTGAAGGAGGCATCGGCAATTCCCCAGAGACTTTTGGAAGGGGAGATCACTACCAGAAAGGATCTGCGGAACCTGAATTTCTTTACCATAGACGGAGAAAACGCCCGCGACTTTGACGACGCTGTGGCGATTTCCCGCCGGCCTGGGCAGCGTTACACGCTCTTTGTCTCCATTGCTGACGTCAGTCATTATGTGAAGGAGGGGTCAGGCTTAGATAAGGAGGCCTTCCGGCGGGGAACCAGCGTTTATTTTCCGCAGCGCGCTCTGCCGATGATGCCCCCCCAACTCTCTAACGGGATTTGCAGTTTGAATCCTGAAGAAGAACGGTTATGCCTGACCGTGGCCATGGAATTTGACGGCCAGGGCCGATTGATCGACGCCAGGTTTTTCCCCAGCGTGATTAAAAGCCATGCCCGCCTTACTTATACCATGGTCAAAGAAATGCTCCAGCTGAGTAACCGGGAGCTCATCGCGCGCCACCCATTGATTTATGAAGACCTGCGGGCCATGGCTGGCCTTGGCCAAGCCCTTCGGGCCAGAAGAATGGAACGGGGCTCCATCGACTTTGATCTGCCTGAGCCGGAAGTGATTCTGGACATCTGGGGGCAGATTGAGGAGATCGTCCGGGCGGAGAGGCACGTGGGCCATCAGATCATCGAGGAGTTCATGATCGCGGCCAATGAAGCTGTAGCCAGTTTCTTAGCCCGGGCAGATGCTCCTTTTCTGCGCCGGGTGCACGAGCCACCGGAAGAAAAAAAAGTCGAAGATTTCAAAGAGTTCGTCTCCCATCTGGGTTATCGTTTCTCTATCAAGGGGAAACTTCTGCCCAAGATTTTCCAGCGACTATTAGAACAGGCTCGGGGGAAACCGGAAGAGAAGTCCGTAAATTACCTGCTCCTCCGCTCCATGAAGCAGGCTCGGTACTCGGAGAAAAGCCTGGGCCACTTTGCCTTGGCCTCTAATCATTACCTACACTTTACTTCTCCCATCCGCCGCTACCCGGACCTGGTGGTTCATCGCATTCTTAAAGAAGTCCTCCCATCGGGAGAAATGAAGGAGAAGCGGCGCCAGCAGTGGCAGAATGTGCTGCCTAAGATCGCTGAGCATTCCTCCCTAAGAGAGCGTGTGGCTATGGAAGCTGAAAGGGAGATTGTTGAACGAAAGAAAGTACAGTTCATGAAAGATAAGGTTGGGCAGGAATTTTACGGCTACATTTCTGGAATTCTCCCCTTCGGATTCTTCGTGGAATTGGAGGATTACTTCATCGAGGGTCTGGTCCATCTAAGGCGGCTGCCAGAGGACCGTTACCAATTTTTGGAAAAGAAGCACATGTTAATCGGAGAACGCAGGGGAAGGGTATTTCGTCTGGGAGATCGTGTAAGGGTGAGGGTGGACGGGGCTGACATGGTGCGCAGACTGATTGATTTTAGCCTCATCCAGTGATATAGGAAGATTATGGAAGTTATTCGGAAGGAAAAAGATTTCAAGCGCCCCTTCAAGAATCCTGTCCTGACTATCGGGAACTTCGACGGCGTGCATCTGGGCCATCAGCAGATCTTCCAGCTGGTCAAAGAGAAGGCCAACGAGATCGGTGGAGAGTCCATCGTTTACACCTTCGAGCCCCATCCTGTGGAGGTATTGGCTCCCAAACTCAAACCTCTTTTGATTACCCCTTTAGAAGAAAAGTTGCGGCTATTTGAAGAGCAGGGACTCAGTGTGGCTATTTTAGCAAATTTCACCGCCAAGTTCGCCAGCCAAACTCCGGCCGAGTTCGTCAAAAACGTCCTTTACGATCAGATCAAGATTCGCCAGCTTTTCGTGGGACATGACTATACCTTCGGTAAAGGCCGCCGGGGAAACATCGCTCTGCTCAAAGAACTCAGCCGGAAGCTCGGGTTCAACGTGGAAGTGGTAGAAGCCGTGCGGGTGGGGGGGATGGTTGTTTCCAGCACTCTGATCCGGGAGTTCATCCAGAAAGGAGAGATGCGGGAGGCGGCAAAGCTGCTGGGGCGGAACTATCTCCTCCCCGGCCAGGTGATCCACGGGCACGGTCGGGGGAGCAGGAAGCTGGGCTTCCCGACAGCCAACTTGAGACCGGCAGGACTTCTCTTTCCCAAACCCGGGATTTACGCGGTCTGGGCCATTCAGGAAGGGAAAAAGTATGCGGGTGTGGCCAACCTGGGCTGGAATCCCACCTTCCATGATCAAAGATTTTCCATCGAGGTACATATCCTCAATTTCGACCGGGAAATCTACGGCGAAAATCTACGAGTAGAGTTCGTGGAACGCCTCCGCGACGAAGTCACCTTTCCTGACCCGGAGGAACTCGTTGCCCAGATCAAAAAAGATGTCGCCAAGGCGAAAAATATTTTAAGGTTGAACTAATTCCCCCCGTAGTTCCACCGCTTCTCTCCTCCTCCTTCGATGGGGGAGGGCTTGCCCTACCTGACTGGATGCCCGCCTGCGCGGGCATGACGAATTACGACAAGGTCTCCGAGGAAAGGGGAGATGCTCGGAAGTTTCCAGCCCAGAAGATATGAGGAGATGTGAAAAAGGAAGCCCTTCTTTTTGAAAAAGTAGAAGATAAAAAGGCGAGATGCCATATCTGCCAGAGAGAATGCTTAATCCCTGAGGGCAAGACAGGCTGGTGTGTGACCAGGGTAAACCATAAGGGAACCCTGTATTCATCCGTATATGGAGAGGTCTCCTCCCTCTCCATAAATCCAATAGAGAAGAAACCAGTATTCCATTTTCATCCGGGATCGAGGTGGCTCTCCTTGGGGAGCTTGGGGTGCAACTTCAGATGTCCTGGCTGCCAGAACTGGGGGATTGCCCACTGGAAAGAAGGGCCGATGCCTACAGAGTATATATCTCCCGCCGGGTTAGTCTCCAAGGCAAAGGCTACAGGGTGTATTGGCATATCCTGGACATTCAACGAGCCAGCACTCTGGTTTGAGTACACCCTGGACGGCGCAAAGCTCGCTAAAGAGAACGGATTGTACACAAATTACGTGACCAACGGGTTTATCTCAGAAAGGGCCCTGGAGATGATTGCCCCCTTTCTCGATGTTTACCGGGTGGATATAAAGGGCTTCTCTGAAAAGGCCTATTCGAGAATTGGCCAGGTAAAGGATTTTGCAGGGATCCTGAAGGTAACTGAAAAAGCCGGGGAAAAGGGGATGCACGTGGAGATTGTTACAAACGTCATCCCGGGATTCAACGATCAGGAGACAGAGCTCAGGGGGATTGCCTCTTGGATAAAAAGCAACCTTGGCCCAGGGACTCCATGGCATATCACCAGGTTCCATCCGCATCACAGGCTGAGCCATCTCTCTCCCACCCCTATTTCGGACCTCGAGAGAGGATGGTCGATCGGGAAAGAGGAGGGGCTCTGGTACGTATACCTCGGCAACGTGCCTGGCCATCGCCATGAGAATACTTTCTGTCACAGGTGCGGCGAAATCTTGATCGAGAGGTATGTCTTTGATGTAATCAAAAATAAAATGGCAGATGATAAGTGTCCGGGGTGCAAGACCCTGATACCGGGAAGGTTTAAAAGAGAATAATGGCTCAGTGTAAATTATGTAAGGCCGCAAACAGGTCCATTTCCAAAGAACTCGGCGTCTGCCTTAAATGCATAAGAGAGAGACCCGAGGAAGCTCTGCCGATTGCCATGCAAGCTCATAAGAAAAGTAGAGCTGCATTCGGACTTCCACCAGAGGCCCCAAAGGACCGCGAGGGTGTGGCCTGCAATATCTGCGTGAATGAATGCAGTATCCCCGAGGGTGGTCTGGGTTACTGTGGACTGAGAAAAAACGTAGGAGGAAGGCTTACAGGAGTATCCCCAAAAGAAGGGAAACTCTCCTGGTACCATGATCCTTTGCCCACAAACTGTGTTGCCGACTGGGTATGTCCTGGAGGAACGGGCGCGGGTTATCCAGATTATGCCCTCTCTTCTGGGCCTGAGTATGGATATAAAAATCTCGCGGTATTCTTTCAGGCTTGCTCTTTTAACTGCCTATTTTGCCAGAACTGGCATTTCCGAAACGAGACTTTAAGACCGAAAATAACCCCTGTAAACAGCCTGGTCTCAGATGTTGATGGGAGGACCTCCTGTATCTGCTACTTCGGAGGAGATCCGGCACCCCAGCTTCCCTTTGCGCTGGAAGCATCGAGAAAGGCTCTTGAGGAGAATAAGGGAAGGATTCTCAGGATATGCTGGGAGACGAATGGCTCGATGCATAAGAATCTCCTCGATGAGATGATAAAGCTCGCCCTCGACTCCGGAGGCTGCCTAAAGTTCGATCTAAAGGCCTGGAACGAGAACTTGAACATTGCTTTGACAGGCGCTACGAACAGAAGAACTTTAGAGAATTTTTCCAGAGTAGGGGAGAAGGTGAAGTTGAGACCCGCGCCCCCTCTTCTGATCGCCAGCACGCTCCTCATACCTGGTTACATCGATGAACATGAGGTAAGATCCATCGCCCGGTTCATTGCCTCGATAAGTCCCAGCATCCCCTACAGCCTGCTCGCTTTTTATCCTCACTTTTACATGTCTGATTTACCCTTGATCCAGAGGTTGAGTGCCGAAAAAATCCTCCAAACTGCCCGGCAGGAGGGGGTTGAAAATATAAGAATCGGCAATATCCACCTGCTCGCATAGAAAAATCTTGCTCCTTTTCCGGATACATTTTCTCAACGCCCCTTCACCCTGCCGTTCGGCTGCCTTCGGCCATGAGCTCAGGCCGAATGGAGCTCACGGCCGAAGCCCTCTCCCCCCGTTGGGGGGAGAGGATAAAGGTGAGGGGGGAAATCTCGCGCCGTGCTGTGTTCCATTATTCATGGGAAGGTCAATAACTCCGATGGAAATGGAGGGTTTGAGATCGCAATTTGCGATCTCAAATTAGCCCGGAGGGGTTTGGTTAATTGGCGGGCAAGAGGTTGACTTATTCTGGACCGGAGGTAGCTCAGTTCTTGGGTGTGACGACTTCTGCGGTCATTCTGAGGAATTGTTAGATTTGAAGAAATATATTTAGTTGCTTTAGAACCGCCGTTATATTTGGTTTGGCACTCAATCTTTATTTTTGGAGAAGAGTTCGAGGACAGAAGCTTCCATTTCCTTATTCCAAATAACATCTAGTTGATAATTTTTCCTTTGGAATTGGATACATTCTTCAATCTTTCTCCTGGATTCGGGCCGCAAGTTTAGAAATTTAACCCCAATGCCCTTGCGTAAGTCCTTAGTTTCTTTTCCATATTTATTCGTCCAGGTTACTTTGCATTCCACTTTGATAGGGTCAGCGCCGTCTGGCATATAAAGCATCAGCGGGAAGCGATCCCCTAATTCCATTGGGTCAGCCATCGGGATAAATGCTCCCTCTTTGCCCGGGATTAGGCCTTCGGTAGGTCTCCAATAATCATCTCTAAACTCCACTTGCACTATTATGTTTGCCTTATCATCCGTATGGTTATCGACGCCCGACTCCTTATGAAGGAGGATGGCCCCACGCACCCATGGAACTCTTTCCCCAGTTTGCTCTTGCAGGAATTCTTTTTCGTCTTTTTTTGGATCTGCCTGCAACATGATAATATGGTCGTCTATGCGCTCGCGTTCTCTTAATGAAAGGTTTTCCATTTGGTTGACGATTTCGTCCATTTGACGATCGTAAGCTTGCCGGAACCCCCTGGCTTTCCGTACCTCTTCAGACAAACGGGCGATTTCCAAGGCGATAGAAATATGGTTGCCGAAGCTGGATAAGAATTGGAGACTCTGCAGACCGAAGCGGTGCCCATTAAATATCACCGCACTGAGAGCCCCGACCGTTTTATCCCCAGAGGAAAGAGGAATGCTCATGAGGGAGGCGATTTTTTGTTCGATGCGCTTTGTCTTAGAGAATTCTGAGAAATCCTCCGGCTTTCGCAATAGGAATGGTTTGTTCTGCTGGATGGCTTTTTGGGCAACCCCCCTTTCCTCATCTACACGCACCTGCTCATATGTGCGATCAGAAGCATGGATGAATTGGGGATGCAGTTCCCCGCTCTTCTCATCCCTGAAAAAAATGGTGGATCGTTGGGCCTTCAGGCAGTGGATGACTTCCCGACCGATGACGTCTAAAATAGTTTTCACGTCTTTGCGGGCATTGATGGCTGAGGTAATGTGAGAAAAGGCTTTGCCCACGCTTTCAATATGAATCAAGTCCTTCCTTTCAATATCAGTATCCCTCTTTAGGAATTTTTCGAAGCCCATTTATCCGACCTTCCTTTCAAAGAATAGCTCGCTTTTTTAATGAAAAGGGATTCTTTGCCCGTATATGCTACTCATCTTATCGTCCTTTTCCTTTTTCATCATAAATATTTCAGAAGGTCTTTGACAAATTTCATAGAAATGCTACCCCCCTTCTATTATTAAAAATAAAGTAATTTCGAATATTTAACTTATAAACGGCAAGAAGGGGACATCTTTCCAAATCTTCAAATTGATGGCGAAAAGGAGGTTTTTTCCAAAGACAGCCATTAATAATAGGCTTGACTTACTCAGCCTGTTGAGTAAATTTACTCAATACATTGAGCAAATCCCTTGCCGGGGATAAATAATAGTGGAATGGAGCGTGAAGCATGGAAGATAAGCCCGGTTACTTAGGCCACCGCAAGAGGTTAAGGGAAAGGTTTCAAAAAAGTGGAGTTGAAGGGATGCACGATTATGAGATTCTCGAGCTTCTCTTGACCTACGCCATCCCGCGCCGAGACGTTAAACCCTATGCCAAGGAACTGATCAAACATTTTGGCGACCTATCTGGCGTCCTGGATGCGAGTCAGAAGGAATTAGAGACGATTCTCCATGTTGGCCCTGTATCCTCGACGCTCATCCGCTTGGTCAAAGAGATGTGCGCAACTTATCTTGCCGGTAAGATGAAAGAGAAAGATGTGCTCTCTTCTCCCCAGGCAGTACTTGATTTCGCGCGGGTGAAACTGGCGGGCTTTCCCCATGAAGCTTTTATGGTCATTTTTTTAAACACCAAAAACAGAGTTTTAGATTGCAAGATTATTCAGGAAGGCACTGTGGACCGGACGGCCGTCTACCCCCGGCGCATTATCGAAGAGGCCCTGTCCCATCATTCGGCGGGATTGATTCTGGTTCACAACCATCCCAGCGGGGATTCCGAACCATCCCCGGAGGATAAACAATTGACCCGTTCCATTGTGGAAGCCGCCCGCACAGTGGACATTCGGGTTTTAGATCATATTGTTGTAGGGAAAGAGGGTTATTGCAGTTTTCTGGAAAAGCAGCTTCTTTCAAATGCAATGGGGAAAGGAACATAAGAGCGATAAGGGGAATTACTACTAAATAAGTTCCAGATCTCTGTAGCCACACCTCGGGCAGAGCATAACATCTTCGTTCATTTCTCTTATAATATTTTCCCTCCACCTTAAAGGGAAATCCGGGAAAGGTTTTCCGAACTCAATGAAGATGAAATCGAATTTCTCTTTGCAACTGGGGCAATACAAGTCCCCACAGATTCCATAAATGCCCTGTTTCTTTGCTTCTTTATTCATCAAAATTGGTTTATTGCACCATTGCCCCATGTCTCTTCAATCCTTAAGATATTGTCACTCCTGATGACAGAGGTTGTCATTAGAATGGCGGTTGGAAGAAAAAACTGTTTCTTTCCCCTACCTTTAAGAAATCCTCCCTTTTTAAAAATACCGAATAATTTTAAATAATTTGAAGTAATGCTGCTTAATTTTTTCGTGGGTAAATTCAATAAATTCCTTTGATTCACCAAGGCTATATCTGCCAAAACCATGCCAAAATGGAAATCTCAATCCCTTGTGGGCAAATGAATTTCAAAATTTTCTTGTTCCTTGTCCTCTGGGATAGAATGAGAAAATGGAGGAATGAAACAAAGCTGTTTTCCAGGTGAGAATTAAGAAGAACAGTCCGAAATCTAATTAACTCTGCGCTCTCCGCGACCTCTGTGGTGAATAAAAATTTCCTCAATATCCGATGGCCGCGCCATCTGAGCGGGGATCGGAGCCGCCCATGCGCAATCCATTATCAGGATGGATGATGATGCCATGGGCGCACCCCATAACCGATGACCAGTCTTCTACTATGTCCACTTGATGACCACGCCTCTTTAATTCTTCGATCGTCTTCGCAGAAAATCGTCCCTCAACGGTTAGAGAGCCTTCCGGTTGGTTAATTAGGCGCCTTCCAGATAGCCAGCGGGGAGCCTCGATGGCAGTTTGGATGTCCAGGCCAAAGTCGAAGACGCTGGTCATCACCTGCACGTGGGTCTGAGGCTGGCCGTCGGCCCCGCTGGTGCCAAAGATCATGAAGGGCTTTCCATCCTTGAAAGTCATGGAAGCCATCAGGGTGTGGAAGGTTCGCTTGTGGGGCTGGAGGCAGTTTGCATGATTCGGGTCCAGGGAGAAATAGGCTCCCCGGTTTTGCAGGAGGATTCCTGTATCCCCGGCGACCACCGCTGACCCGAAAGAGAAGTAGAGCGATTGGATTAAAGAGACGGCGTTGCCTGCTCCATCCACGACACAGAGGTAGATCGTATCTCTGCCCAAGCTTCCTGGAAAGATGGCTGAGACATCTGCCGCCCTATCGTTGCAGATGAGGGGGCGGCGTCTGGATGCATAGTCTTTGGAGAGAAGCTCATGGATAGGGATTTTGACCATTTCAGGGTCAGAGATGTAGCGGGTCCGGTCGGCAAAGGCCACTTTCTTGGCCTCGATCATCAGGTGAATACAGTCGGGTGAATGATAGCCCATAGAGGGCAAGTCGTATCCTTCCAGCAGGTTCAAGATCATCAGGGCAGACAAACCCTGAGAATTTGGGGCTGTCTCGAATACGGCGTAGCCCCGGTAGGTAGTGGATACTGGCTTTCCCCAGGTCGATTTCATATCGTTAAAGTCTTTCTCATCCAGCAGACCGCCGTTCTCCCTGGAAAACTTGACGATCTCCCTGGCTATCTCACCTTTGTAGAAAACTTCCCTTCCCTCCTGAGCGATCTTTTCGAGGGACCTGGCCAGCCCTCTGTTCGTTAACAGGTTGCCGGGCTGGGGTACTTTTCCATCCGGCAAAAATAGATCCTGGGAGGTGCGAAATTGGGACAGCTCTCCGGAGGCCTCCTGGATTTTGAAGCTGAGTATATGAGTGATGGGATATCCTTCCCTGGCGTACTCGATTGCTGGCTCAAGCAGGGAAGTCAGGGATAATTTTCCCAACCGACCGTGAGCTTCGAACCATCCGTCCACAGCTCCAGGGACAGTGACCGCGAGAAGACCTCGAAGAGGGATGGTATTCAGGCCAGCTTTCCTGAAATAATCTATGTTAGCCGCATATGGGGATCGACCGCTGGCATTGAGAAAGACCAGATCCTTCCTTGCAGCATCATAGATAAGCCAGAAGGCATCTCCGCCGATCCCGCACATATGCGGATAAACCACATTAAGGACGGCATTGGTGGCGATGGCCGCATCCACTGCTGTTCCACCTTTTTTCAGGATGTCAACACCCGCCTGCGAAGCCAGGTAATGGGGTGAAACCACAAGGCCATGAGGGGCCATGGTCACTGGGCGATTGCGCTGGGGAAAAGAGGTAGGAGTTTTATTTTTCATAGAGTCCTCTCGGCGAAAAAATTCAATGCCTAAAGTGGATTACGGGACGCAGATGAGCGCAGATTTTTAAGATTGAAATTTGGAAAACAGAATTCAGAATGGATTCTCCTCCATTCGTATTTTTCCGGCAATGATCTGCGAAAATCTGCGTCCGGCGTTATTTATCTCCTCTTTTTGGGGGTGAAAGAATTCGAAGACTGTTTGCGCATCTTTCTGGGTCAAGGATTTCACCCGGCTGAGTTCTTGGAGGGGAGATTCTTGAATTTTTTGCAGGCTGCCAAAGTGTTTGAGCAGGGCTTTCTTCTTGACCTCCCCGATCCCAGGAACTTCTTCGAGGAGGGTTCGCAGACCTTGCTTGCCCCTGAGCTTCTTATGATAGGTGATGGCAAAGCGATGCGCCTCATCGCGAATTTGCTGTAGGAAACGGAGAGAAGCCGAATGGCTGGGGAGGAGGATGGGGTCTTTGATATGGGGAAGATAAATCTTATCCGAAGTCTTAGCCGGGAATTTCTTAGATCCCGTCTCTTTATCCTTGGCCAGCGCGATGGCCGAAATGCTCAGCAGGCCTAACTCCGCTAAAATAGCCAAAGCTACGTTCAGTTGACCCTTCCCCCCGTCCACCACGAGAAGGTCCGGGGTTTCCTTCTCGCCATCCAGTTTGCTATACCGGCGTTTCAGGACTTCATAGGTCATGGCATAATCATCCGGGAAAGAAGGGGCATGAACTCTATAATGCCGGTAATGAGAACGATCGGGCCGCCCATTTAGGAAGCTCACCATAGACCCCACAGCCAGCGTGCCGAAGAGGCTGGAGATGTCAAAGCACTCCACCCGATGCGGCAGCGTCCTCAGTCTGAGTTTCTCCTGCAGCTCTTTAAGGGTCAGAGAGAGGTTTTCTTCTTCGCCTACCTTTTTCTGGAATGCGTTCTCAGCATTCTTCTCGGCCATTTCCAACAGGCGCTTCTTCTCACCCTTTTGGGGTGCAAGGACTTTCACCTTCCCTCCTTTTTTTTCGGCGAGCCATTCAGCGAGCAGAGCTTCGTCTTCGATAGGCAGCGGGAGGAGGATTTCCTGTGGAATATAACGGTCTTCGGCGTAATACTGCCGAACAAAGGCGGAGAGGGCTTCTTCATCCGGAAGATTAAGGCGGGAAAAATGGAACGATTTATTTCCTACCAGCAGGCCCCGGCGAAAGAAGAGAATCTGAAATTCCCAGGCGTTTCCCTGGCGATAGAAGCCGAATACATCCTGGTCAGCCATTCCGTAGGAGACAGCCTTCTGTTTCTCCAGGGTTTTTTCAATGGCCTGGATCTGATCACGGATGCGGGCCGCTTTTTCAAAATCGAGCGCTTCCGAAGCGCCTATCATTCTATCCTGCAGGAGTCTGAGGAGCTGCGAGTTTTTTCCTTCGAGGAAAAGGAGGGCTTCTTGAACCACCTCCGCATATTTCTCTGGGGAGATGAGGGCACAGCAGGGGGCCAGGCATTTTTTGATCTGGTAGTTCAGGCAAGGCCGGGAGCGATTCCTGAAGCTTGCCTGGCCGCAGTTGCGTAGCGGGAACATTTTATTGAGGACCCTGAGGGTCTCTTTTACGGCGGCGCTGGAGGCGTAAGGACCAAAATAGCGGGCCCCGTCTTTCTTCACTTTGCGCACTAAAGAGAGTTTAGGAAATTCTTCGTCAAGACTGAACTTGAGGCTGAAATAAGTCTTGTCGTCCTTAAAGTTAATGTTGTACCGGGGCTTATGCTTTTTAATCAGCGTGTTTTCCAAGATCAGGGCTTCTTTCTCTGTGTCTGTGAGTAGGGTCTCTACTTGATGGACTTTAGGCATGAGGAAGCGCAGGGAATAACGGGCGTCCCCGGATTTGTCGAGGTAAGTCTTTACCCGGCTGCGCAGGTTCTTGGCCTTGCCCACGTAAAGGACCGTTCCCTCTTTGTCCTTCATCAGGTAAACGCCGGGACTTATAGGGAGGTTCTGAATCTGCTCTTCTAAAGATTGAATTTCCATAGAAAGCAAAAATCAAGTGTTAGTGTCATCCTTTTACTGGCACCAACCGCTGGCACTGACATTAGTGCTTAGTTGCAAAAATTCGCGTAATCAATTTCCTTCTGGTTGTCTCTTTTTAGGATCACCTCTGTTTGTCCCCGCGGGCCGCGGATTGTACTTCAATTCTTGCAACTAAGCACTAGGCTTTGGATTTTACCGGTATTCCAGTTCCCTTTCTTCCAAGGATTTTAGCCTGTCCCGGATTTCTGCCGCCTTCTCAAAATCGAGTTTGGAGGCCGCCTCCCGCATCTCCTTCTTCAGCCGGGAAATCAGCTTGGGAATTTCCAAGATCGAGACGTACGCCTCGGGCTTCTCGGCAGCCAGAGGAACCGTGACATAGTCAGCCTCGTAAATAGAAGCTAAAATATCCGGGATGGCCTTCTTGATGGTCTCAGGAGTGATCCCCTTCTGGCGATTGTATGCTTCCTGGATTTTTCGCCGCCGGCTGGTCTCCTCCATGGCCCTCTTCATCGACTGCGTGAGCTGGTCGGCATATAGTACCACCCGGCCGGCGATGTTTCGGGCGGTGCGTCCGAAAGTCTGGATGAGCGATGTTTCTGAGCGCAGGAATCCTTCTTTATCTGCGTCCAGAATGGCCACCATGGAGACTTCCGGCAGGTCCAGCCCCTCGCGCAGGAGGTTGATGCCGATCAGAACATCGAACTTGCCCAGCCGCAGGTCGCGGATAATTTCCATACGCTCCAGGGTCTGGATGTCTGAGTGCAAGTATTTGACCTTCAGGCCAAGCTCGGCATAGTAAGAAGTGAGGTCTTCAGCCATCCGCTTGGTTAAAGTGGTAACCAGCACCCGTTCTCCTCGGTCTATCCGAGACTTGATCTCTCCCAGGAGGTCATCCACCTGGTAGCGGGCGGGTTTCATATCGACCTCGGGATCAATCAGGCCAGTGGGCCGGATGATCTGTTCGACGACGCGACCCTTTGCTTTCTTCTTCTCGTAGTCTGATGGCGTGGCGGAAACGTAGATCAACTGGGGCACCCGGGCTTCGAATTCTTCGAAAGAAAGGGGGCGGTTGTCCAGGGCTGAAGGCAGGCGAAACCCGTACTGCACCAGGGTCTCTTTGCGCGTGCGGTCCCCCCAGTACATCCCGTTGAGCTGGGGAATGGTGATGTGGCTTTCGTCGATAAAAATCAAGGAATCTTTGGGAAAATAGTCCAATAGAGTATATGGGGGTTCTCCCGGACGACGCCCGTCCAGATGCCGGGAATAATTTTCGATCCCTGTGCAATAGCCCATCTCCTGCAGCATCTCCAAGTCAAAGTTGGTTCGTTGTTCCAAACGCTGGGCTTCCAGGAGTTTTCGCTGGGAGTGTAACTCGGCCACGCGCTGTGCCAGTTCCTGACGGATGGACTGGATGGCCAGGCGCAGCCGATCCTGAGGGGTGACATAGTGGCTTCCAGGGTAAATATTCACCTGCCTGAGTTTCCGCAGCACTTTCCCCCGCAGCGGGTCAATCTCGGCGATGGACTCCACCAGGTCTCCGAAAAACTCAACCCGGATCGCCCTGTCCTCCTCGTAGGCGGGAAAGATTTCCAGAACGTCACCGCGCACCCGGAAGGTACCCCGGTGAAAGTCGTAATCGTTCCGCTGGTACTGGATTTCCACGAGCCGGGCCAGAACATCATCCCGCGAGACTTCCTTCTTATCCTCCACCAAAACGATCATTCCCCGGTATGTCTCGGGCGAGCCCAAGCCATAAATGCAAGAGACCGAAGCCACCACTACCACATCCCGGCGGGTCAGCACAGAGTGGGTGGCTGAATGGCGCATCTGGTCGATCAAGTCATTGATGGAAGCATCCTTCTCGATGTAGGTGTCGGTCACGGGAAGGTAGGCCTCGGGCTGGTAATAATCATAGTAGCTGACGAAATATTCTCCAGCATTCTCAGGAAAAAGGGTCCGGAACTCCTGGAAGAGCTGGGCGGCTAAGGTCTTATTCGGGGCGATGACCAAAGTGGGCTTCTGCACACTTTCGATGACATTGGCCATGGTGAAAGTCTTCCCAGAGCCAGTGACGCCCAGGAGGACCTGATGGGTTAAGCCCTGTTTGACACCCTTCACCAGCTTCTCGATGGCCTGGGGCTGGTCTCCCTTAGGTCTGTATTCAGAGACAATCTTAAAATCGGGCATAGATTATACTTTATACGGCAGGGCCCAAAGTTGGATGAGATCTTTTACCTGTTCAAACTCGGGGTCTTTATGAACCAGGGTGGCCTGATGCCCAACTGCGCTGGCGATGATCCAGCTGTCGGCCACAGAAAGGTTTTTGGTAGCTTTGAGCTCTGCCGCTTTGAGCAGAATGTTTTCGTCCAAATCGATTCGTAGGATGGGCAGGGTATTCAGATGGATATAGAATTCTTTGGCGACGGCCTGCCCTCGACTTCGCCAGAGGCGATAGGTGGCTTCCATATAGGTCATGAAAGAGACCAGGACCTTTATCTTTTTTCTAAGGGATTGGTGGAGCAACTTTTCTACGAACTCCGATCCTCTTTCGGCATTCCACAGGGCCAGCAGAGCCGAGGTATCCAAGAGGTATTTCCTTTCAGCCTTTGTCGCGGGCATTTTCCTGCATCCTTTCTATCTTCCGGTCTGCCAGCAGGTCAGCAGTGGTATACTGTTTTCCTCCCCGTCCGCGGAAGGTGGAAATCGGGTCCTCCGGAACAGGTAAAAGCAAAATCCGATCCTGCTCCACGATCCATTCTAACCTGGTTTTGGGCTTGATCTGAAATCGCTTCCGGATTTTGGCCGGGATCGAGACCTGTCCCCTTTCTGAGACCTTGGTTTGCATTCGTCGCCTCCCAGAGAATTTTATAAAAATCATATTTTAATTCATTTTATATGATTTTTTAAAAAATTACAAGAATTTTTCAAGAATTACTTGTAAAAGAGTTTGTGCAGGTCATAGTTGTGGCGTGGGGATGAAGACACAGTTTGCACCCTTTCCTTTTCTTTATTTTGAAGGGGAGGTCAATTCTTGGGCTCGCTGGCGAAACTTCCTGGCTTCCTCCGGCTTTCCCAGGGCTTCGTAAAGAGAGGTGATTTTGGAAAGGTCCTGGAGGATGCGTTCCTTCAGGCCAAGGTATTCGTTCACCCTCCAGGCGCGCAGGTAGTGGTTCAGGGCTTTCTCCTTTTCTCCCATGGCTTCAAAAACCCGGCCCAGGTTGGCCAGGTCAGTGGAGAGGCCCACGGAGTTTTCAATTTTCTTATCCATTTCCAGAGCCCCCTGAAATGCTTCTATGGCCCGGGGCCATTCCTTCTTACTTTCGTAGAGGGCTCCGATGTTATTCAGGTTGTCAGCGATCCCCCCAAAATTCTCGATCTTTTCGTTAATCTTTTTCGCCCGGAGGTAGCATTCCAGCGCACGATCGTTTTGTTGCAGGGAGCGGTTAGCCAATCCTATGTTGTTCCAGCGGATGGCTTGCCCTTTCATGTTTCCCTTCTTTTCCTCGATGGCCAAAGATTTCTCAAAGAATTCCAAAGCTGCCTGGGGTTTTCCCAGGGAGAGGGAGACACTGCCAATGTTGTTCAAATTCAAAGACTGGCCTTCTTCGTTTCGAATCTCGAAGTTGATAGCCAGGGCCTGCTGGTAGAAATCGAGTGCCCGGAGATGCTCTCCCGTTGTCTGGTAAACTGTGCCCAGGTTATTCAGACTAAGGGCCACCCCCTCCCGGTGGTCGATGGACTCGTACACATGTAGGCCCTTTTGAAAGAAGTCAAGGGCCTTCTTATACTGCCCCTGGTGGAAGGACTCCGCTCCTTTTCGGTCCAGTTCTATAGCCCGCGCCCTCTGCTTGGGAATCGGCTGCCGGCTGGCGCATCCACTTGAAGGGCCCAGCAGAAGTGCGCTGAGAAAAAAAATGCTGAGAAAAATGGAACTAATTCTTTTTAAAACCAAGGTAAACCTTTTTGACTCGTCGGAAGGATGATATTTAGCCCATGCCAGTTTACCAAGGGGGGAAAAAATTATCAAGGGAAAGGGGGGAGTGTCCAAGAAAAGAAATATTAAAGGGGTGGCGCTCCCGGATCAGGAGAAACTCCTGAAAGACGAAGGGGTCGAGTTCTTCAAAATCCCGATCATAAAACGTCTGGATAATTGATATTTACTTTGCTCAATGGCTTTTTGCCACCCTTTAGTTTTTCCTTGTCAACGATCTGCGTTATGTCTTCATTCACAATCTGATTTTCACCCCAGATAATCCCGCCGTCAGCAAACGACCACCTTTTCACAAAACAACCGGGTCCAAGGGCAAAAAGCTGTTGATTCGGCAGAGGTAGTAGTCCCCTCCTGAATAACGACCCGACCCCTACCATCCAAAAATTGCGTCTTCTCATGTTTCGGAAATTTTCCCTATTCCTCCTCTATCTTGGTAGCATGATCAAAGGCCTCCTTGCTGCCGGGAAGGACCTTCGGCCACCAGATATAGTCGGCATGTTTGGGCAGGCCCGCTTCCTCGTAAACTTTGTCCAGGTTTGGAAGAAGTTCTTTTGACCGGAAAAGCCGATAAGAGGAATCCCCTTGCAGGTCGATTTCCACACTCAAGGGGCCGAAGTTTTCCACCTCAAACTCCCATACGGCATCCACCATCCCAAATTCCGGCCAATAGCAGTTGCGGACCTTTTTGATCTGGCTGGCGTATAGGGCGGCGCACCCTCCTACAGCCTGGAGAAATACGCAGTCTTCCCGCACCAGGTCCTTGACGATGCTTTCGTCCAGGTGGCCCTTTCCGATGAAGACCCCCGGATGCAGGTTTCGCAGTATTATGGGGATAAAAGGAGAGAAGCGGATGCTGGAGGTTGCACCGGCAGAAACCACCTGCCAACCTCCCCCTTCCTTCTCGACCATGATCGGGGCGCAGTGAAAGGCCCCCATGCCTTGCAGATCGAAAGGGATTTCTTCTTTTTTCCCCTCCTCTAAGAGCTGGGCAAGGCGCTGGTGGGACCAAGCCCTGATGGTAAAGATGGTCCCATCCACATAAACGATGTCATCCAAGCAGAGGTCTCTCAATTGAGCCGCGTCAATAGGAGTTTTCAGATGAATTTCCTTATTTCCCATGGGTGATCTCCTTGTTCAGTTCCGGATGGGTGACGAACTCGACCCGGCCATCTTGAAAAATTCTTGCCCGCGAATATCTTGCGGACCAGCAATAAAAGGCAACAGCGATGGGAAACACAGCCGAATGGCAACCGGCAATTTCCATGTGCAAGCCAAGACAGGTCGTTTTTCCCCCGACTCCCAGCGGTCCGATCCCCAGCCTATTGACGGCCTGGAACAATTTCTCCTCCAGAGCCGCTACCTGGGGGTTTTCGTGCCTGCTGTTCAAGGGTTCTCGGTAGAGGGACTTTCGGGCAAGATTTTCTGTGAATTCGACGCCAAACCCGCCCACGGCTACACCCACGATGTTGGGGAAACAGTTCTCTCCCCCGGCCAGGGCCACTGCATCTAAGACCGTTTTTATGATGGTGTTTTCCTTGGGCGCGCCCGGTATGGGAAGGACAGCCGAGCCTTTCATCTCCGCTCCCCCACCCCTAATTACAACCAGCAGCTCCAGGTACTCGATGCGGTTGTTGTAGTTCAAAAAAATGGGAGGAACCCCCCAGCCCACATTATCTCCCGAATTCACATTGGTCAGAGGGTGGATAACCAGCTGTCTCAGGGGGGTGTCTTTCGTGGCTTTCCGGGTTGCCTCTTCCAGAGCTGCCCTCAGGTCTCCCTCGATGAAGAAACCCGGAGGAAGGTCGATATAAAACATCGGCACCCCCGTATCTTGGCAGAGCGGCACCCCCCGCTTTCTGCTTATCTCCATATTCTGAACCATGGCCTGGAAATAGGCCTTCCCCTTGGGATTGGGCTCTTCCCTGGCCGCCTTTCGGATCGCCTGCTCCACTGCTGGAG